>Ga0272441_10001293_pt1 | contig 53555 bp, 48 predicted proteins | sample SSMProp6N_FD_193582 | JGI IMG/M metagenome (GOLD analysis project Ga0272441, IMG submission 193582) | Marine sediment archaeal communities from Little Sippewissett salt marsh, Falmouth, MA, United States - SSM-Prop-6N | ecosystem: Environmental > Aquatic > Marine > Wetlands > Sediment ...
CACCCGAGCCTGCGCCAGTGACTGGAAGCCCTGAGCCTGGCATCGATTGGTGGAATCCGGTTGTCGGCCTTACCTGGCAGTGGCAGCTGACCGGGAAGCTCGATCTTGACCTGCAGACCGATGTCATTGATATCGATCTTGATGCCGGCCAATCGGTTGTCGATCACTATCATTTACAAGGGACAAAAGTTATTTGCTATATCAATGTAGGTTCATATGAAAACTGGCGAGCTGATGCCGACGAGTTCCCGGAAGAGGTGCTTGGCAACGATTATGAAGGTTGGGCCGGAGAAAAATGGCTCGATGTTCGCCGGATCGACCTCCTGGCTCCAATCATGCTGGCTCGCCTGGACGAGTGTGCCGAAAAAGGATTCGATGGGGTGGAGCCAGATAATATGGAAGTCTATACCAACGATACAAGTTTCCCACTAACGTACGAAGACCAGCTGCGGTATGCGCTCTGGTTGGCTGAAGAAGCCCACAAACGCGGGCTTGCCATAGGTCAGAAGAATGCCTCTGATCAAACTCATGATCTGGTAAATATCTATGATTTTGCCATCACCGAGGATTATTTCTTCTTTGGTGAAGCAGAATATATGCTTCCCTACATCGAAGCCGGAAAACCGGTTTTTGCCGCTGAATACACCGATCTTGGTGGGGACTTCGATACATTCTGTCGCCAGTCGCAGGAGTTTGGTTTCAGCACGATTCTCAAATACCGGGAATTAAATGCCTGGATGGAGGCCTGTCCTTAGGTAGAAGAATCCTGGTCCCCGAACCAAAACGTTGATGAAGTACAGAAATCCGGAAAAACCGATGAATAATAAACGATGGATTATCCCGATAGCCTTCCTGACTCTCAGTGCATTTCTGTGGTTATCCCTATATGTGATAGAGCCAAAAGCACTGATCATGCGACTTCTTGAGTCAGGCAATTCGGTCATTCTGGATATGTCTCCCACCGAGTTCATAATGAGGGGTTTTGCGGCGTTCAAAGTTATTGCCTGGATAAGCCTCACTGTGAGCATTATCACTGTACTGGCAGCGTGGCTTCGTCCGACTTCATTGGCGGCGGTGGCAGTATTTGCTTTTGGATCAATTGTCTATGCCATCAGTTCGGTGTTCGTAATATCCGGGCAGTCCGCTGCTCCGCACTATGTATACCTGGCTGACGCATTTCTTGATGGGGATTTAGTGCTTGACGAAAAGCCCCCTTATTCTGAAGAGAACGACTGGACATTTTTCGAGGGAGAGTGGTCTGTCTCCTTTCCTCCATCGCCTGCCTTGCTGATGATGCCTTTTGTGGCGATCTGGGGGCAGTATTTCAACGATGTTATTTTCACTCTATTGCTTGGTGCTTTGAACCTTTTATTAATATACGAACTCTTTGGAAAGATCTACGTTCATGAAGAGATGCTCCCTGTATCCGCTCGCATGTTTCTGACAGCTGCTTTCGGATTCGGTACCGTTCACTGGTGGCTTTCTGCAAATGGAATGGTTTGGTTTACAGCACATATCGTCGCCACAACATTCCTTTTACTCACTCTCATCGAAACGTTCGATAAGAGACGTCCCTGGCTGGTTGCAATGTGGCTCGGGTTGGCTGCTCTAGCTCGTCCACCTGTTCTTTTTGCGCTGCCCGCTGTGATCTGGCTGCTTCGTCCACATCGCAGCTGGAGGGAAATTGCTTCAGGTGCCTTGCCATTTCTTGCGATTGGTGGGTTGATGGCCATCTACAATCAAACACGTTACGGCAGTCCTATGGAGCTTGGGTATACCTATATGAAGCTCGAAGCATTGCTTGCCAGGCGCGTTGAAGAGTATGGGTCATTCAACATCGTCTTTTTCAAGGAAAATTTCTATCATGCATTTCTAAACGCCGGAGAATGGCGGAAATCATTCCCTTACGTTGTTATGGATGGATGGGGGCTGAGTATGTTTATTTCCACGCCTGTTCTGGTTTGCGTTTTCTTTGCCCCGTTGCGCGAGAACACAACGCAGGCCCTGTTGTTGGGAGCAATCCTGGTCGCTATTCCCAATCTTCTCTATTACAACACTGGCTATCTCCAGGCGGGTTATCGCTATGCACTCGATTTCCTGCCCTTCCTGTTCTCGCTTATAGCAATTGCCTGGCGGGGGCGTACCTCGTATCTCGGAAGCATCCTCTCCGTTCTTTCCATTCTGACCGGATTACTGATGTTGATCAATTCTTTCAGTCTGTATTTGGGGATTATTTTTTAAGGCGGAAAGCCATGTAGATAGCAGGATGGATGTAACTGCTGTCCTCGGGCTGGAGCATGGCCAGTCAGTGGCTTTCCGCCACTTTCCGTTGGTTGCGTGTTGGTGAAAAAAATCTCTCTTGGGACTTCAGAATAAGCATATTCGAATGTTATGAGGAAAATATTATGGGATTAACCGGGATACGTACTTATGTAGGATTTGGTTTTGGGGCAATCCAGGCTGGATTGTTCCTTTATGAAGCATTCCTCTCCGGAAATTTTGACCGTCTTGTTGTGGCTGAAGTGGTTCCGGAGTCTGTGAGGAATCTCCGTCAGGCTGGAGGTTACTATACAATCAACATAGCCCATTCTGATCGGATCGAGTCGGTGAGAATTGGACCTGTTGAGATATATGATCCGGCTGTATCCTCGGACCGGGAGCTCCTGATCAAAGCCCTGGCTGAAGCACATGAGATTGGCACAGCAGTTCCCAGTGTAAATTATTACCGCTCGAATAGTACCGGCAGTTTGCACAACTTGCTGGCGGCAGGGTTGCGCCGTAAGGCAGCGCTGAAATCAGCACCGGCTCTGGTCTATGCTGCGGAAAATCACAATCATGCAGCTGAAATCCTGGATGCTGCTGTTATGGAAAAGATTCCACAGGAAGAGCAGGCGGCGGTCAGTAATCACTCTCAATTTCTCAATACAGTCATTGGCAAGATGAGTGGTGTGATCATGAATTCGGCTGCGATAAGTGAACGTGGACTAACAAGAATCACTCCACAATGCCAACGGGCTTTTCTCGTTGAGGCGTTCAATCGAATCCTGATCTCCCGGGTCCAGGAAAGACCTGACCAGGGGGCTTTGTTCGATCGGGGAATCGAGGTTTTCGAAGAAAAACAGAACCTGCTTCCTTTTGAAGAAGCCAAATTGTACGGCCACAATGCGACTCATGCCCTGGGGGCATATATTGGTGCATTGATAGGAGTAAAGCGTTTTGCAGACCTTGTGACAGTTCCCGGTGTGATGGTTCTGCTGCGAGATGCTCTCATAGAGGAATCAGGCAAGGCTATGATTCGGAAGAACGGCGATGTGGATGCCCTATTTACAGATGAAGGATATGCCCAATACGCTGGCGATCTCCTGTCCCGGATGACCAATCCATTTTTACTGGATACTATCGAGCGTATTGGGCGTGATCCGGCTCGCAAATTGGGTTGGAATGACCGTCTGATCGGAACTATTCGGCTGGTGCTCAGTCAGGGTGTGGAGCCGCTTCGCTATGCCATGGGGGCGGCGGCCGCGATTGAAGCTATGGAAGATATGAGTTCCAGGAAATTGGAACGAATCTGGGGTGAGTCTGAGCCGAGTAAGGCTGAGCTTGAAATTGTATTATCATGGATTGAGCTTGGCAATCGTTTTCTGAAGGCCTGGCAGGAAAGCGGCTTCGGAAATCTGATCGAAATTGTTGAGGCTGCGAAAGATGGGTGCAGGTAATTTTTGATATGTTTTTTGGATAATTACTGGTTTCATACGATAAAAGTGGGTTCATCGATCCTTTTATAACTTACATGGGTGTTTTGAACTTTGTAATAAATCATGATGTGTGCCGAAGCTGGATTATGCTGTAGGGAGAAAACAAGCCCCGACAGGTACCACTCTCAGAGGGTTGAATATAAAAACCTGGAGCGCGGGTAGTGTTTCAGACACCTCAGGGAACAGAGTATGAAAGTTCTTTGTGAAGACATAAGCGGATGAATATACTCGCTTCTTGATTCCTCCAGCACGCTGGTTGCCGGGACACAATTAGTTTCACTCGCCATAAGCAGACAGTGATTGGATCTCTGGTATATTCCCCTCGTTCTTGCCAGGGGTGCTGCCTGTGATGAGGGGATCCGAGTACCCAATCCTCCAGGTGCGGATTCCAGCGGCGGGGAGGATGCTGGTTGACATGGTAAAACAAACATCGTTCCTCCTGTCGTACTATATTTCCACAAGTGGCACTGCAGTATTCGACAACTCAGATGGTTTGAATCTGCTGACGTCCCGCTGTTGCATCTGATGTACAGTGGCTGGCTGGATGCTATTTTGTTATTTTAAGTTTCCATACTAACGAAAATCCACCATGCAGGAGGATTATTTTGTGAAGCTTATTCTGCTTCTCTATATGATCGTTGATATATACCTCTCTCACGATTGACGGTTTCTCATAATTCCACCATTTCCTGCAGGCACATCCTTGACTTTGAATAACATATTGTGTAATATGAGTATGAGCGGTCATATGACCGGTCACACATATAAACAATAGAATGATGCAGATGTTTCCAGACATGGGTAACCAAACGTATGAAACAGCCAACAATTCGTGATGTAGCAAAAGAAGCGGGGGTATCTCGAGAAACTGTATCACGTGTAATAAATAACAAGGATCGCGTAGCACCAAAGACTGAAGCAAAAGTCCGGGCTGCCATAGAAAAGCTCGGTTATCTGCCCAATGCCATAGCGCGATCAATGGCAAAAGGGCGATCCAAAACATTGTCGTATATATCACCAAATTTGATCGACTACACATTTGCCTGCATTCTCCATAATGCAGAAGAAACCGCACGCCTGAATGGCTATACCCTGATTGCTTCTTCTGCACCGGACGAAAAATCATTTCAAACCCTGGTAAATGATTTCATCGGGAGTAAGAGGGCAGAAGGATTGATTGTGATAAACGCCTATAACGACAATCGATTTCAACTTGTTCCTAAAAATATACCGACGGTGTATATCGGAGAATGGGATACGGCAAAGGGGCACGAGGTTAATTCAGTAGGGCTGGACCAGGATTCCATTACAGCAGTGGTGGCTCAGCATCTTGTTGACTTTGGCCATCGTCGGATTGCAATGGTGTCTGGCTCGCTGTCAGAAAAAAGTGCACAAGACCGAGTAGACGGGTTTTATAAGGCGCTGAATAAGGCAGGATTTCTTTTTGATGATTCCCTGTTGGTGGAAGGTGACTGGTCAGCAAGTTCTGGTTATGCAGCGTTTACTCAACTCTGGGAGAAGGACAAGTCATTCACTGCTGTCTTCGCACATAACGACCGGATGGCAGTTGGCGTGCTGCGGGCTGCTAAGGATTTGGGAATCAAGGTTCCTCAACAGTTATCGGTAATGGGTATTGATGACATTCCCCTGGCATCTTACTTTTCTCCTTCATTGACGACTGTTAGGAATATGCTGCCGGATATTGGGCGTGAAGTTGTTGAATTACTCATTCAGTCAATTGAGGATACCAGTAGTTTCCCGCGTCATGTAGTTTTACCAGGGGAACTGATTGTTCGGAACTCTACAGGTCCGGCGAGGCTTTAACAAAGGAGGAAATTATCGAAGAAATCCTGTGTTTTAAGGAACATGAGATGCATCTATGTGTATCAACAAGGCCAATTGCTAATTCACAATACACCTCATGTTGTAGGCCAGATAATACTATTAATTGAGGAGAAAGTCTAATGAAGCATAAACCATATGCCATTTTGGTTATTGTCACCATGTTGCTCCTTCTGGCTGCTTGTGCAGCAGAGCCCATCATCGAAACTGTTGAAGTCCCCGGTGAAACCATTGTCGAAACCGTTGAGGTTGAAGTTCCCGGTGAAGGAGTTGTGTCCGAGAAGAGTATTGTCATCTACAACTCATATCAGACTGACCCTGATCCTATTGCCGCTGAAAAGCACCTGATTTCACTTTTTGAAGAGCAAAACCCCGATATTGATGTTGTACAGAGCAATATACCGTCAGAAGACTATAAACAAGCTATCCGTGCTTACCTGACAGCATCAACCCCGCCCGATGTATTGACCTGGTTTGCCGGCAACCGAGCTCGCTTCTTCATTGACAAGGGTCAGATCATGAGCATCAGTGATGTGTGGGAGAGTGAAGGCTGGAATGAGGACTATCCAGCAGGCTTTAAAGCCCTGTCCACCGTTGATGGCGAGCAGTATTTCCTTCCGACCAGTTACTACTGGTGGGGTGTTTATTACAGAATATCTATTTTTGAAGAGAACGGCATTGAACCACCACAGACCTGGGATGACTTAATGGCAGCCTGTGAGACACTCAAATCAAACGGTGTCACTCCTTTCACAATTGGTACGAAGGCTCCCTGGCCTGCCGCAGGATGGTTTGACTACCTCAACATGCGGGTTAATGGGCCTGAGTTTCATGTCAACTTAATGTTAGGCAGGGAAAGCTACACCGATCCGCGTGTAGAAACGGTTTTCACTGATTACTGGGCGCCGATGATTGAGAATGGATATTTCATTGACAATCCGAGTGCTTATACCGTGCCGGAAGCTGTTCAATTCATGGTTGACGGTAAAGCAGCCATGTTCTTGATGGGAGCGTTTATCCATAATGTCTGGCCGGAAGAGTTGAATGATGATATTGCTTTCTTCCAGTTCCCGATCATTGATTCGAGTGTTCCGGTTGGTGAGGATGCTCCAACTGATGGCTTCTTCATCGCCGCAAATGCACAGCATACAGAGGAAGCAAAAGCCTTATTGGCTTTCCTGGGGTCGGCTGAATCACAACAATACTTCGCTGATGAACTTGGTCGACTTCCGGTGCACTCGGGCGTTGACACCAGCGGCTTTACCGCAGAACAACAGCAAGGTATTGAAATGCTCCAGGGAGCTGATTATGTTGCTCAGTTCTTTGATCGTGATACCACGCCTGAAATGGCAACAGAAGGCATGAACGGGATGATAGAGTTCTGGGATAATCCAGATAGCATCTCCAGCATTCTTGAGCGGCTCGAAACAACACGTGTGGAACTCTTTGAGACTGAAGAATAGAATATAACGAAAAACTAACGGAGAAGCCCGGTCGTTTTCGGGCTTCTCTCTCTTGTACCATAAGAGGAATGTCAAATGAGCCGCGCAAAACTTACTTCCCAGCTAACACCCTATCTGTTTCTGATTATTCCGGTGTTACTGTTTGTTATCTGGATAGTAGGGCCGATGTTATGTACATTCTATTATAGTATGACCAGATGGGATGGTTTCTCTGCCCCTGAATTTATTGGTTTCAGTAATTTTGGAAAATTGCTTAAAGACCCGGTATTCCTGATCTCTCTTAAAAATAACCTGAAGTGGGTGATTGCTTTTATTACTGTTCCAGTCGCTTCCGGACTTGGGCTTGCAGTTGCGCTTAATCGAGAGTTTCCAGGCGAACGATATATTAAAGCCGCCATTTTTGCACCGCTGGTATTCTCCATGGTGGCTACCGGCTTGATCTGGTCGTGGATATACAACCCAGAGTATGGGTTGCTCAATCAGGTTCTTACCTTGATAGGACTTGAGCAGTTTGCCATGGGCTGGCTGAGTAACAAAGACCTGGTGATGTGGTCGATCATTTTTGTTGCTGTCTGGCGACAGGTAGGCTACGTGATGGTACTCTATCTTGCCGGTTTGTCCGGGGTTGACCCGACTCTGCTGGATGCCTCAAAAGTTGATGGGTGTAACCGATGGCAAACCTTCCGCAATGTCACGTTACCCTTGCTTTCACCCATTACGGTCGTTGTTGTTATTGTCAGTGTCATTGACTCATTGAGAGCATTCGACCTGGTTTCAGTCATGACGCGCGGCGGACCTTATAACTCCTCAAGCGTGCTGGCTAATTTTATGTATATCGAGTCTTTTCATAACTACAAAATGGGATACGGGGCGGCAATTGCTGTAGTTCTATTTCTTATCACCCTGGTATTCATCATCTTTTACCTGACCCGTGTCCTTCAAAACGAGCTGGAGTATTAATGGATAGATCAATTACTACTACCAATACGATCAGGATGCTTTTTTCAAAAAAGCCAAAAGGCGATAAAACAGGGTTTTTTACTTCTCCAAAGCGTGTACTGGCTTATATTGCACTGATACTCTTCACCCTGTTGTGGATCACTCCCATATTGATTGCTATTGGTACATCACTTCGGACATACAGCGATATCCTTTTGCAGGGCGGGCCATTCTCAATGCCGGCAGAACTTGTCCTAACTAATTATCGGGTTGCCTGGGAGCGTGGAGGTCTTAGCCATTATTTACCAAACAGCTTTATCATTACCATACCGGCCTTGTTCCTGACGCTTTTCTTGTCATCCCTTTCAGCATTCGCACTAGCCCGGTTCCGCTTTAGAGGTGCCCGTTTGATCCTTGTAATGTTTCTTGCGGGCAATATGCTGCCCCCTCAGGTGTTGATGCTGCCTGTTTTTCGACTGACCGATGCTCTTGGATTATATGATACCTACTGGGCGTTGATCCTGTTCCATACGGCATTCCAGCTTGGATTCTGTACTTTTGTGTTCCGTAACTATATGCGAACTATTCCGAATGAGATGCTGGAATCAGCCCGAATTGATGGTTGTGGAGAATTCCGTATTTACTGGCAGATCATGCTGCCGCTGATTCTTCCGGCGATGGCGGCGCTTGCCACGCTGGAATTCACCTGGATATTCAACAACTACCTGTGGGCAATAATTCTGTTACGCTCGGATTCATTAAAACCGATTACTGCCGGCCTGGCTGTTTTACAAGGACAGTATGTCACTGACTGGTCAGTGATCATAGCCGGTGCTTTGATGGCAAGCATTCCAACGTTGTTAGTGTTTGTCTTTCTGCAACGGTATTTCCTGAGCGGCCTGACACTGGGATCATACAAGTAATCTATAACTCCAGCTTCGGATAATCGGAAAAGCTAGAAAACACAAAATCATGTTCAACACAAAAGGGTGAGGTTGGTGACTATCAATTTTTGTTGAGTTAACTAGGAGAGTTATAATGTTCTACGGTGTACAATATTATCCCGAACACTGGCCCGAACACCGTTGGGCCGTAGACGCCCGGATGATGCAGGATGCGGGGATCAATGTGGTGCGCATGGGGGAGTTTGCCTGGAGCGCGCTGGAGCCCCAAGAAGGCTCACTCGATTTTGCCTGGTTGGACAGGGCTGTAACCTTATTCGACACTCACGGAATCAAGACGATTATGTGTACACCCTCGCGTACACCTCCGCCCTGGGTGTTCAATCGCTATCCCGGTGTACGGAATGTCAATGCCGATGGGCAATTAGTTAATTATGGTTTTCGTTACACTGTTGGGCTGAATCACAATGACTTCATTCAGCTCTCGCAGCGCATCGACCGCGCCGTGATCGAACACTTCGCTGGAAACGAGGCTGTTATCGGCTGGCAGGTGGACAACGAGATAGGCATGAACAATGACTGCTACTGCGAGTTCTGCCGAAATCAATTCCACCAATACCTGGAGAAGAAATTCGGATCGCTTGAAGCACTGCATGCCGCCTGGGGTTCGCATTTCTGGTCGTTTACTTTCACCAACTGGGACGAGGTGCCCCTGCCCAATATCAATCCACAACTGGCGCTGGAATATCGGCGCTTTCTCTCCGAACTGAACGTCGAGTTTACACGCTGGCGAAGTGACCTGATTCACGAGTCGGATCCTGGCAAGTCTGTGACCACTAATTTCCAATCATTCAGCGTAAGGCATACCGATTATGCGCAACTTGCCAATGTCATCGACCTCAACGGAATGAATCATTATCCCACCCGTTCTCCCGAATTTATTCTGGATTATTATCGCGGGGCACGAGGTACCATGCTGCCTCTTGAGCAGTTTACCCGGCTGATGGCGATCGATACCGGCCCGGGTTGGATGCGGCTTTGGGCGTATATGGCGATTGCTCATGGGGCGTGTGGAATCAACTTTTTCCGGTGGCGCTGCTGTCGTTGGGGAGCTGAACAGCTCGGCGACGGGATTCTGCCTCATGATGGCCAACCAGCACGTCGGTATGATGAACTGGTCCAGATGGGCGCTGAGATCACCCGTGTCGGCGACAGGATTGACGGTACGCGTCCTAAATCTGAAGTTGCACTGGTGATGAGCTATGAAGCCCGCTGGGCGATTGAGGCGGCGACACTGGGCGCTGGCGAGTGGGATCCCGCCAAGGATGCGATAGGCATTCACGATACTCTACGTGATCAAAATATACCCACTGATGCGATTGCCCCACATGCTGACCTGTCTGCGTACAAGCTGGTTTTTGCGCCGCGTATGTTCAGCATTGATCCGCAGAGTGCTGATAATCTTATTGCTTATGTAGAAAACGGCGGTACGCTCTGTCTGACCGCGCCGAGTGGTGTTGTCGATGAATTCAACGTGAATTTCGATACCCCGCGTCCAGGGCCGCTGGCTGAAGCAGCCGGTATCCGCGTAAGCGATCTCTCCCCGCTGCACGAATCTTTGCTGTTGCACAGTACCGCCATTCCTGGCCTGGAAGGTACCGAGGCATCCATCCTTTCCGACGAGATACACCCCGTGACGGCAAAAGTTCTGGCAGCGTATGCTGGCGGTTGGCGTGAGGGCCAGCCCGTCATCACAGCCCACCGCTATGGGAAAGGTCGGGTTTTCTATATCGGTACCACACTACGAGGAAAGGGGTTGTTGGCATTAGTCAACTATCTCTGTAACGAGGCCGGGGTTTCCGGTCTATGCGACACACCAGCCGGTCTGCATGTCTACCAGCGTGTGGGGAAAGATGAACGCCTGTGGTTCGCGCTTAATTATACAGATGAAGCATTGTCCTTTACGCTTCCTGGTATCTGGTTGGATATCCTGACTGAGGAAATATGTGCAGGAGAGGTTCGGGTTGCCCCGCTGGATGTAAGCATCCTTGCACAAGACATAGAGGTGTAGCAGATCTAAGCAGTTCCCATGATTTTGACAGGTACTAATCCTATTGCTCCGGCGACCACAATGGGAGGGATCAGAAACACGAAGAACCGAAAGATTCACCGCTTTACCGTGGCGAATGCCTGGTATCAGCAAACAAATTTTATGAGCGGCATCATCACGGTTCCATACGATCCAGCTATATTCATTAATCGAAATAAAACGAGAGGGTTCATTACTTGAAGGACATAACCAAAATGGAAACAGATATAAAAAAACTTGAAAATCTGGCGCGTCTTGTAAGACGCGATATTGTGACCATGATTCATCTCGCGGGAGATGGGCATCCCGGTCCATCACTCTCAGTCGCTGATATTGTAACAGCCTTGTATTTTGACATTATGAATATTGATCCTTCTCGCTCCCAATGGGGAGACCGAGATCGCTTGATTCTATCGAAGGGGCATGCCTGTCCTGCTGTGTATGCAGCGTTATCACGGAAGGGATATTTTTCTTCAGAAGTCTTTCCAACCCTCAGACATTTGGATTCGATATTACAGGGTCATCCGGATGTGAATAAGACGCCGGGAATTGATGCAACAGCCGGATCGCTAGGGAATGGTATTTCCATCGGATTGGGAATGGCGTTGGCAGCAAGGATTCAGGGCAAAGCCTATTGGACTTATGTGGTTACAGGCGATGGTGAACTGAATGAAGGTGTGATTTGGGAAGCACTGATGGCTGCCAGTCACCACAAAATCGGGAATTTAATCGTTCTCGTCGACAATAATGAATATCAGAGCGGTGGGTCGATCCGCACTATCAGCGGCATTTTACCACTGCGCCCCAAAGTTGAATCCTTCGGATGGCATTGTCAGGAAGTGGACGGACACAATATTGCAGAAATACTGCACGCGGTGAGGGCTGCTCAAGCTGCCTCAGACAAACCCTCGATCATCATATGCCACACAGTAAAAGGAAAAGGTGTCCCCTATATGGAAGGCAACAATGCCTGGCACAAACGTGCTCCGACCAGGGAAGAATACGAGGAAGCCATGATGGTTCTTGGAGGTGCAGCGTGACGGTAAAGCAGGAAAATACCCGTGTTGCATTCCGTGATACGCTCATGGAATTGGCGGCAGGAGATGAGAGGATCGTCCTGGTGTGTGCTGATTCTGCACTTGTTGTCAAAGCAGGGGCTTTCCAGGAGAAATACCCGGATCGATTTATTGACGTTGGAATTGCGGAGCAAAACGCGGTCTGTGTGGCTGCCGGACTTGCCTCATGCGGTTTGATTCCTTTTTTCGCTACGTACTCGGGCTTTATCACGATGAGGGCCTGTGAACAGATCAGAACGTTTGTTGCGTATCCCGGCTTGAATGTTAAATTTATCGGAGCTAATGGGGGTATGGCAGCTGGGGAACGGGAAGGCGTGACTCATCAGTTCTTTGAAGATATCGGGATAGTCAGGAGCATTCCAGGTATAAGCGTTGTTGTGCCTGCAGATGCGTCACAGGTTAAAGGTGCTGTAAAAGCGGCAGCAGGAGAAAGCGGGCCGTGTTATATCCGAATTGGGAGCGGACGGGATCCGGTGGTAAATGAGGGCGGACAGGTACCTTTCAATTTTGGGAAAGTCAGGGTTTTAAAAGATGATGGAAATGACGTCGCCATTTTTGTCATGGGATTTGTTACTAACCGGGCACTTGAAGCAGCAGACATCCTGAAAAAGGAAGGCATCAACGCAGTTGTAGTGGATGTGCATACTTTAAAGCCGCTGGATGTGGAAGCAATTGCTGCAATACTGCAAAAAACCCGCGCCGCCGTAACGGTGGAAGATCATAATATCATTGGCGGGCTTGGCAGTGCCATCGCCGAAGCCAGCACAGAAGTGATGCCTGTCCACCTGGCGAGAATTGGGCTTTGTGATGTATATCCCGAGTCAGGGCTTCCAGACCCTTTGCTTGACAAATACCATATCGGGGTGGTGGATATTGTCAACGCTGCGAAAAAGGTGATCGTTAAAAAAACTGTTTAGCATACGCAGGATTACAGGAGATAACAGGAAGGAGTTGCCTGTGGAGAACCAATATTTTCATCGTGTCCATAGATTGAGTCCAACCAGGTTGTGGATAAACAATCCAACACCCGGGCAGGCCAGAAAAGCAATTGCTGCCGGGGCTATCAACTGCACAACAAATCCGACATATTCCTACAAGCAGATTACAAATGAAGAGACGAGAGAAGAAGCATTAAAGATCGTAAAGAACGCCATTGAACAAACAGATAACAATGATAAAGCAGCTGATCTTGTGCAGCAGAAGATGGTAAAACGTATCCTCGATATTTTTTTCCAGCTCCATGAAAAAAAACCTGGAAAGGAAGGTTTCGTCTCGATACAGGGAGACCCCTTTGCCGATAAAGACCCGCAGCAAATCATCGATGAGGCCCTTCGCTATCGCAATCTTGGCGGGAATTTTATCGCTAAAATACCGATTACAAAAGCGGGGATCGAGGCTATGGAAGCACTCATTCCGGAAGATATACCGATAATTGCCACAGAAGGAATGAGTGTTGCCCAGGCGATTGCAATGGGTGAAGTGTATCAACGCGTGTCCAGAGAATGTAAAAAGAATCCACCTTTTTTCCTTACCCATATTACCGGGATTTTCGGTGAGCATTTGCAAAACGTTGTTGATGAAAACGAGATCAATATAAATTCGGATATCCTCTGGCAAGCTGCATTCATTGTTGCTCGAAAACAGTACAGGATCTTCAAGGAGAGAGCTTATCCGGGAATCATGCTTGGCGGAGGGGCAAGGAATCTACACCATTTCACAGAGATGATCGGTTCAGAGATGCATATCACCATCAATTGGAAAGGCACTGCTGACAAATTGATTGAACTGGATCCTCCGGTTGTCTATAGAATGGATACACCGACTCCTCAATATGTCATTGATGAGCTGCTTGAAAAGATACCTGATTTCAAAAAAGCCTATCTGGAAGACGCCTTACCTGTAGATGATTTTGAGGATTATGGGCCTGTGGTGTTATTCAGAAACATGTTCCTTAAAGGATGGGAAGGTCTCCTGCGTGTAATCTCAGAACATAGAGGGTGATTTCTGTATAGAGGAGAATGTGATCATGAGTGATCAAAAAGTTTCTGTTGTCGAATTTAATGAAGTAAAAGCTGCTGAAATGATGCCTGGTGAATTAACGAGGCGAACATTAGCGTTTAATGATCAGATTATGCTTTGTCACTTTACGCTGAAAGAGGGGATGAAACTTGAGCTGCACAAGCATCTCGCGGTACAGGTTGGGTATGTAATCAAAGGGAAAGTAAGGTTCATCAAAGGAAACGGTACAAGGTTCCTTGCAAGCGCAGGAACGTCGTATGTATTTGATTCAAACGAGGTTCACGGTATTGATGAAGTCCTTGAACCGACTGAGCTTATTGAATGCTTTTCCCCAATGCGACCTGAATACGTCTAGTATAGTTGAACGCAGCGTTAAAGAAAGCGGGTTCAGCTCGATCGATCTGTTTCAGAGGAATAATTAAAGGAAAATAGTATGACAGAAAAATTGGGATTATTACATACATCTGCAACTCTGGTACCCATATTCCAGGCATTGACCGATCAATATCTTACCGGGAAAGGTATTAAGATTTTCAATATCTCGGATGACAGCCTGATAAAAAACACCATTGAACGAGGGAAATTGACTTCAGATACATCCCGCAGGGTTGTAAATTATGTGGTTTCAGCATCAGAAGCAGGAGCGGATTTTATTCTGGTAACCTGTTCGTCGATTGGCCCGGCTGTTGAAATTGCTGCAAAACTGGTTAATGTACCTGTTCTGCGGGTTGACCAACCTATGGTGGACAAAGCCGTTCAGATGGGAAGCAAAATCGGCGTTGTGGCGACATTGTCAACTACGCTTGAACCTACGAGCGATCTTGTGAGCAGGAGGGCGACTCTTGTCGGGAAGGGAATCGAACTGACATCCAGGTTGTGTGAGGGAGCCTTTGACGCACTAATGGATGGCAGGCCTGAGTTGCACGATGAATCAGTAGCTTCCGAACTAAAAGAGTTGTCTCACCAAGTGGATGTGATTCTACTTGCACAGGCATCCATGGCCCGTGTTGCAAACCAACTCTCCGAGGAAGATATTGAAGTGCCGATTCTTTCAAGTCCTGAATTGGCAGTGCAGTATCTGGCGGAAATCTGGGACTCTACAATCAGGTAGGCTCTGAATCAGAGAGGTTGAAAATAAGCCGCTGTTTTACCTGGAAGAACAGGCGAGCTGAAGTCTCATCACACCCAACCTGTGTTTCAAGGCAAAAAAAAAGACCCCGAAGGGTCTTGAGTAGGGAAGGAGGGATTTGAACCCTCACGCCTTGCGGCACGTGATCCTAAGTCACGCCTGTCTGCCAGTTCCAGCACTTCCCCTTTGCGTTGATTATATCCAGCCATCAGCAGGGTGTAAAGAAACCTTTTGCTTGCTGTGTGTATGCTCTCTATCATTGCTGAAACAGTGTCGGATCTTGTGGATCTGAATCTATAAGAATGAAGTTTGCTCCAGGCACTGATGTTTTATCCCGATATGTAAACGAAATTATTCATGTCCTCTAAGGATATTTTGGAACCTTTTTACTCGTAATACTAAATTAAATTTCCCTTCCATTTTCTGGACCTTAGCACTTATGAAACAGGTGGCTTTAAGGAATAAAAAAACCTTTCGACACGAAGCCTGGGTTGGAGTACAATCGGACGACTTCACGAAAGGGCTCCAACGGGAATGGAAGACAGAAGCAGAGCAGCACTGACCCAAACGAAGGGGTATGGAACTGCACTTGTAGGCACAATCCTGTGGTCTACAGCAGCGGTGTTTATCCGTTATCTAACTGTGGAATATGAAATGCCGCCGCTGGTGTTGGCATTCTGGCGGGAGGTTGGTGTTGCACTCGGGCTCGTGACAGCAATACTGCTGGTCAAGCCCCGGCTTCTTCACGTTTCCAGGCGGCTTGTACCATACTTCATCCTCTATGGTTTGGTCCTGATGATCTTTAATGTCACCTGGACCCTGTCCGTTGCATTAAATGGTGCTGCAGTATCCACAGTGCTTGTTTATAGCTCTCCAGCGGTAACGGCGATTCTTGCATGGCGGTTTTGGCAGGAACGACTGGATGGTATAAAAATCACAGCAATCCTGCTCAGCCTCACGGGCTGTATTCTAGTCTCTGAAGCATTTGATTCGGCGATCTGGCAGGTAAATCCTGTTGGCATTGTTTTGGGTCTGGCTTCAGGTATCTTGTTCGCGATTTACAGCATTTTTGGCAAGGAGGCTGTCCGACGAGGTGTGAATCCGTGGACATCACTGACGTATACATTCCTTTTCGCACCTTTCTTCCTCCTGCTGCTTCTTATTGTTCCAATCGAGGAGAGGTTGAATCTGAACCTGGGCCAGTTCAGTGAATTGATGTGGCTGGGGCGATCATGGTCAGGTTGGGGAGTGCTGCTTCTATTAGCCCTTGGCCCCACCATCGGAGGTTATGGCCTGTATTCTGTCAGTATGAGGAATCTACCTGCGAGTGTCGCAAACCTGATCGCTTCGACAGAGCCTGTGTACACTGCGATTCTCGCATATCTGTTTCTCGGGGAACGGCTGCACGGAATTCAGATTATTGGATCGTTCATGATACTGGCAGGAGTTGTTTTTTTGCGGCTGCAGAATGGGCGTATCTCACGAGTGCAATTTATTGCCAAAAGAAATCCCCCATCTAATGGTTAGGTGAATAGCTTATTTATTCGAGTTTTATCTGATTGCGGGAAAGATTTGATTCAATCAGAAGTAACATCGTCCGGAGGTGCCACGCTGAAAGATGGAAGATCCTCATGGCAGTGCCCGCAGCCCACGCGGGGTTCCTTCACGGCTTCACCCACGCGGGAACAGTAGGCTTTTACTTCAACTTTTTTGCCAATTCCGAGAAACCCGCTTCGTATCTGTGCGTGCAGGCTCATGTTCTGGCAGCCGTTTGCACGCAGGATTTCTGGCACAGGGCATTGTGAGCAAACATCAGGTGACCATTCCTTGCCGGATGGTGAAGGTTCTACCAGCCGGCACTCCTCAAACTCACGTCCGCGATAATAGTCAGCATAGTAATATGGGCATTCTGTACCTGCAGGAGTGCGCATAAAAATCTCCCTGATCAAAACATCCTGAAGCTTTGCGAGATTAAAGTCTACCATAGTGGTAAAAATGAATTCCAGCGTGAATTGTATCAATTAAGCAAAATGTTAAGTGGACTTGACATTAGTATAAAGTAAAGTATACTTAACAACATGACACACAAAAATGTAGGCAACAGGGTACGGGATCAGCGAAAAGCTCAAGGATTAACACAGGCGGAACTTGCAGAGCAGGTGGGTATCGCCAGGGTTTCGGTTTTGTCGATTGAGAAAGGCCGCTACATTCCTACAATTGAAACTGCGCTGCGGATTGCGCATGCGCTCAAAATGCCGGTTGAAGAGTTATTCTGGCTGAAGGATGAGGATGTATGAAAAAGGAATTCTATCCATATTACATATCAAGAGCGGGATTGAGTATTGTGTTTTCACTGCTTGTGTTTGGGATTTCCTGGAAAGCCGGGGTTTTTGCAGTGGTTCTGCTGGCGGGATTTCTCGGTTATCTGCACAGCGGGTGGTTTGAGGTGAATTTAAACAAACCACTATTCCCGCTCAGGCGAGATGAGAACGGGCAACAAATTCAGCGGAAAGCCTTGATTGCCGCTGCAGCGGCGGGTATTCTGATTTTTATACTGCTTCCCCTGTTCGGCGCGTCTGCAGGTGCAGCGGGGGCCTCCAGCAACCTTGCTCTTTCCGTTGGGGTGTTGACATATTTTGTTGCCCAGGTGGTGCTTTTTATTAGGATCTGACCCTGTGATTTGATCAGGGATCAAAATTTATTTAAGTGGTTTTCCGGAAAAAAAATAAAACACACTCTTTTCAAGTACTTGAAAAGAGTGTGTTCTTGCAGCTGCCGGGTTTTCAGAAGGATGCGGCTGTTGATTTAGGAAAACCTGCTACACCCTGGTCAGGTATTCACCGCTGCGGGTATCGACTTTGATCTTGTCGCCAACTTCTACAAACAGAGGGACCTGTACCTTGAGACCCGTTTCCACAACAACCAGTTTTGTTGCGCCAGTGGCGGTATCGCCCTTGACTGCCATTTCTGCTTCGATAACGTCAAGTTCAACCGCTGTAGGGAGTTCTACATCAATAGGTTCATCTCCAAAGAATGTAAGTTTTACAACCAGACCTTCCATCAGGAAATTCACTAAATCACCAATTACAGCCGAGCTGATCATTGGCTGTTCAAAGGTTTCATTATCCATAAAAACATAAAGCCCGTTTTGCTCATACAGATACTGAGCTTCCCGGTAATCCAGGCGAACGTCCTGCACTCGGCTCCCGGATATAAAACTTTTTTCAAGTACCTCACCGGTTCTGAGATTGCGAACCTTGGTCCTGATTGTGGCTTTGCCGCGCCCGGGTTTGTTATGGGAATATTCAAGTACTTTATAAAGCTGGTCATCCAACAGGAATGTAACACCATTTCTCAATTCATTAACATCAATCACGTTGCTTATCCTTGTATAGTTTGCATTGATTATAGCCGTGAGACCATAAAAACGTCAATTGACGATATCACTGTAGGCAAGATCATCAGAGTAAGGTGCCGGGAGGGGTAATTTCTATCAGAATATCCGTGAAGCGGCAGAGAGAGTTACAGATTCAGCCAGCTGGAAGCGGCATCCGGCAGGTTGGCAACCGGGCCAACCCGGACAGTGCATTGAGGGAGGGAATCTACAAAAAGGCGGCCATAGTTTTTTGAAAGCAGGCGTTTATCAAAAGACACCACAACACCCCGGTCAGATTGAGTGCGTATCAATCTTCCAAAACCCTGGCGGAAGCGAAGCACTGCTTCAGGGAGCATGTATTGGTCAAATGGTGATTCGAAGGTTTCCGATCGGGCAGCGATAATCGGGTCGCGCGGGACATCAAAAGGCAGCCGGGCGATAGCCACAACAGAAAGAGCTTCACCGGGAACATCCACTCCCTCCCAGAAAGAGCGTGTTCCCAGAAGAACAGCCCGATCCGTCTCTTTAAAACTTTCGAGGAGAGCATGTCGGGAAGCACCTTCATTTTGTGAGTAGACCTGGATACCCTTGTTTTTCAGGGGAGTGCTGATCGAACGAGCTGTTGAACGAAGCTGACTGTGACTCGTAAATAGAACCAGAGTTCTTCCGCCGGTAGCCTGACAGAGAGGTATCAGACCATTGATAAAAGCATGCTGGTAGTGTTGTTCGTTGGGCTCAGGGATGTCCTGCACAAGGTACAGCAGGGTTGAAGTTTCGTAATCGAAAGGAGAACCGAATACCAGTTCATCTGCGTCCTCTGCGTTGAGGCGTTTTCGAATGTAATCGAATTCTCCGCCTGTGGTAAGGGTGGCTGAAGTCATGATGACGGTTTCTTTGTTGTGCCACAGGTGTTTTTCGATCAGGGAGCCAACCTGGAGCGGAGCAGCATGCAGGCGAATCCTGTCAGGCTTGTTCTGGAGTGCGATCCAGTAAATAGTGTCCGGATCTGGTTCAAAGAAAAACTCATCCAGTCTTTCCTTTATGGTCTGGATCTCCTGGCCTCCTGATCTGATACCCACTTCAATATCAATCAAAGCTGAATCTTCCTCAGCTGAAGTCTGGACCAGGTCGTACAATTCTTTCAACCCTGAAAGGATTTTTTGAATTTCTTCGCGAATATCATCCCAGGCGATTTCGATATCTGACCATCCTGCCAGTGTACGGGCTGCTTGTGTGATTCGCTGCTGCTGGCCATAGACGCTGAGTTGTTTATTGTCGCGCTGATCAGCAAGAAATGTATCAATTTTTTGAAAGAGAATATTGCTAAGGTCTGCAGAAACTTTGATGCGAGTTGAGATCTGTTTCAGGTTTTTCTCAACAATCTTGTATTGTTCCGGTGTGAGGATCATCCGCAAGTTGGACCGTACCTGTCCGAGCAAGCCGCTTGTCGGGGTTCCCAGGCTTCGGAAAGCACGCCCCATTTCTTTTTCGCTTAGAACGTAGCTTAACCCCTGTGTGGCGGCACTTTCAATATGATGTGCTTCGTCCACGATTAAATGTTCGTATTCCGGGATGACTCTTGAGCCAGTAGCGATATCCGCCATCAAAAGCGCATGATTGATGACAATAACATGGGCACATTCCGCTTTCTTACGCGCCATGTAATATGGGCAGGCATCCTGAGCAAAAAATGGACATCTGTCAGGCCAGCAGTTTTCATACTCTGCTGAAAGGTTGGACCAGGCAGCTGACTGTGCCGGCCCGATCAAGTTTATCTCTGACCGGTCCCCGCTGCCGCCGGAAGCAAGCCAGACAAGTATCTTTGCCGTAACCTCCATCTCTTCTGAAGCCCTTGGTCCAAGACGAAGGGCAGCAGTAAGGCGAAGGGGGCAAAGATAGTTGGTGCGTCCTTTAAGGACAGCTGAAACGTAGGCTGTTCCAAGGGCTTTATTTACATCGGGGATATCCTTATAAATCAATTGTTCCTGCAGATTGATAGTGTTCGTTGAGATGACAACTTTATGACCGCTGTTTTCTGCCCAGGCGAATGCAGGCAGCAGGTAAGCCATCGATTTTCCCGTTCCTGTGCCTGCTTCAACAAGGAGGTGCTGCTGGTTGGCGAATGCATCTGCAACAGCTCTCAGCATACCAACCTGCTGTCGGCGGGATTCATACTGGTCAAAATAGCGTGAAAATTCACCACCAGGTTCAAGGCTGGAAGCGATTTCTTCGATATCAAGAGGTGGAACAGGGTCTTTGGGTATCAGGGGGTCAGTAAGATCAGTTCCGATTGTCAATCCGGGCGTATAGCTGCTCTCCGGTTCCAATTCGATACCAATATCTTCGAGAACATCCTCAAAGATTCTGCTTCCTCCCCAGACCACCTCCTCCCCGAGTCTGTTGATCTCCAGAAGCAAATCCCTGGGAAGGGCGGTAACTTTCTCCATCATGCGAAGATAGATCTGCCGGGTCATCTGGGCATCATCGAGGGCACGATGAGCGTTGCCTATTGGCACACCCAGTGCGCTGGCCAATGCTCCGAGGTTGTAGCGGCCGGCGTTGGGCATTACAACTGAAGCAACTGCAAAAGTGTCAAGTGCTTCGTTAAACTCCAATAATCCATGCTTGCGGAGGAATTTAAGGTCGAATTCGATATTATGTCCAAGTACCGGGCTGGTACCGACAAATTGCTCGATCTGGTTCCGAACATCACGGAAGCGAGGGGCGTCTGAGAGCATATCATCAGTGATGCCTGTGAGCTGTGTAATGAAGGAGGGCAGCGGCATGCCTGGATTGACTAGAATCGACAGTTCATCCTCGACTCTTCGGGGAGTAAAGCGAACGAGCCCAACCTCGATGATAGCGTCACGGGTTGGATCAAGTCCGGTAGTTTCCAGGTCCAGTGCAACAATTTCCTTAAACATGCGGGTGGATTATATCATTGAGATAGGCCTGGTTCGTGGTAAACTCGGGACAATCCCAAAAAAGGAATGGAAAAAGACTGGATGATAAAAGAATCCTCCCGGCAGCTTCGTGAAAATGTTCAAAGAGTAATCGTTGGAAAAGAAGAAGTTATCGATCTTACACTTGCAGCTGTATTGTGTGAAGGCCATATCCTGTTGGAGGATGTCCCCGGGATAGGTAAAACAACACTGGCGCGGGCAATCGCTGCGTCGTTGGGATGCAGCTTTCAGAGGATCCAGTTCACCCCTGATCTTCTGCCATCAGACGTAACAGGGATTAACTGGTTCAACCAGAAAGAATCCCGGTTTGAATTCCGGGCCGGCCCGGTTTTCAGCCAGGTTGTACTGGCAGATGAAATCAACCGGGCTACACCACGAACACAATCAGCCTTGCTGGAAGCCATGCAGGAGCACCAGGTTACGATCGATGGGAACACGCACAAACTCCCAAGGCCATATCTGGTCCTGGCTACTCAGAATCCCATCGAGTTGGAAGGCACTTTCCCTCTCCCGGAAGCACAGCTTGACCGCTTCTTGATCCGTGTGCGGATAGGATATCCTTCTGAAGATGAAGAGGGAAGGATTTTACTGCGCTTTGGTGCTGAAGATCCTCTTGAGACACTGGACGCTGTGAGCTCCCCGGAAGAGATTCGAAAGCTCCAGGAAACCCGGAAGGATGTCAGAGTGGAGGATTCCATTCGCGGCTATATTGTAGGTATTACCAGGGCGACCCGGTCTCATCCAGAGATCGATCTCGGCGCAAGCCCTCGAGCAACACTGGCTCTCTACCAGATTTCCCAGGCCTGGGCAGCTATCCATGGACGCACCTATGTGCTTCCGGATGATGTAAAAGCCATGGCTCCGCATGTGCTTGTCCATCGTCTCATGATCTCGCCCCAGGCCCAGCTCCGAGGGCGGGACATCGGTGATCTGATCGAAGACATTATCGCCTCCATCCCGGTACCTGTGGAGGATTGATTTTGCGACACCAACGCTGGCTTCGGCTTACGTTATTGATCCTGCTTTCCGGGTTTGCAATGCATCGCGGCGGCCTGGTCTACATGGCAGGATTGATGCTGGCCGTTGTGGCGGTTGCATTTTTCTGGAATCGTTCAACACTTGAATCAATTCACTATGAGAGATCTTTTTACTTCACCAGGGGGTTTCCGGGAGAAGAAATCGATTGCCGTCTTGAAATAGAGAATCATAAGACCCTGCCTCTGGGATGGCTGCATACAGAGGACCGTTGGCCGCTTGCAGTGGGGCCGGTGGATCCGGATCTTCTTACCTCTTCACCACATCAGGAAGAAGGCCGGCTGGAAGCAGAAGTGGTCATGCAGGGGTTCCATCGTATCAAGAGGCGGTTCCCCATTAATCTTCAAAAACGGGGTGTCTATTCGATCGGTCCAGCTGTGGGTTATTCAGGCGATCCCTTTGGCCTGTTTTCAAGAAGATCCCAGCTGGAAGGACGTGACAAGATTGTTGTTTTTCCCCAGACGTACCCGCTGCCGGACCTTGTACTGCATCCCCGGGATCCTTATGGAACCCAGATGAGTCGGAGGCGGCTTTATGAAGATAACTGCCAGCCAATGGGTGTACGTGATTACCAGGACGGAGATGGGTTTCGCCGGATTCATTGGTCCGCAACTGCTCGAACAGGAGAGCTGAAATCGCGTGTTTATCAGCCAGTTTCAGGGCTTGATATGGTTGTTTGCCTGAACGTTGCCACTTTTGAACCGCAGTGGATGGGTATCGATCCGGACAAGATTGAAGCACTTGTCTGCATGGCTGCATCTGTTGCGGAAAAAGCCTATGATCAGGGATATCGTGTGGGGCTGGTATCCAACAGTGCAATAGCTCAATCAGGAAAACCTTTCCGAATCAGCCCCGGACGTTCACCAGACCAGCTGCCGATTATCCTAGAAGCACTTGCAGGTATCACTCCGATTGTGTGTGCTGCGTTCGACCGGTTCCTAATTCATCAGGCACCAAAGCTTCAATATGGATCCACTCTGGTTGTTATTACTGCAGTCCTTCCTCCAAACTTGTGTGAAACATTGATGCGGTTGAAATCTCATGGAAGAAAAATTATTGTAATTTCTCTTGCTGAAGAAGAATCTCCTCTTATGCCAGGAATTGAAGTGATGGAAAGCAATTATTTTATTGAGAGAGTAATCCATGGCTGAAAGTACAATATCGCAGACTTTCTCAGATACCCAATCCACCCGGAAAATGAGTGTGTGGCGTGAATTGGGGATTCTAACCATGATCATCTCAGAAATAACATTGCTGGCTCCCTGGATTCAAGTGTTTCAATACCGGAATCAGCCGTCAATGGTCTGGCTTATAATCGTGCTAACAGGTGTGTCGATGGCGGCAATGGCTGTACGGCGCTTGCTTAAATCAACGCGTGCCTCCCTGCCTTTGATACAACTGCTGACATTTGTGGTCCTCCCTGCAGCTATACTGCTGGTTGTTCATCTCATGATTTATCAGGAAGCTGCCTTCGGGCGTTTAACAATCATTCGCATCGGGAGGGCTTTTGCAGGTTTGATTCATGGATTGCCGATTGAGGTTTCCCTGATTGTGTTAACGATTTATGCATGGGCAAGAGGGGTACGAGCTGCCGCAAGAGGAATGACTGACCTTACAAGAACAGGCGGGCTTATCCGCATTGGATTGTTCTCGTTTCTGGTACTGCTTCTTATTACAGGCGAAAACTCTGACAGCATGCGATGGCTGGTAACGTTATATTTTTTTTCAAGTTTATTGGCTATTGCACTGAGCCGTACCGATCTTATTGCGCGATCACATCTCCAGTTCAAACTTCCACTTCATTCCGGCTGGCTGCGGGGTATTCTTGTACTTACATTCGCAACTGTTCTTCTCGGCATACTTGGCGGTTTGCTTCTTCAAACTGAGACAGCTGCCGGTATAGCAAATCTTTTTTCAGGCCTTCTCAGATTCGGTGTTCGAGTGCTTGAACTTGTTCTTTCACCCGTCATATATTTCTTTGGCTTGCTTTTCAGCCTCCTGCTGCGATGGTTGAGTCCTGCGATCAACGAAGAGAATATGATATCCCCGGAGGATGGCGGGGAATCCGATTTTGAAGGAATGCCTTTCGGTGACAATATGCTCGGACAGGAAGGTACTCTGTCTCCGGAATTTGTTACCGGTCTTTCAGTTATTGTTATTGTTCTTGTGGCAGTACTGGTCATGTGGGGTATTAAACAGCGATCCCTGAATGGAAATAATGGGGATGTCGATGTGGAGAGTCTCGAGGACTCGGAATCCCTGATCAAGGGGCTGCAGCGTTTCTACCAGCAGATACGCGATAGAATTGATTCGATAAGCAGCCGTGATGCTATCCGGCGATTTCTAGTAGAGTCTTCCATTCGACGGATTTATTCGCAGCTTCTGCGGTATGGTGAACGATTTGGTGTAAAGCGGGTAAAATCAGAAACACCTTTTGAATTTCAGCGCCGATTGCTCCGGGTTGCACCGCATCTAGCCGAGGATGTACGTTTGATTACACATGCGTATGTGGAGATTCGATATGGTGAATTCCCGGAAGATCCGGACGCGATCAAGGCGGTTCGTATGGCCTGGGAAAACGTTAAAGCTTTCCGCTAATGATGATTTATGTTTTTTTTACGATTTTAGAGAAACCCTGCCTATGAAAAGGGGTTATTTATTGTGATGGCAGCCAAGAAACGAAATGATCCTTCAGCTCTCACTCGGGAAGAGGAAAAAGAGCTGGTAATTCGGGCGGCAACCGATCAGGAAGCATTTGGTGAGTTGTACAGCGTGAACGTACGCAAGATCTACAGCTATATTTATTACCGGGTCGGAAACCACCATAACGCACAGGATCTGACAGCCAGAGTCTTTCACCGGGCGCTGAAAAACATCCATAAGTATGAAGATCGAGGGATTCCTTTTTCAGCCTGGCTCTACAGAATAGCACATAACCTGGTGGCAAATTTTCATCGTGACCAGAACCGCCGGCAGACTGTATCCTATGACAGCATCACGATTCCTGGCTACAACAATCATCCTGAGCGGGAGACGATCGAGCACGAAGAACGTGAAATTTTATTAGAGGCTGTTCAGACGCTTCCACCAGAACGGCAGGAACTGCTTATTCTGAAATTTATCAATCACCTCTCCAATGCTGAAATCGGAGAGATCATGGGAAGAACCGAGGGTGCAGTGAAAAGCCTGTACCACAGAACATTGGTCAGCTTACGAAAGGAAATGATCAGGTTGGATGTGAATCTGGGTAAAAAACTTGAAGATAAGTAACAGCAGCAGTTTTCCAGTGACTCTGGTTTTGAGTAAAAGCAAGCTTATAGCTGCGGTATAAATCAGGAAAAGCATATGGCAAGATCAAGATTTAATAAAGCGTTATCAACCAAGGATCTCGAGGCGTTGTTGTCCTCAACACTGGTTCCGGTGGAGCCAAGTGATGTGTTCATCAATAAGCTGCGCGGATCTTTGGTAAAGGTGCACGGCCGAAAACCGTTCAGTCTATGGACCGGATTAGCCGTGGGGGCCAGTGCTGTATTAATTGTGGCAATGGCTCTGGGAATTCTTTTACGGTTTCTTCTGGCAGGCCTTGGTTTTATCAATCTGCTGATTCAAAGGCGTTCCTATCGGAAGCCGTCTCGACAACCAAGTGAAGGTCCAGTATCTTTATAGTAGCGACTGGATTATCTGATATTGCTCAATAACCTTCTGCGCTGATAGGTTATAGCAGCCCCCATTCAGCGGCCAGGCCTTCCTCCATCATTTCCGGAGTCCATACTTCAGTGCCCATTTCAAGGTAAACCCGCATGGAGCTTGCTTCTTCCAATGCGGATTGTGTCTCATCGAGGAGCATAGGTCCGTACGGGCAAAAGGGTGTGGTGAGGATCATTGTAGCAAGCAGCGAATCCCCTTCCTGAGTAATTTCCCTAATCAAGCCCAATTCCATTAGATTGAGCCCAAGTTCCGGATCCATAACGTGTCGCAGTGCATCCTCCAGCTGTTTACTGAGTTCAGGGTTTGACCTGGTTATTTCCCAATCCGGCTTCCGAATAGTTTCCATACCATTACGCTTTCTGTTCTGAGTTTCCACTGGGCAGGTTGCTTTCCTGTGGGTCAGATTGATTCTCCCCGGCAGGGCTTTCCTCGATACCTGCAGGTACAGGCTTTTCTATAAGAGATAATTTGAATGAGCAGTGTGCATCACCATCCATCAACCAGTGCTCCCGTCTTGCCGGGACGCCCAGTGTGCGGCTGATCAGGGTGCGGCTGATAGAGCATACTTCCGGGTGCTCGCGGCTGATTCGGAAATAGGGGCAGGCGAGTTCGTGAAGGATGATTTCTCCAGCCCTATGTTCGAGTTCAACAGCAAAACCTTCTTCTGTAAGATAGTCCGCCAGGATTTTTAGCTTTCTATCTGTTGGCAGGCCTGCAATTCTGGGTTGAATTTCATCTGCCATGGAATCCGCAATATCTTTAAAGAGTGATTTGAGTTCGACTGGTGTGAGGCTGTTTTTCATTCGATCGAGAATTCGATGGGTCAGCCTGAGATAACGCCCTGGTGTTTGTTCAAGCGCAAGTTCGGTGAGTGAGTACAGTTTTCTCGGCCGGCCAATTCCTTGGCGGTCGTCTTCTGCCTTGATGAGTTGATCTGCTGCGAGAGAGGCAAGGTGGTGGCGCACGGAAATGGGGGAAATCCCGGCACCTTCTGCGAGCTCGTTAACGGATGCTTTCCCATTCGTTCTGATTATTTTCAGGATGTGATCTCTTGTAACTTCTGCCATTCTACAGATCAGTATAGCATTTACATCATATATACGTCAATAAATATGATAAAAATCATAAATATTGACGAATCTGCTGTGGATCGATATAATTCTTTCTACATATATGAAGTCCAAGATGGAGGGTCTGGATGAATTCTGTATTGAGTATTCGAAATCTTCACGCTGAGGTAGACGGCCAGCCGATTCTCAGCGGTGTAAACCTGGATGTCAGACAGGGAGAAATACATGCCTTGATGGGGCCTAACGGAACCGGCAAGTCCACTCTGGCAAAAGTGTTATTAGGCCATCCTGGCTATGATGTAACGGATGGAGAAGTGCTGCTCGATGATGAAAATATCCTCGAGATGGAACCGGATGAAAGATCCCGTAAAGGCATGTTCCTGGCTTTCCAGTATCCTGCTTCCATTCCCGGGCTGACTGTGGCGAATTTTCTCCGGTCAGCAGTCAACGCGCATCGTCGGGAAACCGATCCTGACTACAAAGGGATCTCTATTCCGGAATTCCGGAAATTATTGACAGAAAAGATGGATATGCTGGAAATACAACATGGTTTTGCAGGCCGTTATCTTAATGATGGGTTTTCGGGTGGGGAGAAAAAACGTAATGAAATCCTGCAAATGGCTACTCTGGCCCCGAGAATAGCAATCCTCGATGAAACAGATTCAGGCCTCGATATCGATGCCTTGCGTATAGTATCTTCCGGTGTAAACGCACTCAGCGGCCCGGATCTGGGTGTTCTTATCATCACGCATTACCAGCGAATTTTGAAGTATATCCAACCGGACTATGTTCACATCATGTTGGATGGACGCATAGTGCAATCCGGTGATGCAGGCCTTGCCGAGGAGCTTGAAGAACGCGGCTATGCATGGGTGCGTGAGAGTACCGGGTTGGAGGCAGGTTGATGGCTACTTCAGCTGACCTGAAGGCATTGGAAGGTGTCGGAGAACAAAAACATTCCTTCAGCAATCCGGATGTTTCAGTCTTCAAGACACAGAAGGGCTTGAATGCAGAGGTTGTCCGTCAGATTTCGATGATGAAAAATGAGCCGGATTGGATGCTGGAGTTCCGGCTGAAAGCTCTTGAGCATTTCCAGCAGAGGCCAATCCCGACATGGGGCCCGGATCTTTCAGGCCTTGACCTTGATAATCTGTATTACTATGTTCGCCCATCCGACCATGAAGGACGGACCTGGGATGATGTTCCGGATACGATCAAGGAGACTTTTGAACGGCTTGGTATTCCTGAAGCGGAGAGAAAGTTCCTTGCCGGTGTGGGTGCCCAGTATGAATCAGAGATGGTATACCACAATGTGCAGGAGGCATTAAAGGAGCAGGGAGTCATCTTCATAAGCATTGAGGAGGGACTTCAGCAGTATCCTGAACTATTTCGTGAATATTTCGGCACGATTATTCCCCATACTGACAACAAATTTGCTGCGCTGAATAGTGCTGTATGGTCGGGAGGGTCTTTTGTATATGTGCCGCCAGGTGTACATGTCGAACTTCCGCTGCAGGCTTACTTCAGGTTGAATGTTGCGAACATCGGTCAGTTTGAAAGGACACTGATTATTGCCGATGAGGGCGCAAATGTGCACTATGTTGAAGGGTGTACAGCCCCTACATATTCCAGTGATTCATTTCACAGCGGCGTGATCGAAATCATGGTTAAGAAAAATGCGCGTGTCCGGTATACAACTATCCAGAACTGGTCGTTGAATGTGTATAACCTGGTAACCCAGCGATCCATCGTGCAGGAAGGTGGAACAATGGAATGGGTGGATGCCAATCTGGGAAGCAAGGTCACAATGAAATATCCATCCTGCTACCTGATGGGAGAGGGTGCACACGGAGAGATCCTTTCAATGGCATTCGCCGCAGATGGACAGCTGCAGGATGCAGGTGGAAAGGTCATCCATGCCGCACCGAATACTTCAAGTAAGATCATTTCCAAATCGATCAGCAAGGGAGGGGGGCGAGCATCTTATCGCGGTCTGATGAAGGTGCACGAAGGTGCAAAAAACGCACGTTCCAGTGTTGTTTGTGATGCGCTGCTTCTTGATCCCGATTCACGCTCGGATACATATCCATATATAGAAATCGATGAGGAATCGGTCTCTATCGGACATGAAGCCTCCGTAAGCAAAGTCGGCGAAGAGCAGATGTTTTATCTGATGAGCCGGGGGTTAAGTGAAGCTGAAGCAACAACCATGATTGTCTCCGGTTTTATCGAGCCGCTGGTTAAGGAACTTCCGATGGAATATGCCATTGAAATGAACAGGTTGATCCAGCTTCAGATGGAAGGATCGATTGGATGATCTGCAGACTAAATTCAGGTAAAGCCGTACAGGCTTCAGAAAAAAAAGGTATTTGAATGCGAACAATAGCCCTTTCGAAAGTTACACAAACAGCTGAAACCAATACACTCTTCGGTATTCAAAAGGAAAACATAGAACGTATTTCGGAGCAGCTGCAGGAAAATGAGGAATTGAGATCGGAACGTATGCGTGCCTGGAAGGCAGTTCAGAAACTGCCGAAGCCGCAGCGCACTGATGAGCCGTGGCGTCGTACAGATCCAGGCCGTATTCCTTTTGACGCTGTTGCTCTGGGAAATGTGGAGGATTGGCCTCCAGCAAATAATCTTGTTGAGGGTTTGAAAGAAACACCTCTAAGTGGAACTCTGATAAACCAGCCAGGACAACAGCCCCAAATTTGGCTTGACCCGGCTCTTAAAAAAGCAGGAGTAGTCTTTGCCGACTGGAGTACTGCCGTTCTACATCATGCTGATTTACTCAAGGAGTTTCTCAACACAATCATTCCAGTGGAAGAGCAGTGGTTTGCCGCTCTTACAGCGGCGGCTGCGCACACAGGAGGTTTAATATACGTTCCCAAAGGAGTTCAGATCAGGCATCCGCTGCGATCCCTTCTGTGGGCACCGGGATCTGGAAAAGCCTTCTTTTCCCGCTACTTGATACTTGTTGATGAAGGTGCATCTGCCATTTTTGAACATGACTATCAATCACCGACTGAAGCGGCGGGAAGTGCTTTTCACGGTGGTCTGGTTGAGGTGCTTGTGAGGCAGAATGCAGATCTAAAGATCAGCATGGTTCAGAATTGGGGAGAACACGTTTGGGATGTAACTTATAAGCGTGTCCGGGTCGAACGAGATTCAAAGGTAGAGTGGAACTCGGCTGTATTTGGCGGACAGACGTCGAAGGATTTTTCAGACTTGGATCTGGCAGGTGATGGATCTGAAGGTACATGGTCTGGAATCTATTTTGGTCAGGAAAAGCAGCATTTTGACATCGATACACAGCAGAATCATTTTAAACCACACACGACAAGCGACCTTCTATATAAAGGTGCATTGACAGGGCACAGCCGGTCCGTTTGGCAGGGCATGATTTATGTCGATCATGATGCCCAGCAGACTGATGGCTATCAGGCAAATCGAAATTTGATCTTGAGTGAAGATGCGCGAGCAGATTCAATCCCTGGTTTGGAAATCAAGGCAGATGATGTGCGCTGTACGCATGGTGCTACAGCGGGAGATGTTGATAAGGAGCAGCTCTACTATCTGATGTCTCGCGGGCTGCCCCGTGAAGAAGCGAAAAAATTGATTATCGAGGGATTTTTCAGCCCTGTTTTAGACAGAATATCAGATGAGGCGCTTCGCTATCGCATAAAAAGTATAATTGATGATAAGATGGAGCAGTATCGAGCGGGAATGTAAGAATTACCCGCGAATTGATAAGAATCTTATAGCGGAGCGTTAACATGACGGAAAATAAAGAGTCTCCTTTTGCGGGCGGCCCGCTTGGCGAATACCGTTTCCAGGTAGGTGACCCGGTAGAGGTATTTTGCGATCATACCAATGAGAAGGATCGCGTTCGCGATTGGCTTGGAGGAGTGGTCGTTCAGGCGGATGAAAAGATGGTTGCTGTCCAATTTCAAGAAGAAGTCTATTTGACTGATGGTTGGATGGTTCCGGATCATGTACTCTGGTGCCAGCAAAACAGCGATCAGATTCGTGAGGCTTCCCGGAGAAGGAAGCGTTCAAAAAAGAAGTAATAACCGATTACACATCATAATAACTGGAGTCCTCAGTGCCTGGAGCAAACAAAGATTGGTCAGGGATACAAAATGATTTTCCGATATTGCAGCAGATGCATGAAGGGAATCGGGTAGTCTATCTCGATTCCGGTGCAACCTCGTTAAGACCATTATCCGTCCTGTCTGCGATGGAGGGTTACTTCAATGAATATAATGCAAATATACATCGTGGTATCTATCGTTATGCAGAGCAGGCAACCGAAGCATATGAATCAGCCCGTGCCCGCATAGCGGAATTTATCAATGCAGAGTCAGCTCGTTCCATAATCTTTACCCGAAATACAACCGAAAGTGTCAATCTGGTTGCATTCAGTTACGGGCGGAAATTCCTGCAGGCAGGTGATGTGATTCTCTGCACTGAGATGGAACATCATGCAAACATGGTGCCCTGGCAGGTACTGGCAGAGGAGAAAGGCTTGCAGCTGGAGTATGTGCCTGTTACTGAAGACGGCCTTCTTGACCAGCGACGGTTCCAGGATCTGCTTGGATTGAAACCCAAACTTGTTGCTGTAACGCACATGTCCAACGTTCTCGGAACGATCAATCCGCTGGGAAAAATGATTGCTGATGCACATCAAGCAGGTGCACTCGTGCTGGTAGATGCTGCTCAATCTGCAGCCCATATGAAATTGGACCTCAAGAAGTTGAACCCGGATTTCCTTGCTTTCTCGGCACATAAGATGTGCGGGCCTACGGGTATTGGTGTGCTATATGGGCGTGAGGCACTCCTGGAGAAAATGCCGCCGTTTCTGACGGGTGGAGACATGATCAGGGAAGTCCATCTGGACAGTTTCACTATGAACGACCTTCCGCATAAGTTCGAAGCAGGGACTCCGGCAATTGCGGAAGCAATCGGCTTTGCTGCGGCGATCGATTACCTCGATAATCTTGGTATGGAAGCGATTCAGGATCATGAAATGCATCTTACAGCCTATGCACTTGGCAAGGTGGATTCCATACCCGGGATGCGTATCCTTGGCCCATCCATTGAAGAACGTGGAGGGCTCCTCGGTTTCACTCTGGAAGATGCTCATCCTCATGATGTCGCCCAAATCCTGGATGCTGAAGGTGTCGCCGTGAGAGCCGGGCATCATTGTGCCATGCCAGTTCATGAGCGATACGGCATACCAGCAAGTACTCGCGCTTCCTTTTACCTGTACAACACAAGAGATGATGTGGATCGTTTGTTCCAGGGACTCGAAAAAGTCCAGAAGCTGTTTGGTTAGAGAGTTGACATGGACGATCTTTATCGGGATATGATTGTAGACAGATATAAAAACCCTCGTATGAAGAAGGCTCTGGACTCATATGAATATCGTTATGAGGACCATAACCCTCTCTGTGGGGACCAGATGATCGTCTATCTGCATACGGATGAATCCGGCAAGATTGTTGAAGCCGGTTTTGAGGGAGAAGGTTGTGCTATCTCCCAGGCATCCGCTGACCTTTTGCTGGAAAGCCTTGTAGGGAAAACGGTTGACGACGTCAAGGGAATAACGAAAGATGATATTCTCGAAATGCTGGGAATTGAACTGGGGCCGGTTCGTTTGAAGTGTGCACTGCTTTCTTTGAAAGTGACTAAAGCAGCTATCTATGGATTGGATTCATTGGAGGAAGAATTGCATTAACTGATCAGATTGACAGTGATGTAGAGTGTTATAAAGTTCTTTGAAGGAAATTGTAGTATGCAGGAAAAGATTGAGTATTTGAAGATCGCAAGTAAAGAGGAATTGGAAGGCGAGGATCGGATATTACTTGAGATCGATAACAAAGAAATTCTCCTGGTTCAGCACGAGGGCTCATTTTTTGCTGTAGAAAATGTTTGTTCACATGATGGTGCTCCGCTTGGAGATGCACATATAGAGGATGGGGAGATTGTCTGTCCCCGGCATGGAGCGCGGTTTAATCTCAACAGCGGTGAGGCCACAGCCTTGCCTGCAGTTGTTGGTATACCTGTCTATCGGGTAAAGATCGAGGATGGGGTGCTCTATCTGGGCATACCTGCCTGATAATCTGCCTCTGGAGTGATACGAATTGGAGAAAACGTCTTTTTAGCGGTAGAAATACTGACAGCGGCGATATTTTAATGTATTATTAGACTTGGTTTCCGCCGTGATTATCTGTCACGGCGCGAGTTCTGTATAAAGACTTTGTAATCTTACCGTGGGAGGATAACCCCTATGACAAAAAAATGGGTATACAGATTTGATGAAGTAGACGCTGCCGAGAAGGCAATGGGTTCCTGGGAAGGTGTCCGAGGCCTGTTAGGCGGGAAAGGTGCAAACCTTGGAGATATGACACGCATCGGCGTACCAGTCCCTCCAGGTTTCACCATTTCAACAGAGGCATGTAATGCATATCTTGCTGCCGGCAATAAATTCCCTGAGGGAATGTGGGATCAGTCTCTGGAAGCTTTGAAGGATACCGAAAAGAAAACAGGGAAAAAGTTCGGTGATCCAAAGAATCCTTTACTGGTATCCTGCCGGTCTGGTGCGAAGTTTTCCATGCCTGGCATGATGGATACAGTTCTGAACCTTGGCCTGAACGATGAGACTGCAGTCGGCATGATTGATCTTACAGAAGACGATCGATTTGTCTACGATTCGTACCGCCGCCTTATCGCAATGTTCGGATCCGTTGTACTGGGTATCGATGATGAAAAGTTTGAAGAACCCCTCGATGAGTATAAAGAGAAGGAAGGTTATAAAGCAGACACCGACCTTTCAGCTGAGGATTGGAAAGAACTTGTTGAGACTTTCAAGGGTGTGATCAAGGAGCACAAAGGCTTTGAGTTCCCGCAGGATCCACTTGAGCAGCTTCGCATGGCAACAGAAGCTGTGTTCAGTTCATGGAATGTAAAACGCGCGATCGACTACCGCAAGGCTGCTGGAATCAGTGACGATCTTGGAACCGCAGTCAATATTGTGACAATGGTATTTGGCAATATGGGTAACAATTCCGGTACCGGTGTTGCATTCACACGCAATCCAGCTACTGGAGAATCGATACTCTACGGCGAGTACCTTTTGAATGCCCAGGGTGAGGATGTTGTTGCCGGTATTCGCAACACCTCAGAAATCTCCGAAATGGAAAAGGAACTTCCAGAGGCATACAAGGAATTCATTGGTATTGTTGCGAAGCTCGAGAAGCATTATCGAGAGATGCAGGATGTGGAGTTCACGATTGAGCGCGGCAAGCTGTGGATGCTTCAAACACGAAACGGCAAACGAACTGCTGCTTCAGCTGTGAAAATTGCTGTGGATATGGTTGAAGAAGGCCTTATCACAAAGGAAGAGGCGGTCAGGCGTGTTGAAACAGATCAGGTTGATGCACTGCTGCACCCGCAGTTTGATCTGGAAAGCCTTGATGAAGCTCGTTCCGGCGGTGATGTATATGCCACTGGTGTAAATGCTTCACCCGGCGCAGCAGTCGGGCAGATCTACTTCGATGCCGATACCGCTGAGGCAAAAGCCAAGGAAGAGAAGCAGGAAGTAATCATGGTTCGCCCGTTCACAAAACCGGACGATGTTCATGGAATGCTTGCTGCAAATGGTATTGTCACGAGCGAGGGCGGAGCAACAAGCCATGCAGCTGTGGTTGCACGGCAGTTTGGTGTACCCTGTGTTGTCGGTGCATCGGATATCAAGATTGACCTTGATTCCCGTTCCATGACAGCCGGGGGTGTTACCGCAAAAGAAGGCGACTGGGTTTCGGTTAATGGTACAACGGGTGAAGTTTTCCTGGGCCAGATACCGACCCGTACCCCGGATTTTGAAGAACAGAAAGAGCTTTTGAGAATCCTCGATTGGGCCGATGAGATTGCTGCCCGTGATGATGTCCGTTCCGGACCCGAAGGATTCCCGACACGCGGTTTGATGGTCTGGACCAATGCCGATTACCCGGCTGATGCCCAACGCGCCCGCAAGTACGGCGCTCAAGGTATCGGGCTCTGCCGTACGGAGCATATGTTCTTCGAGCAGGAGCGGCTTCCGATTGTTCAGCGCATGATCCTTTCCGATACTTCAGAAGAGCGGACCAGGGCGCTGGATGAACTGCTGCCGTACCAGCGAGCAGACTTTGCCGGCCTGTTTGAGGCCATGGATGGGCTGCCGGTTATTATCCGGCTGATCGATCCGCCGCTGCACGAGTTCTTGCCTGAGCTGGAGGAACTGATTGAAGAAGTTGCCACCATGAAGGCAACCGGCAAGACAGAAGGCCTGGCGGAGAAAGAAGAAATGCTGGGCAACGTCCGGGCGATGCATGAATCCAACCCCATGATGGGGCTTCGTGGTGTACGCCTGTCCATAGTAATGCCTGAGATTGTATCCATGCAGGTACGGGCAATCTTTGAAGCTGCTGCCGATGTTACCCTCAAGGGTGTCCATGCGAAACCCGAGGTTATGATCCCGCTTACCGGCCATATCAACGAGCTGAACTGGATCCAGCCGAGACTTGAAGAAATCGCAAAAGCAGTGATGACTGAGAAGAAGGTTGAGTTCCCGTATAAATTCGGGACAATGATTGAAATTCCGCGAGCAGCCGTAACTGCTGCTGAGATTGCTTCCGTTGCCGAGTTCTTCTCCTTCGGAACAAACGACCTCACCCAGATGACATTCGGCTACAGCCGTGATGATGCAGAGCGAAACTTCCTGTTGACCTACGTTGAGCAGGGTATTCTGCCCGTCAACCCATTCCAGTCGATTGATGGTGATGGCGTTGGCCGCCTGATGTCAATGGCTACAAGTGAGGGTCGAAAAACCCGGCCTGAGCTCGAAGTTGGTATCTGCGGTGAACACGGCGGTGACCCGGACTCGATCAGACTCTGCCATGCTTATGGTTTGAACTACGTGAGTTGTTCCCCGTTCCGGGTACCCATAGCACGCCTTGCAGCTGCACATGCGGCTCTCGGTATCTGATCACATTTGATAAGTAATAGAAATAGCCAGAGGCTGCCAGCAAAGGCAGCCTCTTTTTACGTTCTATTGATATCGTCTGCTTTATCCTCAGGCGATCGTTGTGAGGAACTTATGCACCATTTCCTCAATATCGTCGGATGTTTTGATGCCTGCCCATGGGTCGCCTGGTTGAACAAGGTTTGCTACAACGATATTTGCTCCATTAAAAACAGCGCTTCGGGCTTCTCGTACTGTAACGCCGCCGGCTGCTGAAATCAGACAGGAAAATTTGCTTCGGATTCGATTCACGTGTTTATATTGAATGACTTTTCCGTACGTTGATTCTTCATCCCGGCCTTTATGGAGCACGACAACATCTGGCGGTTTCCGAAGCTGACGCAGTGAGGTCAGCGGATCTTCGACACCAAGCATGTCGATCATGGATACCATGCCCAGGTTGGAACAAGTTTCAATAAAGAGATTCAAGGCCTCTTTCGGAGAATTCCCAAGCGCTGTGGCAGCACTGGCTCCTGCACTTCGAACCATCTGGACTTCGCCAATAGCGCCGTCACAGGTTTTCAGATCGGCGACGATAAAGCCTGACCAGCGGTTCCGTATTGCATTGATCCCTCGCATCCCCTCGAGTTTGATAAAGGGTGTTCCTGCTTCAATGAATATCCGCGGGTGGGATGGGATCGAAGACAGAATCCGCAGGGCCATCGAAAGGTCATAGTTGAAGGCTATTTGGAGATAGCGGTTTTTATTATCCAGCATTGTAGATCCACCAGATCGGCTCATTTAACTGCTTTTTCTATGATATCGCCGAGTGCTGACGGGACAAACAGGACGATCTTTTCGGAAGGATCAGCTGCGATATCCCGAATTGTCTGCAGTGTCCGCAGGTGCAGTGCGCCCTTGCTTTTCGACAGATTTGCTGCAGCCTTCATCAGGTTCTCGGATGCGGTTAACTCACCCTGGGAATTGATAATCATGGCTCGGCGTTCCCGCTCTGCTTCTGCCTGCTTGGCCATGGCGCGTTTCATCTCCGCCGGAAGTTCGACTTCCTGGATCTTGATCGATTCAACATCCACACCCCAGCTCGTTGTTTCAGAATCCACGATTTCCTTGATGCTTTCGGCAATTCGCTCACGCTCGGTCAGTACGAAGTCCATTTCACTGTTCCCGATTACATCACGGAGTGCTGCTTGTGTGTATTGTTTGATTGCGAAGACATGGTCTTCTATCTCGAGAATGACCGTCTCCGGATTGATCACTTTGAAATACACGACAGCGTTGACAAGCATGGGGATATTGTCTTTGGTCATGACTTCCTGACGCGGGATTTCAGCTGTTTTCAGACGCATATCCACTTTTTTCAATCGTTGGGCAACAGGGACAACCAGTGTCAGTCCCGGTTCCCGTACACCAGTAAATTTACCCAGTGTAAAGACAACACCGCGTTCAAACTGGTAGATCACCCGAATACCGCGGAGGACGAAGAAAAGCAAGACCAGAACGACACCTACGATTAAACATCCACCAATGGGTAATAAGGCTTCCATGAGCTGCTCCTCCTGAATTATGAATATGTATTAATGTATCTTATTATGGCATGGAATGTCGACCTGTGAAACCGGGGAATCTTAATAATTTTACTAAATGTATTTTACGAGAATTAATTCCAGCTGTTTGAATGATGTAGCTTACTGAGTGTGGGTTGTGATAGTATGAAGAGTTCTATTTCCCATTAGTCAGTGAAAAAGATCACTGATCTTCAGGGGCACGGAAAAAGCGGGAAAGATCCGGGAAGATCAAAGAGCTTGCCCGGCTTTGTTCCAGGGATACCTTGTTTGCAATTTCAAAGTTGTGATGGACTTCACGCAGTGCACGAACCTGCCAGTTGGGAGGTTCCTGGGAGAAAATCACGATGGCTACAGTAAGTTTGCCAGGTATCAAGAGCATAACCTTGCCATCATCTGTTTGCGTAGCAAACATCCGTCCCTGCTCAGTGCTGCCAGGTTCGATACCGAAAGTCTGTAGAATTGTGATTGCCTGTTGAGCTTCAACAGGAATTGTGCCTTCATGGAACAGCCTTTTCTTGGATGCAATGTCATAAAATGCAATACCGAAAACCTGTGCTTCGTTCACCTGCATGAGGAAGGATGTTTTTCCCTCTTCCAGGACGACACGCCACAGCTCATTCTCGGGATGCAGTTTTCCCATCCGGGTGGCGACCGATTTCTGCTCCATATAGTGTTTGCGGATGGCACGATATTGTGCTGGATTAACAATACCTTGCTGGAAATCCTGCTCAAGGCGTTGTAATTTCTGTTCGAGAGTAAACAACATCTCCCGAAGTTCAGAGTTGAAAGAATCCGGCATCTCGATTTTCTGTTCAATTTCCTTCGGTTCTTCTGCCTCGACCGATTGGGTGGGGATTATATCCGGATTCTGAATTGGGGGAGTGGGGGCAGGTTCATCCTTGAATGGAGGGGTTGTTTTTCCTTCCAGCTGATTGAGGCCCTGTTCCTTCTCGCGCAGTAATTCCCGAACAGCTCGCAGTTGGCCCGCGCTGATAGATCCATCGCAAAATGCAATTGCTGCCGAGATCATTCGCTGGCGTGCGCGTTCAAGCTCCGCACGAGCTGATTCCAACTCGGGATTATCGCTGTTTCCCTCCGATCGGGAACCCGGGTTTCTGCCTAATAAACCACTACCCATGTTATGTATCATACTATGAGATGTAAAAATGTGCCTTAATATTATAGTTATGCAAATAAAAGGCTTCTTAACGCTGCTAAAGTGGACGTATGCTCTTTGTTGGCCTGCCCGCGAAATTTTGAAAATTTATATCATACATAACAGCTTCAGTACTGTTTTTAATTAAGGTTATGGTATAAATAGCATCCTAGAGGGCTGGTTATGCCATTATTAAGGCATTCGTCGGAACATTTTTTTAAACCTTCCTGTTTGGAGGATTGAAATACTATGCGAATACGTTGGATAGTTATTATGGGGTTTTGTGCATTACTCGCGGCTGGATGCAACGGTGGGCAGAGTTCACAGACTGAGGATCCACTGACTGGCGAAGATGTAATCAGGACCGCAGAAGCGATCGCCGCAGCCACACTATCGGCAGCAACTCCAACGAATACACGAATGCCAGCTATTCCAACTGATACGGAAACCCCTATCACGGATACCCCTGAGCCGAGTGCCACACCATCTGTCCCGCTTGCTGTCGCCAATTACAACGCGAATGTGCGCAGCGGCCCGGGAGAAGGGTATGATGTGATCGATTTCTTCATGCAGGGAGCTGAGGCCCAGATAGTTGGTCAATACCTGGATGATCAATCGATGAGCTGGCTCTATCTCGAACGAATTGATGAGGGTAAAGATGGGTGGGTCTTCTTTGGATCTGCAACGATCTATGGTGATCTTGACACTGTCCCCTTTCTAACTGTGGATGAGGATTCCGACTAATTACAACTGGATCAAGACAGGACACCTGGAAAAAATAATGTGCCAATCCTAATTGAGGATTGGCATAGATGTTTAATCAGGGAAGCTGATCAAGGCTGCAAGCAATAACAAATCCGGAACATGGCATGCATTCCAGATTCTGTCCCTGCCATACAGTACCTTAATTGAGATATTAATTAACGAGTGTTGCGCTTATCTGGTCAGCCCAGGAAGTGATCATTTCCCAATCCCTGAAATCTCCAATCTTTGCTTTTACTTGTTTAATCATGAATTTTTCCATGAAATTGAGTTCGGATGGATCCAGATTGCCATGGAATACAGCGATGCCCTTAGGCCCGATCTGGTCTATTTGTTCCTGGACCGATTTGGGGAATCGCCAGCCGTTCAGAAGTTCTACTGGATCTCCCTTGTCACTCGGGCCGCTTGAAAAGATCCATACATCTTTGCTGGACAGGTCAGCAGCATTATTCTTGAGAAAGGAAACCGCTGGTTTTTGCCACTGTCCAACGTAGACGGCACTTCCCAGGACGATTGTGGAGTAGCTGGAAAGATCCATTTTTTCCGCTGCGTTTGCGAGATCCGCCTCTACACCTGAAGCTTTCAAGGTTTCATAAACCTTTTCAGCAATTTCCCTGGTTGCGCCATGTTTGCTTGCATAAAGAACAAGGGCTTTTTTCTGCATTTTGAAATCTCCTTTACAAGTTAATATTATTAAGGACTTAATCAAAAATTTTATTGCTATATCCAGGATAATTTCCAACAATACAACAAAATGATTATGCCGCAAAACGTTTTGCAGGGAAACTAAAGATCAGGGATTATGAATAATTGTTCCCCCCGGCTTGCCTGATAGTGCTTCATAGATTGCACCGGACTTTCTTCCGGAAAAAATGTGGATTTGAATATCAGGATACTCTTGTGTCAAGTTGAGAGCGACGGATACCTTGTCGTACATGCCGCCGGTAACATCGGTTGCTTCTGAGCCGCGCAGGTCGATTTCTGACCTGCAGTCAGGGGTTATCTCGGGAATAAGCCGTTTTTTGTGAGTGTAGTCCTCGTACACACCGGCTTCGATGCCTGCAAGCAGAATTCGTTCCGGGTTCAGGGATTGTGCAAGAAAGCTGAACACTTTCTCTGTAGAAATAATTGTTGATCCCAGTTCGCTGTCGAACGCAACATCTCCATGCACAACTGGCAGGAGCCCTGCTGCCAGGCAGCTGACGATCGGTTCAATCTCCATCGATTGGATTTTTCCATTTTTTGTGATTGCGGACGAGGACGGCGCAAAGCGTACAGCATGAACACCGGCATTTTTTAGAGCATCCATAACAGAGCAATTCAGTTTGTTCGCTGAAGACCAGACTTCACTGAAACCAAACCACTCTTCCTGAGAAGAAGCACCAAGATGTGTGTTGTACTTTGCAGCGTAGAAATGGCCAAAGGATCCGGAGCCATGCCCGAGCAGTATTTTTTCGGTCGGGATTTCTTTCATAAATGCAGCAATTTCTGATGCTGTCCTGTGAAGGATATCCTCTCGGACAGTTTCTGATTCTGATTTGTCTGTGATCAGCGAGCCGCCAAGTTTGAGAAAGATCACGGGGATACCTCCGTAAGATAACAGGCTGCGGCACCTGCTTCCATAAGGGCTATTTTTAGTTGTGGATTGTGAGGCTTTTGAGTTAGAACGATCACATTGCCTCCCAGCCCGGCTCCACTGATTTTTGCACCCAGGGCCCCGGCATCCAAAGCAGTTTTTATCAGCCGGTTGTTTTCCGGTGCCGAGACACCCAGTGCCTCCAGCAGCTTCTGGTTCTTTTCCATCAGAAGTCCCAATTCATCCATATTTCCATTCGCGAGTGCAGCTCGGGCAGAAGTAGTTATATCGCCGATACAGTCGAAAAGCTTTTCGAATTTGTCCCTGTCCTGTTCCCAGCTTTCACGAACACGGGTTACAGCTTCTGCAGTCGGAGAATGGACGCCGGTGTCGGCAATCAACAGGTTGAAGGGTTGTTTGATGGAAAACGGTTCCATGGTTATATCGCGTATGAAAAAGACCGGCCGGTTGTAAGTAATGACAGTATTGTCTATTCCAGATGGTGTTCCGTGGTAGATTTTTTCTACTTCAAAGGCAATATTATTTACATCTTTATCGGCAATCATGGAATCAAAATAGCGGGCGACAGCACGAATGATTGCAATTGTTACCGCTGCTCCAGACCCCATCCCGGAAGCAGTTGGAATCGATGACTTGATAGTGATTTCAAATGAGGGAAATGTTCTCTTTTGAAGTAGTTCAAGTGTAAGCCTGCAGCTCTGTGCCAGAGGGTTGTCTACAGCCATGGCGTTGATTGATTTCCGAAGGCCAAGAGCTGGCGCATTGATCCAAATGGTTCCATCTAAATCCCCGGGGCTTGGTTCGATGTGTACACAGGCTTTCAAGCCATTTACGGGAACAGCAAGTGCAGGACGGTTGTAGACAACAGCATGCTCACCGAAAAGTATGATTTTCCCGGGAGCGCATGCACTTATCATGGAAATAGGTACAGGATGACTGCAGAAGAGAAACCAAATAGCAGTATATCTGCCAGGAGCGGCAAATCTGTAAGTATCAATTCGTCAGGAGCACCGCCCGACTCTTCTACATGGATAAGGTATAAGTAGCGGAATATTCCGTAGACAACAAAAGGTATGGTAAGCATCATCAGATGGTTGGCAGGCAGATTTTCAGCCGAGAAGGTGTACAACGAATAAGCCACGATAGTCGTAGCGGAAATGATAACCAGGAATTGGTCCAACAGAGGAATTGTATACCCGTCGAGTACTCGCCTGTGGTTCTCTGCGTCTTCGGCCAGGAGCACGATCTCCGCGCGCCTCTTACCGAAAGCAATAAATAAAGCAAGCAGAGTAGTACATACATACAACCAGGGCGAGAATCTTTCTACTTCTATCAAGGATACACCTGCGGCGACTCTCAATAGAAAACCTGTTGCAAGGATAAATACATCAATGATTGGAAGATGTTTTAGCCAGAATGAGTAAAGCAGATTCTGGATAAAGTAAATCAGTATGATCCATCCAAATCCGGGTGAAAGTGAAAATCCCAGAGCCAGGGTGATAATCCCAAGCAGGACGGCAACTATGCGGGCTGTGTTTACTGGCAGCTGGCCAGAAGCAATGGGCCTGTTCCTTTTCGTGGGATGTTGGCGATCCTGTTCAATATCAGCCAGATCGTTAATGATGTAAACCACACTTGAAATCAGACACATAAGGGCAAAACCTGTAATTGTTCTGAAAAGTGGCCCTGGTACAAACATTTGCCGATCAAAAATTAACGCGGCAAAAACAAATATATTCTTTGCCCATTGTTTCGGGCGCAGGCTTTTGAAGATTGCTTTAATCATATGGATTACCTCACCTTCCGAACATTGTACCAACACGAGTGGAAAAAACAATACAGCGGAAGTCTCTTCGAATCAGGGTAAAATCGTTGTATGACACATAAAGAACGAATTGACACATTTCTAGCTCGTACCGGCAAGGCTCAAAGCCGTTCTCAAGCTCAAAGGCTTGTGATGGCAGGGCAGGTACGTGTGAACGGCGATAGAATAATTAAATCTAGTCATACAGTTGCGAAGGGCGATCTGGTAGAAGTTATTTCGGGACCGAAATATGTCTCAAGAGGTGGTCAAAAACTGGAAGGTGCTTTGGAAACCTTTCCGATCGATGTGGAAGGTAAAGTATGTGCAGATATTGGTGCATCAACCGGTGGGTTTACCGATTGTCTTCTGCAGAATGGTGCTGTCAGGGTTTATGCAATTGATGTGGGACATGGAATCCTGGATTGGGCGTTGCGCAACGACGAACGTGTAGTTGTAATGGAGCGCACCAATGCACGCTATCTTGATGAATTGCCCGAGACAGTGAATTTTGTAACGGTTGATGCGTCGTTCATTTCTCTACATTTACTCCTGCCGCGTGCAGTTAACTGGCTGGAGCCAGATGGCGATATTGTTGCTTTGATAAAACCCCAGTTTGAAGCAGGGAAGGAATCTGTAGGCCGCGGCGGTGTTGTCCGCGATATCACAGTCCACCGCAGGGTTGTGGACAAAGTAGTTTCTTTTCTTCCTGAAATAGGTTTAAAACCTGCTGGACTTATTGTGTCGCCCTTGCGGGGGCCCAAAGGGAATGTGGAGTTCCTGCTCTGGTGCCGGTTTGAACCCGACCAGGTCCTGGATGATACAGCGATTGCGAATATCTTCTCCAGTCTGGAGTGAGTGGGGTTTGGAAGGGAACTGTATGAGATGGTGGGTCAAATTTCCCACGAGATCACTCTATAAAAGTGCCTGTACCTTTAGTATACTAACCAGGGCGGGAGGCATTGGCTCCCGCTTTTTAGCGTAAGAGTGAAAACTATGAGTACCGATACGATACGAAATTTTTGCATCATTGCCCATATCGACCATGGAAAATCTACCCTGGCTGACCGCATGCTGCAGCTGACCGGGACCATCTCCGAGAGAGAGATGATGTCTCAGGTACTTGACAGTATGGATCTGGAGCGGGAGAAGGGCGTAACGATAAAGGCATCTGCTGTCCGGATGATGTATACGGCTGCCGATGGACAAGCCTATACTCTGAACCTGATCGATACACCCGGCCATGTTGATTTTGGCTATGAAGTAAGCCGTGCGCTGGAAGCCTGTGAAGGGGCGCTGCTTGTTGTCGATGCAAGTCAGGGTGTGGAAGCGCAGACACTGGCGAACTTATACCTTGCTCTGGAGTCTAACCTCGAAATAATTCCGATCATAAATAAAATTGACCTTCAATCAGCGCAGGCTGATGACGTCGCTGAAGAAGTCGAAAACCTTCTCGGAGTCCCGGCGGAGGATATTCTGCGTATTTCAGCAAAGAACAATGAGAATATCGAAGCTGTGTTGGAGGCAGTTGTAGAACGTGTCCCTCCCCCGCGCGGTGAATCCGAAAAACCGCTGCAGGCATTGATTTTCGACTCCCACTACGACTCCTATAAAGGCGTTGTAGCTTATATACGTGTAATGCAAGGTTGTATCCGGGAGCAGGAAGATTTGCTGTTGATGGAATCAGATGTTGAAATCAAGCCGATAGAGATTGGATGTTTTACGCCTGCAATGAAACCGGTGAAATTATTAGAGACCGGGGAGGTCGGATATGTTGCAACAGGGCTGAAAACAGTTCAGGAGTGCAGGGTAGGAGATACGATTACCGGCACACAGATGCCTGCTGAAATACCTTTGCCCGGCTATAAGCATCCAAAATCGATGGTATTTGCAGGCTTTTTCCCTGTTGAAGGGGAAGATTATGAGAACCTGCGGGATGCCCTTGAAAAACTACAATTAAATGATGCTGCGCTGGTTTTTGAAGCTGAGACTTCCCAGGCGTTGAATTTTGGATTCCGCTGCGGTTTCCTTGGTATGTTTCATATGGAAATTATTCAGGAGCGATTGGAACGAGAATTTGATATCAACCTGATCGCAACTGCTCCTTCAGTAGAATATGAGGTGATCCTGCGAAGCGGGGAAAGGTTGACAATAGACTCTCCTGCACTGCTTCCGGATTTAGCCGAGGTTGAGGAAATACGCGAACCATGGATGAAGATCCAGGTGTTCACACCGGATACCTATTATGGGACTGTGATGGATCTTGTCACAAAACGGCGCGGGGAATTTCTTGAGCAAGAATATCCTTCTCCGGGAAGAGTCATTCTGAATTTCAGGATCCCGCTGGCTGAGCTGATTGTTGAATTTTACGATCAATTAAAATCACGTACACGTGGTTATGCTTCACTGGACTATCAGTTTGACTGCTATCAGCCGGATGATCTGGTGAAACTGGAGATTCTGGTTAACCAGGAACCGGTGGATGCGCTGGCATTAATCGTCCACCGTGATATGGCCTACACAAAGGGGCAGCGGCTGGTTTCACGTCTGAAAGAGCTCATCCCACGCCAATTATTTACAGTACCTGTACAGGCAGTTGCAAACGGACGGGTTATTTCGAGGGCAAATGTAAAGGCACTTCGGAAGGATGTTCTTTCCAAATGTTATGGAGGAGATGTAAGTCGAAAACGAAAACTCCTCGAAAAGCAAAAGAAGGGCAAGAAAAGGATGAAAATGGTTGGTAGTGTTGAAATTCCTCAGGATGCATTTATGGCAGTCCTGCAGCTGGGAGATGATCAGTGATCAGCTTCAATATGGGAGGAAATTGATGAGAACAGTACTAACCGGTGGAGCGGGGTTTATCGGATCGAATACTGCAGCGTACCTGCTCAAAGAAGGACATGAGGTTGTTGTAATTGATGATTTATCACGACCTGGCAGTGAAACCAATCTCGCCTGGTTGTTCGAGATGGACCCGGACCTTGGTTTTTATCAGGTCGATGTTCGTGATTACGCGGCTTTTCGCCATGCTCTTGATCAGATCAATCAAATCGATATACTGTTCCATTTTGCCGCCCAGGTTGCAGTGACGACTTCTGTACAGGACCCGAGGCTTGATTTTACCGTAAACGCCCTGGGAACCTTTAACATGCTTGAAGCTGTGCGGAATTTAAATCTGGATCCTGTAATCCTGTTTTCATCAACGAATAAAGTATACGGTGCTCTTGAATCTTTAGGTGTGGTGGAAGAGGAAACACGATATCGATATCAGGATCTTGAAAAAGGCGTTCCAGAGACAACACCTCTGGATTTCTATTCACCATACGGCTGTTCCAAAGGAGCTGCTGACCAATATGTACATGACTACAGCCGTATCTATGGGAAAAAGACAATCGTTTTTCGGAATTCCTGTATTTACGGTCCGCGGCAGTTTGGTGTAGAGGATCAGGGGTGGTTGGCCTGGTTCATTATTGCGGCGCTGAAAGGCAAGGAGCTTTCTATATATGGAGATGGAAAACAGGTACGTGATATTCTGCATGTCTCAGATTTGATTCGGGCTATGATGGCCGCATGTAAGAATGAATCCGCATATGGACGAGTATTTAATATGGGCGGCGGACCCGAAAACAGCATCTCTGTATGGAAAGAGTTCAGCCCTGTCCTGGAGAAACTGCTCGGTAAAAAATTGGATGTCACATATGGTCCATGGAGGCCCGAGGACCAGAAAATTTATATCTCTGACACGTCCCGTGCCCGAGAGGAACTGGACTGGAAGCCGGAATTCTCTGTCCATGATGGTATCAAGGACCTGTATCAGTGGGTCAGTACACATCTTGACTTAATTGACTGAATAAATACCCTCACACCAGGTGAGGGCTGGCAATTATGTAAATGGACAGAAAGATATTATTGTTTTAGGTTGAAAGTTGCCAATCCTGCTTATGAGGAAAAAATTGGTTGAATCAGTGAAAAGAAAGAGGCACAGCTGGATAATCGGGTTGGTAATCAGTATTACAGCCCTTTCAGTAGCTGTCTGGGGAGTTCAACCAGCACGCCTGCTTGAGGTACTGGAAGGTGCAGAATACCTTTATCTGATCCCCATGACAGGCTTGCTCTTTCTTGGATTAACCACACGAGCACGAAGCTGGCAGATACTGCTCAACGAACGTGTAAGATTCTGGAGAGTTTTTTTTACTCTGAATGAAGGCTATCTGTTAAATTTGGTGCTGCCGTTAAAAATGGGCGAGATTGCAAGAGCGTATCTGGTAACACGAGGGACAGAACTTCACTTTGGCTGGACTACAGCTACGGTGGTGCTTGAGAGGCTCATCGATGTTGCAGTTTGTCTGCTCGGATTACTTCTGGTATTGCCTGCTGTTGTCCAGGTGGACTGGGTCAGGAATATCATTGTCAGTGTTGTTGCGGGCCTGGTCTTGGGGATTGCAGTTCTTTATTTCTTAACCAGAAAACGCACATCCTTTAAAAACTTGCTGAGGCGAATTCCCATTATCCGTAATCTGAAGCTGGATATGGTAATTGAAGATTTTGTTTCAGGGTTAGGGGGATCACGTCAGGGGATCCGGATTTTGAGGGCAGCTTTCTGGAGCATACTTGCCTGGGGAACAAACTGGTTGACATTAATTCTGACCATGCGGGTGTTTAATCTTGATTGGTCGTTTGTTGTAGTACTTTTTGTTTCCGGGATTGTAGCTTTTGGAGCTGCAATACCATCCCTGCCAGGCGCTGTGGGTGTGTTCGAGTTATCTACAGTCGCTGGTTTAATGGTTTTTAAGTACCCGCAGGAAGCAGCGTTAAGCGTTGCGGTACTGTTTCATATACATCAATTATTTATCACTGGAATACTTGGTGCAGCTGCATTAACTCGAGACGGCGAGACGATATCCGGTTTGGGGGAGAAGCTGATATCAGCAGCTCAAAGAAAGGCACCTTCAGAATCATGAAGATTCTTTTCGTTCTGACCTACTTCCGTCCGCATGTATCCGGTCTGACAATATATGTCGATCGCCTTGCGCGTGCATTGGCGAGAAGAGGTCACAAGGTGACCGTCCTGACTTCCCAATATGACCGCAGTTTACTGCGTGAAGAGGTAGTTGACGGTGTGCGCATTGTGCGTGTGCCAGTAATGATGCGTGTAAGCAAAGGCGTTATCATGCCGACGCTTGGTTATGAAGCATGGCGGCAGGTTAGAGCACACGATGTGGTGAGTTTGCACCTTCCTCAGCTTGATGCCGCTGGAATTGCCTTACGAGGAAGACTGCTTAGGAAGCCATCTATCCTTACATACCATTGTGATCTTCGTTTACCTGATGGATTATTCAACCGGATTGTGAACCTGGTCGTTCATACTGCCAATAGAGCAGCGGGTATGGTTGCAGATGCTGTTGTAGCTTATACCGAGGATTACGCCACAAATTCACCGTTCATTTCGAAATATCTGTCAAAAGTGAGAGTTATTCCTCCCCCTGTCGAAGTGGTGGATACTACACTGGAGGAGCGGAAGAAATTTGTTAGCGGGCTGAACAACACCAAGCGGCCAATTATTGGTATTGCTGCACGGCTGGCTACCGAAAAGGGAGTGGAATACTTGATGAAAGCGCTGCCGATTGTACAGCAGCGATATCCTGATGCTCATGTTCTTTTTGCAGGACAGCATAAGAATGTGATGGGTGAGGAAGAGTATGCACGGAGCCTGGAGCCATATCTGGAAGAATTGGGAGACAGCTGGACATTTCTTGGAGTACTTGGCCCGAATGAAATGACGTCTTTTTTCTCTGTGTGTGATGTGACGGTACTCCCCAGTGTCAACAGTACGGAGAGTTTCGGCCTTGTGCAGATCGAATCAATGATTTGTGGAACACCCGTTGTTGCATCGAATCTTCCCGGGGTCCGACAACCAGTTTATCAAACCGGAATGGGGGAGGTGGTACCCATACGTCAGGCTGAGCAATTGGCCGAAGCAATAGTAAAAATTCTGGATGATAAAAAGCGATACATACAGGACAGGCAGGAAATTCAAAACAAGTTTTCCTCAGATGAAGCTGCAAAGAATTATGAAAGCTTATTTAGAAATTTACTAACAAAAAAGGGGAATCAGAATTAATGCCACAGGATTTTCTTTGGTCTCAAATTTCTGAACTGCCATATTTTCGTGGGACTTTGCGAGCGGTAGAAGCAAGGTGGATGAATGCCGTTCCTCTTGAAGAGCCTGTACTTGATATTGGATCAGGAGATGGACATTTTGCTTCTGTTGTATTTGATATAAAGCTGGATGTCGGAATCGATCCTGATCGCTCAGTGATGAAATCAGCACAAGAATATGACGGTTACAAAAGCCTGGTTCAATCGGATGGGGCAAGATTGCCTTTTGCGGATAATACGTATTCGAGTGCAGTGAGTAACTCGGTTTTGGAACACATCCCTCATCTTGACAGTGTGTTAAAGGATGTTGGCCGTGTACTCAAACCAGGGGCTGTATTTGCCTTTACTGTTCCAAATCCGGGATACCGGACTGAACTGTCCATTCCACGCCTGCTGCGGGGCATAGGCTTGCGAGGAGCTGCACGCTGGTATACGAACTGGTTTATGAAGGTTACAAGAACAGTGAATCTGCTGGACAGAAAGGGTTGGGAAAAGAAACTGGCTGAGGCGGGTTTTACGATTGAGCAATATTTCCATTATTTCTCCCCTCAAGCCTTGGCGATGCTTGAGTGGGGCCATTATTTAGGTGCACCCTGTGTTGCAGCGAAGCTGCTTACTGGAAAGTGGATTCTTGTCAGCAAACCATGGAATCTCAGGTTGACCAGGAAATACACAGAAAAATTTTATACTGAAAATCCACTTGAAAACGGGACTTATTCTTTCTACCTGGCAAGAAAATCCGGGCAGCAGCTGTAATATCATTAGCCTGGATGGTTTCGGGAGAACCTGTCTTGCTCAGGCAGGAAAACACGGTTATTCTTGAGCAGTGATCATGTTAGACAGGGATAATGAGGTGGTCGGATAATGACGGATCTTGATGGAATGAACAGAGCAGAATCAGGCACGGAGCAACCATCCGTTCTGGATTGGTTCTTTTCATTACTGCGTTTAAAACCGATCCCTGTTCCAGAAGAAGATACTCTTGAAAAGAATGATCCTTCTATAGCTGTTCTGCCAGGGCGGGAAGAGCAGATATCTCTCATTGAAAGTAAGCCAGTTTTTCGGTTTTCCTGGAATTTGTTGATTCTGCCAATTTCGGTTTTTCTCATGCTAATTGCACAACTTTTCATGGAAAAATCAGAGCAGGTCAATTTCTTCCCCCTGATATTATTTGCAGTTTCTATTGGTCTCCTCGCATGGCTGTTTCAGCGCAATGAATTGCCGCTCCTTTCGATACCAGCAGGGACCATGGTTAAACCAGAAATATCTGTGGATCTGGTGCTGCTTTCTACAGCAGCTGTTATGGCTGTTGTTACCTATTTATTATGCAGGGATAATCGCTTCAGCTTTTTTTCCATAATAAGCTGGTTCGGCTCGATTCTATTATTTATCCTTGCTTTCTGTCCGGTGAGAATCCAGATCAAATCAACCTGGTGGAAGATCAAGAATTGGTTTAGTAAAAAGGAATATGTACTGAAGATTGGTAAAGAAAAGCTTTTAATAATCCTTGTTATTGGAATAGGTTTCTTTTTCCGTTTTTATCGTCTTGGGTCTGTTCCTGTTGAGATGTGGAGCGATCAGGCTGAAAAGCTTCTTGATGTTGCGGATGTTCTGGATGGCCAGTTTTCCATTTTCTTTACTCGTAACACCGGGAGGGAGGCTGTCCAGTTTTATCTCTCTGCAGCAGTAGCGAGATTATTGGGAACAGGCATTTCATTCCTTACATTAAAGATAGGTACCGCATTGTTGGGCTTCCTGACACTTCCATTCCTGTATTTACTGGCAAAGGAAGCTGCAGGTCGACGCGCTGCCCTGTTTACATTATTACTGGGGGGAATAGCTTACTGGCCCAATGTTATTAGCCGGGCAGGTCTTCGGTTTCCGCTTTACCCATTCTTTGCTGCACCAGCCATGTACTTTCTGGTCAAAGCATTAAAAAAACGCAGCATTAAAGATTTCCTTCTGAGCGGAATTGCAGTTGGTTTTGGGCTGCATGGATACAGTCCGGCACGAATAATTCCCGTTGTTGTACTGCTTGGTGTTGTTGTTTATGTTCTGCATCGCGAATCAGTTGGATGGAGAAGGCAGGCAATTACTGCTCTGATAGTTGTTGGTACGCTGGCTTTGATTGTGTTTATTCCCCTGCTGCGTGTTGCAGTAGATATGCCGGAAAGTTTTATGTTCAGGATGATGAGTCGTATTGGGGAGGCAGAAAGAGAACTTCCCGGGCCTCCTATCCAGATCTTCTTCCAGAACATGTGGGATGCTCTGAGAATGTTCAATGATGATAACGGCGAAATATGGATTCTTGGGCCGACCCACAGACCGGCTTTTGACTGGATCACAGCTGCGTTTTTCCTGATGGGCGTAGTTCTTGTGATTGTCCGCTATATCCGGCATGGAAAATGGGTTGACCTGTATCTGCTGTTCTCAATTCCGGTGATGCTGCTGCCGTCAGCTCTATCGCTGGCTTTTCCGGCCGAAAATCCGGCTTTGAATCGCGCATCCGGAGCCATGATTCCAGCTCTGGTCATGGCGGGAATGGCGTTTGGCTCTTTTTATGAATGGATGAAACGTACATTTGCCGGGTTTAAGATAGCTCCTGTCCTCATTTCGACGGCATTGGTATTGCTGGCCGCAAATATTAATTATCAAATTGTATTTGTGGATTACGCTCAACAAATGGAACGAACAGTGTGGAATACTGCAGATGCCGGAAGAATACTAAAAGCATTTGCGGAATCAACTGGTGAATATGAGACAGGCCATGTCGTGGCGTACGCACATTGGATGGATACCCGACTGGTAGGCATTCACAGCGGTCAACCTCGCAAGGATTATGCTATCTGGCCTGATGAGTTGGATACCCTGGCAGATGAGACACGGCCGCAGTTGTTTATTATTAATACAAATGACACAGAAGGTCTTCAACGGCTCGGAGAATTGTTTCCTGACGGTAGAATGGATTTATTTGAGAGCCAGATCGAAGGCCATGATTTCCTGATATATTCAGTGCCATAGATACATATGATGTTGGTCGATGTTATTAATCCTGGAGTTTGAATGGACGCACAGCAGTACTTGGAAAATGAAAAGAAACCGAGGCAGAACGATATACTTGTCTGGATCTTGCTGGTATTGGTAATCACTGCAGGAGCCTTTCTCCGTCTGCGGGGAAATAATTGGGATGAGTACACACACATCCACCCTGATGAACGATTCCTGACCATGGTTGAAACCGGAATCCAGACACCTTCGACGATTGGCGAGTATTTTAATACGGGCATTTCACCTCTCAATCCGGCGAATTCCGGGTACACATTCTTTGTGTATGGTACTTTTCCCGTTTTTCTTGTAAGAATAATCGCAGAAAATGTTGAACAAATTGGATACGATGAGATCCACTTGCTTGGGCGTGCACTGGCAGCATCTTTTGATATTGTGTCGATCTTTCTCCTTTTCCTGCTTGGGAAAAAGATTTACGGAAAGTGGACGGGATTGCTGGCTGCAGTGTTTTATGCATTTGGCGTATTACAGATTCAGCATTCGCACTTTTTTGTAGTTGATATTTTTGCCAACCCCTTTTTGATTGCTGGTTTCTTATTTGCCTTCAAGGTGCAGGAAGAAGGACGGATCCGGGATTACGTTGTATTTGGTTTGATGCTGGGGGCCGCATCAGCTTGCAAGATCAGCTCTCTGCCTTTTGCAATTGTTGTGGTAATTGCAGCACTGATCAGAATTTTTGAAGCGATAAACGAAGATAACAGATATGATGAAACCATCAGGGTAGTAAAAGGCCTCGTTGCTGCTGGTTTTGTATCATTCCTGGTTTTCAGGATACTCCAGCCCTATGCGTTCGAAGGACCGGGATTCTTAAACATAATCCCGAATAGTAATTGGATTGCAAATATTAAAGAAATCCAAAGCCAGCAAAGCGGAAATGTAGATTTCCCACCAGCTCTGCAATGGGCATATCGAACGCCGGTGTTGTTCGCTCTGAAAAATATGGTTCTATGGGGAATGGGGATACCACTGGCTGCAGCTGCGTGGGGTGGATGGATTATGGCCCTGGCGGATACCATACGCCGCAAAACAACACGCCATATACCACTATTACTGTGGAT
>Ga0272441_10001294_pt1 | contig 53553 bp, 36 predicted proteins | sample SSMProp6N_FD_193582 | JGI IMG/M metagenome (GOLD analysis project Ga0272441, IMG submission 193582) | Marine sediment archaeal communities from Little Sippewissett salt marsh, Falmouth, MA, United States - SSM-Prop-6N | ecosystem: Environmental > Aquatic > Marine > Wetlands > Sediment ...
CGCTCACGAATCCCGAGAAGAAGCGGGCCTACGACACCACGCTGATGGCCAAGTGGCGGGAGCAGACGGAAACCCTCGCCCGCGAGCACCTGGGCCAGGGCGACCGGACGCCCGAGGTCCTGGAAGCGTGGCTGACGGCGTGCCGGGCGCGCGGCCTGCCGGTGGCCCGCCTCATGCCGTACCTGATGCAGCGCGTCATGGCGCGGTCCGGGGGGTGGCCGAAGGTCGGCACGCACCACCTCGTGCTGCCGGCGGCCGTGTGGATCTACCGCGACGCCGCCGTCCTCGGGCAGTGCCTGGAGGCTGGGCCGTTCGAGAAACGCGTCGAGTCGGTCAAGAAGGCGCAGCGGATGCTGGGCATCCCGCTGGGCATCGCCCGGATGGTGGCCGAGGACGTCGGCCGGAGCGTCCACGTCTTCAGCGAGTTGCGGCTGGTGCGTCAGGCGAAGGACAATCCGGAGCGGACGCTGCTCCGCCTCGGTCGCCGCATCCGCCGCTACGGCGGCGATCTGGGCAAGGGCAAGGTGCTGGCAGCCGTCACCCGCGTGCTCGGCAAGAGCAAGGCGGACCTGGACGCGGCGCTGGAGCGGATCGACGAACCCCCCGTCGAAGTGGCGCGGGGACGGAAGGCGGCCCGGGCGGCCAAGGCCGGCGTCCGTTCGCTGTGGGACCGGCTCGCCACCGCCGCCGGATGCGTGGGACCCCGGCCGCAGATCCTCCTTTCGGTGGCGCTGTCGGCGGCGATCGTGATCCTGGTCCTGGCGGCGCTCGTCGTCGTGGGGGTGGTCCGGTCGTACGGGACGGCCCCGCCGCAAGGCCCGGGCCCGGAGTTGCCGCCGCTCACGACCGGGGTGGAGCCATCGCCCGGCCTGGCGCCGGTCGTGCCGGAGGAAGGCGCGGAGGCGGGTGTCGGCAGCGCCGCGCCACCGACCACTGCGGGAACGGCGTCGCCGGCGCCGGCCGAGCCCGCGACCGAGGCGTCGCCGTGGCTTAGCCAGTTCCGGGACAAGTATCCGGCGGAGCGTCCGCCCGTGCCGGAGCTGGAGGGCCCGCCGGAGGACGTGAAGTTTTTCGGCGTCAAGGGGGAGAAGCGCGAGGGCGGCACGCCGGTGGAACTGCAGCCGTCGCCGCCCACGCCCTGACCCGTCGCCGCGACGGCGTACCTCTCCAAGCGGTCCGACATAAGTTCTGCGCGGTGGTTCTCCGTAACCACCGCGCAACCATCGGACGAATCGCGGCGGGTACGGAGACCCGCCGCGCATACGCTTTTCAGGATTTACATCAGCCCGCTTGGTTCCTTCGGCGCTGCCCGTGCGCCCGCCCGCGTTGCGGCTACCGCTGTTTGGCGAGGGCCTTTCGGCGGACGTCCGAGAGTCGGCGGCTCACATTCCGATAAATAATGTTCTCGGGTTCCGGCATGTAGTCCTGGATGGTTTCGAACGCGTTCTTGGCTTGGGCGTAATCGCCCGCCTTGGCGGCCCGGATGCCTTGCCGGTACAGTTCGTGGATGCGGCTGATGAGGTTCTTGGTGGCCTTCTGGCGGATTTTGTCCTCGTCCGGGTCGGGCAGGAACCGCATGCCGTAATGGACCAGCGCCCTCTGGAAGCCGCGGACGGCCTCGTAGAGTCTGCGTTCGTTGCCGGGCACGTCGCTGACCTGGTAGGCCTTGATGGCGGCCTCTTTCTCGAGTTTGGCCCAGTGCGGGTTTCGTGATTTCTCGAGCACGTACAGGTAGTGGGGTGAAACGTTGCCCCGCTGCTTTCGGCGCTGGAACTCCTCCGGCGTGAGGAACTGGACCTCGACCGCCTGCCGGATGCCGGGCACGCGGCGTGCGCGGCCGGTCTGGAGGTCCTCGTGCGGCACGAGGATCTGCCGGCCGCGGTCGTCGACGCAGTACGTGCCGTTGGGGGACGTGGACTCGACCCGCAGGGGCTGGGACATGCCCGCGGGAATGACACTGGTTTCCAGCGTCAGGCGCGGGATGCCGCCCCCGCCTCCGGTGCCCCCGCCGCCGGTCAGGAAGACCGCCGCCAAGATGCAGCCGATGAGGAGGATGCCCACGTAGGCGCCGAGGCCGATGAACAGGCCGCGCCGGCGCTGGAAGAGGGACTGGGTTTCTTCCTCCTCGGCCTCGGCGGCTTCAGCGGCTTCCTCGTCTTCGTCGGCGGCGTCGGCCTCGGCCGTGCGGGGCCGGAACTGGGGCCGGGCGCCCTGGGCGGCGGCCCGTTCCTCCAGCGCGAAGACGAGACGGGTCTTGGCCCCGATGCGAATCTCGTCGCCGCCCGAGAGGACGTGTTCCTCGATCTCCTTCCGCCTGATCCGCGTGCCGTTGCTGCTCAGGTTCCGCAACACCCACTGGTCCTCGGCGTGGTCGATACGGCAGTGCTGGCGGGAGATGGCGGGTTCGGAGAGTTGGATGTCGCAGGACGGGTCGCGGCCGATGACGGTCACCCCCGGGGCCAGGCGGAACGTCTCGCCTTTCTCCGGGCCGCCCCGGGACTCCAGGTGGGCTCGGACGCCGCCGGGTCGGCGTACCGGTAGCGTGCTGCCGCTTGTCGGACTTTCGCTCATCGTTTCCTCCGCCCGGTTATACGGCCGGGTGCGGGGCGGCGCGCCGGAAAACCCTCCGAGCCCGGTCCCCCGGCATAGACCCGCCCGGTCCGCCACGGCCGCCTCGGACCCGGCCCGGGAATCGTAGCCGATGCCGTCGGCCCCGTCAACCGTTGCCCGCGATGGGCGAAGAAGGTTCCGGAGCCTTTTCCCTCGGCGCCGACCCTGCTTGCGGATTGCCCGCGGCTTGACAACCGGACGGGCGGGTTTAGAATGCGTATCATCTCATGGGCCTTGGGGAGATTCCATGACGGACGCCGACTCGCAAACCGCGCCGCGCACGCACCGCACCGTCGGGATCGACCTCGGGACGACGCTCACGAAACTGGCGGTCGTCGACGCCTCCGGCCGGCCGGTCATCGTGCCGAACGCCGAGGGCGAACTGCTGACCCCGTCGGTCGTGGTGTTCACGAAGTCGGGAATCATCGTCGGGCGCGACGCCCGGCGCGAGGCCCTCGCCAACCCCGCCCGCGCCGTCCTGAACGTCAAACGCCAGATGGGCAACCCCAAGTGGCGGTTCAAGGTGGACGGCGAGACGTACACGCCGGAATCGATCTCGGCCCTGATCCTCCGCAAGGTCGTCAAGGACGCCGAGATGCACATCGGCCCGATCCGCCGGGCGGTCATCACCGTGCCGGCCTACTTCGACGACGCCCGCCGCAAGGCCACCGAGGACGCCGGTGCCATCGCCGGCATCGAGGTCCTCGACATCGTCAACGAGCCCACGGCCAGCGCCCTTTCCTACGGCCTGGCGGAGCACGGCGAGGACGGCGTCATCCTCGTCTACGACCTGGGCGGCGGAACGTTTGACGTCACGGTTATCGAGAAGCGCGGCCACGAGATCATCACGCTTGCGACCGACGGCGACGTGGAACTGGGCGGCAAGGACTGGGACGAACGGCTCGTCAACTACCTGGCCGATGCGTTCCGCGGCGAGTTCAACGACGACCCGCGCGAGGACCCGCAGGCCCTCTCGTACCTGTGGCTGAGCGCCGAGGAGGCGAAGAAGACCCTCAGCCGGCGCGAGTACGCCCGCGTGCCCGTCAGTTTCCGCGGCAACTGGGGCAACTACGACGTTTCGCGCGAGGTGTTCGAATCGCTCACCGAGGACCTGCTGGCCGTCACCCAACTCACGACCGAAATGGTCCTGGAGGAGGCCGGCGTCACCTGGGCCGGCGTCAGCCGCATCATCCCCACGGGCGGGTCCACCCGCATGCCGATGGTCCAGCGCCTGCTGGAGCGGATGAGCGGCAAGGAGGTCAAGCCCGAGGTGCCGGTGGACGAGGCCGTGGCCGCCGGGGCGGCCATCCATGCCGCCATCTGCGTCCTGGAGGGCGGCGAGCCGGTCACCGAACTGCGGGCCGAGGCCGCCGAACGCCTCGGCAAAATCAAGACCGCCGACGTGGCCGCCCACGCCCTCGGCCTCATCATCAAGGACGCCCGGACCCTGGAGTACCGAAACGACGTCATCATCCCGAAGAATCGGCGGCTGCCGACGAGCGTGAGCAAGACGTACCAGACGGCGGTGGACGGCCAGCAGAAGATCATCCTCCAGGTGGTCCAGGGCGACGCCCCGAGCGCGGAGGCGAACATCATCATCGGCAAGGCCGAGGTCACGGGCCTGCCGCCCGGCCGGCCCGCCGGCAGCCTCGTCCGGGTGACCTACTCCTACGACCGCAAGGGCCGCATCCACCTGACCGCCGAGGACCAGGAGACCGGCAGGCGCATCACGACCGAGATCACCCGCGAGGCGGGCCTGAGGGCCGACGAAGTGGCCGAGGAGGCCAAACGGTTGGGGTTGAAGAGCGTTGAATAAGTGGTCGCGGGCGACCGTCGAGGGGCGCTGCAGCGCGTCACGACGTTCGTGTTCGCCGGCCCGCTTGCGGGCCGCGCGCCGTTGCGCGGCCGACATGAGGCACCCACCGTGTTGCCGTTGAGCCGGCGACGGCACGTCGCCGATCGTTCTGGCGCGCGGGGATGGTTCCCGTGCTCGCGGCGACCTACGGTCGCCGGCTCAACGAGCTCATGATGACACCCTCGTGGTGCAGTCAGCCACATGATCCTGCCGCCCGAGTCACCCATGGACCTCGCCCTGGCCATCACGGGAATCGTCGTCGGCCTCATCCTCCTGGGGGTGGGGCTCGTGGGGTGCATTCTGCCTGTCCTGCCGGGCCCGCCGATTGCCTTCCTCTCGCTGCTGTGTCTCCAGTTCACCGGGGTGCACGAGTACTCGCTCCTCGTGCTGATCGTGCTGGGGGGCCTGGCGCTGCTCCTGGCCGTACTCGACAACATCGTGCCGGTGTGGGGTGTGCAGCGGATCGGGGGCTCGAAGGCGGGCATTGTCGGCGGGGCCGTCGGCATGATCGTCGGCCTGCTGGTCTTCCCGCCGTTCGGGATCATCCTGGGACCGCTCGTCGGGGCCGTCCTCGGGGAACTGGTGGTCGGCAACACCGCCGGGAAGGCCCTGGCGTCCGGGGCGGGGACGTTCCTGGGGTTCCTCTGCGGCGCGATCGCCAAGACCGCCCTGGCGTCCGTGATCGGCGGGTTTTTCCTCTGGGGCGCCGTCCATGTGTTCTGGACGGGGTAGGGTGCAAACGCCCGGCCATGAGCGAAGCGAATGGCCGGGACCCCGGTCGCGTGGGTGCACGCATCCCCCTACGGCCGTGTTGAGCCGGCGACGGCATGTCGCCGGCCGTTTTGGCCCGCCGACACACGTAAGCGCGGTGGGTCTCTGCACCCACCGCGCTCGACGGATACCTCGCGGCGACCTGTGGTCGCCGGCCGGGCCGGCTCCTGACGGGGGTTTGGAGGGCAAAGAATCCGGGTTTTCGGCGGTGGCGATTGGGCTCTTTGCTTCGTATAATACTTCGGAACGGTTAAGCAACTAGGGTGCACAATGATTGCTTCCGGCGGAAACGGCCCTGGCGAGGCGGAATCGAGCGTCCCGGTCCGGGCGGACGAAACGGCCGTCGCGGCCCCGGAAACCCTCCGTCTCGAAGACATCTTCGAGAAGACGATCTACCACTTCCTGGAGCCCGTGGGCGTGTACCTGCGCGACCCGAGCGTCACGGAGGTCATGATCAACGGGTGGGACGAGGTCTTTATCGAACGCAAGGGCCGGCTCGAGCGGACCGAGGCCTCGTTCCCGAGCGAGGAGGCCCTGATGGCGGCCGTCCGGAACCTGCTCCAGTACGTCGGCAAACGGGTGGACCCGGAGCGACCGATGATGGACGCCCGGCTGCCGGACGGCTCCCGCGTGCACGTGGCCATGCTGCCGTGCAGCCGCAGGGGCACCGTCGTGACGATCCGGAAGTTCAGCCGGCAGGCGTTCGACATGGACTTCCTCGTCGAGACGAAGTGCCTGACGGAACTGGCCCGCGATTTCCTCTGGCTGTGCACCGTCACGGAGAAGAACCTGCTCATCAGCGGGGGGACCTCGAGCGGCAAGACGAGCCTGCTGAACGTCCTGTCGGAGTACATCCACCACGACCGGCGGATCGTCGTGATCGAGGAATCCAGCGAACTCCAACTCCAGCAGCCGCACGTCATCGGCCTGGAGTCGCGGGCGCCGGACCGGTACGGCCGTGGCGAGGTCACGATCCGGGACCTCTTCAAGAACGCGCTGCGGATGCGGCCGGACCGCATCATCGTCGGCGAGTGCCGCAGCGGCGAGGCCCTCGACATGATCCAGGCGATGACGAGCGGCCACGCGGGGTCCATCACCACCCTCCACGCCGACTCGCCGGCCGACGCCCTGAACCGCCTGGAGACGATGGCCATGATGAGCAGCGTGGCGATGCCGCTGTCGGCCCTCAGGGCGCAGGTGGCGTCGGCGATCCACGTGATCGTCCAGATGATGCGGTTCGCGGACGGGTCCCGCCGGGTGGTCGAGATTTCCCAGGTCCTGCCCCTCGGCGACCGAGGCGAGTACCGGGTCCAGAACCTCTTCAAACTCAAGATGCCCGAGGGCGAGAGCGAACTCGCCAAGGCCAGCCTCGTCTGGACCGGCAATCGCATCGTCTTTGCCGACGACGTGGCCGTCCAGACCGAGGTGGCGAAGATGGAGAGTCTTAAGCCCCTGGTGGCCGATAATTAGAGAGAGGGCGAGCCCATGGGCGGGTTCAAGCAGGCAATCCGACGGATCGGAGGCGGCCTCCGGTGGTTCCACCGCGACCAGCGCGGTGCCGCCATGCTTGAGTACGCGCTCATCTTTGCCGCCGTGGCCATCCCGATCCTGGCCCTGTTCGGGAAGTTGTTTGATATACTGGCCGACTACTTCGGCATGATTGCATTCTTCGTATCGTGGCCGTTTATTTGAAACGAGACGTCCTGACCGTCTAAGGAGGATTACGGAATGAAACGACTGTGGAATCGCGTAAAGGGGCTGCACGCCGATGAGCGCGGGGCCGAGGGCCTCGAAAAACTGCTCATCATCATCGCCATCGTCCTGCCGCTTCTGGGCGCCTTGATCTTCTTCCGCGACCAGATCAAGGACTGGGTGACCAACACCTGGAACGAGGCCGTCGACGCCGAGCACCAGGAGCACGACGACTTCTTCGGCGGGCCGTCCAACGCCACGAACCCGATCAACTGACCCCGCGCCGTGCTGCCACATGGTGCCGCCGGCCCCGCCTTCGCCCTTTGGGCTATGGCGGGTAGACTTGGCTGGCGCGTGGGTTGACGGCGTGCCAATGCTGCGCGGCGAGGCAAGTCGCCGGCTAAAGGGTCGGAGCCTGTCCGCGGGCGCCCGGTCCGAGGCAAGGAGGGCCCGTGCTCTGGCAGTGGATCTCCGTCGGCGTTCTGGTGGTGCTGCTGGTGGCGGCGGCCGTATGCGACCTGAAGTGCGGAAAGGTCTTCAACTGGCTGACGTACCCCGCGATCGTGGTCGGCCTGGCCTTGGCCGCCCTTCGCGGCGCCGTCGCCGGCGATGCCTGGGACGGCCTGACGGACGGCTTGATCGGGTTCGGATTCGGGTTCGGCGTATTGATGGTGGCGTACCTGGTCGGCGGAATGGGCGGCGGCGACGTGAAACTGATGGGCGCCGTCGGGGCCCTGGTCGGATGGAGCGGCTTGGCCGACTACGCTGCCCTCCATGCGGTGTTCTACTCGTTCGCGACGGCGGCCGCGGTCGGCCTGATCCTGATGGTCTGGCGGGGAAAGACGCGGACCGTGCTGCGGAAACTGGTGCTGGCCCTCCGCATCCTCCCCCTGCCGAAGGCCACCATGGACGAAGCCGTGGGCGGCGATACGCTGCACGTGCCGTTCGGATTCGCCGTCTGCGTCGGGACGCTGTGGTTTCTGGCGGAGGAGATCGTGTTCGGCCGGTCGCTGTGGGACGTCGTGAGCGGCCTGGTGTGAGCGTGAGTAGCCTATGAGCACGCGCGAAAAACGGCGGTTGTGGGTCCTCGGCGCGGCCAGTCTGCTGGCAACGGCGGGGATCGTCTGGCTCGTCGTCGCCGTGGCGGGCGAGGCCCCGCGGTGGGCGCGGGCGGCGGCCGTGAGCCCGCTCGCCGTCCGGTGCCTTCTCCTCATCGGCGTCGGGATGCTCGTGCTCGGCAGTCTGGCGGCCGTGCTCCTGCGCGCCCGGCGAAGCGAGCGGCCGCGCGCCCGGGCCCTGCACGGCGACCAGGGCGGGGCCGCCGCCGTCGAAATGGTCTTCGTCTTCCCGCTGGCCCTGATGATCTTCCTGACGATCACGCAGGCGGCCCTGTTGTTCAACGGGAACCTCGTGGTGCACTACGCGGCGTTCGCGGCGGCGCGGATGGCCACCGTCGTCGTCCCGATGGAGGTCAACGACGAAGAGCGGAACCTCGTGTACGGCCCGGACCAGGGCATCTCGGAGAAACGGGAGATGATCCGCCGGGCGGCCGTGCTTGCCCTCGTGCCGATCAGCGCCCGGCTCGAAACGTCCGCCTACAGCGCCGGCGACGATTGGCTCCAGGGGGCCGAGGACATGGTCGAGGCCGAGGCCCGCAGCGTCATGGGCCAGTCCGATGCCGGGGGCCACCGCGGCTGGATGAAACGCGTGGCCGAGCAGTACGCCTACGCCGACGGCTTCTACTCGGATGCCGGCGACACCCTGCCGATCACGCAGATGGAACTTGCCCCGCGCAAGGAAGGGTCGGCGATGGCCGGGCCCGAGCATTGGCAGGACGGCAACCCGGACCCGGATTGCCCGTACCGCCACACGCGTCGCATGGAGGGGTGGTATACGATGGAGAACTGGTGGTCCGATACCTGGGAGCCGTACTGCCCCTTCTACAACCGTCCGATGCCAATCTGGGACTTCGCGCACTGGGAGTGGCTGAACGTGCGGCTGACGTACCAGTTCCTTCTCCAGATTCCGTACGCGTCGACGTTCCTGGGCGAGAAGATCCACGTCACCGGGATGAACGACACGCAGTACGCGGAGGAGATCGTGGTCGTGGAGCGCCTCTCGAACGAGGGCGGAAGGGAACTCCGCCCGCCGAACGCACCCACCAGCCAGCCGATGTGGCAGGGCGGAGGTATCCCCTAGGAGGCGGAACCGAATCCGGAGCAACCGATCCCCATGGCTGACCAGCCTTTCACGGGTTCCCTGAAACCCGGCACGAAACTCGGCAAGTACGAGGTCCGCGAGCAGATCGCCACGGGCGGTATGGCCGTCATCTACAAGGCCTACGACCCGTCGCTGGACCGCTCGGTGGCCATCAAGCAGATTGTGCCGCACTTGGCCCAGGACGAGCGGTTCCTGGAGCGGTTCCGGACCGAGGCCCAGACGCTGGCCCGCCTCTCCTCCTCCCAGGCCAACATCGTCAACGTCCACGAACTCATCCAGCAGGACAGCCAACTCTACCTCGTGATGGAGTACGTGGAGGGCAAGACCCTGCGGGCCCTGATGGACAGCGGCCCCGTGCCGCTCCAGACCGGCCTGGGTGTGCTCCTGTCGACGGCCCTGGGCCTCAGGGCGATGCACAAGAGCGACATCGTCCACCGCGACCTGAAGCCCTCCAACATCATGATGGCCAAGGACGGGGCCCTGAAGATCACCGACTTCGGCCTCATCGGGCACTCGGGCGGCAAGACGAGCCTGCCGATGGGGACCACGAAGTACATGGCCCCGGAGATGTTCACCGGGGCGCCCGTGGACGGTCGGGCCGACGTCTACAGCCTGGGCATGATCGCGTACGAGATGTTCGCGGGGCCGGAGAAGTTCCAGGAGGTGTTCCGCGACGTCCTCCGCGACGAGAAGGCCCAGCAGGTGCGATGGATGCACTGGCACTCGAATCCGGCCCAGACGGCACCGTCGCTGAAGGAACTCCAGCCGGGCATCCCGCCGCTGGTCTCGAAGATCGTCGAGCGGATGATGGAGAAGGACCCGTCGCGGCGGTTCGGGTCCGTGGACCAGATCATCAAGTGGCTCCGCCGCATCTTCGTGATGCACGTCCAGGGCAAGAGCCTGACGCAGACGGACTCGCAGTCGATGGAGCAGGAGATGGAGGCGGACGCCCGCGGCGGCGCGGCGGGGGGCGTGCCGGCCCGCCGGCCGGCGGCGCGGCCACAGGCCGCCTCGGGTGGGCAGGCGGCCGGCGCTGCGGCCGCGGCCGGCGCAGCCGCCGTCGCGACCACCGAGGCACCCGGGGCCGTCGGCGAGGCCGCCGACACCTCCGCCGAACAGACCGCCCCACTCCCCGAGCGGAAATGGACCGGGAAACGCATCGCCTTCTGGGGCGGCGTCATCGGCGGCCCGATCCTCGCCCTCCTGGCCGTTTACCTGACCCTTCATCATTTTGAAGTGAAGGAGCGGCAGGAGGAGGCCAACCGCGAGTTCGCCAAGGCGACGCAGGCGTTCGACGACAAGGATTTCCAGACCGCCATGCACGCCTTCAAGAGCATCGCGATCTCCTTCCAGGACCTGCCGGGGCAGGTCAGCGAGGCCACCAAGTACGCCTGGATGGCGCGGGCCGAGCACTTCCTCCAGCAGAAGGACTGGGACACCGCCGCCGACGCCATCAACACCGCCGAGGCCCGGCATGCCTCCGTCCGGTGGGTGGACGACGTCCGCGAGCGGTTCACCAAGGCCAAGGAAATCGAGCAGCGGGTGAAGGAGGCGCAACTGGCGGAGGAGGCCGGCAACTTCGAACAGGCGATCGCGCTGCTCACCGATCTCCAGGGAAGGTACGAGGAACTCGACCTCGCCGAGCAGATCGCCAGGTTGCGCGAAAAGGCGGACCTCCGCGAGTACAACGCCTTCATGGCCAAGGCCCGCGAATACCTCGAAAACAAGCAGTACAACGAGGCCAAACGCGAGGCCCAGAAGGCCGACGTCATCCGGTCGGGGCCCGAGGTCAAGGAACTCCTCGCCGAGATCGAGGGCCAGAAACAGTACGACGGGCTCGTCGCCCTGGCTCGCAAGGCCGAGGCCGACAAGAACTGGTCCGAAGCCGCCGACCTTTGGGAGAAGATCCTCGAGATCCGACCCTCGGATGCCATCCGGCAGAAATTCCGCCTGGCCAAGGCCGAGGCCATCGCCGAGGTCGCCCGCAAACTCGAAGCCAATAATCTTCAAACACAGGCCGTCCAGAAATGGACGGAGGTCATTAATCTTAATCCAGAACATCCCGATGCCCTGGAGGCCCTGAAGCGCGCCGGCCGGCAGCAGCAACTCGACGAGTACGTCAAGAACGCCAAGAAGGCCATGAAAGAGGGCGAATGGCAGCAGGCCATCAACAGTTATCAGCAGGCCCTGAAACTCATCGATCCCGAGAAAGAGGCCGACCTCAAGGAGCAGTTCGAGGAACAGATCGTCCTGGCCAACTATCACATGTGTATGGCCCGGGCCAAGGAGGCCCTGGAGCGCAAGGACTTCGACGAGGCCGAACGCCTCGCCACCGAGGCCCAGTCGTACAAGGATACGCCCGAGGTCGCCGCCCTCCTCCAGCGCATCGAGACGCACCGCCAGTACTACGGGCACCTGGCGGTTGGCAAGCGGCTGCTCAGCCAACTGAACTACGTGGGCGCCCTGGAGTCGTTCGAGCGGGCCCAGGAGGTCATGGACACCCAGGAGGTCCGCGACCTGATCGCTGAAACGAACTATCGCCGGTACCTGGCGCGGGCCAAGTCGTTCATCAAGGACAAGTTGTACCCGCAGGCGCTGGCGATGCTCAACCTGGCTCAGCAGGCGAAGAACACCGCCGAGGTCCAGGGGCTGAAAGACCTCGTCCGCCGGGCCATGGCGGGCAGCGCGTCGCAGAAATCGGAGGAGTGATCCCGATGCGGTCGCCAACACGCCGGAGCGGTGGCGGACCGGCCCGCCGGCCCGGACGTCGGCCGTGGGCCGCCGTCGCTCGCTTCCATCGCGAGGAGCGGGCCCAGGTCGTCTTCGTCGTCGTCCTCTTCTTCTTCCTCCTGGCCGGCCTCGTCTTCCTGGTCCTGAACACGGGCCAGAAACTGAACCAGAAGGTCCAGATGCAGCACGCCGCTGACTCGGTGGCGGCGACGGGGGCGGCGTGGTACGCGCGCGGCCTGAACGTCATCGCCATGTGCAACGTGGCCGATACGCAACTGCTGAGCCTCATCGTCCTGCTCGACACGCTCGAAACCGTCGTGCCGCCCGCCACCGAATGCATCGACGACCTGTGCTCGCATATCGGGGCGTCGGCGGCCGGGCAGGACATGCCCATCGACAGCCGCATCTCCGACTGGCTGGCCGTCGGCAGCGCGCGCGACGAGCAGCATATCATCCAGCGTTTCGGCCAGATCGTGGCGGAGGTCAACTGGCCCGAATACCTCCAGTACGACAACGGCGTGCTGTGGGAGTGCACGAAACTGATGGACGGCTTCAAGAACGCCATGCGCGACGTCACCGCCGAAGCCGCCCAGCGCGAGGCCATGGACATCGCCGAGCAGAACGGGGCGGAGTTCGGTTTCGTCCTCCCCCTTTGGCCCGACCTGCCGGTCGAGAAAGGCGAGTTCGAGGATTTCGAGAACCCCATGCGCAACGGCCGCATGCCACCCGAAGGCGGCGAGAGGCCCGACCGCGCCCCCGTCATCGGCGGGTTCGCCCACGTCATGCATTACCGCGGGTACTACCCCGATTACGACCCCGACGACCCCTGGCACGGGCCCGTCCTCGGCCCCTGGTCGTACTGGCGGGAGCCGTTCACCTACACCCTGCCGATGGGCCTGCTGGACGTCAGCCGCTTCTCGATCCTCTTTAACCTCGTCTCCGAGCGGAAACTGGAGATGATGTTCGGCGACGGCGATAACCGCGTCTCGCTCCGCAACTGGGAAATGGATTACGACCGGGCCAAGGAACTCCCTCCCGGCGACATCCGCCGCGCCTGGTGGGACCGCATCAACTTCGACGCCCGGTACGAGTTCCCGGAACCCGAGTTCTTCAACCGCATGGACCTGCGGCACCGGCACGTCCCGGTGGTGCGTACGCGGTATTACGGCGACATGGACCGCCCGAGCCTGACCGGCTACACGCGGGCCCGGCAGAACTACGAGGGGACGTGCCCGCGGCTGGCGGTCTTCTACAAGGCCGATGAACGCAAGACCGCCCACTATCCGCAGATCGGCATCATCGGACCGCATCCGCCGTACCATCCGGACGGCAGCCGCTGGCCCTATACCGCGGCCGAAATGCAGACCTACTACCGCGTCACGGTGTACCGGTTCAACGGGGCCGAACTGGACACCGACGAGTCGCTCCACAGCCGGTACCTGCCGCCCGCGGGCGCCGAACCGTGTTACCCGATCCTCTTCGACCGCACCGAGGGTGATCATACGTGGGATACCATCAACACCCGCTTCACGTTCAACGGGTTCGCCTACGTGCCCGGCCACGTGCGGGACTGGGGCGCCCGGTTCCGCAATCCGAACCCGATCGAGAAGGTCATCGGCTACGCCCAGGCCCGCGTCTACGCCCGGTACAGTTGGGACCTCTTTACCCAGCACTGGCGGGTCAAACTGATGCGGACCGATCGCTGGAAATACCTGCTCAACCAGGCCCAGGGCGGCGTGCCGGCCGGCGCCGGCGATGTGGCCGCCGAACTCACACAGGAACGGATCGATCCCGTCGTCCGCCTCATCCAGTATTACAATGAGGACTTCGTTCGGGAGTTCACCCATTGACCGCCCATCGCCATAACCCGCGGCGCACCGCCCACAGGGGCAACGCCCTCCTGGAGTTCGTCCTGACGCTGCCGATCATCTTCTTCCTGACCGGCCTGACGATGTACCTGTCGTTCGGCATGTTGTCGAAGCAGCAGACGCTCGTCGACGCCCGCCGGGCGCTCTGGCGGTCCGCCGGCAACGGGGGCTGGAGCGCCATGCGCCTGGAGGGGCACACGCCCGGCCTGATCGAGGACGACGGCACGAACCGTCCGCGCGGCACGGGGGAGGAACTCGACCGCCTCCGGCCCGACGTCGAACCCCGGACCATCGCCCAGACCACCAACCCCGACGCCCGCGAGTACTGGTACCGCATCTGGGACAACCTCCCCGGACGCCATGAGGCCCATGCCAGCCGCTCCTTTGCCGACATGCTCGGCGGCAGCATGTGGGGGTTCCTCCGTACCCGCACGCGGGCCAACCACCGGCGGGACAGCAGCACGTGGCGGTATCAGCACCTGGACGCCTGGGAAATCGCCCGCAGCGGACCCCTCAAGGAAATCTTCGAGGCGTTCCACGAACACCTCGAGGACGCCGCCGTGGCCCAGCACTTCCAACGCACCCGCGACGATATCATGAATCGCTGGTGGCACGGCGACCCCTACGAGGACCCGAGCGCGCAGTAACCCCGGCCCCGGCCGGCTGTGAGGAACGTGGTGGAGAAGCCGCAGGAAACCCAGTCGGCCCGTCCGTCGGGCCCCGAACGGCCCGGCCGGCGCCCGCTGACCGTGGCGGTGCGGATCGTCCTGATCGTCGCGATCGTCCTGGCGATGGTCGTGCTGGTGGACGCGCTGCGGCATCCGGGGGGCTCCGGGTCGGAGGAGACGGCCGGCCTCGGCGCCCGCGAACCCGTCCGGTTGGCCGACGGCGACGCGCCGGCGGCCCCGCGGCCGGCGCCGGCCGGCGACTTCCCGCCGCAGGCCGACCGCGGTCTCCGCCGCATGCTGGCCGGCGTCCTCATGGCGGCGGTCGGCGACGAGGACGGCGACCTGGCGCGCGATCCGGACCCGACCGAAGCGCAGGAACGTGTTGCGGACCTGTTCGCGCTGCCGTATGATTTCCCCCGCAGCGAGGCGGCACCGGACCTGCTCCCGCCGCAGGCCACCGTGCTGATGGTGATTGAGAGGCCGTCCCGCCGCGGTGGCCGGATGGCCCTGGTGCGGATGCCCGGCACCATCGACGTGGCGCTGGAGGCGCTGAACCGGCATTACGACGAGCGGGGGTGGGAATTCCAACCGCTCGAGAACCCGCGGACCCGTCCCGAGACCCAGCCTGATCGGGGGTGGCTGGTCCACTACCGGAAGGTCCGCCAGGGGCGGGTCGTGGCCCGGCGCGTCGTGTACGCCCGGCAGCGGTCCGAGAGCGAGGAGACGCTCGTCGCCGTGTACGATCCCGACGACGAGGGCACCTGAGACGCCGCCAAGACGAAGGAGTATCCATGGCCAAGGCGAAGGAGAATCCCTGGATCCCCAGCGGGGGCGTGCTGGTCGTGGCCGTGGCCGCCGCCGTGGTCGCTGCCGTCCTGCTGAATGTCTACATCGGCATGGTGACCGCGCCTTACGAGGACACGCAGTCGTTCCTCGCTCTGAAGCGGGACGTGCCGAAAGGCAAGCCCCTGGAGGACGCGGACCTGACGGTGGTGGAGATCCCCGAGCCGCTGGTGGCGGAGGGGTACTTCGACAAGTTCGCGCGCGTGACCTCGAAGGACCTGGTGACGGGCACCGACGCCCGGGCGCAACTCAACCTGCCGAAAGGGACACTGCTCCGCATGCTCGACGTGGGTGAGACGGCCGGGTCGGCGTTCCTCCAGGGCGTGCCGGAGGGCTACGAGGTGATGACGATCGACATCGAACCGGAACCCACCCTCGAGCCCGGCGTCTTCGTGACCGTCCGCGGGCGGTTCGACATGCAGCCCGAGAACCGGACGGAGGAAATCGAGATCCTCGACGTGCTTTACGACGTGAAGGTCAAGGCCATCGAGGGATCGGCCAAGGCCATCCAGGATCGCCGGCGGTCGGGCGGCAACATCCAGATCATCCTCCAGGAGTCGAACGTCAAGCGCCTGCTCCAGATCAAGGAACGGATGGCGTCCGACCGGTTCCTCGTCACGGTGCGCAAGTTGGGGGAAAACGTCCGGAGCGAGCCGACCTTTGCCCCCGAGATTCTCGACTTGATGCGCAAGGAGGAGCCGGCCCCGGTCGTCCCCTGACCGGATGCGTGGAGACGGTGTATGCGTGTGATTGCCTACAGCCAGTTGAGCGACGTGCGGCAGGAAGTCGACCTGACGGGCGACATCCTCCGCATCGGCCGCGACCCGAACAACGACCTGGAACTCTCCAGCCCGTTCGTGTCGCGCGAGCATGCGCGGCTCCTCAAGCACAACGGCGAGATCTTCATCGAGAACGTGGGCCTGAACGGCACGCTCGTCGACGACCAGATGGTGGGCGTGGGCGAGCAGGTGAAGGTCGTCCCGGGCCAGGAAATCCACATCGGCGAGTGGGCCCTGTACCTGTCGGAAGAGGAAGCCCCGAAACCGTCGGACGGCAAGATCAAGTTCCGGCGCGAGAAGACGCCCCTGGCCAAGGCGATGGAGGTGGAGAAGCAGGTCCACGCCGAACTCCTCCGCCGGCTGAACCTGCGGACCGTCGAGGTCGAGGCCCAGGACGACCCGCGGTACGTCAAGCACCTGAAGGCCCACCTCGCCTCCGCCCTCGACGACTTCATCAGCCAGGTCGACGACGAGACCGGCTGGTTCCTCGTCGAGCAGCAACTGAAGCGCGACGTCGTGACCGAAATCTCCCGCCGGGCCGGCAGCAAGATGCGGCCGCCCATCCTGAAGGCCGGCGACGCCGTCCTCGACCAGCAGTTGGAAACCGCCATGGTTCGGATGCGCGACCTGCTCATCCAGGACCTGGGCCTGGAGTTCGGCACCGAGCACGTCAAGCAGGACGTCGACCGCGTCGAGGAACACTTCCACGAGGAGTTCAACCGCGAGGCGCCGCAGGTCACCGAGTCGCTCTGGGTCTACATCGTCCGCCGCTACATCATGAAGGACATCCTCGACACCGTCGTCGGTCTCGGGCCGATCCAGGACCTCCTGGACATGCCCAACGTGACCGAGGTGATGGTCGTGGGGCCGAGCAAGATCTACATCGAGGAGAACGGCGTCATCCGGAACACCGGCCGCTCGTTCTTCTCGGAGGAAGTCGTCCTGACGGTGATCGAGCGGATCGTGACGCCGCTTGGCCGGCGCATCGACCGGTCGACGCCGATCGTCGACGCCCGCCTGCCGGACGGCAGCCGCGTCAACGCCACCATCGCTCCGCTCAGCCTGGTCGGGCCGGTGCTGACGATCCGCAAGTTCTCCGAGACGCCGTTCACGATTGACGACCTCGTGAGTTTCGGCACGATCACGCCGTTCGCCGGCAACTTCCTGCGGGCGTGCGTGCTCGGCCGCAAGAACGTGCTCGTGGCGGGCGGGACGGCCTCCGGCAAGACGACCCTCCTGAACGTCCTCAGCGCCTTCATCCCGCCGCACGAACGCATCATCACCATCGAGGACTCCGCCGAGTTGCAGATGCACCAGGAGCACGTCGTCCGCGTCGAGACGCGGCAGGCCAACGTCGAGGGCAAGGGCCAGTTCAGCATCCGCATGCTCGTGCAGAACGCGCTGCGGCAGCGGCCGGACCGCATCCTCGTCGGCGAGGTCCGCGGCGCCGAGGCTCTCGACATGCTCCAGGCGATGAACACCGGCCACGACGGCTCGCTCACCACGATCCACGCCAACAGCCCGCAGGACGCGATGAAGCGGCTGGAGGGGCTCGTCCTCGAGGCCGTCGACATGCCCGTCCGGGCCATCCGCGAGCAGATCGTCACCGCCCTCGACCTCATCGTTCACCTGACCCGCTTCGCTGACGGCCGGCGGCAGGTGACCGCCATCAGCGAGGTGGCCGGCCTCGACCGCGACGAGGGCTACATTGTCGTCGAGAACATTTTCGTCCGCCCGACACGCGGGAAGAAGCGCGGCGAGCGGGGCGAACTCATGCACACCGGCTACATCCCGGTGTTCGCCCGCGACCTGCTCCACAAGGGACTCCTGACCGTCGATGCGTTCATGTAAACCATGCTGACCCACTATCTTCCATTGGCCGACGACGCACTCCTCTTCCGCGCCGGGGCGACCCTGGCGACGGCCGTCGCCGTTTTCGGCGGGTGCATCTCCCTGCGCCTGCCTGTCGGGCGCCTCGTCCGCAAGCACGAGGAGAAGTTCCACGAGGCCCTCGTCGAACTGTTCATGTTCGACGTGACGCCCCGGCAGTTGACGTACGGCACGTTCGTGACGGCCGGGCTTGCCGGGTTCATTCTGTCGCTGATGGCCTACAACGCGGGGGCCGGGACGCTTGGCGTCTTCCTCATGTTCGCGGCCGGCGGCGCCTTCGGCTGGTGGGTGCCGAGGCTCGTCGTCTTCGTCCTCCAGCGCCGACGCCGCGACCGCCTGAACGAGCAGTTGATCGACGGCCTGGTGACCCTCTCCAACGGCATGCGGGCGGGGCTGAACCTGGTCCAGTCCATGAAGCTCATCGAGGAGAACACCGAGCCCCCCATCAGCCAGGAGTTCGGTCTCATGCTCCGCGAGTTCGAGCACGGGGCCAGCGTGGACGAGGTCATGCGCCGGGCGTCGGCCCGCATCAAGTTGCACCATTACCGCCTGCTGTTCGCGGCGATGCAGACGGCGCGGATGCGCGGCGGAAACCTGCCCGACACCCTCGATCGCCTGGGCGAATCGCTTCGCGAAATCGTCCGGCTGGAAGAAAAAGTCCGGGCCCTGACGGCCCAGAACAAACTCTCCGCCATCATGATGGGGTGCATGCCCGCTGCCATCCTGGGCGTCTACTACATCATCGAGCCCACCTGGGTGAGCACCCTCTTCAGCCGCGAGAACGACTGGGGCCTGCTGCTCCTGGGTATCGCCGTTCTCCTGAACGTGGCGGGGTTCCTCTGGATTCGCAAGATCGTGACGTTTGAGATTTAAAGGCGTTGGTGCAACGGCATTCACCGCAGAGTACAACGAGGACGCGGAGAACGGACGCAAATGATAAATGTCAAATGACAAATGCTAAATGAGACCTGCGGTCTGAGGTGCGGGCCATTTAGCATTTATCATTTTTCATTTAACATTCCCGTAGGTCTCTGGCGATCCTTGCGGTTTACCGTGAGAGGTTTCTGGAAGCCGGTAAAGGCATACAAAAGGATGTAACCCCGTGTCGACTGCGGAACTGATCCTGGTCATCTTCACGAACTTGCTTGTCTTTTCGTCCGTCTACCTGGTGGTGGCGACGCTGTTCCGGGCCCCGATCGAGACGACGGACGAGTCGGTGTTCCGCATCACCGTGGACAACGTCGACCGCGCCACGATCTTCGAGATGGTGCCCATTCGCCCGTTCCTCGTGCCGCTGTATCATCTGGCCCGCCGGCTGAACGTGCCGCGATTCAAGCGCCACCTGCTCCATCTGCTCCTGTCGCTGGGCAACCCGAATCAGTACAGCCCGGACGAGTACCTCGTGGTGTGCCTGGTATGGGGTGTGGTGGGCGGCGTGGGGATGTGGTTGACCACCATGCTCCTCCTGGGGAGCGTGGGGATCGTGGCCGCCATCATCTACGTGATCTTCGGCTTCGGCATCGGGTTCTTCGCGTCGTACCTGTGGCTGCGCGAACGGGCGCTGCGGCGTCTGCGGGCCATTTCGAAACGCCTGCCGTACACGCTGGACCTCATCGCGATGGCCATGGACGCCGGCGCTACGTTCTACGAGGCGTGCCACTCGGTTATCCAGGACGAGCCGGAGGACCCGCTGAACCAGGAACTGGGCATGCTGGTCCGCGAGATCGATTTCGGCCGGAGCCGGCAGGATGCCCTCACCCACCTGGGCCAGCGGATCCACGTGGATGGGCTGGACGGCATCATCTCGGCGGTCCTCCAGGCCGAGCACCTCGGCACGCCGCTGGCCGACGTCCTGAAACTCCAGGCCAACCTGCTGCGGATGCGGCGGAGCATGCGCGCCGAACGCCGCGCCGGCGAGGCCTCCGTCAAGATGCTCGTTCCGATGATGCTGATCCTGCTGGCGGTGGTCGTCGTCATCTTCGCCCCGATGATCGTTCGCTTTATCGAGGGCACCTATCTCGATTAGGCCGCGGCGTCGCGGAATCTGACGGTCCCAGGAGGCGCCTATGCTGCACGGCCGGTCCCGCTCCACGCGTCGCCGCTTCCTTGCCCGCGCCGCTGCCGGCCTCGTCGCCGGGCCGCACGTGGTGGCGGCCGCGGTCCGGGGTGCGGGGGACCGTCCGCCGCCGTCCGAGCGGGTCGTCCTCGGCTACATCGGGACCGGGCCGAGGGGGATGCACAACCTCCGCGAGCAGGTGACCTGTCCCGAGGCCCAACTCGTCGCCGTCTGCGACACCTGGGCCCCCCGCCGCGACGGCGCGAAGCGGTTCGTCGACGCCCATTACGGTGGCGCCGACTGCCGGGCGTGCGTCGATTTCCGCGAGGTGCTCGGCCGCCGCGACGTCGACGCCGTCGGCATCGCCACGCCCGACCATTGGCACGTGCCGATTGCCGTGGCGGCGATGCGGGCGGGTAAGGACGTCCACGTCGAGAAGCCGCTCGGCATCAGCATCGCGGAGGACCTCGCCTGCCGCGACGTCGCCCGCCGCACCGGCCGCGTGTTTCAGTACGGGGCGGAGTCGCGCTCCTGGCCGCGGTGCCGTTTCGGCGCCGAACTCGTCCGCAACGGCCGCATCGGCCGGCTGAAGGAGATCGTTGTCAAGTCGCCGGACTCCGCGGCGGGCGGGTCGACGGCGCCCAGGCCCGTGCCCGACGGGCTTGACTACGACCGTTGGCTCGGGCCGGCGCCCTGGCGGCCGTACAGCGGCTGTCCGGACGGCGGGAACCACTGGTATCACGTCCGGGACTACGCGCTCGGGTTCATCGCCGGATGGGCCGCCCATCCCCTGGACCTCATGGTCTGGGCGTACGACGGCGACCGGGCCGGACCGTGGGAGGTCGAGGGCACCGCCGTCATCCCGTCCGAGGGGCGCAACGACGCGGTCACGAAGTGGGACGTGCGGCTGCGGTTCGCCGACGGCGTGCCGGTCCGGTTCCAGGCGTGGGGCGTGGAGCCGGAGACCGATCCGGCGCTCGCCGCGATGGGCAACTACGTCCAGTTGGTCGGGACGGAGGGGTGGATCGCCCTCTGCTATCGTGGCCTGGCGGCGAAGCCGGCCTCGCTGTTCGATGAGTCCATCGGCCCCGGTGAGGTGCACCTGCCGCGCAGCAGCCACCACGAGGGGAACTTCATCCGCTGCGTCCGCACGCGGGAAAGAACGGTCGAGCCCGTCGAGGACGCCATCCGGTCGGACCTGGTGAGCCACGTCTCGGAGATTGCGTGCCGCCTCGGCCGGAAGGTCGTGTGGGACCCGGCCGCCGAGCGGTTCGTCGGCGACGCGGAAGCGTCGCGGCTGGCGAGGCGCGCCCACCGGGCGCCGTGGGGCGTGTAGGAGAACCTCATGCGCGGTGGTTCTCCGTAACCACTGCGCGGGAACGCATTAACGGGGCAGGGCGGCCCGGCGTCAACTCTTCCGATTGTGCGGGTTCAGGTTCATCGCCAGGTCGTACGCCTCGCCGTCGTAGTCCGACTCGACGTGGTATCCACTGTTGTAGAAAACGGAGAGCATCGCCTTGTTGCTGGGCAGGACGCGGGCCCGGAACCGCCGGACGCCCCGCTGCCGGGCCGTCTGCACGAGGTAGTCCAGCAGCAGCGAGCCCATCCCCTTCTTCTGCCACTCGTCCTGGACGATGAAGGCGATTTCGGCCTCGCCCGTCTTCGGGTCCAGGAAGTACTGGGCGATGGCGACGATTTCCTCCTCGCTCGGCCCCGGCACGACGCCCACGATCGCCAGTTCGTTCTGGTAATCGATATTCGTGAGTTTTTGCACGTCCCGGTGCGGGAACCGGACCGTGGCCGTGAAGAACCGCGACCGGACGGACTCGGTGCTCAGCGAGTAGAGCATCTCGGCGAGGGCGGGCTCGTCGGCCGGCTTGACCGGCCGGAAGAACACCTGCGTGCCGTCGCGCAGCGTCTCGTACTTCTCGAGTTCCTCCGGGTAGCGAATCTGTTCCCACGCGAGTTCGACCTGGTCCGCCGGCAGGTACTGCTGCTGCTTGGCGAACTGGATGAGGTCGTTTCGGAACTTCGGGTGGGCGATGTTGATGAGCGAAAGGACCCGCTCGCGGATGCTCTTGCCGTGCAGGTACGCGATGCCGTACTCCGTGACGACGTAGTGCACGTCGCCGCGGGTGGTGACGACGCCCGCGCCCTCCGTCAGGTGCGGGACGATGCGCGACACCGTGCCGTCCCTGGCGGTGGAGGGCATGGCGATGATGGGTTTGCCCTCGCGGCTTCGGGCGGCGCCGCGGATGAAGTCCACCTGCCCGCCGATGCCGCTGTAGAACCGGTACCCGAGCGAGTCGGAGCACACCTGGCCCGTCAGGTCGATCTCCAGCCCCACGTTGATGCCGATCATCTTGTCGTGCTGGCTGATGACGTACGGGTCGTTCACGTACTCGGTGGGATGGAACTCGAAAAACGGGTTGTTATCGACATACTCGTATAACCTTTGCGAGCCCATGCAGAAACTCGCGATGACCTTGCCGTGGTTGATGTTCTTCTTGGTGCAGGTGATGGCCCCGCACTCGACGAGGTCGATGATCCAGTCGCTGAACATCTCGGTATGGACGCCCAGTTCCTTCTTGTCGCGGAGGAACTCGGCCAGGGCCTGCGGGATGCGCCCGATGCCGCACTCGATCGTGCTGCCGTCGTCGACCAGGCGCGCGATGTTCTGGCCGATGCGCCGGAGCGTGTCGTCGGGCTCCCGGACGGGCACGGTGATGACCGGCTCGTCGTGGGCGACCATCATGTCGATCTGGTTCACGTGGAGGAACGAGTCGCCGAGGGTGCGCGGCATGTGTGCGTTGACTTGGGCGATGACGTAGCGGGCGTTGGCGGCGGCGGACTTGACGATGTCCACCGACACGCCCAGGCTGCACAGGCCGTTCGTGTCGGGCGGCGAGACGCTGATCAGCGCCACGTCGATGGGGATGCGGCCGGATTCGAATTCGCGGGGAATGTCCGACAGGAAGATCGGCGTGTAGTCGCCGATGCCCTTGTCCAGGGCGTGGCGGACGTTGTCCGCGACGAAGAGCGAGTTCAACTTGAACTTGCCCTTGAACCGCTCGTCGGCGTACGGGGCCGACCCCATCGTCAGCAGGTGGATGATGTGGGCGTCGGTGATGTGCTTGCCGTGCTCCACCAGGGCACTGACGAGGTGCTGCGGCTGTCCGCAGGCCGACCCGATGAAGATGCTGTTGCCGGCCTTGATGAGTTTCATCGCCTCGGCGGCAGAGCCGGTGCGGTCGCCGTACTTGTCCTGCCAATTGAATTCGGACATTGAAGGTCCTTTTATCCCAGCACGTTACGGCCCGGTTTGGCAGGGCTCGCCGGGCGGGACGCCGGCGCCCTACGCCCCCGCCAACGTGATGCGGGCGTCGACGGCGACGGGCTGGGTGCCCTCCGGTCCCACGACGTACGGATTAATGTCCATTTCCTGAATCTGCGGGAACTCCGTCACCAGTTGGCTGAGGCGTTGGAGCCCCTCGGCGAGGGCGTCCAGGTCGACGCGGGGCCGCCCGCTTTCCTCGTCGGCGCCGCCCAGCAACTGGTAGGTCCGCGTGGAGGCGAGCATCTCGCGGGCCTCCTCCGCCGTCAGCGGCGCCAGGTGGAACGCCACGTCCTTCAGCGTCTCGACCATGATGCCGCCCATGCCGAACATCATGAGCGGGCCGAACCGCGGGTCCCGCTGCATCCCCAGGTACACCTCCGTCCCGCTTGAGACGGTTTCCTGCACGAGGCAGCCGAGGATGTCGGCCTCCGGCCGCTTCTTCGGGATGCGGTACATCATCAGGTCGAAGGCGTCCATGACCTCCTGCCGGCCCGACAGGCTCGCCTTCACGCCGTCCACGTCCGTCTTGTGGAGGATGTCCGGCGACCAGATCTTCAGGACCACGGGGTAGCCGATCTGGTCGGCGAGGTTGGCGGCCTGGTCGGCGCTGGTCGCCACTTGGCCGCGCGGCGTGACGAAGCCGTACGCCTCCAGGATGTCGCTGGCGTCGGTCTCGGGGATCTCGGTCTGGCCCCGCCTGAGCGCCCGGCTGACGATCTGCTCCACCTTCCGCCGGTTCACGGGGAAGAGTTTGACGACCCGCTTCGGCCGGTTCCGCCACCGCTGGTATTTGGCCATGACGCGCAGGGCCCGCACGGCACTCTCCGGCGAGGGGTACTGCGGGATGCCTCCCTCGTGCAGGATCCGGACGGCCTGCCTTACCCGGCCGGCGCCCAGGAAGCACGCGACGACGGGCTTGGTGCGTTTCTCGTGGGCCACGCGGACGACGGCCTCGGCGGTGGCGTCGCACTCGGTCATGGCGTGGGGCGAGAGGATGGCCAGCACCGCGTCCACGTTTTCATCGTCCAGCACCAGCCGCAGCGCCGCCTCGTACGTGTCGGCCAAGGCGTCGCCGAGCACGTCGATGGGGTTCGTGACGTTGGCCGCCCCGGGCACCTGCTCGGCCAGGGCGTTTTGGGTCTGGTGGCTGAGGGCGGCGAGCGTGAGGCCTTCGCCTTCGATGGCGTCGGCAGCCATGATGCCGGGCCCGCCCGCGTTGGCGATGACGGCCACGCGCTTGCCCGCGGGCAGGGGCTGGTCGGCCAGGGCCCGGGCGTAGTCGAACTGGCCGAGGATCGACTCGCACCGGAGAATGCCCGACCGCTCGAAGACCACCTCGTACGCCTGCTGGGTGCCGGCCAGGCGGCCCGTGTGGCTGGAGGCGGCCTCGCGGCCGGCGCCGGTCTCGCCGGCCTTCATCAGGAGGATCGGCTTGTCGCGCGAGATGCGTTCCGCCTCCCGCACGAACGCGTCGCCGTCGGCGATGGTCTCGAGGTACCCCGCGATGACGCGCGTCTCGTCGTCGCGGCCGAAGTAGCGGAGCACGTCGAGTTCGTCGATGTCGGCCTTGTTGCCGATACTGATGCATTTCGAGAAGCCGATGCCTTCGGCGCGGGCCATGTCGACGATCGACGCCAGCAGGGACCCGGACTGCGAGAAGTATCCGATGGCGCCGGCGGCCGGCAGATCCCCGCCGAACGAGGCGTTCAGTTTTCGGCCCGGCACCATGATGCCGAGGCAGTTCGGCCCGACGACCCGCATGCCGGCGCGCTGGGCCGTCCGCACGATCTCGCGCTCCAGCCGCGCGCCTTCCTCGCCGGACTCCTTGAACCCCGCCGTGATGATGATTGCCGCCTTCGTGCCGAGGCGCGCCGCCTGCTCGATGACGGATTTGACGTGGCCCTTCGGCACGACGACGATGACGAGGTCGGGCGTCTCGCCGACGGCCGAGAGGTTGTGGTAGCAGGGCAGGCCCTCGATTTCGTCGGCCTTGGGGTTGACGGGGAAGACCTTGCCCTCGAACCCGCCGCGGATCAGGCTGATGAGGATCTCGTGGCCGGTCTTGCCCTCCTGCCGCGATGCACCCACCACCGCCACCGACGACGGGGTGAACACGCGGTCGATGCTCGTTGTGTCGCGCGGGTCTTCCATGGCCTGTCCGTTTCATCCCCCCTCTCCCTCGATGGGAGAGGGTTGGGGTGAGGGTGAATCCGTTTTCTAACCGGTTGCTGCGCGGCGGGTCTCCGCACCCGCCGCGCTTTGTCCAGCGTGTGCGCGGTGGTTACGGAGAACCACCGCGCACCATTCCTGCCGACCGTTTAGAGTCCGTGCAGCGGAAACACGTGTTCGCGGACGGCGGCGATGACGCGATCGACGGCCGGGTCGACGGCCTGGCGCTGCTCGGCGGAGGTGACGAGCCGGCGGTCGCGCAGACCGCCCTGCCAGTCGGTGGATTCGAGCATCACGCCGCCGAGGCCCACCTGCATCGTATCCTGTTTGTGCTCGCCCACGAGGACGCTCCACACGAGGGCCCACGTGCGGGCGGTGTTCTCCGGATGGTACCCCCCCCCGCCGGTCGCGAGAATCGGCCGGCCGAACCCCACGACCTGCTGCGTGAGGTCCGCGTAAAGATTGTTCGTGAGGGCGAGGTCCGCCAGCGGGTCGCCCGCGAGGCCGTCGGCCCCCACCTCGAAGACGATGACCTGCGGGTCGAACGCCTCGACCAGCGGCGGGGCGACCGCCTCGAACGCCCGGCGGTACGCCTCGTCGTACGTGCCCGGGGGCAGGGGGACATTCACGCTGTAGCCCCGGCCGTCGCCCTCGCCGATCTCCTTCACGTCGCCCGTGCCCGGGAAGAGTGCCTCGCCCGTCTCGTGCAGCGACATCGTAAGGACGTCCGCCCGGCCGTAAAAGAAATCCTGCACGCCGTCGCCGTGATGGACGTCCACGTCGAGGAACAGGACGCGGTCGAGCCGGTCGGCCAGGCGCAGGCACCCGAGGGCCACGTCGTTCATGTAGCAGAAACCGGCCGCCATCTCCGGCTGGGCATGATGATACCCGCCCGAGGGGTTGAAGACCACCTCGGCCTCGCCGGCGAGGAGGAGGTCGGCCCCGCGGAGCGTCGCCCCGCACGCCAGGGCCGCGTAGTCGACCATCTCGCGGAAGACCGGCACCTCCGGCTGGCCGAAGCCCATGCCGAAGGCGGCCACGTCGAGGTCGCCGGCGGCGGTGCGGTGCATGGCGTTCAGGTAGCGGGCGGTGTGGAACCGCTCGATCACCTCGCGCGGGGCGGCCTCGAAGCCCGCCTCCGTCCGGTCCGGCCCCGAGAGCAGACCCATGCGGTCCAGGATGCCGCGGGTCAGGCCCGCCCGTTCGGTCTTGAACGGGCAGTCGGGAGGATAGTGGTACCGTTCGATCTCGGGTGAATGTAGAAACGCCGCTCGTGTCGGTGGCATCGTTTGATTCGATTGTCCGGGATTGGGCGGCAATTTCAAGCAGGATTTGGATTGGTCGGAACTCCCTTGCCACCGGGCGCCAGAAGCCCATAATGCACCGCCGCATGCCGTTACACGCAAACGAACCACGCGACGGCGGCGACGACCGCCCGGACGCCGTCCTGCTCGTCGGGCCGACGGGGGCCGGCAAGACGCCGCTCGGCGACGTCCTCCAGGCCCGCGGCCTGTGGGGCACGGTGTGCGCCCACTTCGATTTCGGCCGAACCCTGCGGGCGTGCGTCCGCGACGAGGGCCGAGCGGACCTCTCGCCGCGGGACCAGGCCCTGGTGCGCCGCATGCTCGAGACGGACGCGCTGCTGGAGGACGCACACTTCCCGCTGGCCGAGCGCCTGTTCCACGGGTTCGTCGAGGCCCGCGCGCGGGCGGCCGGGACGCTGATCGTCCTGAACGGTCTGCCCCGGCACGTCGGTCAGGCGGAGCGGATGGAGCCCCTCGTCCGGATGCGCGCGCTCGTGCACCTGGCGTGCCCGGAGGCGACGATCCTCGCCCGCGTCCGGCGCGACACCGGCGGCGACCGGCAGGGACGCCGCGACGACGCCCCGGCCCGTCTTCGGCGCAAACTGGCCGTCTTCCGCGCCCAGACGGAACCGCTCCTGGCGTACTACCGCGAGCGCGGCGTCCGGGTCGTCCCGCTCGCGGTCGATGCCGGCACAACCGCCGGCGCCATGCACGCGGAACTGGAGCAATGCCAAGGAGACGCCTGACATGCTGACCCGCGAGGACGCCGTCCTCCTGGTTGTGGACGTCCAGGGGAAACTCGCCCGCCTCATGCACGAGGCGGACGCGCTCTTCGACCAGATAGCCCGCCTGGTGCGCGGCGCCACGGTGCTGGAGGTGCCCGTCCTGGCGACGGAGCAGAACCCGGACGGCCTCGGGCCGACGGTGGAGGAGGTCCGTCCGCACCTGCCGTCGGCACCGATGCCGAAGATGGCGTTCAGTTGCTGCGGCGAACCGGCGGTCGTCGAGGGGCTGGAGGCGACGGGCCGGCGGCAGGTGCTGCTTTGTGGTATCGAGACGCATATCTGCGTGTATCAGACGGCCCGCGACCTGCTGGCCCGCGGCTGGGAGGTGCACGTGGTGGCCGACGCGGTGTCGTCCCGGGCGGCGGGAAACCGCGAGGTGGGCCTCGAGAAGATGCGGGCCGCGGGGGCCGAGATCACGAGCGTGGAGACCGCGCTCTTCGAGATGCTGAAGGCGGCCGACGGACCGGCGTTCAGGGAAATTCTGGACATCGTGAAATAATTCACAGCCTTGCCATCGCCCATTTGAGTTTTTTGTTTGACACCCTCGAAGGCACCAACCAAAATGGCAAACCCCATGCTGATGTCGCGTGGTGAGACTGCGCCATGTGGATGGGGAGTGTGTAACCCGGAGACGGACGAACCCAGGCGAACCCAGAAAGGAGCGGGCAGGCGATGGCTCAAGAAAAGGGCATGGAATCGTTCATGTCGGAGACACGGACTTTCCCGCCGCCGGCCGACGTGGCGGAGAAGGCCTACATCAGTTCCTTTGACCAGTACCAGGAGATGTACGACCGGTCGATCAGCGAGCCGGACGCCTTCTGGCTCGAGCAGGCCGAGATGCTCGACTGGTTCAAGAAACCGACCAAGGCCCGCGAGTACACGTGGGACACCGAAGGCCGCAACGTCTCCCATACCTGGTTCGCCGACGGCCAACTCAACGTCTCGTACAACTGCCTGGACCGGCACCTCGGGACGGAGCGCGAGAACAAGGCCGCCCTCGTCTGGCAAGGCGACGAGCCCGACGAAGACCGGACCATCACGTACAAGGAACTGCATGAAGAGGTGTGCAGGTTCGCCAACGTCCTGAAGTCGCTCGGCGTCGAGAAGGGCGACCGGGTGGCCATCTACCTGGGCATGATTCCCGAACTGCCGGTCGTCATGCTGGCGTGCACGCGGATCGGGGCCATCCACTCGGTCGTGTTCGGGGGCTTCAGCGCCGACGCGCTCCGCGACCGCATCAACGATTCCGACTGCAAGGTCCTGATCACGGCGAACGTGTCGCGCCGGGCCGGCAAGAGCGTGCCGCTGAAGAAAATCGCCGACGAGGCGCTCGAGCAGACGCCCTCGATCGAAAAGGCGATCGTGATTCACCGCACCGACGAGGAGGTTCCGATGCAGGACGGCCGGGACCTCTCCTACGAGGACCTTGTGGCCAAGGCGTCGGCCGACTGCGAGGCCGAGGCCATGAACGCCGAGGACACCCTCTACATCCTCTACACTTCCGGCTCCACCGGCAAGCCGAAGGGCGTCGTCCACACGACCGGCGGGTACCTGCTGTACGTGACGATGACGCACAAACTCATCTTTGACGTCAAAGACGATGATATCTACTGCTGTGCGGCCGACATCGGCTGGGTCACCGGCCACAGTTACATCGTGTACGGCCCGCTCACCAACGGCGCCACGAGCGTCATGTTCGAGTCCACGCCGCTTTACCCGGACGCCGGCCGCTACTGGCACATGATCGACAAGTTCAAGATCACGCAGTTCTACACGGCGCCGACGGCCATCCGGGCCCTCATCCGCCAGGGCGACGAGTGGCCGGCCAAGCACGACCTGTCGAGCCTGCGCATCCTCGGCACGGTGGGCGAGCCTATCAACCCCGAGGCCTGGATGTGGTACCACGAGAAGATCGGCAAGGGCCAACGCCCCATCGTCGATACGTGGTGGCAGACCGAGACGGGCGGCATCCTGATCACCCCGCTCCCCGGCGCCCACACCCTCAAGCCCGGCAGCGCCAGCCGGCCGTTCTTCGGCGTCGAGCCGATCGTCCTGCGCGATGACGGCACCGAGTGCGACCTGAACGAGGGCGGCAAACTGTGCATCAAGACGCCTTGGCCCGCCATGATGCGGACCATGTGGGGCGACCACGACCGCTTCGTCGAAACCTACTTCACGATGTATAACGATCTCTACTTTACAGGGGACGGATGCCGCATCGACGACGACGGCGACTACTGGCTCATGGGCCGCATCGACGACGTCGTGAACGTCTCGGGCCACCGTATCGGGACGGCCGAGGTCGAGAGCGCCCTGGTCAGCCACGACAAGGTGGCCGAGGCCGCCGTCGCCCCCATGCCGCACGAGATCAAGGGGCAGGGCCTGTATGCGTTCGTGACGCTGGTGGAGCACGTGGACCCGTCCGACGACCTGCGGGACGAACTCATCAAGCACGTGCGGAAGGAAATCGGCCCGATCGCGACGCCCGACCGGCTCCAGTTCGCCCCGGCGCTGCCGAAGACGCGCTCGGGCAAGATCATGCGGCGGATCCTCCGCAAGATCGCCGAGGGCGTCACCGACAAGGGCACCCTGGGCGATACGAGCACCCTGGCCGACCCGAGCATCGTCGATACGCTCATCGAGGGCCGGGAGGGGTAAAGGTTGTTTCCGTTCCCTCTCCCCTTGCGGGAGAGGGTAGGGTGAGGGGGGTGCGGATGGATCGGTCACCCTCACCCCGGCCCTCGCCCATCCAGGGAGAGGGAGATGGTGTCAAAGAGCCTGACGGGAGCGACGCGTTGACCCCGCACCCCGGAAGCCGCATGCCGGCCATTTTGCCGCAGCGACTTCCGGGGTGCTTTCGTTTGTCGTCGAACCCCCACCGGACGAGGAGAGGGACCCATGGCTGACACGAAGGTGATGAACCGCTGGCTCGTGGTCGTCGGGGCGATCCTGATCCAGTTGTGCCTCGGCGCCATCTACGCGTGGAGCGTTTTTACGCCCGCCCTGAAGGAGACCGACAAGGCGGAACTCGTGAAGATGATTTCGCCGACCGTCCTCGGCCTGGGCGAGAAGGAGGCCGAGGCCTGGCGGACGCACCGGGCCGAGATTGCCGACGCCGATGCGGCCGGGGCCCCGGATCGCAAGAAGGCTGCCGTCCAGGCGTTCGATTCGTTCGCCCAGGCGACCGCGCCCACGGTTTCTGAGGCCGCGTGGAGCAAGAACTACTTCGGTTTCTCGGCCGCCCAGACGCAGTGGGTCTTCGGCGTCGGGCTGGCGGTTTTCGCGGTGGTCATGGTCCTGGCCGGCCAGTTGCAGGCCAAGATCGGTCCCCGGCCGGTCACGATCATGGGAGGCGTGCTGCTCGGCCTCGGCTACGTGCTGGCCGGCGTGGCGGGGCAGACGTTCCCCATGCAGATACTTTTCATCGGGGTTCTCGGCGGGGCGGGCATCGGTCTGGCGTACGTCTGCCCCATCAAGGTGGGCATGGCGTGGTTCCCGGACAAGAAGGGGATGATTACCGGCTTGGCGGTGGCCGGCTTCGGCTTCGGGGCCCTCATCTGGATCAAACTGGCCGGCAGTTGGGGTGACCTTATTGCCAGCCTCGGCCTGATGACGACGTTCTGGATTTACGGTGTGGCGTTTGCCGTCATGGTGCTCGTGGGCTCGGTCTGGATGGTGAATCCGCCGGACGGCTGGAAACCCGCGGGCTGGGAACCGCCGAAGGCCGACGCGAGCGGCAAGCCCGCCGCCGGCGCCACCGAGATGACCCCTGGCCGCATGCTCGCCACGCCCCAGTTCTACGGGCTGTGGCTCATGTTCGTCTTTTCCGGCATGGCGGGGCTGATGACGATCGGCATCATCAAACTCTTCGGCATCGATGCGCTTCAGAAGTCCGGGATGGACCTGGCGAAGGCGTCGGCCGTCGCCGGCACCGCCTGGGCCGTCTTCGGCTCCATCGCCAACGGCATCGGCCGGATCGTCTGGGGCAGCCTCAGCGACACGCTCGGACGAAAGGCCTGCCTCTTCCTCATGTGCCTTTTCCAGGGCGTCATCATGCTTGCGTTCTACTACATGGGCGGAAGCGAGTGGGGCCTGTACGTCGGGGCCATGATCATCGGCTTCAACTTCGGCGGTAACTTCTCGCTTTTCCCGACGGCGACGGCCGACTTCTTCGGCGCGAAGAGCGTCGGCCTCAACTACGGCTGGGTGTTCACGGCCTACGGCGTGGGCGGCATCGTCGGGCCCATCATGGCCGGCTACATCCGCGACGTCTGGAAGAACTTCCAGGCCGCCTTCATCGTCTGTGGCGTGGCGTGCCTGGTGGCGGCGGTGATCGCGCTCCTGTTGAGAGCGCCGAAGGTGGCACAGGTGGAGGCCGCCCCGGCCCCCGAACCGGCCGCCGAGGCGTAAGGTATCGCGGCAACGCAAGAGAAGCCATCCGCGCGGTGGGTCTTCGGGTCCACCGCGCGTTTCGCGCGCGGCAGCCCCGGCTACGCCTGCCTGCCGTCCAGGATCCGCTGGACCAGCGGCTTGATGCGGTCCGCCTCCGCCCTCGGGCACACCAGCGTCCCCGCCGGTCCCTGGATGATGATGCAGTCCGCCATCCCCGCCACCGCCACGGGCCGGTCCTCTTCGCCGAGGACGATGCAGCCGTCGGTCCCCTCGAGGACCACGTTACCGTAGGCGCGGTTGCCGGCGTCGTCGGCGGGCAGGAGGCGAGCCGCCGCCTCCCAGCCGCCCACGTCGTCCCACTCGAACGCGGCCGGAACGCACCACACGTCCTCCGCCTTCTCCATGATGCCGTAATCGACGGAGTCGGCCGCGATGCGCTCGAACGCAGCGCGGGCCTCGGCTGCGAACGTGTCCCGCCCCACGTGGTTCGCCAAGCCCTCCAGGGCGGCGACGGTGTCGGGCAGGTGCCGACGGGCGGCCTCCAGCAGCACCTCCGGCCGCCAGACGAAGATGCCGCTGTTCCACAGGTGCCGGCCGCCGGCCAGATACGCCTCGGCCCGGGCGCGGTCGGGTTTCTCGACGAACGCCGCGACGGGCTGGGTGGCGAGCGGCTCGGCGTCGGCCCCAAGTTCGAGATAACCGAATCCGGTAGCGGGGGAGGTCGGCGGGATGCCGATGGTTCCGAGGCCGCCCTCGACGGCGCGGGCGACCGCCGCTGCCACCGTCTCGACGAACGCCTCCTCGCTTCCGATGAAGTGGTCGGACGGGAAGACGGCCATGACGGCGCCCGGCCAGCGCCCGGCCGCGACCAGCGCCGCCAGGATGACAGCCGGGCCGGTGTCGCGGCGGAGCGGTTCCGGGATGAGGTTCTCGGCCGGCACGTCGGGCGCCTGCGCGCGGGCCTGCGACGCGAGCGACGCGCTGGTCATCACGAGGACCCGCTCGGCCGGGGCCAGACGCAGCGCCCGCTCCGTCGCCTGTTGGAAGAGTGACCGCCCCTGAAACTCGGTGAGGAACTGCTTCGGGCGGTCCGGCGTGCTGAGCGGCCAGAGCCGCGTGCCGAAGCCCCCCGCCATCACGACGGGGACGACGTTCGCCGCGAGGTCCGGTCCGGCTAGGTCGGGCCCGCGCGTCTCCTGCCTCCGGGTTTGGCCGCCGCCTTCCATGAGGGGCTCCTTGCCGTTCAGACGGTCCGCATCGTCGGGCGGGATGCCTGGCGCCGACGCCGCTAGCGTACCCGTGGGAGGAAGAAGGTTCCAGGAGTCTTTTCCCCGGCCGGGACGGCCGTCGGAGTTGCGGCCGGGCGGCCCGGCGGGTATCATCGAATGCTCCACCGGTCCCACGGCGGTGCGGAGTTGCCGGACCGTCCCGGGGCCGCATGGTCTCTGGGGGCACCTCGGCATGTCGGATGCGGGCACCGCACGGCACGTTCGCCGTCTCCACCTCGCCCTGGCGGCCGGGCTGTTGGTCGTCAGCACGTTCCTCTTCTGGGGGGTGGCTGGGGCAGGGGTGTCGATCCTCTGGGTCTGGCTGGGGCTCGCACCGGCCGTCGTCGGATACCTGCTGGTGCGGCGGCCGGCGTGGAGCCTGGGCCTGCCCCTCTGGTGCGGGTTAACCGGCGGGGCGGGGGCCGTGCTGCTGGTGTGGGCGGACGGTGCAGGCGGGTTCACGTGGCCGCCGGGCGAGTTGACCCTCGCCGTGGCGTACGCGGCCCTGCTTCTGGCGTTGGCCGGTGCCGTCGTGGGGAGCCTCCGACTCCTGCCCGCCCACGAGGCCATGCGCAGCGTCCCGCTGCTCCTGCTGGCGGGCGCACCGTGGGCGGTCCTGGCGTACCTCCTGTTGGACGGCGCCGACGTGTTCGGCCCGGTCTGGGCCGTGCGGTCGGAGCCGCTGCCCGGCGGACCGTTCCTCGTGCTGCTGACGTTCCTGGTGGGCCTGAACGGGGCGGCTGTCGGATATGGGTTGCGTCGTCCCCGGCCGGGGTTCACCGCGCTGCTCCTGCTCGGGACGTTCCTGATGCTGGGCGTCGGTTTCTTCCTGGTCCGTTTGGGTCTGGAGACCGAGGACGGCCGGGCCCTGACGCTGCCCAAGTGGGCGGCGTTTCAGTTGGCGACCGTGTGGTTCGTGGGGCTGGGTCACTGGATCGTGTTGAGCCTGTCGCGCCTCCCGGTCGCAGCGGCGCGGCGTGAGGAGGAGGCCTGGCCCCTCGCCGAGGCGGACGCGGGCGCCGCCCGCGGTGGGACCGCGTCGCCGCCCGGCCGCACGTGCGCCATCCTCGCGACCGTCTACGTTGTCCTCGTGGTGTACGGGCTGCTCGTGCCGCTGGAGTACAGGCACCGGCCGTTCGAGGAGGCCGTGCATGCGTTTGGCGCGACGCCGTACCTCGATTTGGGCGTTGGCAGCCGGGCGGACCTGGTGGCGAACCTGGTGTTGTTCGTGCCGCTGGCGTTCCTGGCGATGGCGGCGCTCACGCGGGAGGACACCCGGCCGGGGCGATGGGTGATGGCCGGCCTGACGGTGGCGGGGGCGGTCGGGCTCAGCCTCGCGGTCGAGTTCCTCCAGTTGTACTTCGCGCCGCGGACCGTCTCCTGGAACGACGTGCTGGCCGAGTGCGTCGGCGCGGTCGTCGGGACGGCCCTCTGGCTGGCGGTGGGCGGGCGGTTGGCCCGATGGTGGCGGCGGGTTCGGACGACCGTGCGCCCCGCGGACGTGGCCCGGCACCTGCTGACGGCGTACGCCGTCGGGCTTTTCCTCTATCAGTTGTTCCCGTACGACGTGATCCTCTCGGCCGAGGAGTTGGTCCTGGAGGCCGAGCAGGGGAAGATTGCGCTCCATCCTCTGGCGGGGGCGGGGCCGGGGCCCGTTGTCGCCCTCAAGATGCTGGCCCTCGTGCCGATTGGCTTCTGGGCGGTGGTCTGCTGGAAGGGGAGCCGCCGGCCCATCCTCGGCGCCACGGTCGTGGGCGCGGCGTACGCGATGGCCATCGAGGTCCTCCAGGTGTTCGTCTTCTCGCGGTTCTCCAGCACGACGGACGTGCTGCTGGGAACCGCGGGCGCCCTGGTGGGCGGGGTGCTGGCGACGCGGTTCGGACCGGCCGCCACGAAACCCTGGTCGCGCGGGTTTGGCTGGCGGACGGCGGGGTGGCTGATCCGGCTGGCGTTGGCGGCGGCGCTCGTCGCGGTGGTGGTCCGGGCCAAGTGGGCGCCGATGGAGGTGCACTGGCCCGAGCAGGGGCTGGCGACCGCCTTGGCCGAACGGATCCACGTGCCGTTCTACAATCAGTACTATAACTCGGAGTTCGAGGCCGTCGCGCAGTTGCTCCGCGACATGGTGGCGCCGGCGGTGCTGGCGATGCTGCTCGTCAGCCTGCTGCCGGCGACCCTGCCCGGCCGGCGGGTGGCGGCGGCTGTCGTGGCGGCGGCGATGGCGGTCGGCGTGGAACTCGGCCAAGTCGTCTTTCCTCCGCACACGGCGGACATGACCACGGCGGTTCTGGCGGCCGGCGGCGCCGTCGCGGGGGTTTACCTGTTCGGGCCGTTCGTGAAGGCCTTCATCCGTCCCGGCGGCGCGGACGATACGCAGGTGGGCCTGGAGGATCCGACGTGACGCGGTCGAGGTGGACGCCCGGCCTGGCGCGTCCCGGTGGACGAGTACCATGAGACGCATCCTTGTAACCTGTGTGTTCCTGGCGATGGCGTCGGCGACGCCCATGCATGGCGTTCGTGCCGCCGGCGACGACGCGCGCGACCTGGCCGCTGAGGCCAGGGACCTCGCCGAGGTGTACCATCGGCGGTTCGGCGAGGAGTACACGACGCGCATCGACCGCCGCCGCCGGATCGTCTACGTCTCGGCCCTGGACGAGCAGACGCTCGGGAAGGTCGAACGGATGCTCGGCCACTACGCGGACGCCCAGCGCGACCTGCTGTTCCCGCAGCCGCTCGTGCGAAACATCGTGGTGGTGCTTCCGACGCTGCGGGATTACCGGAAGTCCGCCCCGCCGCGCGACGTGGCGGGCTATTACCGCCCCGCCACGCACACGTTGACGAGCCTGAGCGTCAGCGACGTGCTGATTCACGAGTTCACGCACGCGCTCCATCACAGCGACCAGGTGCGGGCAAACCAGCGGCATCCGGTCTGGTTGATGGAGGGCCTGGCCACCCTGTTTCAGGGCGCGTGGGCGGAGAGCGGCCGCATCGCACCCCGGCTGGACCCCAGCCTCGCCACCCTTCAGGGGGCGGCGGAGGCGGGGAACCTGCCTGCCCTCGACGACCTCTGCACGATGGACCAGGCCGCGTTCAGCGACCGGGCCGAGATCGCCTACCCGTACGTCCGCTACGTCATGCTGTACCTGTACCGGCAGGAGAAGTTGAAGGCGTTCTATGCGACGTACAAGTCGGACTACGCCGCCGACCCCACCGGTCGCAAGGCCCTGGAGGCGGTGCTCGGGGAACCGCTCGAAACGGTCGAGGCGTCATGGCGCCAATGGCTCGGGGCTCTGGAACCGCCGTGGACGCCGGCCAACCCGGTGGTGGCCCACCTGGGCGTCCGGATGCTGCCGGCGGAGCGGGGCGTCATGGTGGACGGGTTCCTGCGGGGGTCGGTGGCGGAACGGGCGGGCGTGCTCCAGGTCCAGGACGTGATCCTGTCGGTGGCCGGCCGCGCCACGCCCACGCCGCGGGACCTCGCGCCGGCGATCCGGGCGTGCCGGCCGGGCGAGACGGTCCAGATCGAAATCCTCCGCGGGGGCGAGCGCCAAGTCGTCACCCACGTGCTCGGGGCCGTCCGACGGGAAGCACGCTGACCGTCGCCCCCCCACATGTCTCCGAAGGGAGCCGCGCTACCTTTCGTCCGTCGCCTCGCCGTAGGCGAACGTCTCGAGCGGGCGGGATGCCAGGTCGTCCCACTGGGCCGCCACGCTGGTGAATTGGAACCGGGCGAGGAGCCAGCGGAGTTTGTCCTCCGTCCGGCACAGCCCCACGCGGTGGCGGAACCGGCTGAGCCGCGACATCGGCAGGACGGGCTGGTCCGGGTCGAGTTCCCACGGATGCAGATAGAGCATGCCGGGCGTGCCGCCACGGGCGGCCCGGCGGAGGGCCCGGGCGGGAACACGCCGCGGAAGGAGCCGCAGGTATCCCCCGCCGCCCACGGGCCAGGCCGTGCCGGCCAGGCGGAGTGTCAGCGGGGGAATCTCCAGGAGCGTCCCTCCGCCCGGACCGCGGGCCCGGTGCGGCCCGGTCGGCGCGCCCGGCACGCCGTAGCGGTCGTGGCGGATCGGGAAAACCGACGAATCGTAGCCGAAGCCCGCCTCGGCGAGCACGTCGATGGCCCAGGCGGTGCGGTGCGTGACGGAAAAGGTGGGGGCCCGGTACCCGCGGACGGCCCGGCCTGCGAGGTCCTCCAGCCGCCGGCGGGCCTCGTCCACATCCTCCCGAAATGCCGCGGCGTCCAGGTGCTGGAGCATCCGGTGGCCCATGCCGTGCGAGGCGACCTCGTGCCCGGCGTCGGCGATGTGGCGGACGATCGCCGGCTCGTGCCGGGCCACCCATCCGAGGACGAAGAACGTGCCGCTGGCGCCGTGATCGGCGAGGGCCTCCAGGACCCGGTCGACTGCCGGGGCGAGTCGGCGGGGATAGGCGTCCCACGTGTCGGGGGTGACGCCGCCGCGGGCCGCCGCTTCCACCTGGAAGTATTCCTCGACGTCGAAACTCAACAGGTGACGGGCGGCGGGGACCGGTCCGTCTGCGGTGGCGTCCGCGGGGTGGGTCACGGCGTCTGGGACCCCTTGAGTTCGGCCAGCGCCTCGCGGGCGAGGCGGCCGGCCTTGGCCTTGGCCGCGGCTCCTTCCTCCCCGTCCGTTTCGGCGGCCTGGGCGAGGTCGACGGCGGTTTCCAGGTGCCACCGGGCCAGCGGGGCGTGGCCGGTCTTTGACTCGGCCAAGCCCAGATGGTAGTGCACCTCCGGCTCGGTGGGGATGCCCCGGGTGGCCCGGAGGAGTTCGGTGCGGGCCTCCTCGTACTGGCCGAGCAGATAGGCGATCCAGCCGCGCGTGTCGTGGAAGGCGGACACCTGTGGGGCGGCCTTGACGGCGGCCTCGGACCACGTGGCCGCCTGCCGGAGCTGCGCCGCGTCCTTTGGGTAAAGCGACGACGTGAGGTAGGCGGCGTTGTTGGCCGCGGCGGGGTCCTGGGTACGCTGCCAGACCTCCTTGTAACGGGCGAGCGCGTCTTCCAGGCGCCCGGCGCGTTCCAGTGCGCCGGCCTCGGCCATCACCAGTTCGGGATGCTCCTGGTGGGCGTCGGCCAATTCGCGTGCCATCTTGGCGGCGTCGTCGAACTGGCCTTCAAGTTGGCGGAGCGACATGCGCAGCACGCGGGCCGTGATGCAGTCGTCCGGCTGGAGGAGGTCGATGACCCGGCGGAGGTCCGCCGGGTCCGTCACGTCGCGGGCCGCCACGGACGCCGCCCATTGCGACGCCGGACGGGTCCGGAGGAGTTCCAGGGCCCAGGCGCGGCCGAGGTCGAAGAGGCCGGCGTCGATGGCCATCGAGGAGGCCAGCAGGGCCGCCGCTTCTTTCCGGCCGGCGGCGTCGGCCTTGGCGGTCTGGATGAGTTCGCGGACCATCTCGGGCCCGGAGGCGCGGACGGCGCCGGCGCTACCGAGAAGGCGGTCGGCAGTGGCCCAGTCGCCTGCGGCCACGGCACCGAGGATCCCGCTGGGAAGGGGGAAGCGGACGGGCGGGTCGGCCTCGGCGGCCTGGGCCCGCATCGCCGACAGCCGCTGCGCCCACGCCTGTGGGTCGGCGCCGGCCAGGACGGCCCGGGATAGACCGAGAAGCGTGTCGGCGAGGCCGGCGCGCTCGGGCGGCGGCAGCAGGTCGGCCGCCCCCGCCGGGTCCGTCCGCAGGGCCAGGAGCACGGCGACGTGCCGCACCTGGGCCCGGCCGGAGCGGACGGCGACGCGGGTGGCGAGGTCGGCTGCCTGGGCCTCCTGGCCGCTCTGAAGCAGGGCCCGGATGCCCGCCATCGCGACGGTCAGCGGTGGAGCATCGGCGTCGTCCTGGTTGGCCAGGTAGGCCTCCAGGGCCTTGACGGCGTCGCCGGGGCGGCCGGCGTCCAAAAGCACGGTGATCCGCTGGGCGGTCAGGGCCGGCTCCGGGTTCTCGCTCTCGGCCGCCTGGAGGATGGCGAGTTTCTCCTCGGTGGTCTCGGCCAGGCGGGCCAGCAGTTGGCGAGCGGCCGCGTAGACCGGGCTATAGACGGGGACGGCGGCCAGTTGCTCGCGGGCCTGGTCCTTTTGCCCGAGCACGGCCAGCGCTCGGCCGAGGAGCAGCCGGACGCGGGGCGTCTCGGCAAGGTCGCGGTCGGCCAGGTTGGAAAGGGTCTCGACGGCCTGTTTCTGGAGGCCCCACCCCAGGAGCATGCGGCCGCGCTCGAACAGGGCGAGCACCTCGCCGGTGCGGCCCTGCTTTTCGAGTTCCGACAGCGCCTGGAGCGCCTCCAGCCGCCGGTTGGCTTTGTCCAGGGCCCGGGCGAGACGGGAATGGAGCCCGAGGTTGCCGGGCTGAAGCACGACGGCCTGGCGGAGGCAATCGACGACCTCGTCGGAACGGCCGAGGCGGTCGAGGGCGGCGGCACGCAGCAGGAGCGGCTGGGGGTTCTTGGGGGCGATCTCGACCGCCGCCTGGGCGACCGCCACCGCCTCGTCCGGCTCGCCCCATTGGAGATAGAGGGCGGCCGCTTGGCCGAGCGTCCCAAGGTCTTCCCCGGCGACGGCGGCCTTGCGGGTGGCCTGGAGCGTCTTGTTCGCCTCGTCCTGGCGGCCTGACTGCGCCAGCAGAGCTGCCTTGGCGAGCGCGGCGCGCGCGTGGAGGGGATGGTCGTCCGGGATGCGGTCGAGTTCGACGATCGCGAGGTCGGCGTGGCCGGCAGCCGCAAGGCATCGGGCCTTGTGCAGCCGGGCCACGATGCGGTTGCCGGGCTCGCTGTCGGTGTCGGCGACGACCCGGCCGTACGCCTCGGCGGCCGCCTCGTATTGTCTCTGTTGCTCCAGGAGCGTGGCCGAGGCGAGGTGGATGAGGTCTTTCCGGGCGCCGGGGATGGCGGCCAGGGCGGTTTCGACCTCGGTCACGTTGCGGTCGGCACCCAGGACGATGGCCAGGGACTGGTAGATCGGCAGAAGGTCCGGCGAGGCCTTCAGGGTCTCGGTCAGCTGGTCGATGCAGCCGGGGCGGTCGTTCGCCACGAGGAGGGCCCGGGCCAGGAGCCACCGCGTGGCCGCATCGTCCGGTGACGCTTTGAGGACGGAGCGGCAAATCTCAATACATTTTTCCGGGTTGCCGCGGGCGAGATATGCCTGGGCCAGGGGCCGACCGCTGCGTCCGGCCAGGCTGGCCTCGATCTGTTCCTCGGCGTCGGGTGTCCCGCCGCGGAGCACCTGGATCTGGTTCGAGAGGAGGACGGCGTCGGCGTTGTCCGGGTCGTGGCTGAGGACGGTCTGGACCTGGTCGTCGGCCTCGTCGATGAGGCCGGTCTGGAGGAGGGCCCGCGCCAGCGTCAGCCGGTAGGGGACCTGGGCCGGGGCCAGGCTGACCGCCTCGCGCAGTTGCTCGATGGCCTGCATCGTGCGGCGCGTGCGGAGGTAGACCTCGGCGAGCAGGGCCCGGGCCCGGTGGAAATGGGGATTGGAGTCGACGGCGTCGCGGAGGGTGCGTTCGGCCTCGGCGGTTCTGCCGAGACGGAGGTGGGCCTGGGCGGCCAGGATCTGGTCGCGGAGGGTCTCCGGCGTGCCGGCCGCCACCCGTTCGGCGGCCGCGAGGGCCTCCTCCGGTTTGCCGAGCGCCCTGTAACCGTCCGCGACGGCTGCCTGGACGGCGCGGTCTTCGGGACGGGCCTTGGCGGCCTTGCGGAGCGCGGCCAGGACGGGCGCGGGATCCTCGCCGGTCGCCAGCGCCGTCCGGACCCGCAGCGCCAGCGCGTTGGGGTTGGCCGGTGCTTTCGCGAGAACGGCCAGGGCGGCGGCTTTCAGGGTCTCGTGAGCGACGGCCAGGCGTTGCTTCTTTTCGTTTTCGGCCGTGTCGGTGGCGGTTGGCGCTTCGAGGAACTCGGGATACGCCAGAAGTATTTGGAGCAGGGCGGGTTCTTTCGGATACTGCGCGAGGCCGCGCGCGACCGCTTCCTCCCCCAGGCCGGGCCGGCCGGCGCAGACGGCACTCCAGAAATGCAGATAGATGGCCTGCGGCGGGGCGGCTGCGGTTTTCAGAACCTGCTGGGTCTCGTTCAGGGCCTGTTCGGCAAGGCCGTCCTTGAGAAGGCTCTGGGCCAGGATGAGGCGGGCCTGCGTGACTTCGGCGAGGAGTTGCTTTTCCCAGGCGGCCTGGGGGTTTCGGGGCACCTGTTCTTCGGTGACGCGTCGCAGGGCTTCGCGGGCGCGTTCGCGGTTCCCGGTCTCGAGCGCCGCGCGTGCGTAGAAGATTCTTGCGGCCTGCCAGTGCGGGAAGTCGGTCTTCAGGGCCAGGAGTTTGTCTTCGGCCGCGGCCGCTTCGCCTTGCTGCATTGCGATGAGGGCCAGGAGCAGCCGGGCGTTGCGCTGGTGGGGGAGGTCCTCGAGGATGGCGCCGGCGATGCTCTCGGCGGCGTCGAGGTTCCCGAGGTCCATGGCCAGCCTGGCCCGCACGAGGCGGATCTGGAGGGCGCCGGCTTGGGCGGCGCGGTCCTTGTCTTCGAGAAGGGCGTCCAGTTGCTCGCACGCCTGGCGTCGTTCTTTTGTGAGGGCGGCCGAGCCGGGAGGCAAATCACTTGCCCCGAGGCGGTGGTCGACGAGGGTCGCCACCGCCACGAGAGGCGGATGCTTGCTCTCGAGGACCAGCGGGGTGAGGGTCACGCCGCGGTCGCCCTCGAAGACGAGGTCGGCGACGGCGCTGAGGGTTTCGGTGTCCTCGTATTGGCTGCACACTTCCACGAGGACGTTGGTCGCCCGGCGGGGGAGGGCGGCCGGTTCTTTCTTCGTGCCGCGCGCGGTCTCGGTCACGGCCTGGAGGAGGACGCGAGAGGCCTCGCGGAAGTACTGGCGGGCCTTCTGGGAGGCCTCTTCGGCCTTGGCGCGGGCCTCGCGGGCCTCCTCTTCCTGTTTGGCGATGTCGAGCGTGTCGGCCTGGGCCCGGAAGCGGTGCTTGATGTATTCACTGGCGCGGCCGAGGCTGTTCAGGAGCAGGCCGAGCGCCTCTTTGGCGGCGGGCGGCCGGTCCTCGCCGGCCGGATACGCTGCCTCGATGATCTTCTTGGCCTCGATCAGTTGGTCGACGGCGGCGCGGATCTGTTCGAGGGGGAGGTCCGGGTTCTCGACCGCGAGCGTCCGCAGCGTCTCGCGGGCGGGGTTGGCGTACGTGTCGCTTCGCAGGAAGAGGATGTCGGGCTGGTCGGGAGCGATCTCGGCCGCATCGTCGAGCAGTCGGCGGGCCTCCTCGTACCGTCCGCTGGCGGTGTGGCCTTGGGCCTGGACATAGTACCCGCGCCAATCCTTCGGGTTGTCGGCGGTGTACGCGCGGGCGAGTTCGAGGGCGCGGTCGTACTTCTGGGCGCGGAGGGCCAGTTCGGCCCGGCCGAGCCGTTTTTCGCCGCTGTTGCGGTGGAGGTACCACCATCCGCCCCCGGCGATCAGGCCGAGCACGATCACGATAACCAGGACCAGCACGATCCGGCGCATGGCTGACCTCTCCTTCGATCAGGGTAGATTGCGATCCAGGTACGGCACGGCCACGGCGAGGAAGTGCCCGGACCATCGGCGGGCGTCCTCCAGGTCGCCGTTGACGGGGACGGACACCTCGATCAGCGCGCCGCTGGCGCTGCGGTTGAGGAGGCCGTTCAGAAGGATCCGCAGTTGCTGTTCCCAGAAACTCGGGGTGTAGACGTCGCCACAGCAATACGTGTAGAGATGATATCGCAATTCGTGTTCTTTCTGGGCGACGATTTCCCGGCAGGGCACCGCGCCTCGGCCCTCGACGCCCGCGATGCTGACGGCTCCCTTGGCCACGATGTCCCACCCGCCGCCTTCCAGGCAGACGTCGGGCGGATGCGTGCCCTTGCGGTTGTCTTCGCTGAAGACGATTTGAAAACTGACGGGCGGTCGGCCGGCGCCGATATACTTCCGCAGCAGAATGTCATTGGTCTCCAGGATGTCCGCCACCTCGCGGGGCACCGGGAGGTCGTGCCCCCGCAGGCGGCGGCCGTCGACGGTCAGCGTCTTGGGCACCGCCGAGGCCGCAATCTCGCCCGTCCACTGGGGCGGGACGGAGCGGTTCAGCCAGTACGCACCGGCGGCCGCCACCAGGACGAGGATCGCCGCCGTCCACCCCGTGGCACTTCCTGCCGCCCGCAACATCCGCGGCCACTGGTCCGCGTCGTCCGGGTCGCGCTCGATGCCGTAAAAGAGCGGCACGACCGTCGCCGGCCGCCCGATCGCCTTGCGGATGGAGAGCACCGCGTGCTCCAGGCCGAACATCATGCCGAACGCCAGAGCGTAGACCATCAGGCCGGAGAAGTCGTGGAAGAAGCCCGTGGCCACCTCCGCGTTCCAGATGTCGGCCACGATGATGAGGGTGACGATGCGGATCGCATTGGCGACGACCGCGACCGGAATCGACATGGCGAACAGCCCCAGCCGCCACACCCCTCGCAACTTGCACACGTAGGCGTAGAGGGCGCCGAAGGCGATGAGGCTGATCAGGGTTCGCAGCCCGCCGCACACGTTGGCGATGGTCAGCGTTTTCCCGCCCATCAGGAGGACGGTGTTGCTGCTCTGCTCGGCCGCGATGCCGATCCCGTTCGCCGCCCCGACACCCAGGTCGGCCGCCAGCATCTTCAGGCGGAAGTTCAACTGGTAGATGCTGACCTGTGGCAAGGGCACCATGAAGAAAAGAAACGCGATGGGGAACCACAGCCGCCGCAGCGCCGTCGTGCCCCAGAGCATGAGGACCAGGCCGGCCACCACGCCGAGGATGCTGAAGCCGCTGACGAAATTGACCCGCGCCAGCGAGGCCGCCAGATGCACGAGCAGGGCCGCCGCGAGCACGGCCCCGCCCAGGATCGGCCGGCGGCGGACGGGTATCCGGGTGTGGCGGATCAGCAGGATCGCCATGATCAGGCTGACGATCGGCACCAGCGGCGCGTGCGTGTAGTAACTCTCCCCCTCCATCAGCCGGTCGTACAGGCCGAGGCCCCTGTGTTGCCACGCCGGAAACCATCGCGGCCACATCTCGGCGACGTTGTGCGCGTAGGCGGCGACCAGGCCGGTGGCCAGGAGGAGCCACGGCAGAGCCCGGCGCCAGCGGGGCGAGTCGGATTGCGTGGGTTCGTTCACCGGCAGAAGTCCCCCCCTCGGGAAAGGGATTATCCACACAGCCACGGGTATCATACCGCGCGACGCGCCATATGCAAATCGGTTCCACAAGGCGTAAGACTTTACTCAGAAAGATGTTGGGTGCACGGGCGGCTGCCGAGCCCGGCGTGCGGTCACGCGAGCGGCCAAGGCGCTAGAGAAGCGCTTGGTGCTCTCGAGCCACCTTCGAAACAACGTACCGATGTTTCCCGGACGGCGCCTGCTCGATGGTGTCCGTCGGCTCCACGTCGATCCGGACGTCGCTGCCGAGGCGGTGGCTGAGACCGTTTCGGATTTGCTCCCGGCCGTCCTCTGGAAAGGCGTCGGTTGTCACGAGGCGGACGGTGATGGCGTCGACGTCTTCCTGGATGATCTGATACTGTTGGACCCCGGGGATGTCGCGGACCACGTAGATCAGGGCCAGGCCGTGCACCCACCGGCCGTCGGGTGCGATGATGAAGTCCGTCGTGCGTCCCTTGAGGACGTTCATCACTTCCAGGCCGCGGCCGCAGGGGCACGGCTCGTCGGACGGTTGTCCCACGTCGCCGGTGCGGTAGCGAATGAACGGCATGGCGTGATTGTCGAGGTGGGTGACGACGATCTCGCCGTCTTCGCCCGGCGCGACGGGCCGCCCGTCTTTCAGGAACTCGACGATCACGTTCTCGCTCGTCATGTGCATGCGGCCCTCGGGGCACTCGTGGGCGATGAAGCCTCCCTCCCGGCTTCCGTAGCCGTTGACGACCGGCACGCCGCCGAAGGTGTCGGCGATGATGGCCTTCTGGTGGTCGTAAAGGACTTCGGCTGTTGAGAAGACCGCCTCAATGGGGAGGTCTTCGAGGCTCAGGTTCGCCTTCCGGGCCAGTTGGCACATCAGCGCGATGCTGCTCGGGTACCCGAAAAGGGCTTTGGGGCGGAACTGCCGCAGACGCTCGACGAACCAGCCGACGCGCTGCTCGGACAGATCGAAGGCCGAAAGCAGCATTTCGTTCGTCAGCCGGTCCCTCATGCGTTTGAGCCGGTCCTGTCCGGAGAGTTCGACGGGGGAGCCCCAGAGGTACGCCTCCCGGTCGCCGGGCTCGACGCCGAACCAGCGGTGCGTTCGCATGCGGGCCGCCTTGTCGTACGCCTGCCGCCGTTTGTCGAAGTAGAAGATGAGGGGTTCGCCGGAGGACCCGCCCGTGTTGTAACGGATCGGGCCGCCTCGCACCGCGCGGTTGACGAGTTCCTCTCGATGCGCCGAGAGGGTCTGCTTGTCGAGCAGCGGCAGCCGGCGAAGGTCCTTCAGGCTTTCGGGCTGCCAGGTCCGGCTTACTCCCGCCAATGTACCGTAGGCTTCCGTTTGCCCGATGGCCAGCGCGACCAGGGCGCGCAACTTGGTCACCTGGAGGTCGTGCAGGCGCTGGCGGGACCACCATTGGCTGGCCTCGAGGTCCCGCCAGTACGGGAACGTACGGCGTCCCATGAGCCGCTCGTGCACAGGCAGCAGGATGTGCGTGACAACGGGAGGCCACAAGGCTAGGCGTCCTCCTTCGGGCCGGGGGGCACGCGGCCCCGGTCGGCCAGATGCCCCGACCGTTGGCCGATAACTGCCGCACCGAGTATGACCAGGAAAGGAATGGCCGGCAAGTGATGCTGACCGTGCGCCTGGCAAATCAGATGCAATGCCCAGATGTAGACGATGGGGGCCATGATCGTCAGGGCCAGGACGGAGCCGAGGACCCGGCGCCGATGAGCGAGTAATCCGAACAGGAGGACCGCGATGAGGCCCAGGTAGACGATCTGGACAACGCCTCGGATCGCATTCAGCAACCAGCCGGGCACCTTGCCGTAAAGGTTGTTGCTGACAAAACTGGAGTCGGTTCCCCAGGTCCATCCGACCCGGTAGGCCACGAGTTTGAGGAATTGCAGCGGATGGGCGGTGATCCAGGCCACCGCCTCCCGAATGTGCCGCTTGTTCATCTCCACCTCGTCCTTTTCGCCGGGCAGGGGCTTCATCATCATTTCTCGACCGTCCGCGTCCGGATTGTTCGCCGTGTGCAGGACCACGCCGAAGTTGGTGGAGAGGAGGACGAAGTGATCCATCACGATGTAATTGCGAATGGTCCACGGGGCGATCGCCAGCAGCATGAACGCCGCGACCACGGCCGTCCGCTTCAGGGCGGCTGCAAAACGAACCCTGGAGCCCAGGTAGATGACGAAGATTGCCAGGGGGAAGAGCAGCGCAATCGGTTTGACGAGGCACGTGTACCCCAGGATCAAGCCGTAAAGCACCAGGTAGCCATACGAGTGATTCTCAGGATGTTTCCGGAAGAACAGGTAGACCAGAAGCAGGAATAGCGTTCCGAGAAGCAGATCGTATTCCAGGTTTCCATAGAGGAGCCAGGACGGGAAAAGCGCCAGTCCTATCCCGGCCACCCGGCCCACCGCTTCGCCGAACGCCATGGCGCCCAGCCGATAGGTCAACCAGACGGCGAACGTGACCAATCCGGAGACGTACAGGACGGTCGCCAACCCGGAGCGTCCGAGCACGACGTGAACCGCCTGCATCAGGAGATCTTCGCCGGGAGGATACATCGCCGAGGCCTCGAAGAACACCCAACTGCCGAAGATGTCGGGGGGCTCCTCGCTCGGGATGCTGTGGATGATGCGCAGCAACGCGAAGTGCAACACGAAACAGCCGACCAGCAGGAGCATCAGATAACGAGACCTCGGGAGGCGGACCAACCCGTCCATCAGTCTCTTGACGCCGGATCGCCAGGCCAGGACCACGAGGCCGACACCGAAGCCGAGAAGGACCGCCACGTATCCCAGCAAGGGGTTCACCGTGCCGACGAAGTGCCAGTGAAGCAGGGGGTATCCCAAGGCCCCCAGGGCAATGGCGATCCCCGCCACCTGCGCAAGACGTTGGAGACATCGTGCAAACCAATGGGCCGAGGTCATTTTGCTTCCCTCCTGTTGAGTTTCGCCGTTCAGGGATGGCGTGACGGCGGCACGCCGGTCATTTTCATCCGGACGGTGGAGCCGAGATCCGCGTACGTGCCCAGGACGGCACCCGCCCGGGCCAGTGCGCTTGGCAGGTCCATCTCGCGGAGTCTCTCGAACGTCTTTACCCACGCTGCGAGCATGGGCGTGTCGGTGCCGAGGACGGCTCCATCGGCCAAGTGCAGGGCGATCTCTGTGGTTCCGTCCTCAAGTCTGTTGAGGATGCGGCGCATCAGACGCGCGGGATCCTCCGGTTCGAGAATCGCAATGCCGAAGAACGCCGTCGGCGCTTGAAGGCCGTGATCCGTGAACTTCCGCGCTGCGGTTCGCGCGAACGGTAGAATCAGCAGACGTTTGACCGTGGCCTTGACCATGTGCGGTGCGAAGTTCAGGGGCTCCCGGCTGACCCGGACCCCCGTCGCGCCGGTTTCCTGTGCCAATCGGACGACGAGGTCCGAGACGCCCGGGAGCAGGTGCGCGTGGCGGTGGCTGTCGACGTGGTGGAACGTGACGCCCGCGTCCTGGAGCACGGCGGCCTGGGCCTGGACTTCCTCGTAGAGCCGGGGCATCGCAACCCGGCGGAAGACGATGGCCGACGCCAGCCGCGCCACGCCCCGAAAGTGCCCTCGGGCGTCCAGAATCGGTCCAAGGTCCTGCGGCCCGGTCAACGGTTGTCCCTCGACGAGATTCAGGTGTAGACCGCAGGCGAGGCCGCTTGCCTTCAGCCGCACGAGATCCTCCTGCGGGCAGGTATTGGCCGACACGGTGGTACTGCTGATCATCCCGAGTTCCGCGGCCCGGAGGATCCCCGCCGTAATGGCCGGGTGCACCCCGAAGTCGTCGGCGTTAATGATGACGCGTTTCATGCGGCGCCTTACCGAACAGGGGCGATGGCCGGTTCGCTTCGTTTGGATTCGCCCGAGGCCCGGGAACCCCCATGCTGGTCGCCGCCGTCGCGACGTCATGGCGACGTGTCCGTTGAGACGGTCCCCGGCTCATCGCCATCCTGGTCCGTCCCGTCGATGACCCGCTTGACGACATACTCCGGGCGTCTCTTGACTTCGAGCATGAGTTTGGCCATGTACTCGGCCTGGATTCCGAAGGCAATGAGCATGAGTCCCTGGGTCAGCACGACTAGGGCGACGATGGACGGCCAGCCGCGTACCACATTCCCTCCGGAAAGCCAGTCGACCACGCAGTAGACAAGGTATGCCAGACTGATCAGCAGGAAGACGCCCCCCAGGAGGACGAACGCGCGAAGGGGAGCGACCGAGAATCCCGTGAAGGCCGTGATGCTGAGTCCCAGGCTGTGCCAGAAGCGATACTTCGGTTTCCCCGACCGCCTTCGCTCGGGGGTGTAGGTGACGCTGGCGCTTTGAAAACCCAGCCAGGGGATGAGCCCACGGAGGAAGCGGCACCGTTCGGGCATCTGGGCCAGCGAGTCCCTGACCTGGCTCGTGATGAGGCGATAGTCGGCACTGCCCGGGAGAATCTTCGTGGAGGAGACGGCATTGAACACCGCGTAGAACCCGCGGCTGCACCACCGCTTCAGCGGCGGACTGTGGTCGATGTCCCGGACGGCGTAGACCACGTCGTAGCCCTCTTCCCAGCGAGCAACCAGATCGGGAATCGTTTGGACGGGGTGTTGAAAATCGCTGTCCATCGCGATGATGGCGGCACCTGTGGCATAGCGGTAGCCGGCGGAAATCGCCGCCTGGTGGCCGAAGTTTCGCGCAAAGAGGATGCTCCGAACGTCGTCGAACCGCTCGGCCAGCGATTCCAGCACGTCGGTCGAACCGTCCGTGCTGCCGTCGTCGACGAAGAGCACCTCCAGGGCGTATCGGTCGGCGAGATCGGCGCGGTGCATGGCCAGAATCGCTTCCAGGAGCGGTTCGAGATTCTCGCGCTCGTTGTAGACCGGCAACACGATTGAGATTTTGGGCCGCATGGCTGACCGTGCCTCACACTATGTCCGCGGTATCCCCGCAACGCGCTGTGGATGCGTCGCGGGGGTTGGTCTCCCGGTGGACGATTCCCGTCCAGACGCCGTAGACCGACGATGCGACGTCATCCCAGGACCGGTTCGCGACGCTTTGGCGGACGGCCTCGCGGGACCATCGCCGGTCCAGGGCCGAGTTCAGCACGTCGGCCAGTTGATCGACGTGTTTCGGCTCCACGAGTTCACCGGTCTCGCCGGGGCGAACGATGTCCGGAACCGCGCCGACGTTTGTGGCCACGACGGGCGTTCCGCAGGCCAGGGACTCCAGCACGACATTGGGACACCCTTCGCTGTACGAGGCCAGGACGCTGACGTCCGCCGCGCTGAGATACGCCGCCACGACCTCCGGGGGCTGCACCCCGGCGAAGGACACGCGGCCCCCCAGTCCCCGTTGTCGGACCAGGCGTCGCAGCCGGCCCGCGTACCGGCGGTGGAGCGTGTCGCCTCCGATGATGGCCAGGCGCGTCGTGTCGGGAAGTTGCGTCACGGCTTCGATGAGCTCGGTGAACCCTTTCTCCGGGAGGATGTGACCGACCGATACCAGCAGGCTCCCTTCCAGGCTCAGACCGAGTTGCCTCCGCGCCTCCGACCTGGGGACGGGGCGGAAGACGTCCAGGTCGACGCCGTTCGGGATGACGTGGAGATGCTCGGGGTTCGCGCCGAGTTCGGCGGCGAGGTCGGCCATCGGCCGGCTGACGCTGATGACGGCGGCGGCGCCGCGGAGGGCCGAGGCGATCTGACTCCTGAACCCCCGCTTCCGGCATCGGGAATTGAGGGTCCCGCGCAGCGTCAACGTGTAGGGGAGGCCCGTGTGTCGGGCCAGGTGCGACACCGCGACGCCGTCCGGCCACACGAAGTGGGCGTCCATCAGGTCAACGGCATGTGAGTCGCAGTACTCGGTCACCCACTGCCGGAGGCCCGCCGCGTAGAGGCGCCCGTCGAAACGTTTCAGGATGTTTGGGACGTACAGGAACGGACGGTGGTGGACGCGGATGCCGGAAAGACGTTCTTCCGGCGTTTCGCGGGCGCGTCGGCGGAGGAGCGGGAACCAGCCCTTCGGATGCACGACCTCCAAGTCCACCCGCCGGGCAAGGGCCGCCAGCCGGCGCAGCACGAAAACACCCGGCGTGGGATTCCGGCTGCTCGGAAAACAGGATGAGAACGAGAGCACGCGCATCGTCACTCCGCCGGACCGGGTTGCACGGGCGACCGGACGAACCGGTCCGCCCACTGCTCAAACATGAGTATCGACCAGAGGAGGGGTGTGTAATTGCGCAGACCTGCCTGATGGTCCTCCCAGGCCTTGGCGATCGCCGGCTGCCGAATGAAATCCGCGTAGGCTGCTCCGCCGCGCAGCAGCAGGTCGCCCACCCGTTCGCGCAGGGGCCCCCGCATCCACTCTCCAAGGGGAGGGGTGAATCCCTGCTTGCGGCGGTACAGGGTGTTCCGATCCACGTAGGGCTCCATGGCCGATTTGAGGATGGCTTTGCCCTGTCCGCGGCGTACCTTCATGCCGGCCGGAACGCGCTGGGCGAACTCGACGAAGCAGTGGTCCAGCAGGGGAACGCGCACCTCCAGCGAGACGGCCATGCTCGCCCGGTCGACCTTGGTAAGGATATCGTCTACGAGATACGTCTTGATATCCGTGTAGAGGAGTTGATCCAGTCCCCGTCGCGGCCCCCGCTGCATCCAGCCGCGGATGATATCCGCCGAGCGGTAGTCGTCCAGGGCGTCGGCCAGGTCGCCCGTGTAGAAGGCGGTTTTCTGCTCGTCGCTGAGGAATCCGACGCTTCGGCAATAGGCCGTCGGGGCGTCGACGGCGAGGTTGCCGAGCGTCGTCTTTGCCCGAAGGGGACGGGGAAGCCAGTCCGCCTTCGGGTAGACGCGTGCCAGCGGACGGACGACCCACCGCCGCAGCGCGTTCGGCAGCCAGCCGCGGACTCGCCGCTCCATCAGGTCGAACCGGTATCGACGATATCCCCCGAAGTTCTCGTCGCCGCCATCGCCCGACAGGGCCACCGTCACGTGTTCCCTTGCGGCCTTGGACACGTAATACGTGGGTATCGCCGAGTAGTCGGCGAACGGTTCATCGTAATGCCACGCCAGGCGCTCCACGACCCGCGTCGCCTCCGGCCGGACGACTTCCTCGTGGTGCTGCGTGTGATATCGTTCGGCGATGGCGCGCGCGTACGGCAACTCGTTGTACCGTTTCTCGCTGAAGCCGACACTTACCGTGACGAGGGGGTCCTGCCCGGCGTGGGCCATCATGGCCACGACCGACGAGGAGTCCACCCCCCCGCTCAGGAAGGCTCCGAGCGGCACGTCGCTGACCAGGCGGAGATCGACGGATTCGGCCAGGCGATCCCGGAGGCTTTGCTCGATGACGTCCTTCGACTCCTCCGTGGGCGGGGCGGGCTCCAGGTCCCAGTATTCCTGGTCCCTGACACCTGTGGCGTCGAACCGGAGCCAATGGCCCGGCTCCAGTTTGAAGACGCCTTTGAACATGGTCTTGGGCGCGGGGACGTACAGGAACGTCAGGTAATCCGACAGCGCGTCCTCCCGCACCTGGCGGGGCACGTCGCCGTGGGCCAGGATCGCCTTGATCTCGCTGCCGAAGATCAGCCGCCCGTTCAGGACGGTGTAGTAGAGCGGCTTGATGCCGAGCCGGTCCCGGACCAGGTACAGGCTTTGGGAGCGGGCGTCCCAAAGGCCGAATGCGAACATGCCTCGCAGGCGGTCGACGCAACCGATGCCTTCCTCTTCATACAGGTGGACGATGACCTCCGTGTCCGTCCGCGTGCGGAAGCGGTGTCCCTTGGCCTCCAGTTCCCGTCGTAGTTCCGGGAAGTTGTAGACCTCGCCGTTGTACGTGATCCAGACGGTGCCGTCCTCGTTCGACAGCGGCTGCCGCCCGTCGCTGAGGTCGATAATGCTGAGGCGTGCGTGGCCCAGCCCGGCGTGGGGGCCTGCCCACGTGCCGGACTCATCCGGGCCGCGGTGGCGCAGTGTCTCAACCATGGCCGGGAGACGCCGCTCGAAGTCGGACCGCTGTCCACCGTAATCCACGATGCCGCAGATTCCACACATCAGACGTCAGCGCTCCATGATCGTCTCGTACCTGTCAACCATCACGGACAACCGGTACTCTCGCTCGTACGCGGCGCGGGCCGCAGCGCCGAGGCGCCTCATGAGGTCGTCGTCGCCGGCGAGTCGGACCACGGCGTCGGCCAGGGCGCCGGGATCCTCGGGCCCCGTGAGGAGGCCGTTCTCGCCGTCGACGATGACTTCAGGCACGCCGCCGACGGCCGTGGCGACGACGGGAAGCCCTGCGGCCATCGCTTCGAGAAGGGCCATCGGCAGCCCTTCCGTCCGGGACGGCAGGACATAGGCGTCAAACGTCGCGAGCAGGGCGGGCACGTCGTCCCGTGTTCCCAGGAATTGCACGTGTCCCGCCATGCCCGAGTCCGCCGCCTGCTGCTCGAGCGCGGCGCGTTGCGCCCCGTCCCCGACGAGGACCAACTCGGCGTCCGGCGTGCAGCGGCGGATGCGAGCGAAGGCCTCGATGAGCACGTCCACGCCCTTCTCGTGGCTCAGGCGGCTGACGCAGCCGATGCGGAAGCGCCCGTCCCCGCGCGGCGGTCGGCCGGCGGCCCCGCGGATATCCGGCACGCCGTTCGGGATCACCGTGACCCGGTCGGGGTCGATGCCGTCGTGGTGGCACCACAGGTCCCTGACCGCCTCGGAGACCGCCACCGCCTGCGTGAGCCACCGCACCAGGGTCCGGTTGGCCCATCGCGCGCCCAGGCTCCTCGGGAACACCCCGTCGTGCTCCGTGTAGATGAGGTACGGCACGCGGGCCAGCCGGCCCGCCAGCGTCCCGTAGAACAGCGCCGTTTCGTTGTGCATGTGGAGCACATCCGTCGGATGCCGTCTGAGCCACCATGCCAGCCGCCAGGCGTAGCCCACGTCCACGCCACCCTTTCGCAGCAGGAGTTTGACGCGGGCCCCGGCTGCCTGGGCCTCGTCCGCCAGGTCTTCTCGCTTATCGTAACAGCAGATGGTCACGTCGTGGCCCCGGCCGATCATCTCGCGGGCCAGGTGGAGGACGACGCGCTCCAAGCCGCCGGTGCCCAGCCCCTGGACGAGATAAACGATGCGCTTGGCCACCCGT
>Ga0272441_10001295_pt1 | contig 53548 bp, 42 predicted proteins | sample SSMProp6N_FD_193582 | JGI IMG/M metagenome (GOLD analysis project Ga0272441, IMG submission 193582) | Marine sediment archaeal communities from Little Sippewissett salt marsh, Falmouth, MA, United States - SSM-Prop-6N | ecosystem: Environmental > Aquatic > Marine > Wetlands > Sediment ...
AACTGTTTTCAGAAAACGGCAGTCTGCATCGTTCTTCAAACTTCGCTTATGAATAAAAAAAGACCTGAAAAACGTTAAACCGACTGCTTGACTAGCCTGCTATAATGAACAAAATATACTCTACAATGACTTTCAGTAAAGAAACCGCATGATACACAGTCATAAATACACCTGCGGATGAAATTATCATACCACTATAGTATTTGAACTGACATACTCACCATTTCAGCTAAATACAGCTATTTCCACCAATAAGGGAGCATCATGAACGCAACGATAAAACAAGTTGACCAGATCCTGAAGAATGCAAACATCCTCACCATGAACAGTGACCGCGAAATCCTCGAAAAGGGAGCAATAGCTATCCAGGCTGGAGAGATTTGCGCTGTTGGCCCGGAAGAGGTGATTTTAAACCAGTATGACAGCAGCCAGATACACGACTGCGGCGGAAAGATCCTGATGCCAGGCCTGGTGAACACGCATACCCATGTGCCAATGACCCTCCTGCGCGGCCTTACCGATGACCGCAGGCTGGATGTATGGCTTCTGGGGTATATGATGCCGGTAGAGCGAGAATATGTTTCCCCGGAATTCTGCCGCCTGGGCACCCGGATCGCCTGTGCCGAGTTGATCCGCAGTGGTGTAACTACTTTCGCAGACATGTATTATTTCGAAGATGCTGTAGCAGAAACGACTGCTGAAATCGGCTTGCGCGGGATATGCGGCGAAACCATCCTTAAATACCCGACTCCTGATGCTCCCTCTTATGAAGATGCCCTGGCTTATATGAAGGATTATGCCTCCAAATGGAAAGATCACGATCTGATTATCCCCTCCGTTGCCCCCCATGCGCCCTACTCCAGCACGCCTGATATTATCAGAGGCTGTACAGACATTGCTCTTGAATTTGATATACCAATCCAGATCCATATTGCTGAAACCGCCCAGGAAGTGGAACAATTCCGCAAGGATTTCGGGATGCCTGTTGTTCCCTGGGTTAAAAAGCAGGGAATTTTTGAAGCGAAAGTTATTGCTGCACATTGTGTTCACATCGACGAAGGAGAGATGCACACACTCCAGCATGGCAACGCAGGTGTTGCACACAACCCATCCAGCAATATGAAACTTGCCTCCGGTTTTGCACCCGTTGAACAGATGCGCAAGGTCGGTGTAAACGTTGGTATCGGTACAGATGGTACAGCTTCCAATAACGACCTCGATATGATCGAGGAAATCCGCCTGGCCAATTTTATAGCCAAAGGGTATTCCGGCGATCCAACAGCACTCCCGGCGATCGACACACTCACAATGGCTACCATAGAAGGCGCCCGGGCGATCCACATGGGTGATAAGATCGGTTCGGTCGAGCCCGGCAAGAAGGCTGACCTGATCCTGATTGACCTGGATCGCATCCACAACATCCCGCATTTCAACCACGACGGCAACGCAATCTACTCACGTCTTGTCTATGCTGCAAAATCGAATGATGTGACAGACGTAATGGTTAACGGTGCATGGCTCATGCAGGACAAGAAACTGCTGACCGTAGACGAGGAAGAGCTGTTCCCTGCCGCTTCGAAATACGCTGCCCAGATCGATTCCTTCCTTTCAGACAGGGAAGGTTCGGTGCTTTCGAAGCTGATCGCAATTGGAGGAGCTGAGCGCGAAGAAAGCTACGAGATTCAAATCAAGGTTCGCCTGCCTGATCCCGAGCCTGTGCTCAAACTCCTGCAGCAAAACAAGTTTGAAATTATTCGCAAGGCTCACTACCGGGAGTACGATACCTATTTCATCTTCGATACCGCCGATCAGGGGCGTCTCCGCTACCGTGAAGATGAATTTATAAACGAAAGCGGCGAAATCTACAACGTGCGCTACAGGTTGACACTGATGGGACCTGCAGCTGAGCATGAATACCCCAACTCAATTCTGCTTTCACGATCCCGCTTTATTGCCTCCGCAAACCACAGCCTGCGTTTCTACCGTGAGTATTTCGAACCTGAAGAAGAGTTCGAGATCAACAAAGACCGGCTGCGCTGGCTGATTTCCTTCGAGGGTAAGGAATTCTTTATCAATATCGACCAGATTTCAAAACCGGAACATGAGGGCAACTTCCTGGAGATAAAGAGCAGGACATGGTCTCTCCGTGATGCAGAGGAAAAGGCAGAGATCATCACACGCCTTCTCAGCGACCTTGGTGTATCCGATACTGTATCCGGATTGAGCGATTACTATCAGCTCCTGCAGAAGTAATATTCTTCAAACATAATCCGGCATCCCGGTTTCGGGATGCCGGGTTTCTTTTTCCACAATCAACCAGCTTCCGACTCCATCTGCGGGATCAATCATCTTCTAATAAAAATATTTCCTGTTCTCTTTTGATTTACCCGGCTCCTTATCCCATATTCCAGGCGCTGTCGGTCAAATTCCGGACCTCGTCACCCAGCTTTAGCACTCTGTCGGTCATGTTCCAGACTTTGTCGCTCATCTTTTGCACTCTTTCGGTCATGTTCCAGGCTTTGTCGTTGATTCCTGGCTCCTTGTCGATGATTCTTATGACTCCTTCACACATTCCGCGGGGTTTACTTGAGATTTCCAGTAAGGAAAGATTCCCTCAGCCGATGCAAACAATCATCCACAGCTTGCGAAGAATATATGATTCGCAGCGATAACTGCTGAATTACTTATACAAGCCACAGGAGGGAACGGCCGTAGCGGTTCCTTACATTCTTTGGTTTCGTTTCAACCCGCGGTTAGTCAATTTCCCGGAGTGTCCATCTATTTGCTGATCGCTTTTGTGGTCCTTTACTGAAATTCCGGATGACAGGATAGTGAGGGAACACTCCCTCAACGCGATTCAAGGTTCACGCAGGGAGATAGAGGGGGTAATACAATACGGTGCTGCCTGGTTCAGTCCGGGTTGTCCTCTTCCGAACCAAACCTGCGCTGCCACTCATAGATTCTGTTTAGAGCTTCGAGCGGCGTCAGTGTCTCGACATTCAGGTCCTTGAGCTCATTAACAAGTGGATTTGTCTTCGGGAAAAATGCCAGCTGCTTGGGTGCCAGGCTGTCCTCGACTTCAGTCGACCTGTTTTCAGCTTCCAGACGGGCCAGAATTTCCTGTGCTCGATTAAGAACCGGACGGGGTAAACCAGCCAGTTCAGCAACGTGAATGCCGTACGACTTGTCTGCTTTCCCCGGTACGATTGTATGCAGGAATACGACGTCCCCGCCCTCTTCCGAAACAGCCACGTTGTAATTGCGCACGCCCGGCAGCCGTGTGGCAAGTATGGTCAGTTCATGATAATGCGTGGCAAACAGCGTTCGTGCCCGCAGCTGCGGATGGCTGTGTATATATTCAACAATCGCCCAGGCGATTGACAGGCCGTCATAAGTGCTTGTTCCACGCCCAATCTCATCCAGAATCAACAGACTGCTGGGAGAAGCATGGTGAAGAATATTCGCCGCTTCGACCATTTCCACCATAAAAGTGGACTGACCGGCATGAATTTCATCCTGGGCTCCGATCCGTGTAAAGATCCTGTCCGTGATGCCCAGCCTTGCGGAACTTGCCGGAACATAGCTGCCCATCTGAGCCATTAACGCAATCAATGCAACCTGACGCAGGTAGGTGGATTTTCCGCTCATATTGGGACCTGTAATGATTCGGATCCGTTCTTCGTCCTCAAAACGTGTGTCATTTGGAATAAAGCGGCGCCCGGGAACAAAGTCCTCCACAACAGGGTGCCGGCCGTCACGGATCTCCAGGGTGGCATCCTCAAGCAGCTCTGGCCGTGTATAGCCGCGCACAGCTGCTGTTTCCGCCAGGCCTGACGCAGTATCAAGCAGCGCTATCTGCCGGGCAGTAGTCAGCAGCCGTCCGGATTGACTGGCCACCTGCAGACAAACCTCTCGAAAGACACGTGTTTCAATTTCCTTGATCTGTTCTTCAGCTGAAAGAACCCGGGATTCCACATCCTTCATTTCAGGTGTTATATAACGTTCTGCATTAACAAGCGTTTGTTTCCGAATGTACTCTTCCGGCACCTGGTCGCTGTTTGTTTTTGTCACTTCAATATAATAGCCATAAACCTTGTTGTAACCTACTTTGAGACTCTTTATCCCGGTTCTTTTCCGCTCTATCCCCTCCAGGTTGGAGATCCACTCCCGTGCATCACGGGATTCCTCCATTACCTTATCCAGCTCTTTGGAAAAACCTTTCCTGATGATGCCGGTGTTTCCAAGTGTTGCCGGCGGCTCATCCTGGATCGCCCGCTGAAGCAGGTCGAGGACATCTTCACAGATATCCATCCTCTCCAGAACTTTCTCGAGTGCCGGTTGATCAGAACGACTCGCAGCTGAATGAAGAGGCTTGAGATCCTCGAGTAGTCCACGGAACGCTGTCAGATCAGCCGGAGTGGCGACTCCGACAAGTACTCTGTTTGTCAGGCGTTCAAGATCGCCAATAGGTTTCAGCGCATCGCGAACCTCGCTGCGCCACATACCGTTTTCGAAGAATGCTTCGACACGGTCAAGGCGCCGATTGATTTTCCCAGAGTCAAGAAGTGGTTTATTCAGCCACTGCCTGAGGAGTCTGCGCCCCATGGGAGTGATGGTCTGGTCGAGAACACCCAGGAGAGAACCTTTGGTGCTTCCTCCGCGGATTGTTTCGGTAAGCTCCAGGTTTCTGCGTGTAGCCCGGTCGAGTATCATAAAATCTTCGATCGAGTATGAGGAAAGTCCTGTAAGCAGTGATAAAACAGCTGGTTGAGTTCGGGATAGATATTCAACGATGGCGCCGGCAGCCTGAACTGCCAGTTCCTGATCTGCCATCCCAAACCCATCAAGCGTTAGTGTACCGAAGTGTTCCTTAAGAGTGGATTCAGCCCTGCTCCATTCGAAATTCCAACGCGGCAAGTCGGTGCGATGGCACTCCATTCCGTTTGGAATCTCCATCTCTTCAGGCACAAGTACTTCAGCCGGCCGGAGTCTCTCGATTTCGTGGGCAAGGGCGTCTTCCGGCGCATCTGTTTTCAGCTGCATTGCTGCAAACTCTCCGGTGCTGATATCGGTATAGGCAACAGCCACCTCACCCTCTTCAACCAGCACGGCAGCAAGATAGTTGTTCGCATCTCCCGGCAGCAGCCCCTGCTCCAGCACTGTTCCCGGAGTTATCACCCGTACAACTTCGCGGGCAAACAACCCCTTCACAGGTTCATCACCGACCTGCTCACAGATTGCCACATGATGTCCGGCATCTATCAAACGGGCAATATAATTCTCAGCAGCATGGTGAGGGATACCAGCCATTGGCACCCGTGTATTCTTTCCTACATTGCGCGAGGTCAATACAATATCAAGCACCCGGGAAGTAATCTCTGCGTCCTCGTCAAACGTTTCATAAAAATCCCCCAACCGGAAAAAGACAATTGCTTCCGGATAACGTCGCTTTATCTCGAGATACTGTTTCCTGACGGGGCTTGTTTTCTTACTCATGAACGCATTCTAAAGTCTAGGTCAAAAAACTTCAAGCTCTTGTGATATACTCCGCTCATATACACCTTATGTCCTTTCCAGGAGAGTAAAAAAGTAAAACCGCTGTTGTAGAGAACACAGAAATCACCTGGCTCTCTTTTCAGGAATTCCTGCACAACAACAGCTGTTTTACAGAATTTGAGTAATGAACAAACGTCTTGTTTATCCTATTATTGCTGCTTTTCTGCTGCTCCTCAGCGGATGTCAGGAGCCTTACAAAGAGCCCGATCTGGTCTATGGACTCACACTCTCGCCGACCGGTATTGACCCGCATCTGAACGCCTCGTCCGAGCTTGGTATTCCGCTTCAATCCGTGTACGACACACTGGTATTCCGTGATCCGGAATCCGGGCAATTCGTGTCAGGACTTGCAGAATCCTGGTCTATCACTGACGACGAACTGACCTATACCTTTTCACTTCGATCCGATGTTGTTTTTCACGATGGGACACCTTTAAACGCTTCAGCAGTGGAAACTAATCTTGACCGCATTATGGATCCCGATAACCATTCACAAAAAGCGCTGTCCCTGCTGGGTCCACTTACAGATGTTTCAGTAGATGATGAATTTACCATTTCCTTTCATCTACGCGAGCCATATGGTGCACTTCTGGATGCACTCAGCCAGGTATATATGGGCATGGCCTCCCCTGCCGCCCTGGAAGAATGGGGCGCAGAATATCAATTCCATCAGGTCGGCACTGGCCCATACCGCTTTATTGAGTACATCCCTGACAGCTCTATATTGCTTGAGCGTTATGAAGCTTACGCATGGGCTCCTCCGTTTATAGACATATCCCCCAATCCACCGGAAAGGATCGAGTTCCGTTTTTATACTGATCCTGCCACACGCGCCCTGGCTCTTGAATCAGGGGAAGTGGATATTATGGGCGAGATTCCAGTACATGATGCTGATCGCCTGGCTGCTGAAGAAGATTTTGATATGCTGGCAGTACCAATCCCTGGACAACCGCTGCAATATTTCTTTAACACAACCCTTTCACCGACATCCGATCCATTAGTGCGTGAAGCTCTTTTTCAGGGAGTAGATCGTTCTGCTATTGTCGAAACAATTTTCGGTACCTCATCCCGGGTTGCCAGTGATGTACTTTCCATCAGCATGCAGACATTTCCAGCATCGTCCCGGTTTGCCGAGACGAATGCAGAACTCGCCCAGGAGCTTCTTGATACAGCAGGCTGGTTCTTTGACGAAGAAAGTGGTTTTCGCATTAAGGACGGATCCCCTTTATCCATACGAATCGCGGCACCAACCTGGGGTATGAACCCGGAAGTCTGCCAGCTTATGAGAGCTGATTGGGAAAGACTTGGTATCCAGGTAGAGATCCAGGTGATGCCCGGTTTTGGCCAGCTGAAAGAAGCCCATGAATCAAACGAATTCCATTTAATCGGGATAAACTTCTTCGGCACGGACCCTGCTTTTCTTGGTTCCTTTTACAGCACAGATGGGCTCTATAATTGGTCCAATGTAAAGGAACCCGAACTCGACCGCAGGCTGCAGACCGCAGCTCGCCTGCAGCCCGATCTGCCGGAACGATCAGTATTATATGCTGGTGCAGCCGACAGTATCCGGAACCAGACCTTAATTCTTCCTGTACGTGATTATGTGAACCTTGTACTGGTCCGGCATTCAATCCATGGGCTGCGATACAGTGCTGAAGGATGGTTTCCACTATTAATCGAACTGAGCATCGAATCCTGACCCTGATTATCAGAACATTTGGAGAAGCACTGCTGACTGCCTGGGCAGCAGTAACTCTCACGTTCTTCGCACTTCGGGCAACATCGGGGGATCCCACTGCCAATCTGCTCGCCCAGGGTCTGGCTTCCCCCCAGCAGGTCGAGCGCTTAAGAACAGCTCTTTTTCTCGATCAGCCGCTTTTCACCCAATATGGACGCTTCCTGCTTGGCCTTTTCAAAGGAGATCTGGGGATTTCGTTCTACACAAACCGTTCGGTATTTCTGACACTTGCCGAACAGCTTCGCCCGACCCTGGAACTTGGAACACTGAGCGTTCTTTTTATGTTTCTATTTGCCTCCATGCTGGGGATCACAGCTGCATGGTGGCATGGGAAACCAGCTGGACGTTTTGCATCCCGGATGGCTGATGTTCTCACCACACTTCCTGTTGCATTGGTTGGGCTTCTATTCCTGTACATTTTTTCGGTAATACGACAGCACAGCACCAGGCCTGGTGGCTTCAACCCGTATTCTTTGCTGCTTCCTGCCGTGGTTCTTGGCTTCTCACTTTCAGGCGGTGTTGCCCGGATCCTGAAATCCTCACTGCGGGAAGTACTAAAAAAGCCGTACATCCTTGCTGCACGTGCAAGAGGGCTTCGAAAAAATGGCCGCCTGTTATGGTTTGCCCTCCGCCCTGCTCTCCCCCCTGCAGTCTCACTGAGTGCGCTTGAAATAGCATACGTGTTCAGCGGCACGGTTGTTACCGAGACACTTTTCGGCCGGCCAGGCCTTGGAAGGCTTCTGGTCTCCTCCATCCTTCAGAGCGATTTTCCTGTAGCCCAGGGAGTGATAACCCTTGCCGCGTTATTCTATACACTTACACACTTCCTTGCCCGGATTCTCATTCTTTTAATCGATCCCCGTCTGAGAGGCGAACCATGAGAAAAGAGATGCCCTGGTTCGCTCTGATCTGGATAATCTTGGCCGTTGTTGGAAGTGCTGCCGCCCCCCTTCTCACACCGTACGATCCAATCCAGCCAGCTGGTGCGCCATTGGAACCTATAGGAGGAAGCCTGCTTCTGGGATCCGACCAGCTTGGCCGGGATCTATGGACACGATTGGTATATGGCGGCCGGGCTACGTTGAGTGCTTCATTCCTGGCAGCAAGTATTACCATTTGTGGCGGTATTTTCCTTGGACTGGCTGCTTCATTGATTGGCGGATTACTTGAACGCCTGCTGCTTTTATTGTTTAATGCCACCATGGCTGTTCCCGGCCTGCTGCTTGCGATGCTGTTTGTAGGCGGAATTGGGCCAGGGTTTCCTTCCGTAATCCTGGCTGCCGGATTAAGCGGTATCCCGGGATTTGCACGTTTGGTTCACAGCCAGGCTGAATCTGTATTCAGACAGCCATATATAGAAGCTGCAAGAGCTCTCGGAGCAGGAAGAGTATGGCTCTATATCTTTCACATCCTTCCAAACCTGCGCACTGAACTGCTCTCTTTCGGCACAACCTATCTTGCCTGGGCGTTTACCGGTATAACAACCTTGAACTTCCTGGGGCTTGCAGGAGACCCATCCATACCTGAATGGGGCGTATTATTAAATACAGGAAGATCGTATTTGATCCAGGCACCTCAATTGATACTGCTGCCGGGTGTTTTTATCAGTTTGACAATACTGTCGATTTTTTCAATCGGAGAATGGCTCTCAACTGAGCGAGTAACAGAAAGGTCGACAAACCGGGTTGAAATAAGGAATACTCAGGAAGAGGCTTTATGAATCTGCTTACACTCATTATCATAATTGCGTTGATACTGGCTTTTGTAAATGGCATGATAGATGCCGCCAATATTGTATCCACTATTGTATCGTCGCGTACAATTTCATCCAGAAAAGCTCTGCTGCTGGCAGCAGCAGCTGAATTTGCGGGCCCATTCATATTTGGTGTAGCAGTAGCCAAAACCATTGGAGAGGAGTTGATCGAATCCTCAGCACTCAACCTGAATCTGATTCTTGCAGGAATGCTGGCAGCAATTACATGGAATCTGGTTACTTTTTTTATAGCGATTCCATCTTCATCCTCACACTCATTGCTAGGCGGCTTACTCGGTGCTGCTTTAATCAGTCATGGGTTCGGTGTGGTCAAGCTTCAGGGATTGCTGAAGATCATTGCCGCCCTGTTCATCTCACCGATTGCCGGGATGGTTGTAGGGTTCCTGCTGATGAAACTTACACTCTGGAGTGTGCGAAAAGCAACACCAAAGATCAACAACGTTTTCAAACAAATGCAGTTCCTGACATTTATCGGTATGGGATTGAGTCACGGTTCCAATGACGGGCAGAAGATTATGGGTGTTATTACCATGGGGCTGCTGTCTGCCGGTGTCATTCCGTCCTTCACAATCCCCACCTGGGTCATTGCTGCCAGTGCAGGTGCTATGGCTTTTGGAACGATATTGAGCGGGACACGGCTGATCAGAACTCTGGGGGGAAGGATATACCGTATCCGCCCTATCCACGGATTCACATCCCAATTCGCAGCAGCAGGTGTAATTCTTGGAGCTGCCCTCCTTGGCGGTCCCGTCAGTACCACACATGTAATGAGTTCAGCGATCGTTGGAGTTGGCGCGGGAGAGCGCATCAATAAAGTCCGGTGGAATATCCTGCTGGACATGCTCCTTGCATGGTTCCTGACAATTCCGATTACGGCAGGAATCTCGGCTCTTTTCTATCTTCTGCTTAGAGCTGTACTCTGAAGGAAAACCTCAAGCCCGGGCATCTTCATTTCACTTCCCCGGTTGCCCCTCTGACATCCATCTCTTTATTATCAGTGCGGCTTCTTCTGCGGCTTGAGGCCCCGCATTGACCCAGTGTATCTCCGGATCATTCAGTTTGAACCAGTTTGCCTGCCTTCGGACAAACGTTCGTGTAATGCGACGGATCTGCACAAGTGCTTCATCCAGGGAACATTCCCCCTGCAAGCAGGATGCAAGCTGTGAATAACCGATTGCAGAAAATATCGAACCTTCTGCCGGCACACCTTTGCGAAGAAGAGCCTCCACTTCTTCTATCCAACCATCAGCAAGCATTTTATCGATCCGTGAGTCAATCCGGCTGTACAACTCTTCCCTCGGCATTGTCAGGCCTATGCGTAAAATTTGGTAAGAAGGCTCGATCTTTTTCTTGAATGCGGAAGGCGGCTGTCCTGTGGTTTCATAGATCTCCAAAGCCCGGATCACGCGACGTATATTCCGGGGATCCAATTCTGCAGCCCGCTCTGGGTCCACCTGTTCCAGTTTCTGGTGCAATGCAGCTGCCCCCTCCTTCTCGGCAAACGCTTCCAGAGAAACCCTTATTGAATCATCCCTCGGGCGCGGCGGCGGCTGCCAGCCTTCCAGCAAAGCTGTAAGATACTGACCTGTACCGCCGACGAGTAGAGCCAATGCCCCCTTTGCATGAATTTCCTCAATCACCTTGTGTGCAGCCTTCAGATATCGCTCCAGGCTCCATGGGTCTGTGGGCTCAGAAACATCAATCAGGTGATGTGGAACCTGGCTGCGCTCCCGGAGTGTTGGTTTTGCTGTCCCGATATCCATGCCTCTGTAGAACAACCTTGAATCAGCCGATACAATTTCAAATGGAAACCGCTTTGCCAGCTTCAGGGAACAGTCAGTTTTTCCCACTGCTGTTGGCCCAAGGAGCGCTACCACGCGATTCTCGTGTTCTATATCCATGAATCCAGTTCGCCTTCCACGGCATTGAAAAAGTGCTCGCAACGTACAATTCTGCCGCTGTAATCCATTTCAACTGCAATACAGTCAATACGCCAATCAACTTCAAGATTGTATTCGATCAGATATTGTAACGCTGATCGAACCAGTGCCCGCATTTTTGCTTGCGTGAGTGCCTCCTCGGGAGCCCCATACTTGTTGGAACGGCGGGTCTTGACCTCTACAAAAACCCATTCCCCACTCTTCTCGACAACCAGATCAATTTCTCCATATCGGCAATACCAGTTCTGTTCAAGTATCTGGTATCCTTTCTTTTCCAGATACTGCCGTGCAATCTGTTCACCCCGCTTGCCTATCCCTTTTCTACTCATTCCTGTCCTCTCTTTCCCCCAATCGGATTTGTATACAATATCCCCCGATATGAATAAGCTGGTTCCCTGTTCTGCTTTGGATCGTTTTATTGAACTGTGATAGACTGGCAGACAGGCGTATTCGTTATGAGTATACCGGTTCTTTAAATTTCAACCGAGTCCTGAGCCCAAATCGAGGGAAAAAATGTCGAAATATTCCAATATTCTTCGCCAGGCTGATATTTTCCAGGGTTTATCGGAAGAGCACCTGAGAATGATTCTTGACTGCGGACACACAAGAAAGCTCGATTTTAACGACCGTATCTTCGAGGAAAATTCTGCAAGTGATGAGTTGTATGTAATTGCTGAAGGGGAGGTAGAAATCGAAGTTGATCCAGTCCTCGTGGGTGACCCCTCCTCACCTGCTGCAAACCCCTGTACCATTGCCACCCTTCGCCGGGGCCAATGTTTCGGTGAAATTGCACTGGTCGACCAGGGAATCCGCAGCGCCTCGGCCAAAAGTGCCAGCCCTGACACTGTTCTTGTCGTTTTCCCGCGCGAGAAGTTGATGAAAGTCTGTAACTCACATCCAAACCTTGGTTACAGACTCATGCATAATTTGGCAGCCGATCTCGCACTAAAAATTCGAAGCACAGATTTGCGTTTACGAGAACACCTCTTATACAGCCCGCGGAAAGATATATAACAACCAGCAGCTGTACGCGGATTTCACCAAGCCTTGCTGCTGCATCCACGAATGTACAAACCGGCGGCTGTATATACAATCAATTTATAATTCTATCCCCAGCATCAAATCCAATTCACAGGAGATCCTGACAAATGAATGCAGAGATACTTACAATCGGAACAGAAATTCTCCTGGGAGAAATAACGGATACGAACACAGGTTTTCTCGCTCGATCTCTGGCTTCGATCGGTGTCAATGTTTTTCGCACAAACAGTGTTGGGGATAACAAAAAACGCATCGCTGAAGCGATCCGTGAAATATTGAGCCGTGTCGATTTGATAATCACAACAGGCGGCCTTGGCCCCACTGTTGATGACCCCACAAGAGAAGCAGCAGCACTCGCACTCAAACGCCAGGTCGTGTTCCATCCCGAACTCTGGGAAGCGATAAAGAAATACTTTGCCGATCACGGTCGAACGGCATCCGAAAACAACAAACGCCAGGCATACCTCCCGGAAGGCGCTGCAGCAATTATGAATCCTGTTGGAACAGCGCCTGCGTTTCTTATTGAAACTGAAGCAGGAATCCTGATTTCTCTCCCTGGAGTTCCCTTTGAAATGGAATACCTGATGAAAAACAGTGTCCTCCCCGCTATCCGAAGCAGAGTCGATGTCAGCGGCATCATCCAGGCTCGCCTGCTTCATACCGCAGGTATCGGTGAATCCGTAATCGATACAAAGATTGCAGAGTTCGAAACATACTCCAATCCTACAGTTGGACTTGCTGCACACGGAGGCCAGGTGGATATCCGGCTTACAGCCAGGGCAGACAGTGAAGAAGAAGCCCAGAATATGCTGGACTCAATGGAGGAAAAAATTCGCCAGAGGCTCGGGAACATCATCTACGGCGTGGATGCTGTCACACTTGAGGAAGCTGCACTACAGCCCTTTCTCGAAACAAATCAGAAAATCTCAGTTATTGAATCTGGCTTGAACGGCTTGCTTGCAGCAAAACTCAGCCGTTTCCCGGAAGCATATCAAGCGGGAATCGTTTACCCTCCAAAGGGACTGGCCGATTTCAAAAATGAGGCCTCTACCTTTTCCCGTCAGTTTGAAGCAGATGCGGTCTTTTTTGCACATCTTGTATCCGGAAAGGAACACGTACTAACACTGGGGTTTCAAACCAGAGAGCAGGAAACCATTCGTGAGCGCCGCTTCAGCAGTCCTCCGGAAATCGCTGCACACCGCGCCTGTAATTTAGCTCTTGATTTCTTGCGGTCAAATTAACAGCCCTGTTCTGCACAAATCGCTTCATTCTTAACAACGGAAATCTCTACTTATGCACACAATGAGGCTTGATTCATTGACTGGTACTGCACTCTTATAAAGCTGTGCTTTCCCTCAGTTCAGCAATACCGATCCTGAATTATTACCAGCAATGCCGGCTGCAAAACATGATGACATTCCCGAAAACGAAAACATATATAGCTATTCAGTACCAGAGCCCCACTAAACAAATCCCGGGGTGCGGTATGATTGATGGAATCCTGTTATCATTCTTTCATCAATTTCCTATCAGGATCTGAAGAAAGAGAAGTTGTACTCAGGATTAACCCTCATCAATGCGGATATTGTGACTATGGACAGAAGAAGTGCCGGCAGGCATATCAAAAGAACATTTTTCCAGGCCATTCTGATTTGCTGTTTTCTGCAATCTTCATTCACGCTTCCAACTCCCCTGCCCGTTTCAGCAAGCAGCAATCTTGAAAACGATATGCCGGCATATTCCACACCTGGTATCAAGCGTATATGGGCTGTAGATGATGGCGTTAAAGTACTCCGAGATAATCTCAACCATCCTGCAGCCGGTGGAGCTCAAAACCCGGCCTGGGATGGTGAAAAAGTATACCTGTTTGGAGCACGCAATGAAGCTGTAGCTTTTCAGGTTATTTTCGAAGGTGATGGAACAGGTGCGAACAAAGTTAACCTCGAAATTACAGATCTTGTTAATGGGGATGCACTCATTCCCGGTTCTGCCCACAGTCCTGAAGATCCGTATGATTATCTAGGCCGCTATGTGGACCTCTATACCGAGCACTATATCGAAGTCACAGACAGGAGTACTGGAGGAAATGCCTGGACAAGCCTTGCACGACCGCAAACAAATTATCTCGGCTGGGTTCCGGATGCATTGATACCGTTCTCGGTAAAAAGAAAAATGGGGGGAGCGCCATTTCGTGTTGAGCCGCTTCAGAATCAGGCTGTCTGGGTTGATATTTATATACCACGGACTGCTGCTCCAGGCATCTATTCTGCGCAAATTCTTATCACTGCTGACGGTAACGAGACTCGGATTCCACTTGATCTCGAGGTGTACGGATTTACTCTCCCCGATGAAACACACCTGCACAATATGTTCGGCCTTGCCCCAGCCAGCCTTGTCCGGCGTTTTGATATAGCAGTGGATACAGAAGAGTACTACGAATACGAGGCTCGTTTCCATCAGATGGCTCACCGCCACCGTTTCGATCTGGTTCGTGATGTGTCTTCTCTCAACAAGATGGAAGAATTTCATATCCTATATATTAATGGAAGCCTATATTCGCCTGCATTTGGATATGACGGCCCCGGAGCTGGCGTAGGAAATTCAACTTTCTCCATCGGGCTCTATGGAGCTGTCCCTTCCGAATACGGTGGTTCCTGGGAAACAACATCCAGGGAGGAATGGTGGGATGGATCGGATGCCTGGGCGCAGTGGTTCCTGGATAATGCGCCTGAGGTCGCGATTCATAAATACGTGTATCCTGATGAGCCGGAAACCAGTGGTGACTTCAGAAAAATCCGAAAACAGGGTGACTGGACACATGAAAACCCCGGCATCGGCTCCACAATTCCGGCCTATGTCACTCTTCCTGTAACGGAAAAATACGCTGAATATGTGGATTTCTGGTCTACAGCTGCAGCGTTTGCACATCCAGGCCTTTCTCCAGGGACAGACCCTGAACTACTCCAACAGGAGCTTGAAGACGGTAAGCAGTTTGCCTTTTACAACGGCTACCGCCCGATCAGTGGAACCCAGGTTTTGGATGCGGATGCAATCGAATTCCGTGTTATCCCCTGGATCGCCTGGAAATACGATGTCGACCAATACTTCTACTGGATGACTACATACTGGACACAATGGGCAAACCATGGCAAGGATACGAACGTTTTCAGACAAGCCCAGACAATGGAATACCAGCGGATGGGTGCAGGCACCTTCTTTTACCCGGGCACTGATGTACTATATCCCTCACAGGATCGTGAACTGGAGGGCCCGCTGCCTTCCATACGAATGAAAAACTGGCGTCGCGGGATGCAGGACTATGAATACCTCTTCCTGGCAACCTCACTGGGGCTTGAAGAAGAAGTGGACAGATTAGTCGACCAGTTGGTGCCGGCTGCTTTATGGGATGCAGATCTAAACCACAACATTTCATGGCCTGATACCGGTTATGGTTTTGAAACGATCCGCCAGGAACTCGCTGTACTCATTCAGGACTCGACGGATCGAGAAACCCTGACCATTGAAACTATTGAGGAATACGAAGAAGCCATCTTCTCAGCCAGCGCTGAAGAGAAACAATCTCTGCCAACAAATCCTGTTCAGGAGGAAGAAACCACAGAACAAGAGAATCCCGATCCGGTTTTTTCAGATATCCCCGAAGGCCATAACCTTTTCGAACAGATAAACAGACTTGTATCACAGGGTTACATGACTGCGTGCAACTACTCAACATATCAGTTCTGCCCGGAATATTCTGTCTCCCTTGTGGACACAGCCGTATATACCCTGCGTCTGCAGTATGGGTCGGAATACCTGCCGCCTGTTACCGATACTATTCTTCTCGAAGGCCTGGATGCCAACAGCTGGGGAGCATACTGGCTGGAGCAGTATTATCGAGAGGGGTACCTTGATTCCGCCATTCGGAATTTACAAATTGAGGACTCGACGGGAGGCCTTCTGCGTCTGGAAGCTGCAGACCTGCTTCTTTTGATGCTTCATGGCCCTGAATATATTCCCCCCGGGGCAGAGATGACAATCTCGGATATCACCGAGGATGCATGGTATCGAGACGCATTGACTGCTGTATATCAGCAAGGCTTGCTGGATGCCTGCTTTGAGAAGGACATAGTATCAATGTGTCCGGAACAAGCGCTCACTCGCCTTGATATGGCTGTTGCACTAAGTCGGATTCTGGAAGCTGGCCCATCCCTGGACTCGGGGGAATAGCGTTACAGCTTCCTGCCTGATAAGCATAATCCAGGAAAAAAATGCTAGACCCTTGCAGAACCAATAGAACTTGCTACAATTGGGGTCAGCATACTGCGGGTGTGGCCAAGTGGTAAGGCAGTAGCTTCCCAAGCTACCATTCGTGGGTTCGAATCCCATCACCCGCTCTGTTTTTTTTACAAATTTCACAAAAAGCCTCTTTTTTAAGGAGGCTTTATTTTATTCCAATTTATCAACGCCTACACACCTGCCACCTTGTCCTCTCTATCAATCTCCTGTATATTTACATTAAATTTACGGACATCAGGTGCCTGTATGACAGCAATAAAGCGTATCATCATCAGCAGAGAAACGTTCGGAGCAGAGCCGCGTTTCCGATTTTCAATTTCGGATACAAAAGCTCTAAAGCAGGCAGCTCTGAACAGGCATTTGGAGACCGACCGTTCGACAATGTACGCACATCTGCTTACCCGGATGGGCAGTTTCGCAGGCCAAAATTTGCCTCATAATTGGAGAGACATCTTTAAATCAGGCGAAACATTCACCTGGGAGTTTGTCCCAGGCACGAACGCTGATTGATTCTTTCTCCAACAGCTTCTCCTTTATGCATAATACAATGCCACAGGGGATACTCTCGGGTTTACCCTGCCCTGGATGGCAGTATTCAGGAAACAAGCTGTATTTGCAGGAATCTATCGAGACTGCCTGAGATCAAAATATCGGAGAAGGGGATCCGATCATCCTGTCCACCCGGGTAAATCCGGGTGTGAAGCGAGGTTTTCGATGAAGTGGGAGTACTGTGAACTTAATCATGTGCGTGTGGGGGGAATCGCCGTCATTGAAGACGTCACGGGAAAGAAAAAAGTGGAATGCAATAACCTGGCTATAGTGCTTGATGATCTCGGCCAGGAAGGCTGGGAAATGGTCGGATTGGTTGACGGGATAAGCAATACAGACACCACTGTCTTTTACTTCAAGCGGCCTGCACGAATCAGAATACTCCTCGTAGATCGTCGAAAAGCGGTAAGGGACACCTTCAAACGGGTTCTGGAATCCGAAGGTGATGTACTCGTCATTGATGAAACCGGGAATGGGCGGGATGCAGTTGACCTGTTTTCCAACCATCTACCTGATTTGATGCTCGCCGATATAAACCTGCACGAAATCGACGGCATCACAGCTGCAGATCTTGTTCAAAAACGACACCGAAATGCCAATGTGTTAATCATGGGGGTTGATGAAGAAATGCAGACTCCTCCGCGCCAGACAGTTGAATCCGGCGCTCGTATATTCCTGAGTACCACACCCACAAAACAAGAACTCCTGGCAACAGTTCGCAGCCTGGGAAATCGCAGACCAGCAATTGTATTTAAACCGGACCGTGAAGCACGTAGAGGAAACACTTCCTGAATCAAGATGTTGAGTACTAAACAGATTAATATAAACATCAGAAGTGTGGAAACAAGTATTCCAATTGAATACTTCCAAGACGTGAATTTATGTCTACAGTGTGCCCTGAGTGCCATGAGAAACAGCTAATTTCCCTGGCGCAATGATATATAATAACGACGATGAATAAAGTAATCAGGATGGAACCATGCAAGCCGCATCAGACCTGTAATAAATACTCAGGCAGCAGGTACCCATCTTGCAACTAATCAGGACAACAGTTGTGTATACCAGGGCTTTTTCCCCTATACACTGCTGTAGTATATGCAAAAACAAGTATTTTTACCGTAATACTATGGAGCCAGCCAGTGACAGATGATACCGGTACAACCACAATCCTTATCGTTGAAGATAATGTTCCCAACTATATCCTCATGGCCCGAATCCTGGGTCATCTGGGGTTCAGCTGTGAATGGAAAACATCTGGATTTGAAATAACAGAATTCGCCCGATCACTTCCCAAAATCGACCTCATACTTATGGATATCCGCCTGCCTTACGAGGATGGTTTTCAAGCCTTCGAAAAGGTACGTGAATCGCCTGATCTTCAGCAGATCCCCATAGCTGCTGTAACTGCATACGCCAGTGAAGAGCTGTTGAGTCAGGCAAAAAACGCAGGGTTCAATGGTTTTATTGGAAAACCCATTAACCCCGACCGATTCAGCCAACAAATAACCAAATTATTGGCTGGAGAAGAAATCTGGGAGATCTGAAAACGATGCAGCCAAATCTGACCGATCAGAAAAAAGCTTTTCGTGGAAGAAGCCTTGGCCAAAAAATGGCGTTGATTATGATCCCGCTTCTGGTTTTCTTTCTGATCCTGATGGGAGCAGCAACTTTAATCCGAACTTCAACCCTTATGGAAGATGCAACCTATGCCGAAATGGAAGTCATCACAGACAGTATGGCAGATAGAACCACCTACTGGGCATATAACCGTGACTTCTGGCTGAGTCAGGCTGATAACGATTTCCTGAAAAACAATGTCAACGCATATATAGAATCTCCAACCTCCCTGAACCGGCTGATCCTGGTGGAGCAATTGAACGGGATCCGATCCTCAGAAACGGAAAGCTACTTTTCTGAAATCACATTATTGAGCCTGGAAGACGATTCTACATCTGTCATCATCACTACAGCTCCTGAATGGGAAACCGCACCACCTCCGATTTTCTCATCCCTTCCACAGGACAGGGCTTCCGGGCAGCTGCTCTTCGATGTCCCCATCATTGCCCCGAAGAGCCTGGTTTATATCAGTTCATTTCCACTCTCGATCGATAATGACGATCAGCCTGATATACTCGTGACAGGTGTGTCTACAACCGATACGGTTTTCAGTCTGCGGACAGAACTCCAGCAATCATTTCAAAACATTATTCCAGAACCTCTTCGTTTCAGCAGCCTGTATCTTGCATTCAAGCCCTCGGCGCTGATACCCATAAGTACACCCTCAGACTCAACAGCCACGATTCACGATTCGAGCCATCCTGCTCTCTCCACCCCGCAGGAATTTACTTTGTTCGAAACGGCTTACACCGGCGAAGAGGGGGAAATCCTCAGTTCCACAAGCTGGTTAACTGAACAAAATGCCGGCATTATCCTGGATTCTCCCCGCTCCGATGCGCTGGCCAGTTTGATCGCTTTCAGGCCATTCCTGATCGCTCTTGTTTTTATTGCCGCCCTACTCTCAACCATCGTAATTATCCTGACAACCAATCGCCTTCTCCAGCCATTGGGCGGACTGGTAAACTATGCCAACCGGATTTCACAAGGTGATTGGGATCAGCCAATGGCAGTAACCACTACAGACGAGTTCAGTGTTTTGGCAAGAGCCTTCAACCAGATGATTGAGCGTCTCTCTGCACTGTACAGATCCCTTGAGGCGAAAGTAGAAGATCGTACACGCCAGATTCGTGCTGCCTCCGAGATTGCACGTACTGCCACCTCCAGCCCCTCTCTGGAACATCTGCTTGAACTATCCGTTAATCTCATAGCTGAACGCTTTGGTTATAACAATGTCTCCATTTATCTGCTGAATCCTGATGAAAGTAAAGCAATATTGAAAGAATCCAGTTCTGACCATGGAAAAGCTCTGATTCAACAGGAATACAGTGTTAATGTCAATGCAGATTCCATCATTGGCTGGAGTGCATCAACAGCCCAGCTTCACCTTGCAGAAGATGTTCGAAATGATCCACTCCATCTACCTGAAAATCTGCTTCACAATACCCGTTCAAAAGCTGCGTTCCCCATGCAGTTCGGAGGACGTGTACTTGGTATTCTCGACATTCAGAGCACTGAAAACGATGCTTTCCAGCATGAAGACCTGGAAATCTTAACCACACTTGCAGACGAACTGAGCGCTGCAATACATAATGCCAGCCTTGCAGAGGTCTCTGCCACAATCGCTGCACGTGCCAGACTGATTACCGAAATTACAGGCCGGCTCAGTGGTGTACTTGAGGTAGACCAGGTTCTGGAAACAACAGCTGACGCGCTCTTTTCTTCACTGGGGAAGCCAGAAGTTCTTGTAAAATTGAATCCCCTGGTTATTGCAGAGACTGAAATGGAAGATATGGACGCATACAGCCCAACAGCAGAAACACTGCAAGCACCGCTTTCTGAAGGCGGGCAGGAAGAAAGCAGCTGAAACAGATCCCAGGCTCGGAAGGAATAGTTGATGAAACCACTTCAATCAAAATGGATTAGAGGTACTTCAACAGAACCAGCCGTTGCCCGGCTTCAGATTAGAGCCTCAACGGTCTTGCCTGGACTGCTTCTTTTTAGCTTTCTCTTCAGCCTCATAAATATTATCCTCGGGCTGGTGCAGGGAAATTTATCTCTCTCCAGTTTTATCTTTCTGATTGCTGTTCCCGCCTTCTTCCTGAGTGGTTGGTTATATCGAATAGAACTGAGCACTATTGCTTCGATTATTTTCACAACGATTCTACTCACTCTATTTATGACTATTGTATATACAGGTTCACCTGTATATATGACTGTTCTTGCCTTATTCCTTATCACATCTGTTTGCACCTACATGTTTGGCCTGCTTCCAGCAATTCTCATTATGCTGCTCATACAGGTTTTTTATTTCGCATCCAATTGGTTTGCTGCAGGTCTCAACCTTCCTCCGGCAGCAGTTACTCCAGAATTAACTCAAGTGTTAATGCAAACTTTCGCACTGGTAATCAGCGTTTTCCTGATTGATTTTTTCCTGCAGAATCCAGCCAGATCTTCTGAACAAGTGTATGAAGGCCCTGCGGAAGAACTCGAGTCCATACAACCCGAAACTTCAGGGACTATTCCTGATAGAACAGAAACCCTTTCCACACACAGGGCGCCAGGTGAAATTGCCCGGCTTGCCACTCAGATCTCCGCGCCTGAAGAACTGATGTCTACAGCATGCGAATTAATCAGAGAGATCGGAGATTTTTACCATGTATCAATTTATCTGCTTGATGAGAGTGAAACCTGGGCAGAAATTGCTGCAGGTACAGGCACTATAGGCCAGAGTCTTCTGGCACGCCAGCACCGGCTCGCTGTCGGCAGTGCAAGTCTTATCGGTTGGGTCACGGCAAACCGCCTATCCCGTATTGCGCAGGATGTCGCTCGGGATCCCTTTTACTTCAAACATCCGCTCCTGCCTGATACCAGGTCCGAGATCGTATTCCCCCTTCAGATTAGAGATCGTCTTATTGGTGTGCTGGATGTACAATCAACCGAGCCGCGAGCCTTCACAGGTGAAAACCTGAGAATTGTGGAAGCCGCCGGGAACGAACTTGCTATTGCCATCGAGAATGCCCGGCTGCTCTCGGAAACCAGGTTCCGTCTTGAACGTATTGAACGTGAATATACCGAACAATCCATGGAGTCATGGCAGAGAATCCTTAGAGGAAAACCAAAACTTGAATACAGAAAAGGAATCGCCCCAAACGACGACACAGAGGAATTGACAGAATTAATAGGCAGAGCTTCTTCACTGCGCCAGACCTATATTGGCAGTCGACGAAAAACCCTGGCCGTCCCTATTCAGGTACGAGGTCAGATAATCGCTACCATCGCCATGCGAAAGAAGGAAACTGAAGAACCCTGGACAGATGACGACATCGCCCTGATCGAAGCGCTATCCAGCCAGACTTCACTGGCACTTGAAACAGCCCGTCAATACAATGAGGAGCAGCGGCGTGTAGCCGAACTCGAGGTTATCAACCGCATTAGCCAGGCAGTTTCTCAATTGCTTCGACTGGATTCACTTTATCGTGTTGTCCACGCACAAATAAAACAGGTTCTTGGAAATACTGATCTCACAATTGCCTTATACGACACAGAAGACAATCATATTTCTTTTCCCTATGTAACTCAGAACCAACAAGGCTTCGAAATCCCTGTTCTTGATGTCGGTGAAGATGCCTTGGGATCAGTGCTGAGAAACCGCCAGCCAGTACTTCTTCTTACCCATGAAGAAATAAGGGTATCGTTCGGTACCAAAAGTGAATTAATGCCCAAAGCCTTTTCCTGGCTTGGTGTACCGATGCTTTTTGGTAATGAGGTCGTTGGCTTGATTGCATTGCATGACCCATACCAGGAACAACGTTTCACCGAGGACGATACAGCACTGCTTTCAACAATCTCAAGCCAGGTTGCAACTGCCATTCAGAATACACATCTGCTTCAGCAGATCCGAAGCAGTGCCCGGCGTGAGCAGCTCATACGGGAAATATCCACACGCATACGTCGTGCTCCGGATATCCAATCCATTCTGGACACTTCGGTTAAGGAACTTGGTCGGGCTCTTAATGTTCCTCTTGCCAGTATTCAATTGAATGTCCAGCACCAGGAACAACAGGATGAGAATTCGGAAGCATCCCCACCCAATGAATCACAAGAAGGCTGAGAAGCTATGACGGTATCCAAGAAAACGCAGAAAAGAGGAAGTTGGTTCAGAAGATTGAACTTTGGAGCCCAGCTTACCATTCAGCTGCTCCCCCTGGTCCTCATCCCGACACTGGTAATGGGCATTGTGAGTTACATTCGCGCCCGGAACCTGCTGCGGGAACAGGCTGTCAGTCAGATGACCGTAGCAACTGTCGAACAACTTGCATATCTCGATTCCTGGGCAAAAACCAGGCAGGACTGGCTTTTCCTCCGTACAAATCCTGGCTCCTTACGTGATGCAACTGCATCCATTCTTGAGGATCCAGAAAACCCGGATCTCAGGGATGAACTGCGGATTCAGATTGAGGAGAGCCTTGAGGGACGAGGGACAGCTCTTTTTACCGAAGTAATGGTAGCAAGAGTGGATGATGGAGTTGTTTCTGAAGTTCTAGCCTCATCCAACCCGGAGCGGATGGGAACCTCGCCGCAGGTATTCAATGCCCTGTCCCTTAATTCACTAGAGCTCCTTACAGTCCACAACGATCCGATTTTTGCACCAACAAGTATTGCCGTCATTACCAGTGCACCCATGCGAGCCTCCTCGGCCGATGAAACGGACACTCTTGTGATCGGTGTTAATTATGGATCATCGATCAGCTCGTTGATGGAACAGATCCAGGTATTCTGGCAGCGTAAAGGTGTCTACCAGATCGAAAGCGGGCGAGCTTTCCTTGTCAAACAACCGGATATTGCCTACCTGCTGCCGCGCGTCGAGTCGGAAGTACAGATCATAACCGGCGTTTCCTTGCCTGCCCTTGAAATATATAACACCGAAGATATTGAAACACAGGAATATACTTCGCTTGAAAATGACGAAGTGCTGGGCAGCTTCCAGTGGCTTCCTGTTTGGGATGCTGCACTGGTAGTTGAACTGCCAATCGAGACAGCCTATGGCGGTTTGAACACTCTTACGCCGTTTATGGCAGCCTTGCTGATAATTACCAGTTTGTTCGTCACTATCCTTATCCCCCTGTTTACCAATCTCTCGCTGCGCCCTCTGCAGGAGCTTACCCGTTCTGTAAATATGATGGCAAAAGGAGACCTTGAGCAGAGAGTCTATCTGGAGCGTTCTGATGAACTGGGACAATTAGCGGACGCATTCAACCAGATGGCTGCAGACCTGCATACTTTCTATCAATCTCTGGAGGCTCGCGTGCGTGAGCGTACCCGGCAGATCCACACTGCAGCAGCGATTGCACGTGACACAACAGCCGACCGCCCTATCGAGCAATTGATGGATGAGACCGTCTGGTTGATTACTGACAGATTCCAGTATTATCACGCAGCGATCTATCTCCTCGATGAAAACGGGGAATTTGCCGTATTAAAAACATCATCATCTGAAGCCGGCCAGAAAATGCTGCAAAAGGGTTATAAACTGCCAGTGGGCAAGATCGGTCTGGTAGGATATGTAACTTCCACAGGAGAACCCCGTATTGCACCTGATGTCTCAAAGGATAGTTCGCACTTTGCAAACCCTGATCTTCCCGATACTCAGTCAGAAATTGTGATCCCGCTTCGGCGCGGCAAGAATATCCTTGGTGCATTGGATGTTCAGAGCAAGAAATTAAACGCTTTTAATGAAGAAGATATTCTTGTTCTAGAAACCATGGCAGATCAGCTTGCCGTAGCTATCGAAAATTCACTTCTGATCCATCATCAGACGGAACTAGCTGAACGGCGTCGTCAGGTCCTTGAGGTCTACCAGAAATTATCAGGGGATCAGAACTATGAAACCCTGACAAGGGCCATTCCACAAACCATCCAGGAATCTCTAGGGTATCAACGTGTTACATTGGCATTGAATCAGCTCGATCAACTTGTTCTGCATAATACCTACCCCGAACCTGAGCAAGGCGCTCCGGATCTATTCGGCAGTTCACCAGCTATGATCGGGTTTCTCGATCAATGCCTGCGAACACGCTCGCCTATCTTCCTCTCACCAGATGAGGTCGCTGAATATCTTGTTGAACCACATGCCGCAAAACAGGAAGCTCCTCTGTCAGGTCCTGATGGAATTCCAGCCCACTCATTTCTGGATTCAAACCTATCAACGCCATCCTTGCTGAGCTTACCGCTGCAATCCGGTGGAAGGGTAATGGGAGTACTGGCTATCGAACGTGAAGAAAGCAGCCGCCCCAGTGCAGAAGAAGCAGATATCTACGAACTGCTTGCCGGTCAAATATCGGCTGCGCTTCAAAATGCCCTCCTTTTGGAAGAAACGCAGGACAGTCTTTATCAGGTGCAAACACTCTACCGCCAACAAACGCATGAAGCGTGGTCAGATCTGCTGGCATCCAGAGTTCAAACACCGAATATGGCATCATACCAGCCGGATCCCGGAAACTCTCTCGATGAAAACGCTGATGTGCTTTCCACTCCCCTGCAGCTTCGCGGGGAGACAATAGGATCACTCCTTCTTGGAAACACAAAAGATACCAGATGGAATGAAGATGACATCGAGCTGATTGAATCAGTAGCAAACGAAATAGCGGGAGCCGTGGAACAGCAGCGCCTGATGGTCGAGATTCACCGGCGAGCTGCAGAACTCCAGATTGCGGCGGAGATTGCTCGTGACGCAACCGGCCTTCTGGACCTCAGTACATTGATGCAGCGTGCTGTGCAGCTGATCCGTCAGCGATTCGGTTTTTATCATGTAGGAATATACATGCGAGGATCTGAATCCGGGAAAATTCATCTCCAGGCATCTGCAAGTGACTCACACGAGCAAATCGATCCCCGATCAGTAATCGTTTCGGATGGCTCTGACACAATACTTGGCCAGGTTATTGATGGCGGAGAAACATATCTGGCCCATGATGTCAGAGAGGAACGCCTTTTTCAACCAATTCCAGATCTTCCAGATACTGCCAGCCAGGTAGTTATTCCTCTTCATCTTGGCTCAGACGTTTTTGGAGCCCTTGATGTACACAGCACCAAGGCTCATACTTTTCAGACAGCAGATATTACTGTTCTTGAAATTCTGGCAGACCAGATCTCTGTTGCAATTCAGAACGCCCGCACCTATGACGAGGCCGTTCAGCGTGCAGAGCGTGAAGAAACAGCCATTCAATTCACTCGCACTATTCGTTCAGCCGTCGATCTGGACAACCTGATGCAGAAAGCACTGCAGTTCATTCAAACAACTGTCGGAATAGAAAACGCTACAATCCACCTGCTTCAACCAGATATCCAGGATGGAAACATGGAAAATAGTACAGCTCCTGAAAAGGAGCCCCCGCCAGAACAACAAACAACTGGTAGAGATAACTTATGAAAACAACAGGTGATGCGTTTCAAACTCGGTTGGAGAAAATCGTAACGAACTATGCCCGTCTTTCCGAATTGCAGAGTGCAATAAAGCGTGAGCAGCCGGGAAAAATTGAACGTTACTCGATCTGGGCATGGGAAACTGATCCACAGGGAAACCTGACCTGGTGCAGCCCTGAAGTTACTCATCTTACCGGTCATACGCCTGCGGAATTAAAAGGCAAGCCGGCATTCTCTCCAATTCTAACGGACGTAAGCAGCTCAATCCTGCAAAAAGCGATTGAGAGCAAACGTACAGTAAAGAATCTGGTTCTTGAAGGTTTTTCGAGAGATGGAAGGGAAATCCACCTATCTTTCCACGCTGAACCAGGGCAGCTGGATCCTTCCAGCAATGCCGGGTATACAGGTCTTACAAACCTGATCCAGATGGAAATCCAACAGGATTCTTCAACTGGCAGAGCTGGAGAAGTGGAGGAGAAAAGAGCAGCAGCTGATCCTTCTCTTCTCTCTGTATACAGAACTGCAGGCGGTTTTTCAATAAACAAAGAAGGATTCAGCACCATACCAACACCGCCAACCGAAACAGTCCAATCATCGGAAATCCGGGGTGATAAGCTGCTGGTGCCAATTCAAACCGGCGGAACCACACTGGGAGTTCTCGAGCTTGAAAAGGGAGAAAACAAATCAGCATGGGAAGACTCAGACATCCAGGTTATTGAGAATCTGGCAGGCCAGTTGGGATCAGCAATTCAGGATGTGAGGGCCTATGAACTCACTCTCCAGGCACTCGACGAAATGCAGCAAGCCGACCAGCTTAAATCTCAACTTCTCGCGAACATGTCTCATGAACTTCGTACACCTTTGAACTCCATTATTGGGTTCTCCAGTGTTATTCTCAAAGGCATCGATGGCGAGATCAATGAAACACAGGAACAGGATGTCCAACAAATCTACAATGCAGGCCAACACCTTCTGGGATTGATTAATAACGTACTTGACCTCTCGAAAATTGAAGCAGACAAGATGGAACTCTCCCTTACAAAGGTGAATCTCCAGGCTATTATCCATGAAGTAGTTGAAATTACGACAGCACTCATCAAACAGAAGCCTGTCGAGCTCATCGTCGATATTCCCGAGAATATACCTGTTATTGAAGCAGACAGCACGCGTGTGCGCCAAATTCTGTTAAACCTGCTTTCCAATGCAGTGAAATTCACCAACGAAGGCCACATAGCCATTTATGCAAGATTGTATACCGGTGAACGGGGAGAGGAGATTCTGATCGCCGTTGCTGACTCAGGTATTGGTATCGCGCCCGAGGATCAGATTAAACTTTTCGAGCCGTTCTTTCAAATCCAGGGTATGTCCTCCAGGCCGGGATCCGGGACAGGCCTGGGACTATCTATTTGCCGCCACCTCGTCGAGCTGCATCAGGGAAGAATTTGGGTTGAAAGCAGTCCGGGTGAGGGCAGTACTTTTACCTTTACACTTCCTACCAGTCAACCAGACCGCCCGACAGAAGAAAAAGTTGCTGAAATGATGCTCATCAGCAGCAAACCGGAAAAGACCGAAGTACTTCAGCAGATGCTTCCAGAGTATTCATTCCACGCCGGCAATCTGACTATCCTGCAAAATGCCCAGCCAGGGCAGGAAGGACATAAACCGCCCCTTCTTGTTGAACTCCCGACGAATGAAAATGAGTTATGGAATTTCCTGCAAATCCTGTCGCAATCACCGGTATACATGGGATATCCTGTACAATTCCTCGCATTCGACAACAACCAGGGCATACTTTTACCACCACTTCGCCTTGCGACGTCACCTCTCACAGCAGAGACAACACAGCAGTTGGTTCGTACGCTGTACCCGGAAGCCATAACCAATGATAAGCCTGTATGGTTCCTGGTAAACTCAGATACTGACCTTATACATGAACAAGCATCCCTCCTTTCGGATGCAGGCCAACTCGAAGTTCAGATATTTAATGATGCTCGAGCTGCCCTTACGGAAATAAGAACAAGTCAGCCTGACGCCCTTCTCTTTAATCTTTTCATGCCCCAGGCTGAGGGATTCCGGATCCTGGAAACCCTGCGGGCGGAACAGCTCCTGCCCGAGAGTGAGTGTATCCTGATGCTTCCTCAAACCCCGGCAGGACATGAGGGCCGACAGTTTATGCGGTATATCCAGCATTTGGTTGCTAATAACAAACTCACGATTCAGGTTATACAGCAGCTGGTCAAACAGAGCATCACAAAGTTCAGTGATATCTGACAGCTGGTGAATTTTCAGCCACTTGCAGGCTCTATCTGAGTCAATTGAAAATGCTGTTTGTAAAGCCCGGGGACTATTCCGCCTGAAACATAACTTTGAAATTCAGCGTCCAGCTACCTCCATGTTAATCCCTGATATGTTATAGAATAAAGCATCCAACTTTAGAATACATTTTGTATTCGACGCTTTTTATTCACCACAGCATCAAAATCGGAGCAATATCAGCTACCAAAGAGGAGCAGCAATGATCATAGGCATACCACGAGAACGGAAACCTTTCGAATATCGTGTTGGTCTACCTCCTGCTGGTGTACAGATTCTTGCTGAGGAGAGACACTCAGTCTATGTCGAAGACAACGCAGGGGCAGGCGCTGGTTTTTCCAATCAGGATTATCTCGAAGCTGGAGCATCTATCGCCTATAGCGGCGAGGAATTATATGGGCGTGCTGACCTTATCTTGAAGTTCTCACAACCAGTGCAGGAAGAAACAGGCTGGATCCAGGACGGCCAGGCAATTGCAGGTTTCCTCCACCTTGCAGCCGCGAAGAAGGAACTGTTCGAACACCTGGCTGCCAGGAAAACAACAGTAATAGCTTATGAACAAATTGAAGATTCACAGGGCACACGCCCTGTCCTCAAACCTTTAAGTCAGATTGGGGGTAGAATGGCTGCACAGACAGCTGCAAGATTGATGCAGAATGACCACGGAGGAAAGGGAATACTGCTAAGTGGGCTTCCAGGTATCCCTCCGGCAGAGATCGTCATTATTGGAGCAGGTGTAGCCGGCAGCACTGCAGCAAGAACATTTGCAGGCCTTGGTGCCCATGTCACAGTGCTGGACATCGATATCCAGAATTTATTCTCATTGGAAACTTCGCAAGCCACAGCATGTACAACGATGCTTGCAACAAAAAGCAACCTGCAGCTGGCCGCTTCCTATGCAGATGTAATCGTTGGTGCGGTTCTAAATCCAGGTGAAAGAGCCCCTGTTGTCCTGACAGAAGAGATTGTCTCACAGATGAAGCCTCAATCCGTGTTTATCGATCTCAGTATTGATCAGGGAGGCTGTAGTGAGACTTCCCACCCAACAACGCATGACAACCCCACATATGTTTATCAGAATGTGATCCACTATTGCGTTCCCAATGTATCTGGCGTGATAGGCCGTACAGCAAGCTATGCATTGTATAATGGCCTGTATCCATTCCTCCTTCAGCTGGCTTCACTTGGCCTTGAAGGCGCCGTTAAAAATAATAAGGCACTGGAACGCGGTGTAAATCTATATCACGGCGAGACCCGGCATCTGAAAAGACTAGGAGGTAACTAAAGCAGATCATATGAGTTGGTTGAACGCGTATCAATCCAGATTTACATCAGCAGAGAAAGCCATCCGGGTTATAGAATCAGGTCACCGTATCTTCCTGAGCGGGAACTGCTCCGTGCCCCAGCAGCTGCTCTCTGCGCTGGTGGATCACAGTAGAAAGCTGCATGACGTCGAGGTTGTCCAGGTCCTGACAATTGGCCCTGCACCTCACGCAGACCTCTCATTGGAAGGACATCTCAGAATAAATAACCTGTTCATCGGCAGCAATGTCCGCCAGGCTGTTCATGAGGGCCGCGCCGACTTCACGCCCTGCTTCCTTTCAGAGGTTCCCCTGCTTTTCCGCAACCGTCATCTTCCTCTGGATGCAGCGTTGATCCACGTAAGCCCGCCGGATGAACATGGATTCTGCAGTCTTGGGATTGAAGCTGGATTGTCCAAAACTCCCGCAGAGATGGCGCAAATTGTCATTGCTGAAGTAAACCAGCAAATGCCTCGAACACTGGGTGACTCCTTTATTCATATATCCAAGATCGATCACGCTGTCCCAGTGGATTACCCGCTGCAGGAACTTCATATGAGCAAAAGCAATGAACTCAGTCGAAGAATCGGCAGGCACGTTGCATCGTTGATTGAGGATGGCTCCACCCTTCAGCTGGGCATTGGCGCAATCCCGGATGGCGTACTTCATTATCTCGAAGACAAGAAAGATCTCGGTGTCCATACCGAGCTATTCTCAAACGGCGTAATGGAGCTTGTACTCAAGGGGGTCATAACCAACGAAAAACGCAGCATACATCCTGGTAAAATAACAGCCGGGTTTATTATTGGCACAAAGGAATTGTATGATTTTGTCGATGATAATCCAATCATCGACCTTCATCCAACGGAATATGTAAACGACCCCTTTATTATTTCCCGTAACGATCGGATGGTTTCAATCAATTCAGCCATCGAAGTCGATCTAACCGGCCAGGTTTGTGCAGATAGTATAGGGACAAAATTGTATTCTGGTGTTGGTGGCCAGCTCGATTTTATCTACGGCGCATCTCGCAGTAAAGGAGGGAAACCTGTCATTGCTCTGCCCTCTACAGTCACCACCCGTGATAATAAGACAATCAGTCGCATTACTGCCCGTCTGCAGCCGGGAGCAGGAGTTGTTACCACTCGAAACCATGTCCACTATGTTGTAACGGAACATGGCATCGCTGAATTGTACGCCCGAAGCATTCGAGAACGGGCTCGCGCTCTGATACAAATTGCAGCGCCAGAATTCCAGGAGAACCTTGAAAAAAAAGCCAGTGAATTGGGGTATCTATGAAAAGAAAAGCCAGAATTATCGCCACAATCGGTCCAAGCAGTTCCTCAAGTGATGTTGTTCGAAAACTTATTAATGCCGGTGTAAACATTTTCCGTTTGAATTTTTCTCACGGCACACATGAGGATCATTCCAGATCATTTAAGATCATTCGCAAAGAAGCCGCCGATTTAAATCAACCTGTTGCTATTATGATGGACCTGCAGGGACCAAAAATACGGACCGGCGAGATGAAGGATGGTCAACCAGCCATTCTGGAAAAAGGGAAACATGTCCTCCTTACAACTTCAGAAGTGCCCGGAACAGCAGAGAAATTCACAATCCGTTACAACGAGCTTCCTGAAGACCTCTCCTCCGGTGATTTGATCCTGATCGATGATGGAAAAATCAGGCTCGAAACCGTAGATACAAGCAGGTGCGAGGTTACGGCTCTTGTCCTGACTGGAGGGAAAGTCAAAGCACACAAAGGTGTCAACCTCCCTGGAACGAAACTATCTATTCCCCCGCTTACCGAAAAAGACAAGCGCGATCTTGCATTTGGCATGGAACTGGGTGTGGATGTTATTGCCCTTTCATTTGTCAGCAGGGCAGAGAATATTAATATCCTGCGATCCGCTGTACAGGATCTGTCGTCGTCAAAACTCGAGGTACCCATCATAGCCAAACTTGAACGCCCTGAATCCGTAACAAACCTGGAAGAAATCCTCGAAGCTGCAGATGGAGTAATGGTGGCACGCGGGGACCTGGGTGTTGAGGTATCGCCGGAACGTGTTCCATCAATTCAGAAGCGGATCATTCATACAGCCAACATTCAAAACAAGATGGTTATAACAGCAACCCAGATGCTGGAGTCAATGATCAGTATACCTACCCCGACCCGTGCGGAATCATCGGATGTTGCCAATGCAGTCTTCGACGGCAGCGATACACTCATGCTCTCTGGTGAAACTGCCATTGGTAAATATCCGATCGAGGTTGTTGAAACCATGAACTGTATCATCACTGATGCAGAAGAACACGCCGAGGAGTGGGGCTGGGATTACCGTCTGGAGAAAGCTCCCACCACTGATGACGCAGCAGCCACTACGCATGCTGCACGCCACCTCGCGGAGGACCGAGGCGTTTGTGCAATCGCAGTATTCACTCGCTCCGGGAGGACAGCCCTGTTGATGTCCAAGGCGCGGCCAAACGTACCTGTCTATGCTTTCACGCCAGAACCGGAAACATATCGCCGAATGGCGTTCTATTGGGGAGTACAACCCTTCCTGATTCCAATGGCCGATTCAGTGGAAAAAATGAGCGCAATCCTGGAGGAAGCGCTGCTTACTTCACGTACGTTTACTCCGGGGGATCAAGTTGTTCTTGTCGCCAGCCTGCCGATAGGTGCCATGGGACCAGCGAACCTGACCTTGCTGCATACAATCAGAGAAGGAAAAAAAGACAAACCCTGGTCGTGATCCAAGACGTGTCTAATCCGATCTGGTATAGATGATATCCCTATCCAAACATACCTGAGGGAGTATCATCCTCTTTGATTTCCTCCAGTGGTTGATTAGAACCTGAAGTTTTTATATCAGAAATTATCCCGGCAGTTTTATCGACATAAAGGTTCTTTGCCACAGAGAGCTTTTGTGTTTTTCTTTCCAAAAATCCAAAAACAAGAATTAGAAGAAACGCACCTGCGAAGATCAGAATAAAAGACGAAAGTAGTATCATGCCGCGGGCTTGTGTAAAAAGATCCAGCAGCAAAGGCCTTAGCAAATTGATACGAACAGCAGGCTGATCCGTATTCCGTTCGATCACACGAAGTAGAATTACTCCCAATCCGGGTACAAAAATCCCTGCCGGAATTGTGAAAATACCGGCCGCCAGAAGTGGACCACCCCACCACGTGCCCAACTCCCTCCATGAACGAATTCGCAAAACCATTACAATACCCAAAAGGAAAACCGGTATCAACCAGCCAAGTGTCATTAGTCGATAGAGTTGAAGAATTGTACTTCTTGCATTATTTGCCTGGTCCAATGCTTCCTGATCAACATCTTTCAACAAAGCCACCTCATCAGGGAGAACCGTGTACATTTCCATTACAGATTCTTTCAACTGGTTGACCAGATACTCATGAGCTCGAGCCTCACGTGGTTTACAGGCATCTGAGAGAAAGTCAGCCATTGATAATTCGCCGGATTGGTATCTGTTAATAACTTCAGGCAAACAAGCAGGCCAGGAATCCACCAACACCTGTGCTACACGATCCGCTCTTATCAAAGTCATACTTTCAGAAAGTGACTTTGTATGCAAAGAAAAATATGGGAAATCAACCATTCCCTGCAGCCAGGCGTAAGCCTCATTTAGATTCATCTTGATTTCTGCAGCCGCCCAATCCCTGGGCAGAAGCAATTTGCTTATCAGTATTTGATCCTCGACAGGCAGGTCCAGCAGCACAGCCCTCATAGCGTCATCAGCACTGTCATTACCCGGTTCGGATTCCGAAGAAAGGAAGATATTTACCAGCCATGCATACAACAAATCCGATTCAATAAAGTGCCGTGAGGTCAGATCGATTACCAGTTCCTGGTCTGCAGTCACATCTGCAACTCCTGCAGAAAGAAAAGCAAACGGAAAGAACAGAACTGAAAGAACTACGGCAATAATTGCCAGGAAAGTAGCCAGATTGGCAAAGAAGCCGGCAGTTTTTTGCATTCGAAATACCTCACATGGCACGAAAATACCTGACTGCTGGATCTCTCAATAAAGCTGATTATATCGGGATATCAGATACGGGAAAAGAAAACCAGGCCCTATCATGCAGGCCTGGTCAGCTTGTGTATAAATAGAAACCATTTTTCTCGAAGAACTCTCACAAAATCTCAGGCATTACCGAAACTGCAGCATCAAATCCGTCAGGCTTTGCCGGGAAGGCCGAAGCTTTTCCTCCGGAAGTTCTGTAAGCGGGATATCGCTCATGTTTCCCACATCCTGCAAGGAAGGTTGAGCTTCGTTGATATAAAAAAGCCCCGTAATCAGAATGTTCTTTGCCTTCGTTTCCTCGAGCATGTGCAGTGCTGAAAGGCGGTCTGCCGGATCAAAGTCTCTCTCAAGCTTCTTCAACATCAGCATAGATCCGTCATGCATTTCTACTTCTTTTACCTCACCAGGCTGATACTCAACATGAATCTCTTCCTTTTTTGGAACCATTGTGACATCATGAAGCGGATCTTCATGCACTTTTGCCCAGGAGTAACTTTTTGTAGATTCATCCCGGTTATTAAACGTTACACAAGGACTGATAATATCCAGGACCGCTGTCCCTTCAAAACACAGCGCCGCCTTTATCAATTCCCTGACCTGTTTAGGATCTCCTGCAAAAGAGCGGGCAACAAAACCGCAATTGGCAGCCAATGCCTCCAGACACACATCTACCGGCATAAAAGGATTAACACCCTGTTTCTTCAGCACCTGCCCTTTGTCTGCCGTGGCGGAAAATTGGCCTTTTGTCAAACCATAGACACCATTGTTTTCTACGATATATACCATCGGCAGGTTACGCCGTAGAAGGTGGATAAACTGACCAATTCCAATGCTCGCAGTATCACCATCACCACTCACTCCAATGCCTTTTAAGCTTCTATTTGCAACCAGAGCACCAGTAGCAAGTGAAGGCATGCGACCATGAAGTCCATTAAATCCATGTGAGCGGCTGAGGAAGTATGTTGGACTTTTACTGGAACATCCAATTCCTGAGAGTTTAATAATTTTTTCAGGCAGAATACCCAGCTCATAGCAAGCAGCAATAATCTGGGCCGAGATTGAGTTGTGGCCGCATCCCTGACACAAAGTAGAACGACGCCCCTTGTAATCGTTCTTTGTCAATCCGATTTCATTAGCGCTTCCTCTTGCAGCTTGAACAGTTGCTGTTACCATACTATCTTTGCTCCTTGGCCAAAACAGCCTTTTCTATCCACGTTGCTGTGAGCGGCAGCCCATTGTTTTTACTGAGTGATTGCAGTTTTTCGGCAAATTCCGGATAGTCCAGTGTAAGCAGCTGACGCATTTGGCCTTCCATGTTCATTTCGACCACATATACACGGTCATACTGCTTGAGAAACTCTGACACTTCATCGTGGAAAGGTACCGACCGAATACGCAGATAACTGCAGGGAATCTGCCCGGCGAGACGTTCCTGTGCCTCAATCATTGCCGGATCAGTGCTGCCGTATGCGATCAGACCGATCTTCGCATCAGGTGTTTCTCTCAAGACCGGCTCAGGAAGATATCTCGCTGCAGACTCGATTTTTCGCCACAGCCTTTCAAAATTTCTTTCCCATATATCCGGATCTTCACTGTAACGGGCGTTTTCATCATGCCCTGTACCACGCGCAAACCAGGCAGACTCAGGATGATCTGTTCCCGGAAGTGTCCGATAAGGAATCCCATCGCCGTCCACATCACGATACCGTCCGAATTCTTCAATTCTTTCAAGGTCTTCAGCCGACAGAACCTTGCCGCGGTTCAATGGCTGTTCAGGATACTCAAATGGTTTTGACATCCACACATTCATGCCGAGATCCAGATCCGATAACACAAAAACGGGAGTTTGAAGCTGTTCGGCTATATCAAGAGACCGCCAACCAAATTCGAAACACTCCTCCATTGAATTCGGGAAGAGAATTATATGTTTGGTATCGCCATGTCCGAGGTAGCGGGTGAACAAAACATCACCTTGTGATGTTCTTGTCGGCAGACCAGTGCTCGGTCCCATCCGCTGGACATCCCATATCACAATTGGCACCTCGGCAAAAAACGCAAGACCAACATATTCCGACATCAACGAAAGGCCGGGGCCGGAGGTCGAAGTCATCGATCTTGCACCAGCCCAGCCGGCTCCGATTGTCATTCCAACTGCAGAAAGCTCATCCTCAGCCTGAACAATGGCGTAATTGGCTTGACCTGTTTCTTTATCGGTACGCAGTTCCTGAAGGTATTCCTGCAGCTGTTCCGGCATACTGGAAGCAGGCGTAATTGGATACCATGCGGCAAAACCCACACCCCCATAAACGGAACCCAGTGCCCCGGCAGTATTCCCATCGATGAGGATCATACCCTCGGTCAGTGTATCCCTTTCGACAGAATAGGGGTCCTGCTTCTCCAGATTCGCAGCTGACCAATCGTATGCCTTCTTAATAGCAGACATATTCAGTTTTACTGGTTTCGTGTTACCTGAGAAATGGGCTGCAAGGCTGGCTTCAATCTCAACCAGATCGATCCCGAGAATATGCGCAAGGGAACCTACATAAACCATATTGGAGACGTAATCGCGAAGCTCCCTCGGGGGATCCACATCTTTTATGATTTCGCGTACAGGCATGGGGTAGCAAATTACATCTTTCCGTTTATCAGGCAGTTTAAAATGATCCGGGTAGAAGCATACTCCGCCAGGAGGAACCTGTTGAAAATCATCGTCCAATGTGCTCTTGTTCATTGCAATCAGAATCTGTTTGTTCTCAGTTCGAGCTGTATAGCCTTTATTACTTAGGCGTATCCAGAACCATGTCGGTAATCCCTGGATGTTGGACGGAAACAGATTCTTGCCGCTCACTGGTATGCCCATGCGGAACAACGAACGCATGATAGCCAGATTTGCTGTCTGACTGCCTGAGCCATTTACAGTTGCCACGTTGATACTGAAATCGTTGATGATACTGGCCCGGGAAGCCGCTTTCTTGTGCATTTCTAATTCAGCAGTCTGTTCACTCATTCCTTTTCCTTAGAAGGTATATTTTGTTGATCAGCAGAATTGGATTCATAGTGAATTCTCGCCGGCGAGTTACGCAATCGCGTGCGACTGACTTCTGATCGATTTTGAAGCAAACCTGTATGCTCAATCAGCGCTGTATACCCCCCCTCATAATCTCCAGAAATCACAGCATCCACCATTTCCTGGTGGTAGTTCCAGACCTCTTTCAGATACTTATAATCCGCATATACGTCCAGGCCCACTGCCTCATATCCCACCCAATAAGTTGTCAGCAAACCGCGTACAAACTGGTTTTCAAGCCTGGAAAACAATGTGAGATGGAGGGCTCTGTGTTCCTCATGTGGAAAATGTCCGGCATTCAGTTTATTCCAGGCTTGCTCCATGATTTCCTTTAACTTTTCCTTGTCCTGCTCATTCAGCAGTGCGACTGCTTCATACCAGAAGGCAGCTTCGACGTGATTTCGGAGAACCCCGAAATCCTCAAAATATGAAGGGTCAACAGCGAGGGAATACAGCAGGCTTAGCTGCAGGATTTTGTCGGGAGAGTAAGGAAGGACTCTCATCCCTGTTTTGGGTCGAACTTCGATCAAGCCCATAGTACGTGCGACTTCAAGCTGCTCCCGCAGTTTTCCGGTACTGATTCCAAGCTCTGATGCAAGCTGCTGAATGGCTGGAAGGCGATCTCCTGCTTTGTAATTTTCTGCAAGATAGCGCAGCAACCTTGAAGGAAGCCCATCTGATGTATGTAATCTGCTTCTGTTCATATTATCCTATTTATCTAATGAATTATATTGTTTTAACTGATTATACAGCGCAGGAAATCATAGTCAACAATTTTGAACGGGATCAGATATTCTTCCTGTACCAGGCAGGATATTCAACACCCCACTTTCCCCATACGAAATACTGACAATCAAACACTTTGTGTCCACAATATGCCTGTTTGCTACTATAATACAAGCTGGGCTTTTTTCCGTAGTAGCAAGCTATCACTGGATGCCTCAAACTGGAACGGAGAAATTCTATGCAGCGTTCTGAAGCCGTGGAGATCGTAAAGAAATATGTCCAGAATCCCGGTTTGATCCGGCACATGCTGGCTGTTGAAGCAGCAATGGAAGATTATGCTCGTTTGTATGATCAGGACCCCGAGGAATGGGGTTTAGCCGGACTGCTGCATGACTTCGATTGGGAAATCCATCCTACCATGGAAGAACACCCCTCTGCAGGTGCCCCCATCCTGAAAGAGCATGGAGTACCAGAAAAAATCATCCGGTGTATCCTAAGTCATGCAGACAGCACAGGTGTTGCCAGGGAATCCCTGATGGAAAAAGCGCTCTATGCTGTGGATGAACTGACAGGTTTGATCAGCGCAGCAACACTGGTCCGCCCTTCAAAATCCATTCATGATCTGAAAGTAAAATCTGTTAGAAAAAAATGGAAAGATGCACGGTTTGCAGCCAATGTGGACCGCGAACAGATTGAGCAAGGTGCTGCTGATCTTGGTATCGAACTAAACGATCACATTGCGAATGTTATTCACTCAATGCAGCGTATTGCTCCGGAGCTGGGGCTTGATGGAGGACAATCCTGATACGGACCATGGAAGACACTTGTCCTGCTGTAGAAAACAGCATACCTTGGGATGATACGCCTCTGCTGGTATAATGCAGCGGTCTGAAACACTCCGGAAAAGTAGAAACCTATGACAGAAAAAAAAGATAAAGAAACCACAACTCGCACCTGTCCCGTCTGCGGAACCAAACTTTCAGAATCAGCCGAAAGATGCCTTGTCTGTGGGACAACTTTTATTCCCGGCACGAACAAGACAAAAAGACGCGGTTCTTCCCAGATCACGCTTTCACTTCCGCTTGCACTGGTCATGATTGGTGTCTTTACCTTGCTGGCTGCCGGGGCAACGTATGCAGCTCTCAGTCTGACCGGGATCAGTGATGAAGCCCCAACCGAAACTCCTACGATCACCCTTACTCCTACAGTGACCTTTACTCCAGAGCCAACCGTCACTGGTACACCAGAGCCAACATGGACGCCGCTGCCTCCTATCGAATATACTGTGGTCGAAAACGACACCTGTATCGGTCTGGCTGTATTCTATGAGGTCTCGGTTCGAGCTATCACCGAGCTGAACAATCTCGGTACCGAATGTTTCATTGTTCCTGGACAATCGATACTGATTCCCCAACCAACCCCGACTTCTTCACCAACACCCACGCTGACTCTTGAACCTATTGCTGCTACCGAAGAAGCCTGTGAAAAACTGGATTACGAAGTCCAGTCAAATGACACTTTGTTCAGTATCTCGCTGAATTATGCTGTCTCAATGGAAGCGCTGCAATCATACAACAATATGAACACAGACATCGTTTATGAAGGTCAGATTCTTGTTATCCCCTTGTGTGAGCAGGTTCTTCCCAATGCACCTACTGCTACACCAACAGACATACCTCCCTATCCAGCCCCCAACCCTCTGCTTCCACAGGATGGGCAAGCTTTCACACTTGTAAACGACACTGTTACACTGCAGTGGGCATCTGTTGGTGAACTAAGCGAGGAAGAATACTATCAGGTTACTGTGATTGATGTCACTGAAGGAACGGGTGATGTAAGGATCACCGAACAAGTCACAGACACCAAGTATATTGTCCCGGTTTCACTCAGGCCGGCAGAGACTTCTCCACATGTCTTCCGATGGTCGGTGATCACCGTACGTCAGACCGGTTCAGATCCTGAAGGTAATCCGATATTCAAAACAGCAGGCTTACGCAGCGCTTATAGAGTCTTCTCCTGGTCAGGAGCAGTACCAGAACCAACACCGGAATCCTGATCATTACCTAATAAAAAACAGGCTGCTGGTATACGAGAATCAGCAGCCTTTCATTAAAAGAACCCCTGTGTTCACTCAACCCATCGAACACTTCCGGTTTCACCCGTATCATAGCCCCCAAGTTTTTCAATTTCAGATTTGGCAGCATCACTCTTGAGCCATTCCACCAGGCGTTGAATCGGTTCACTCTGCCAAGTTTCCTCGGGTAAAACAAGTTCATACCGTTCACGAGTGAGGAATTTAAAAACCAGGTCATAACTTAATGCTGCTGTTTCAATCCCGATCCCGGCATCCGCATCCCCTTCTGCAACTGCTCTTGCAACTTCTGAATGTGTGGCAGCTTCTCTCTCGTAGCCGTTAATGGATTCCGAAGGTATCGATAAACGTCTGAGTTCTTCATCCAGCCACACACGTGTCCCAGCACCTCTCTGGCGGTTAATAAAACGAATGTCAGCATGCATCAGATCTTCCAATCCCTTGAGCCTCTCAGGGTTGGAACGAGATAATATCAATCCCAGTCTCCGATGTGCCACAGTTACGAGTGCAATACGTTTACCCGGCAGTATCCGGCTGATAAAGGGAATATTATAGGCTTGTGTTTCTTCATCCCAAAGATGGCTCCCCGCAAGATCGGCTTCCCCATCAGCCAGTGCAATTAATCCCCCCAGGCTTCCAGCAAAAACAACTTTCATCCCGAAACCAGGAGACAGATTGCCAAAAGTATTAGCCAGGATAACGAGTGCAAGGTCATGTGACCCCACAAACCGGAATTCTTCTTCTACATGTGTGGAACTTGATTTCTCTATTGTACGCCATCGATCCATGGCAATCCTTACAGCCTGTTCAACTTCTGCAGGGGTGTATCCTTCAGTGAGCACCTGCAGCAGGAATGCTTCAGCTTTATGAACCAGCTCTGCTTTTCGTATTGATTTCCTGGCGGGCGGCATTTTTCCGCCAATTACACGGGTTCCCTGCCCCGAACGGCTGATAACAAGACCTTGTTCAGACAGCTCCTGATATGCCTTCAAAACAGTCGACGGAGTACAACTCCATTCCTCAGCCAATGCACGAATTGATGGCAGGCGGGTTCCAGATTCAATTTTCCCGCTCAGAATATCTGCCCGTATCGAGTGTGCTATCCGTTGATAGAGATATCCCTTTTTCATAAGATCCTCTTTAATTAAGCGGCAAGTTATGCCTTAATACCGAATATTGTCTCTTTTTACCACCAGCTGACAGCTTCGCCTACTCCCTAAAACACTCCACATGAATTCTGCAGAACAACAGGAAGTTTTGCAAGTGCACGTGCAGTTCTTGTTCCATACCAGCTGATCCAGGTACCATCTATCCGAAGTATACGATCATATGCAACCGCATTCGTTGCATAAACCGCATCCATCAAGGCCAACCGGTCAGCGTCAGAAAAGACAAAAGGGTCGTCAGGCAGAAGAATGATCTCCGGATTTCTAAGACTGATTTCCTCAGCAGTTACGCGTGGATAGCGCATATCCCTCCCGGGAATTTCCACGGGCGGTGACAACCCCAAATCCGCCTCGAATGGATATTTCCTCTTTCGGTCGAAAAAAACATTCTGTGCACCACAGAGGGAGAGCACATCATGACAATAAGTATCGCTGTTAAAAGTCATCCACCATGCACCATACTCGGGGCTTTGTTCATACCATACAGGACAAAATACCGTCACCTGGTCTCTTTTTTCCTGCAATTTTTTGGATGTTTCCCACAAATTCTCAAGATGCTGAATATTCTGTAGAGAATCATTATTTGATATCTTTATCCTGTTTTTCAACTCATAGAGAAACTCGATTGTGTCTTTTACCGATTTTGGCGTTGAAACCCAAACATTCAATCCCCGTTCCATCATGAAAAGCAATTGCTGCCGGTCATTCTCTTCCTTGTTTGTTATGATCAGATCAGGTGAAAGCGTAATGATTTTCTCAACAGCTATACTTTTGGGCCCGCCCAGGCGGATGATATGATCATCGTGATTTCTCTGAATCGGGCAGAAATCAGTAACACCAATAAGTGTATCTCCCATGCCAAGCGTGAAGATGCTGTCGGTAACAGAGGGTATCAGGCTGACAATTCTATGTGCTTCCCCCGTTCTCTTCAACCAGACTCTCCTTATTTATCGTGCCAAACCAGTAAAAAAATACACAGGATCTATGTCTCCAGCAAATTGAAGACAGCTGACGTCATAATTCCAACACCCAGGGGGAGCACATCTTCATCAAAATCAAACCCAGGGTTATGATGAGCGCCATCAAGCCCTTTTTCTGCATTCTTTGAACCAACAAAGATATATGCTCCAGGAACCCGTGCCTGAAATTCTGCCATATCTTCTGAACCCATAACCTTACAGTCTGTATCTATGCTGGAATCAGGAAGAAGATTCTGAACTATCTGTCTGATATCTCTGGTTATGCCGGGTGAGTTATAGACCGGTTTGGAGACTTGTTCGACTTCAAGATCTGCCCGGCATCCATTTGCCTCAGCGGTTTTTTGTACTACGGTTTTTAGCCTCTTCAAAACCAGCTTCCGCACTTTTGGATCAAATGTCCTGATCGTCCCTTCCATGACCAATTTCGGAGGAATTACATTAAAAGTCGTGCCTGAATGAATGCTGGTGATGCTGACAACTGCAGATTCCATGGGATTAATAGATCGTGAGACAATCGATTGGATCGCTGTAACAATATTCGCCCCTGCTAGAACAGGGTCAAGTGCCAATTCAGGCGCGGAACCATGCCCACCTCTGCCGTGGACTTCAATACGGATTTTTTCCGCACCTGCCATGACCGGCCCTTCAGTAAGCCCAATCCATCCAACAGGCTCGGTATTCCACAGATGCATCGCTACACACGCATCCGGCTCTGGTGATTCAAGCACTCCGTCCTGGATCATTGATAACGCCCCATCAAATCCTTCTTCTCCAGGTTGGAATACAAGTTTTACACTACCGAAAAATTTATCCTGCAGTTTCTTGAGAAGAGACGCGGTTCCCAGGCCAATGGCAGTATGCCCATCATGTCCACATGCATGCATGGCACCTTCAACAACAGAAGCGTAGTCAGCCCCGGTCTGCTCATGGATAGGAAGTGCATCCATATCAAATCTTGCCAGAACACAGGAGCCTTGCTGATCGCCATGCAATACCCCCACGACCCCGCTTACCCCAATTCCTGTTTGAACCTCGTAGCCAATTCTTTCCAATGTTTCCGCAACAATGCCTGAAGTTCTGGGAAGATCCATGCCTATTTCAGGATGCTTGTGGAAATCTCTCCGCCATTCAACCAGTTGTTCTTTCAATAACTGGCTTTCTTCCAGGAACCATTTATTGTCCACAGACACTCCATTTCTAAAAGCAGACTATTTAGTGTTCACAAATCAAAGCTGAGAACAAACACAGCCAGTCGTTTTCTGGTAGAAAGGAACAGAATTACAACCTTATCCCCACAAAAACATACTTCGCGAACCATTTAGCATAATTAATAACTGTGGTTTGATGTTTACTGATTCCTTTTTTTTCAGGACCCAGGTTGTTCTGTAATATCCAATTTTTATTTATTCCTGGTTTGATCTTGTCCCTTATTCCCGCTATTCTTCTGTCCGCTTATTTGCTCGACTTCTTCTTTGCTGAACTCTGCTCTTTGGCCTTCCTCCAGTGCGACAATTACTGTTCCCTTCAAAGGAAGTAACTCAATAACTTTCCCTTTTCCGAGTGGAGTTGATACTTTCTTATTCTTTTTCGGCAATCCTCTGGAGGCCTCTTTGTAGAGGTCATATTCATACATCAAGCAGCAGCGAAGGCGGCCACACATACCCGTGATTTCCTGTGGATTTAGGGAGATCCCTTGAGCTTTTGCCATTCTTATGGAAATCGGGCTGAAGCTGGTCATATATTTGGAACAGCAGCGTTCCTCCAAACCACAGGCTCCCATCCCGGCAAGATTTTGAGCGACATCGCGAGGGCCAATCTGTCTGAATTCCACCTTGGAGCCGCGAAATCTTTTTCGCATTGGTCGAAGAAGCCGTTTCAAATCAACTCGTTCATCACCATCGTTATTATAGAAGAAAGTAAGCCTGGAGCCGTTGAACGAAAATTGGGCTCTTGAAATTTTCAAACCTTCAAAACCCTCTTCCCTTGCTACCTCACGGCAGTAAACAATTGCATCCTGCTCTTTTCGCTGCCAACCAAGCCGAATAACGAGCTCTCTGGCAGACGCTTTCCGATCAACCTGCTTACAACTCTTGCCATCCAGGTTTCCCGGTAGTTCTTCAGAAAGCTGAACGACCTCGGCCATCTCCTGGCCCTTACTCGTGGAAACAAGAACATAATCACCCACACGTACTTCATCCAGGAGGCTCGCGTCGAAGTGGTAGACTTTTCCAAATGGATGGAAGCGCAGCCCTGCAAATAAACTTGTCTGTGATTCCGTCATATACCTATTCACACCTTCATTTTTTATAAGCCCGTATAATGCATCTATCCGGTTTCATGGAACTCTATCGTCCTTACGGACTTATTATTATCTTCCCTACTCCTCACTATTGATAGATAACTCGGGAGGAGCAGAATTTCGATTTTCCCTGAGTACACCGGCAATACGCTCGGCTAATTTTCCAATAGCCTTTGCTGCCGGGGAATCCGGATTTGCAATAACAACCGGAATACCATTATCACCAGCTTCTCTTACCTCTGGATTCATCGGAATCTCGCCAAGATATTCTACTTTCGATGATTCCGCCAGTTTTTTCCCTCCGCCGTTTCCAAACACTTCTATCCGAGTGCCATCCTCCAATTCCAGATAACTCATGTTTTCAATCACTCCGAGAACTGGAACCTTTACTGCCCTGAACATTTCAAGCCCGCGCTGCGCATCCTCCATGGAAACTCTCTGGGGCAGTGTTACAATGATACCTCCGTCCAGCGGCAGTGACTGTGAAAGGCTGATCTGCGCATCACCAGTTCCGGGCGGAAGGTCCACAATCAGATAATCCAACTCTCCCCAGTCAACATCCTCGATAAACTGCTTAATCGCAGAGTGAAGCATTGGCCCTCGCCAAATCAACGGCTGGCCATCCGGTACAAGGAATCCAATCGACATCATCTTGACACCATAAGCCTCAACCGGCACCATTTTTCCATCTTTCTGTAGTACAGGGTCATGGACTCCCATCATAGTTGGAATATTCGGCCCATAAATATCTGCATCCATAAGGCCGACTTTTTTACCATCTGCAGCCAACGAAGCAGCCATATTTACTGCAACAGTTGACTTGCCTACACCACCTTTACCTGATGCAACAGCTACCGCATATTGAAACGGTTTCTTATTGGCTGATTCCTGCATATAATATCCTCCATAGTGTATAGATCGCTGTTCATAATCAGCAGCAGGTACCATTATAACCTTTTCAGATAAGCCTGCACTTCTTTTAATGCCTGAAGATAGAGATTGATCAGTTCCTGATCTTCACCCCGGAACCGCCGTATAGTCTGTTGGGCACAAACAGTACACCCCCTCATTGCACGATAAGAATCTGTATTACAACTCAAACAACCGGCAAGTCTGATAAGAAGCAGACTGAACGCAAGCTGTTGTTCCGAAGCAATGGGAGAACCGACCGATGAATCAACAAGGTCCCGCCAGAGATTTCCCCTTAAATCCCGCAGGAGAGGCGCCACCCTCATGGGAAATAGCATTTCTGTGTCGTTTTGATACACTGCCCCTCCCCCGGAAGTTTCAGACATTTTTTTCCTGATAATAAAAACTGCATGCTGTTTGTTTTCGAACACAACCTATACTGAATTATACTCCCTGGTCAGCACTCAAGGAACTGCTGCTTGCGGACGTTCAAATCAAATGTAATTCTTCTGCTCACTTTCACGGTTGCACTCATTCCTCCTTACAGTTTCGGAGTCGCTAAACCTCCGTATGAAATCGGCCGCTTCCTGATTTATACCTTCACAAAAAGAGACAATAAAACGGCTGATTATAACAGGAAGAACTACCTGATTGACAATCATAGAGCCATCAGTTAAACTTTTGGCTGAGATATGGATAGTTTTTATCTAAAATGGATAATTTAGAGAGAGAGCATATAATGGAGACTGTAAATCCTGGTACGAAAGAAATCATTCTCACAGACAAAGCCGCGGAACAGATACAATCCATGATTAAGGAACGAGAACTGGAGAATGCTGCCTTGCGCGTTTTTGTAGCCGGAAGCGGCTGCTCAGTTTTGCAATACGGCATGGCACTCGATCTCGAAAAAAGAGACGATGATCTGGAATTTAAATATGATGGTGTCAGTGTGCTGGTTGATCCCATGTCATTGGAATATATGGCTGGATCAGTAATTGACTTTATGGAACATGAACACGGCGCTGGATTTCAGATCGACAATCCCAATGTTATACCTGCACCGGGCGGCTCAACCTGCGGCGGCTGCAGCGGATGTGGTTAAGAGGATGGATGAACGTTTGAATCCAAACGTTGATCAGTGTAAATACTGATCAACGTTTTTTTTAATCACATCCACCAATCCAAACAGGAAATCCAGAGGGGAAGAAATGAAAAAAACCTGGTGCGATGAAATTCCGCTATACAGGCTTCTTCAACAATACAGATCACGATAAATACGAATTAAAAAAAACTGGCCGGATTTCAGCGCCGGAGGACTACACCAATTATTCCGAATGAGCCGATCAATAAAAGCCCAAAAATTGCCAATATCGGGGGAATCCCGCGTTCAGTTGTGGTACCTTCCACCGCAAATGTCGGATAGACAACAGCAGGAGCCTGCGTGAAAGTTGGAAGGCGTGTTGGCTGATTGTCAACAAGGTTGAATTGTGCTGCAAGCGTCGGATCTATTGTAGCTGTAACCCGAGGTGTTGGCGTGGGCGGAGGCTCTACAACGGGCAAAAGCACCTGTCCGGCATTCAAACGAACAAAGGGAGCATAGACCCATGCTTTGTTCCCATCAACACCGTAATAAACGATCTGGATCCAGTCTCCTCCAGGTGATCGCCCCAATGCAACCGCTTCCTGCCCCGAAATCAGCACCCCAACCTGTTCATAATCCAGAGAAGGACCCATGCGTACATTCACCCGGTCAGGTACAATAATTGTAGGACCAGTGGGCGTCCCTGTAACTGTCGGGGCCAGTGTTTCCTGGATAAGACTTGAAGCCAAAACACCTGTAGACTGCGTCAACAAGAATACAGCCAGCAAAATCAGACTTATCCAGAATATTCGTTTTATTTGTTCCATCTTAATATTGCTCCTCTGACACGGGCAGATTATACTACAGGCAGCCCATTCTTGAGGCAAAAAAAGCATGAACAAACTCAACGAAGATAATCGAAGAACATATCATGGTGATATACAACCTGATGATTTTGCAAACGCTCTGATTGCAGAGTTCCACCATGGAAACCTGATCGGCCGAAAGGTTGGGTCAGGTGAAAAACTCCTTGTGCAGTTGGCAACCCGCGACATGGCAACGTCCGGCGGCCGGACATCACTGGCCATCCATATGACCCGGATTGAGGATGGTGTTCTTGTGGAACTGGGCGATCAGGAATGGTTTGGGATCGCAGCAAGCCTTGGTAAATCAGCAATTGCTGCACTTCACAACCCGCTAAGCTTACTGGGGCGATTGGATGACATAGCCCAGGATATCACGTCCCTTCAGTTGAAAGAACGTATCTGGGAAACAATCGAACGCACCGCAGCCAGCCTTGGAGCATCCACAATGCTTTCCGAGCGTCTTCGCCGACTTACCTGCCCATACTGCCTCACAGCAAACAGTGTTGGGGAACCCAGTTGTACCGCTTGCGGCGCGCCGTTGGGATTGTATCAGCCTTTGGCATGTCAGGAATGTGGCTTCGTTGCACGGGCAGCTGATGCCTTTTGCCCCCAATGCGGTGCTCCACTCAGATAGGCATTCTTCGAGTAATAACTCCAGACATTAAGACACAGCCCAAAATCTCTGGGCTGTGTCTGATCATGTTGTCCAGATAGAAATGATTAACCGGCAAGCTCATATCCCTGCTGTAGCGCTTTCAAATTCGCAGGAATTGTCTGCCTATGTCGTTCTGGAATATGCTCCTCCAATGCTTGAGCCAAACCATCGAGGGGGAGTACCTCCAGCTTGCCCAAAAGGCCGCCCAACATCACAAGGTTTGCCATTCGTCGATTTCCAAGCTCATCCGCGATCTCTGTTGCAGGCAGCAATACCACATCCAGATCCTCGCGATCAGTTTTTTTATCGATCAGCGATTCATTGATGACCAGAACTCCGCCGCTTCTAACCAACGATTCGTATTTATCGAATGAAGGCAGATTCATTACCAGAGCTGCCAGCGGTAAACGTACGATCGGAGAACCGATCGGTTTGTCGCTTATGATGACAGTGCAATGGGCGGTGCCGCCCCGCATTTCAGGGCCATAGGAAGGAATCCAGGTCACATGCTTTTCAGCATCCAGAGCAGTATATGCGAGCAGCTGGCCGGCAAACAGTACTCCCTGCCCACCAAATCCTGAGATGATTATTTCACTTTGCATGCCTTACCGCCCTTTCGTTATCTTTTCAACTGCTGGAGCAACCTTGAAATCTCCAAGTGGATAAACCGGAATCATTTGTTCTTCGAGCCAGGTCAGCGCGTCAGAAGGTGTCATTTTCCAGTTTGTAGGACAGCTGGAAAGCAGTTCCACCATGGCAAATCCCAGCCCCTGCTTCTGTACTTCAAAAGCTGTACGAATCGCCTTTTTTGCTTTTCTGATATTGGCTGGATTATGCAAGCTGCGGCGTACAATGTACGCAGCACCATCGACCGTGGCCAGAACCTCAGACATTTTCAGGGGCATACCGGTTAGTTCCACATCCCGCCCGCGTGGTGAAGACGTTGTCACCTGTCCAGGAAGTGTTGTGGGTGCCATCTGACCGCCTGTCATACCATAGATCGCATTGTTAATAAAAATGACTGTTATGTTTTCTCCTCGGCCGGCAGCATGCAGGATTTCAGCCGAGCCGATAGATGCAAGATCGCCATCTCCCTGATACGTAAACACAATCCTGTCAGGGTTTACTCGCTTGATTCCTGTTGCCATAGCAGGTGCGCGTCCATGCGCTGCTTCAGCGAAATCCATATCGAAGTAGTAGTAACAGAAAACCGAGCATCCTACTGGTGCTACACCAATCGTTTCTTCCCGAATACCCATCTCATCGATCACTTCAGCCACAAGGCGATGGGCAACTCCATGAAGGCAGCCCGGACAATAATGTGTTCCTCCCTCTGTGAGGGATTTTGGTCTGCTATATACCAGGGTTTCAACCATTTCAGTCTTTTCCATAAAACCTTTCCCTCACTTTCCTGAATTCTTATTCAAGCTGGAAATCTGTTCGAGAATTTCATCCGGCAGCGGAATCACTCCGCCCATACGGCCATAAAATGTTATCGGCCTTTTCCCCTCAACAGCAAGGCGAACATCATACAGCATCTGACCGGCATTCATTTCCACCACAAGTATCTTTTTTACTTTTTCAGCCAGTTCTCGGATCCGCCGCTCCGGGAAAGGATATAGTGATATTGGCCGGAGGAGGCCGACTTTAATGCCCTGCTCACGAGCTTCAGTCACAGCTGTCTGACATACACGGCCGGCTGTACCAAACCCTATCAACAGAATCTCAGCATCGTCTATAAACTCTTCAGCGAAACGAATCTCATTTTCTTCAATGACCGCCTGCTTGTCGAGAAGTTTCTGGTTGAAAGCTTCTTCGTCGAGCGGTTCAAGGTAAATTGAAGTGATAATCCTTTTTTCCCGGCCTATGGAGCCCGTCAGCGCCCAATCAGCACGGTCTGTTCTCTTGCGCACAGGCCGCATTGGTGGAAGTACCGCCGGTTCCATCATCTGCCCCAGGGAACCGTCTGCGATAATAGCCACAACAGTACGATATCGTTCAGCTATATCAAAAGCTTCATAGGTGAGGCCGATCAACTCCTGCACCGTTGAAGGAGCAAGAACGACAAGCCGGTAATCACCATGACCGCCCCCATGCACCATCTGAGTATAATCTCCTTGTGATGGAGCTATATTCCCCAGGCCCGGACCTCCTCGCATGATATTAACAATAACGGCCGGAACTTCCGATCCAACAATATAGGAAATTCCCTCCATCATCAGGCTGACGCCAGGGCTGGAGGAGGATGTCATCACTCTCGCTCCGGCGCTCGCCGCCCCGTAGACCATATTTATAGCAGCAACTTCGCTTTCTGCCTGAACAAAAGCCCGCCCCAGTTCCGGCATGCGGCTGGCCATGTGTTCCAGCGCTTCCGTCTGGGGCGTTATCGGGTAACCAAAATATGCCTCGCATCCTGCTCGTATTGCTGCTTCGGCAAAAGCTACGTTTCCCTTCAGCAGATCTTTTTTCACTTTTTTGTTCTCCCTATCCTACACGCTTACCTTTTCTGGCTTGACCATCCGGTACACAGTAATTGCAGCATCCGGGCACATCTGTGCGCAGATCGCACACCCCGTGCATTTTCCCCCAGGATCATCGAGTACTGCGGGATGGTAACCCTTGGTAGTGAACCGGTCATGAGCTATCACCAGGATTCCCTGGGGGCAGACCTCAGTGCACAGTCCACAGCCTTTACATAAGTCCTCGTCGACTGTAATGCGACCTTTCGCCATTAACAGACCTCCTATGTTATCTATAAAAAACGATAGCTTTGCCGGTATCTTAGTTCCAGTGCAAAGCGTCACAATACAGTTGTACAAACATCCTCACCCTGTTTTACCAATTTTCCAAACGACTCTTGCCATATTCTTCGTTTTGAATACGATATAAGGAGAAAATTAACAATAAGAAGTGATTTGGTTTTCCAGTCAAAAAAATGGATGTGTAGAATGCTTTTCACAATGCTCGATATAAACAAAATTCTGTTGGCTGTTCTATGCGGAGGTTTAATTGGCGCTGAGCGGGAATACCGCGACAAATCCGCAGGATTCCGCACATTGATTTTTATCTGTGTTGGCGCAGCGCTCTTCACAATCCTCTCATTAAAATTCGGGGCGCCAGATGATGATCAAACCAGGATCGCCGCCAATATAGTCAGCGGTGTTGGCTTCCTTGGTGCAGGTGCTATCTTGAGAAGCTCACAACGCGTCATTGGCCTTACTACAGCCTCCACAATCTGGCTTGCTGCAGCTCTGGGAATGATGATTGGTGCTGGTTCAGTAATATTCTCACTGATCGTCACAGCTATTGCCCTTGTTATTTTGTGGATCTTCCCTTTTATCGAACTGCAAATCGACAGGCATAATGATTCAAGGACCTATGAAATCAGCTGTCGTGCTTCACCCGAAATCCGGTCAAGTCTGGAAAGTAAAATCTCTGATTACCGCTTAAAAAAACACGATACAAAAGTTACCAAGTCTGGAGAAGAACTTGTTTTTATCTGGTTCCTCACAGGTAAACCATCCAATCATGACCGATTCACGGACTTCCTGATCAATAACGAAAACATCCTGAAGTTCCACTGCTGATAGCGGCAAGGTAACGTAACATCTCCCTACCAGGCGGGAGATAAGAGTGCTTCATTAATCCACATTCATGAGGCCATGTAATCGTGTCAGAAGTTAAAACAGCTAAAGCGTGATCGTAGTGCAAACGGCATCGTTACCGTTTGATTATTGCTGCGCACCGGATGCTGCCTCTCCCTGCACTATCTAATCAGAATCCTCTGTAAACTGCAGTACAAGCCGCCCCAAAGTCTCTGCAAGTTCTGCCAATGATTCTGCAGAAGCAGATACTTCTTCCACCTGGGCGTTGAGTTCTTCTGTGGATGCACTGACTTCTTCTGTGGCGGCGCTGTTCTGTTGACTGACGCTGGCAATACTCTCAATCGCCCTTGCAACCTCACTTGAATTTGCAGTCATCTGTTCGGTAGCAGCAGTGTTCTCTTCAACGATGGCAGATACTGAATCCATGGCTGTGACCAGCTCCTGAGAAAATGTTTCCATTTCATCAGCTTCAACTTTAATCGCATCCACTTCCTGCTTTGTGTTCTCAACAGCTTCGAGAATACTGCTGAGAGCCTGTCCTGCTTCTTCAGATTGGCGGAAACCACTCTCCACTTCTGCTGTACTCTCTAACATGGCACTGACAGCGCTCGACACTGTTTGCTGTACTTCTTCGATCAATCCGGCAATTTCCTGAGTTTCTTTTGTCGTACGTTCCGCCAGTTTTCGAACTTCATCTGCCACAACAGCAAATCCCTTACCGTGCTCACCCGCACGAGCTGCTTCAATCGCTGCGTTTAATGCCAGGAGATTGGTCTGGGATGCTATTTCATCAATCGCTTCAACAATCTTCCCAATCTGATCGGACTGGCTTCCCATTTCCTCCACTATTTTGGCGGAGAAATCAACCTTATCCTTGATCTGCTGCATACCTTCCAGATTCTTTTCAATGATCTCCGACCCCTGCTTTGCTGCATCAGCAGCAGCCGAAGCGCCCTCTGCTCCGGATTGAGCACTGCCTGCAGTCCGTTTAACAGCTGTAGACATATTCCTTGTAAGGTCTGAGGACCTCGATACAGCAACAGCCTGCTCCTGGGCCCCTTTTGCCACCCCTTCGATTGCGCGAGACATCTGATCCACCGATCTTGCTGTTTGATTTACTGAATCAGCCTGCTGGGACGTCCCCTGTGCGACCTGTTGAATCGTGGAAACAATTTGATTGGTAGCAGCGCCCGCTTGTCTTGAAGCCGAATTCAGCATGCTGCTGGATGATTCAAGCTTGCGTATGGCTTCCACAACCTCCCGTATAACTCTCTCGCTGTTCTGTTTTTCCATTTGGAGTGTTCGAGCTGCGTCCTCAACTTCAACCGCCTTTCGCTCAACCGCTTCCTGCTTTTCCCCAATCTGCCTGAACGCGCCGTTCTTGATATATTCGGAATAAGCCCCAAAGGAGCCAACAAAAAACGCCAGTCCACCATAGATCAAGGCATCGAATAGTATTGCTTTATTTCCTGAAAGTTCTTGTATAAACATAGCCGGGAAAGTTATTCCCATTTGATCTGCGAAGTAATAAACCACAACAGATGCGATACTCAGCAGAGTCCAGCCAATCCCGCCTTTCACGCCGCTCACCACCGCTCCAATAAGTGGCACAGTTGCTATCCACGGCAGGTTCGGTGCATGGATGCCGCTGGAAGTGGAAGTCAAACCGATCTGAACAGCCCACATTGAAAATGTTACGATAAAACTTCCAAGTCGAACTGAACCAGTCCAGCGCATAAGAAAAGGGGAGGCAAGAAGAATTGGAAGGAAACTGAGAATAATATAAGCCCCGGTCGGATGATCAATAAAAAAATAGACACCGCTGAAGATTAATGCAACCAGATCCATCAAGATTGAAACACCCAGGACATTTACAGCCAGACTGGATTTATACGGATCATCCTTGACTTTTTCAGGAATAAAAGTTTCCAAATAACCTTGAAGTTTCTTGCCATTCATTTTATTTATTCTCCTGTGTTAATCTCTGTGTTTACCACATCGGATGATCAATTTGTATAGCAGCCATTCAACATACAAGCATGACAGAAACCGGTTTTGTTATCTGGCAATTTGCAGGGGTTTGTATATACCTGTTACACAAACCAGATATATGTTTCCGGCTTCTGTGCTTTAATATGCGGACTTCCTTAAACCATGTTAGGGAAGAAAAGAAAAACCAACAGTAAAGAATTCATATATCTCCTATGAATTAGAGATAAAAAATCGGAATTTAAATATGATGGAGTCTTTTTGCCTGTATTCCCCCTTAGAATTATCCAAAAAAATACTGTTGAAAAAAATGGATGGAAATAGTACCTGTGCAGTAACCAGCTATACAGCGAATTTCAATACAATAGAGTACTGCACCGCAGCATACTCCAAAGTATGCTGCGGTGCAGCTTTGTATGAAAGAAATGCCAGTTTGCTTCCAGGTTTACACTGGTATTGGTGCAATCACTGAAGATGTGGTAAACATCCAGGCTACCAGCAAAGCGTTAAGGAAGGCTC
>Ga0272441_10001296_pt1 | contig 53517 bp, 43 predicted proteins | sample SSMProp6N_FD_193582 | JGI IMG/M metagenome (GOLD analysis project Ga0272441, IMG submission 193582) | Marine sediment archaeal communities from Little Sippewissett salt marsh, Falmouth, MA, United States - SSM-Prop-6N | ecosystem: Environmental > Aquatic > Marine > Wetlands > Sediment ...
ATCCCGTTATTTATGCGGATTATTCCGATCCTGATGTTATTAAAGTCGGGGATGATTTTTATATGACCGCTTCCAGCTTTAATTGTGTTCCCGGTCTTCCGATTCTTCATTCCAAGGACCTTGTCAACTGGAAGCTGATAGGGCATGCGATTCGATATTTCGAAGACGAACGTTTCGATAGACCACAACACGGCAAAGGAATCTGGGCACCTGCTATACGCTATCACGACGGCTGGTTCTGGATTTTTGTAGGTGATCCCGATGCCGGCATTTTAATGACCAAGGCGAAAAATCCCGCCGGTCCCTGGGAGCCGCTTCATTTGGTGCAGGCCGGCAAAGGGCTTATTGACACCTGTCCCTTGTGGGATGATGACGGCAATGCTTACCTCGTCCATGCCTGGGCGAAAAGTCGTGCCGGCATAAACAGCATTTTGACGGTAAAAAAAATGAGTCCGGACGGCACGAAAATCATGGACGAAGGGACAATGGTTTTCGACGGCCGCAACGGCGTGGCTACGACCATAGAAGGGCCGAAGTTCTACAAAAGAAACGGCTGGTATTATATCCTGGCGCCGGCCGGAGGTGTCAGGGAAGGCTGGCAGCTGGCCTTACGGTCGAAGAATGTATTAGGGCCTTATGAAATGATGAGAGTTCTTGAGCAGGGTGGTACCGACATTAACGGACCCCACCAGGGCGGATGGGTGGAATTGAAAAACGGCGAAAACTGGTTTGTTCACTTCCAGGACAGTGACGCCTACGGCCGAATCATTCATATGAATCCTGTTAAATGGGTCGATGACTGGCCTCTAATGGGTATTGATTTGGACGGCAACGGTGTCGGTGAGCCCGTCAAAAAATATAAAAAACCGGATGTTGGTAAAACGTATCCTGTTGAAATTCCGCAGACATCGGACGAGTTCGATTCAAAAAAAATCGGCTTGCAGTGGCAATGGCACGCTAATCCGAAAGAAAACTGGATGTCACTAAAGCAGCGTCGCGGCTGGATGCGGTTGTTTGCAGTTCCTGCCCCTGAAGATTCCGAAAATTTATGGCAGGTTCCCAGTCTTATTCTTCAGAAATTCCCCGCCCCGGAATTTACCGTCACTGCGAAGCTGGATTTTAGCAATCTTGCCGAAGGACAAAAAACGGGATTGTTGATTATGGGCCTTTCCTATTCATATCTGGCGATTGAAAAAACACCGTCAGGTTGTTGTCTGGTGAAAAAAACCTGTATTAACGCCGAGGGCGGCGGCAAAGAAGTTGAAGAACAAAAAGCCGATTGCCGGGACGATTCGATAATACTATCAGTTAAAATTAGCGATGGTGCTATATGTAATTTCAGTTACAGCAGCGACGGAGAAAAATTCACGCCTATCGGCGAAGCCTTTACTGCGAAAGAAGGCAAGTGGATCGGGGCTAAAGTCGGTTTGTTCTGTTTGGTAAAAGGGGATGGGCAAACAACAGGCTATGCCGATTATGATTGGTTTAGAATCGAATAGTATTTGCAAACTGTTACGGAGAAAGAAAAATGTCATATCATATAAGCAGACGTGATTTTTTGCATAAAATGGCCATCGGAGCTGCGACAGCTTCATTGTCACAGTATCTTGGTGCTGCCGAGATTCCTGGTAACAAGCCCAATATTATTTTTATTATGGCCGATGATATGGGTTACGGAGATCTGGGCTGTTACGGGCAAAAGAAAATTCGAACGCCTAACATAGATAAGATTGCGAGCGAGGGGGTACGATTTACCGATTGCTACTCCGGCTCGACAATCTGCGCGCCGTCCCGGAGTGTTTTAATGACCGGACAGCACACGGGCCACACCCGAATTCGCGGAAATATGTGCACAGTCGGCGGTACAATCGGATACAAAGGCAATCGCCAGGTTCGCAGAATGTGCCTGACGGATGAAGATGTCACCGTAGGTCATGTGCTGCAAAAAGCCGCCTACAGAACCTGCCTCATCGGGAAATGGCATTTAGGCGCATATGATCCCGATGCGGGACCGCTGGATCGCGGCTTCGACGAATTCTACGGCTGGACTATCAATACGGCGGGCACTGCTGGCTATTACCCGGCCAGGAGGCATCGTAACCGGGAATTGCACGATGTGAATGGCAATCAAAATGACCGGCAAAAGCAATACAGTACCGATATTTGTACTGATGAGGCGATTGATTTTCTAAAGAGCAATAAGAATCAGAAATTCTTTCTGTATCTTTCCTATAATAATCCGCACAGTCCGTTTCAGGTCCCGGACCTCGGCCCGTACAAAGACACCGAGTGGCCCGAACATGCTAAAATTTACGCAGGTATGATCCACAGACTGGACCAAAATATCGGCAAACTGATGCAGATACTCAAAGAGCTTCAGATTGACGAAAAAACGATAGTCTTTTTCTGTTCCGACAACGGCCCTCGTTCGGAGCCGACGAAGCAGCAAACGGAAGTGTCGGAATTCTTCGATTCGAACGGACCTCTTCGCGGCTACAAAAGGGATTTATACGACGGTGGTATTCGTGTGCCGATGATAGTTCGCTGGCCCGGTAAAATTTCTGCAGGCTCGACGAGCGACCTGCCCTGGTATTTTGCGGATGTTCTGCCGACGGCCGCGGACCTGGCTGGAGCTAAGCTGCCGCAGAAAATAGACGGCAAAAGTATTGTACCGGTACTTCTCGGTAAACGACGAGACATAGGTGATAGATTTCTTTACTGGGAATATTTTGAGAGCGGATTCCAGCAGGCCGTTCGCTGGAAGCGATGGAAAGCGATCCGGCTAAAAAGAGGCGAGCCGCTGATTTTGTTTGATCTTTCGAAAGATTTGGCGGAGGAGCATGATGTTGCATCCGAACATCAGGACGTTATTGATAAGATTGAGCAATATCTAAAGACCGCACGCTCGGAGTCTGAGAATTGGCCGCTCAAACCTGTATAATACTGAAAGGATTATGTTATGAAAGATAGTAAATACATTATCATAGCATTTTTGGTTTTTATGTTAGGTGCCGCCATCGGTTGCGCGGCACAAGGCGATGCAAAATTGGATAAACGTTATGTAATCACCGATTATGGTGCTCTTGCCGATGGTAAAACGGTCAATACCGAAGCGATCCAGGCCGCTATTGATAAATGTGCGGCAGATGGCGGGGGCACAGTAGTCGTACCTGCGGGTAAGTTTCTAAGCGGGGCGATCTTTTTCAAACAGGGTGTAAACCTGCATGTGGATTCAGACGGTGTTCTCAAAGGTACGACCAATATGGCCGATTATAATCTGGTCCAGACGCGCTGGGAAGGCGAGGAACGTATTTGGGTCAGTGCTCTGGTTAACGTATTCAATATGACCGGTTTTCGGCTGACCGGACCCGGTACGATTGACGGTTCAGGTGACCTCTGGCATCCCCGAAACAGGCGAGGGGGCAATTCAGAACGATCAGGTCACGTCGGCCCGGTACGCGAAGGCCCGCCCGCCCTTGGTCCTGCCGGCGGAATACCTGTAACGCCGGACTCACCCGCTTATGAGCTGCGGCAGGTGGATTTGCCGGGTTACGCCCGCCCACGTCTGATCGCTATACAAAACTGTGATGATGTGCTGGTGGATAACCTTACTATCCTGAACGAGTCAAGCTGGGGCTTATTCGTGCTATACTCTCGCAAGGTAGAGATTAGAGACTTTGTCGTCCGCGCCGAACACTACATTCCCAGCGCGGACGGTATCGATATCGATTCGTGCGATGGTGTTCACATCATTGGTGCGGATATCGATGATAATGACGATTGCATTGCAATCAAATCCGGCAAAGATGAGGACGGCCGTCGTGTGAATCGTCCGGCGGAAAATATCCTGATTGAAAAATGTATATTTCGTTACGGGCACGGCGGTGTTTCCATGGGCAGCGAAATGTCCGGCGGAATTCGCAACGTGATTATTCGCGACTGTGTAATGGAAGCCGATAACTGGGCGCCGGTTCGATTCAAATCCCAACCGAGCAGGGGCGGTGTTGTCGAAAACATCACATACAGGGACATAATTCTCAAAGATACTCAAAAAGCATTTGAATTTAATATGAAATGGAGAATGGTCAATCCCAAACCGCCTTCGGATCCTCTGCCGATCGTTCGTAATGTGAAAATTATAAATGTCTCCGGCACGACTAAAGATGTCGGTTTTATGCGAGGACTCAAAGACAGCCCGATACGAAATGTAACTTTTGAGAATTGCCATATAAAGGCCGAGCGTGGTTTTGTCCTTGAAAATGTCGAAGAGCTCGACTTTTCAGGCCTGACGATAGAGGTCGAGCAGGGCGAAGCCATTATTCGCCGGAACGCGAAATAAATTTTGTAATCATCGTTGAGATGGTTGAAAATAATATGACTCCACGAGAAAGATTAAACGCCGCCTTGAATCATCAGCCGGTGGATCGTTTATGCGTGGACTTCGGGGCGGGGGGGCAAACAGGTATCGGCGTTTGTGCCGTACATCAACTTCGTCGGGCTTTGACAGGCGACAAACAGTATCGCGTTAGGGTAAGCGAGCCTTACCAGATGTTGGGGGAAATCGATGGAACTATGCGAGAGATTTTAGGTCTTGATGTAGTCGGCGTACATCCTCGTACAAATATGTTCGGCTTTGCGAACGAAGGCTGGAAGAGTTTCGTTATGCCGGTTGATGGCACCGAGGTGCTTATCCCGGAGAAGTTCAATTATACCGTCTCGGATAATGGTGACATCTTAATGTATCCCGAAGGTGACACGACGGTACCTCCCTGTGCAAAAATGCCTGCCTCGGGATATTTTTTCGATTCGATTCGACGCCAGGGTCCTGTAATCGAAGAACAATTGGACCCGCTCGATAACTGCGAGGAATTCGGAATTTTGTCCGACGAGGATATCGCCCATTTTAAGAGCCAGGTGGACGATTATTATCATAATACCGATTACGGGATTTATTTAACGATACCCGGCGTTGCTTTCGGCGATATCGCGCTGGTTCCCGCTCCCTGGATGAAACATCCCAAGGGAATACGGGATGTCGAGGAATGGTACGTCTCGACCGCTTTGCGGGTGGATTATGTATATGAGGTATTCGAGCGACAGTGTGAGACCGGATTAAAAAATATTGAAAAGCTCGTAAAAGCCCTGGGTGACAAGGTTCAGGTTGCTTTTGTCAGCGGCACGGATTTCGGCACACAGCGAGGCCCTTTTATTTCGCCGCAGGCTTATCGTGACCTCTATAAACCGTTCCAGAAGGCGATTAACGATAAAATCCACGAGTTGACGAACTGGAAAATATTTATTCATAGCTGCGGCTCGGTCTATCAGTTAATTCCCGATTTTATTGATGCCGGATTCGATGTGCTCAATCCCGTCCAGTGCTCGGCGGCGGAAATGGACCCGCAACGGCTAAAAAATGAATTCGGCCAGCAGCTTGTGTTCTGGGGAGGCGGCGTCGATACGCAAAAAACACTGCCGTTCGGGACACCGAAGGAAGTATATGCCGAAGTCAAAAACAGGATTGAAGTTTTCAGTCAAAACAGCGGCTTTATTTTCAACAGCATTCACAATATCCAGAGCAACGTCCCAACAGAAAATATTCTGGCAATGTTCGAGGCGATTGATGATGCGAGGAAATAGAAGTTTGTTTGTTGACCGAAGATCGTTCGAAGGAATTTGCAAATGGAATTGAATGCATTCGATATCATAGTATTTTTGACTTTTTTCGTGATTGTTATCGGAACGAGCCTGCTTAAAAGCAGAAACGAAAAAGACAGCACGGATTATTTTTTAGCCGGACGGGGTCTGCGCTGGTGGCTGATTGGGATTTCCATTGTCGCGGCGAATATTTCCACCGAGCAATTCGTGGGCATGGCCGGTCAGGGGGCCGGAAGTGTAGGCCTGGCGGTCAGTAACTGGCAGCTTGTCGGAAGTATCGGCATTGTAATTATCGCATTCACTTTATTGCCGCGGTTTCTTAAAGCCGGTATTTATACTATGCCGGAATATCTCGAATATCGCTATAATGCGACGGCGCGTGCAATAATGGCGTTGATGACGGTCGTGATTTACGTGGTGGTATTGCTAACGGCCGTCCTTTATTCCGGCGGAGTGACATTACGCACCATTTTCGGACTTTCCATGCGACAGGGAGTCTGGCTCATCGGATTAATTGCAGCCGCATATACCGTCTGGGGAGGACTCAAGGCCGTCGCATGGGCCGATTTATTTCAGGGATGTGGTCTGCTTCTCGGCGGTGTTATAATATTTTTCCTGGGCCTCAAGGCCTGCGGGGGATGGGAGCAATTTTCATCGACAAATGCGGACAAACTTCACATGATACTTCCCGCCGGCCACGAAGGTCTGCCATGGACGGGGGTATTTTCCGGGATGTGGATTGTCATATTGTATTACTGCGGTTTGAACCAGTTCATTGTACAACGCAATCTTGCGGCAAAAACCCTTCGTGACGGTCAATTGGGTGTCATTCTGGCCGGTGCCCTTTGGCTGCTTGTACCGTTCGCAATAGTAATCCCCGGAATTATGTCGCATCAGCTTTACGGCGAACAGATGGAATTAGCCGATGAAGCGTTTCCCATGTTGATTCGAAATCTGATTCCGCAGGGATTGCGGGGATTCATGTTTGCAGCTATTGCCGGGGCCGTCATCAGCTCTTTGGCTTCGATGTTAAATTCCGCTTCTACGATATTTACAATAGATGTTTACAACCGTATGATTGACCGTAACGCGTCCCAGAAACGGTTAGTGCTTCTGGGTCGTGTGATGACGATGGTCTTTTTAGTTGTGGGTTGCCTGCTGGCTCCTATACTGGATAATCCTAAATTCGGCGGAGTTTTTCAGTATATCCAGCAGTTTCAGGGATATATCTGGCCGGGTGTTGTGGCCGCCTTCGCATTCGGGATGCTGGTTACCAGTGCCCCGGGGCTTGCCGGCGTTGCGGCACTTATCGCCGGACCGATTATATATGGTTTGTTCCAGAAGTTTGCACCGGGCCTGCATTTTCTCATCCAGGTTGCCGTAACATTTCAGATTGTCCTGATGCTCATGGGATTAATTACACTTTGGAAACCTTTGGATGAGCCGAAAAAACTGCCGGTCCGGGAGGATATCGAAGTAAAGACTATGCCGTCGGTTAAAATCGCCGGTGGCCTGGTCCTGGCGGCGGTAGCCGTTTTTTATATGATTTTCTGGTAGGTATAAAAAATGAAAATAATGAATAATAAGCTGTTAATTTTTGTCTTTTGTATACTTTTCTTATCATGTGTTTCATTTGCTCGGGAATTAGATTTATCCGGTCAATGGTCATTAGAGCTGGATCCGAATAATGCCGGTATTTCCAGGCAGTGGTTTGAGATACCTCTGATAGAATTGCCCGGCTCGTTACAGGAGCAGGGATACGGTGAAAAACCTTCGGCCAAAACTCGGTGGACCACTCGGATTGGGACACAGCTTCTAAGTGACCCGCGATTTACCGAATACATTCAGTCGGAAGATTTCAAATGCCCGTTTTGGCTTACGCCGGAGCGTTACTACGTCGGACCGGCATGGTATCGGCGGCTGATAAATATTCCCGCCGATTGGGCGGACAAGCGGATTGTCCTTTTCCTCGAGCGTCCTCACTGGCAGACGACGGTCTGGATTGATTATAAACAGGCGGGCATCCGGGAAACTCTCGGTTCGGCACACGAGTACGACCTTACTAACTTTTGTACACCCGGACAAAACCACCGGCTAACGATTCGTGTCGATAACAGCGTGGTCGTTCCAGTCGGTATGGATGCCCACAGTATTTCAGACCAGACACAATCCAACTGGAACGGCATCGCGGGCCGGATAAAACTCTATACAACACCAAAAGTCTGGTTCAATAATGTTCAGGTATATCCGGATATAAAAAACAGGCGGATTAAGGTCTTTGTTGAATTGGGGAACACAACGGGAAAGGCCGGTTCCGGCAAAATAACCCTCAAAACAGTAAGTGACAATTCACGGAGGAAACACTCAACTCAATCGCAAACAATTCCTGTAAGCTGGACCGCGCAGGAGGGAGATATAATTTTCGATCATCCGATGGGAAAGAATTTTCTGCTCTGGGATGAATATTCACCGGCATTGTATAAACTGGAATTGAAACTGACGGGGGAAAACATCGACGCCGAGCAGGTAGTGACTTTTGGTATGCGCGAGCTGGGTATCCGAGACAAGCAATTCACAATAAACGGCCGGAAGATTTTCCTTCGCGGGACACTGGAATGCTGCATCTTCCCGCTTCATGGTTATCCTCCGACGGATATAGCCGAATGGAGGCGGATTATTGGCATCGCAAAATCACACGGACTGAATCATTTCCGGTTTCACTCGTGGTGCCCGCCGGAGGCGGCATTTACGGCGGCGGACAGGGAAGGTTTCTACCTGCAGGTCGAGGGTTCCTGCTGGGCATCTTTCGGTGACGGAACCGCACTCGATAAATGGATATACAAAGAAATTGACGGCATGATGCGTGCCTACGGCAATCATCCGTCGTTTTGCTTTTTCTCACCGAGCAATGAACCGGGCGGTCGTAACAGGGAACAGTTTCTGGGCAAACTTTTGGAGAATCTTAAAACTGAAGATGACCGTAGATTTTATATCGCGGGAGCGGGATGGCCGCAGATTAAGGAAAATCAATATTCCATCGAGCACGCCGTTCGCCTGCAACGATGGGAAGCTCTTAGATTCGACCAGTCGCCGCAGACTTTCGATGACTACCGCGAGCACATCGAAGCTCGTCCGGTTCCTGTCATCGGTCATGAAATCGGTCAGTGGTGTGCATATCCGGATATTTCCGAGGAGAGTCAATACACCGGCGTTCTCAAGGCGAAGAATATGGCAATCTTTCGTGACAAACTGAAGAAGGCCGGGATGGAGAATCTTGCCCGCGATTTTTTAATGGCTTCTGGGAAATTCCAAAGCCTTCTCTATAAACAGGAAATCGAGGCGGCTTTGCGTACGCCGGGTTTTGCCGGTTTTCAACTGCTTGATTTGCATGATTTTCCCGGCCAGGGGACAGCTCCCGTCGGTGTGCTCAATGCCTTATGGCAAAGCAAGGGATATATATCGTCCGAGCAATATCGGAGATTCTGCAATGATATCGTGCCGCTCGCGAGAATGAAAAAACGCATATTTACTTCCGACGAATCTTTTCATGCAGTCGTAGATGTGGCCAATTACAGCGATAGGAATTTAGATGACGTCACTATCAATTGGACTCTGAGAAAATCTGATGGACAGACCATTGCCGATGGTGAACTTCCAGCCGGTGATGTTACAAACGAAGGATTGACGCGAGCCGGTGAAATCACAGTTCCTCTCAATACTGTCGGGAGCCCGGCAAGGCTTAACCTGGAAATAAAACTCCGGGGAACAGATCATGCAAATGACTGGGACATCTGGGTCTATCCGGCAAAACTTCCGCCAAAGGAACCGGAGAATGTTTTTGTCACTCAGAGTTTGAAGCAGGCTTTGGAAAAACTCCGGCAAGAAAATAGTGTTCTGCTGATTCCGGAAAAGTCGCAGATAAGCGGCAATACTGTCGGGACATTTCAACCGATTTTCTGGAATCTTATCACCTTCCCGCGGAAAAAGGTTCATACATTGGGAATACTATGCGATCCGGAGCATCCTGTTTTCGAACAATTTCCAACGGATTTTCACAGCAACTGGCAATGGCAGGATTTGCTCGATAAGTGTAAGCCGGTTATTATGACTGATTTGCCGGACCGTTTAATGCCGCTTATTCAGCCTATTGACGACTGGAACAATGCCCGCAAGCTGGGTTTGCTTTTCGAAGCGCAGGTCGAAAAGGGGAAACTGGTGCTATGTGCGATTGATATTCAAAATGACCTCGAAATTCGTCCTGTAGCTCGACAACTGCGTTACAGTATTATATCATATATGTCGTCGGGGAAATTCGAACCGCATACGGGACTTTCCGCGGATGAGCTTCTCGGATTATTGGAATAACTTTTATTAATCTGTGAAAATGGAAGTCAGACGAATGAAAAAATTATATTTGGGATTTTTATTATCAGGAATATTATTAAGCAGCTCCATGTCGTGTTCGACAGTTTCAGCGGATGATCTGGTATTGTGGTACCGACAGCCGGCTTCGGAATGGACCGAAGCCCTGGCAATAGGTAACGGACGGTTGGGAGCGATGGTTTTTGGGGGCATCTCCCAAGAGCACCTGCAGTTCAACGAGGATACTTTATGGAACGGCGAGCCGCACGAGTATCAGCACGAGGGTGCCGTGGAATTTTTGCCGGAGATTCGACAATTAATCGCCGAAGGCAAACAGGACGAAGCTGAAAACCTGGCCATGAGGGAATTTATGAGTGTGCCCCTGCGGCAAAAAGCCTACCAGCCGTTCGGGGATATCTATATCTCATTACAAAATCACAGAAGCACCTCCGATTACCGGCGTGAATTGGATTTGGATACGGCGGTAACTTCCGTGACATATAAAGTGGAAGACGTGGCATACGAACGCCGGGCGTTCAGCAGCTATCCGGACCAGGTAATTGTCTGGCGGATATCGGCCGACAAATCCGGGCAGGTAGGTTTTACCGCACGGTTGGACAGCCCGCACGATTCGATTCATACTTCGACTCTCGGCGGAGACACTTTGGTGATGACCGGCAAAGTTAAAGATGGTGTCATTACATTAGAAGCCCGACTGAAAGCAGTTGCCCCCGGTGGAAATGTCACCGTTACCGACGAGGCAATCACCGTTGAAAATGCCGATTCGGCCATGCTGGTTTTAGCAGGACACAGCAGTTTCAATAATTTTCAGGACGTCGGCGGCGACCCGGCTGCACGTTGTGAAGCAACGATGAATGCGGTATCGGGAAAATCTTACGAGACTCTGTTAGAAACTCATATCCGGGATTATCAGGGATTATTTCACCGGGTAAAACTCGACCTTGGAACCACCGATGCGGCTAATCTTCCCACGGACCAGCGACTGAAAAATATTACGGGAGATTCCGATCCGGCACTTGAAATGCTCTATTTCCAGTTCGGCAGGTATTTGCTTATAGCAAGCTCTCGACCCGGCTCGCAGCCGGCCAACCTGCAGGGAATCTGGAACGATTCGCTCAAGCCGCCGTGGGAAAGTAAATACACCGTGAATATAAACGCCGAGATGAATTACTGGCCGGCGGAGCTTTGCAACCTGTCGGAATGTCACGAGCCGCTTTTTGGTCTAATCGAGGATTGCGTCATATCCGGCAGAAAAACCGCAGAGGCACATTACGGTGCTCGCGGATGGGTGCTGCATCATAATACAGACCTCTGGCGGGGAACCGCGCCGATTAACGCCTCTAATCACGGCATTTGGGTCACCGGCGGAGCATGGCTGTGCCATCATATGTGGGAACATTATTTATTTACCGGTGACAAGGAATTTCTCGCCGAACGGGCCTATCCGGTCCTGAAAGAAGCCTCGCTATTTTTCCAGGACTTTTTGGTAAAGGATCCCAAGACCGGCTGGTTAATCAGTACGCCTTCCAATTCCCCGGAGCAGGGCGGTTTGGTCGCAGGTCCGACAATGGATCACCAGATTATCCGAAGTCTTTTCGATTGTACGGCCAGGGCCGCGGGGATTCTTGGAATCGATGAAGACTTTGCCGAGCAGCTAACGCAAATGCGAACTCAAATAGCACCGAACCAAATCGGCTGGCTCGGTCAGCTGCAGGAATGGCTCGAAGATATTGACAGTCCCGACAACAGGCACAGGCATATCTCTCACCTGTGGGGCCTTCATCCGGGTTGGGAAATCACCCCCGCTACACCGGAGCTATTCGAGGCGGCAAAAAAATCCCTGACTCTAAGAGGTGATGGCGGCACTGGATGGAGTAAGGCGTGGAAAATTAACTGCTGGGCGCGTTTTCTCGACGGCGATCACGCTCATAAAATGCTCGTCGAAGCTTTGTCCGGAAATACGTACCCGAATATGTTTGATGCACATCCACCATTCCAGATTGATGGTAATTTCGGCGGAACCGCGGGTGTTGCGGAGATGCTTCTGCAAAGTCATACCGGCGAAATTGTACTGCTGCCGGCGCTTCCGAGCGCATGGCCCACCGGCTCTGTAACGGGTCTTCGCGCACGCGGCGGATTCGAGATTGATATCGAATGGAAAGACGGAAAACTTGTTGCGGCAACAGTGAGTTCGCTTATAGGAAATTCCTGTCGTCTGCGTTATGGAGATAAAACGCACGAGCAGCAAATGGATATAGGGCAGGCTTTCACATGGGATGGAAATTGAGACAATAAAACGAAAAGTATATTGCAAAAAAGAAGCTTTTGTTTTATATTTCCGGCAGTAATTGATTGCCGGATAATAGTTATGTAGAAGAAATGGTGTTAATATGACAGTATTCGAAGCGATTCAAAAAAGATATTCCTGCCGGTCGTACAGGGAAAAAGAAATCGAGCGGGAAAAACTCGATAAACTCTCCGAAGCCGCCCGTCTGGCTCCGTCGGCGAGAAATACCCAGGACTGGCGTTTTGTAATTGTTACCGACAAGGAAATAAAAGGGCAGGTTGCCGCGACTACAAATCGTCAGCAGGTTTTCGAAAAGGCCGGAGCTATCGTAGTCGGATGCAGTAACAGCGAATACGTTATGACGTGCGGCCAGGCGATTGGACCGATTGACGTTTCTATTGCACTCGAACATATCTGCCTGCAGGCAACGGAGTTAGGATTAGCTTCATGCTGGATAGGCTCGTTCGAAGCGGAAAAAGTCCGGACAATTCTGGATATCCCGCCCGATATAAATATAGTCGAGCTGATGGCTGTCGGTTATCCGGCCGATAGTGCAAAACAGCCGAATCGACTGTCCAAAGAAGAGATTATCTGCTATAATAAATGGCAGTTCTAAATTTTAGTTTTCGGGGCCGTGGCTCAATTGGGAGAGCGCTGCGTTCGCAATGCAGAGGTTGAGGGTTCGATCCCCTTCGGCTCCATTCTGCGTCGCTCGGCAAAAGCCGAGCTATGCAGAATGACCTTCGTAGCGCGTTTTAGCGAAGTAGGTCATTTATAAAAAAACACTCGAGATTCAAAGGGAAATAATTTGAAGTATGTCTATCTTATGGAAAGTATTTCGTATCGAGGTAAGCGGTATATTGGGATTACCGAGAATTTGAACAAGCGTTTGAAAGAACATAATTCCGGTAAGTCCCCGTATTCATCTAAGTATATTCCATGGCAAATAGTGGTCGCTTTGCGATTTAGTGATAATCATAGCGCTGAGTTGTTTGAAAAATACCTGAAGTCAGGTTCCGGTTACGCTTTTGCAAAAAGGCATTTCTGGCAAACGAAGACTGCTCCGGCATAGTCTTTTTTTAAGATTTGCGGACAACAACTGCTATTTCATCGGCATGTGGGTCGAAAGTATCACCTGCAACATTTAGATAAAACTTCTCGATAGTGAATCCGCACTCGGTAAATTCCCTCTCTAACATATCTGGGCTGAAATATTGAAGCCAGTTATAGACGACTTGTGTTCGGGCGGCCTCGACAATCGTATATTTATCAAGCATTACCTTTACTTTTTCATACTTGAATGTGTTGAGAAATCCATAGTATTTGTTCGGCGACCAGAAACCATCGAGCAGGTTCTTTTCATAGATTGCTTTCTCTTGACGCCGGTCGAATGCTGTTAGTGAATATACGTCGAGCAGGACAGAACCGCCAGATTCTAAGATTTCATAGAAAATATTCAGCAGCTTTTTCCTTTGGGACGGACTAAGGGCACAAAAGTCGCACATAATCATCAGGACAAGATTAAAACGGTTATCGGTTTTATAATCCAGGTAGTTTCCGCATTCATAACGGATAGAAAGTTCCTCTTGTTGTGCGACCTGACGAGCATACTGAATCGATCTGTTCGAAAAATCTATGCCGGTAACATCTGCCTGCTTTCGGGCGAGTTTTGCCGTATATAGCCCCGGACCGCATCCGAAGTCTGCGATCTTTGTGTCGGCCCCAATATTGAATTGTGCCGCGATCCAGTCAACTGACCGGCGTATAAATCTTTCATTTCGGGACGAAACGTCAATATCGGCATTCAGGTGGTATGAAAGCATCATCTTCGAGGTATGAACATCGGTCCATAAGTCCTCCGCCGAGTAAAACTCGAATGGCTTCGGACGCGTATTAATTTTTTCCATCTTTTCGAACATGTATTTCCCAAACATTTGTTTTTTGGATATATTACAACCTTTCCAGATACAGGTCACATGTCAAGTTCATTTTTCGCCGAAAACTGTATATTTTGGTTGTGTTAAGGCGGTTTTTCGTTATAATATTCGATGAGCTACGGAAGGTTCGCAGCGGCGAGGGAACAATAGCAGCTCTTAATTGAATAACCATCGTATAAATGGGGGATATTTATTGCAGAAATAACATAAGTCATTATAAAACAAAGACATGCGCAAAAGCTTATAGAGAGTTTATTCTACGAAAGAATACGTACGAAATTTTAAGCGAATTTGAAAAAACGAACCCAATTTTTAAATGGGAAATTTAGCATAAGTTCTTTGATAACAAAATAATACGGCAAATCCGGCTTCGTCTGCGACACCTATGGCACAAGCTTCGTCGGGATAAAAAACAAAGCCAATTCGGCTTATCCTGTGGCTATGTTAAGAAAGGTTCGGTGGGGCGGGGTAAAATCGGATTTAAAAAGTGCGGTAATTTATGTGTATTGTGTATAATGCGAATTTTTGTATGTTTTGGTTATTAATTGAGTATGACAGAAACAAATATAATCACCGGTGTTTGTGAAAAACATGTGAATTGTACCGCAGTTGCTATCGAGCCTCTCGGCGTTGTTCACTTTGCACATTCTGCAAGAGCGAAACATCTCTCGATTACGGTCAAACAAGATCAGAGTATCAGGGTCGCAATCCCGAAAGGAGTTACCCGGGCAACGGCGGAAAAATTTCTCCGCTCGAAAATCCCCTGGATAAAGAATAGCCTTGAAAAGATTCAAAAGCTGCAAATGCAAAATAAGCCGCAATACGACATACGCAACATCGACCGGGGAAAAGCAAAGGCATACCTGACTATGCGTATAAATCAACTGGCAAATAAGTACGGATTCGATTTCAATAAATTATTTATCCGAAACCAGAAAACAAGATGGGGCTCATGCAGCTCCAGGGACAATATCAGTCTGAATATGAAACTGGTTTTTCTGCCGGTCGAGCTGCAGGATTACGTGATTTTGCACGAGCTTGTTCATACCAGGCACAAGAACCACGGCAAAAAGTTCTGGAAGGCGATGGATAAGCTTGTTGGGGATGCTAAGGGATTGAGAAAACAGATGCGGCAGTACAGGCTGAAATAGTTGATATGGCTATAGTGACATTAAATGACATTCATGTTTCCTTCGGTCCGGAAGTTGTTCTGGATAAGCTGAACCTCCAGCTTCATCCGAATGAAAAGGTTGGCATGGTGGGAGTCAACGGCTCCGGCAAGAGTACGATCCTCAAGCTCATTACCGGCCAGGTCGAGCAGGATAAAGGCAGGGTAATCACACGGAAAGACCTGCGAATCGGATATCTTCCTCAGGAAGCGACTTTCAGCGGCGAGCGTACTGTTCTCGAGGAGATGCACGCAGGAGTGGAGGATTTACTGAAGCTTCAACAGGCCATACACGATGTGTCACACGAGATGGAAAAATTGTCCGGCCCGGCTTTGAAAACGAAGATGAAACAATATGACCGGCTATGTCACGATTTCGAGATTGCCGGCGGTTATGCATACGAAACAAGGATACAGATTACATTGGCGGGCCTCGGATTCGAGGACGAATTACATCAGGCAAAGACCTCGGCGTTAAGCGGCGGACAGTTATCCCGGTTAGGACTGGCACAGGTCCTGATGCCAGAAACGGACCTTCTTCTGTTGGATGAGCCGACCAATCATCTGGACATGCAGGCGACCGAATGGCTGGAGAAATTCCTTATCAATTATAACGGGGCCGCCGTCATCATAAGTCACGACCGTTGCCTGTTGGATAATGTTTCGTGTAAGATTATCGAAATTGAGAACAGGCGGGCAAAGGTATGGAAGGGTAACTACAGTAACTACGTTCAAACCAAAGACAAACTGCGGCTGCAGCAGCAGCGGGAGCACGTCAGGCGGGCGGAGATGGTCGAACGTACGCTGGATTTTATCGCCCGCAACAAGGATCAGGAGGGGATGCGCAAAACGGCTCGCGGCAGAAAGACGCAATTGAAACGCCTGCTAAAGGAGAATCCCGATTTTTTAGACAAACCCTTCCAGCAGAAAACGATAGATTTCTCATTCGGCAAGAACGAGCGAAGCGGTGATTTGATCCTGCGATGCGAGGGCCTCGGCCATTCTTTCGGCGAGCTGAAATTGTTCGATGGTTTGACTTTTGATGTTCTCAGTGGCGAACGCCTCGGTGTTACCGGTCCCAACGGCACGGGAAAAAGTACTTTTTTGCGACTGTCCCTGGGCGAGCTTGAGCCGTCTGCCGGAACTATTCGTATGGGGAAAACACTCAGGATAGGTTATCTTGACCAGCACGGTGACGTTCTGGATTCGTCAAGAACCGTTTTGGACGAAGCATCGAGCGTCAGTCAGTCACTTACTTCTGAGCAGGTGCGAAACCGGTTAGGGGCGTTTTTATTTTCCGGTGACGATGTTTTCAAGCTGTGCGGTCAGTTGAGCGGGGGACAGCGAAATCGCCTGATGCTGTGCAAGCTGGTTTTGGCCGAACCGGACGTGCTGATTATGGATGAGCCCACGAACCATCTTGACATCGCCGGTCGGGAAACATTGGAAGCTGCTTTGAATGATTTTGCCGGGACTATGATTGTAGTAAGCCATGACCGTTACTTTTTGGACCGGATTGTGGACAGATTAATTGTGGTAGGCGTGGATGAATGCGGAAATCGCTGTCTCGGACGGACGGAATTCATTAATATTAAACCTGTATATTCATATTATTCTTCACTGGTTCGCGAACGCCGGCAGGCCCGGCAACAGGAAATCAAGGCGGGCACAACCAAGGGACGAAAAAGGCGGGCTTCGAGCGCCGGCCAAAAACAGCGGAAAAAAACTCCCGATGAGCTTAAGCGATTTAATAAATATTCATCGGAGCAGATCGAAGAGATGATAACTTCTCTTGAGAAAGAGCTGGCCGAAATAAGAGAGCGTTTCGGTGATGCTACAATATATAGAAATCCCGAGCGGTTTTCGGAACTTCAACAGAAATACGATGGAAAAAACGCCGAGCTTGAACTTTTATACCAGGCTTATGAACACAGAGCGGGATAACATAGAAAGACCGTGTTATGTGAGCTGTTCGTTAAGTTATTTTGATGATTAAAATATTATGAAGTAGTAAAATAGCTTCTTAACATATGAAGTTAAAACTATAAACAAAAGGAATGAAAAGATGAAAAGGAAAACATATTTTCCTGTTCGAGTTAAGCCTGTAATTTTATTTCTGGTCGGGCTGCTAATAAGTCCCGGCATTGTTTTTGCCGAGCTAAGATTGCCGGCATTGATAAGCGACGGCATGGTATTACAGCGGGACATGGAGATTTGTATCTGGGGCTGGGCCGAACCGGGAGAGCTTATTACCGTCAGCGGAAGCTGGCAAAATGAGGAATTGATAGCTACTGCCGATATGGACGGGCAATGGTTGCTGAAGATGGAGCCACATGAGGCGGGGGGACCTTATAAATTAACCATAAGCGGAGAAGAATCGATTATCGTCGATAATATTATGTTCGGTGAAGTATGGATATGCTCCGGGCAATCGAATATGGAATTGTCCGTGGAACGTGCCGCCAATGCAGAAAGAGAAATTCCGGAAGCAGATTATCCGGACATCAGGATGTTTAAGGTCGCTAAAGATGTCGCTGAAGAACCGCAGACCGATTGCAGGGGCGATTGGGCCGTATGCAGCCTGAAAACCGTGCCGCGTTTTTCCGCAGTAGGTTATTTTTTCGCAAGGGAGCTTCACAAAGAGCTTGAGGTACCGATCGGCATGATTCATACATCGTGGGGAGGAACCCCCGCCGAGGCATGGACTAAAACGGAGGCTCTCGAAGAGATTCCGGAATGTGTACCGATTTTAGAGCGTTACGAAAAAGCTGTGGAAAATTTTCCGCAGGCACAGCAAGAATACATGAAAAGGCTTCAGGATTGGGAACGATCAGCCCAGAAAGCGAAGTCCGAAGGAGGCCGGCCTACTCGTAAGCCAAAATCCCCGTACGGTCCGGGGCACCCTTATTCGCCGGGTGGTTTATACAATGGCATGATTTCCCCGCTAATCAAATACAGGATAAAAGGAGCGATATGGTATCAGGGAGAAAATAATACCTACAGGGCGTATCAATACCGCAAACTTTTTCCGGCAATGATCCGGAATTGGCACAGCGACTGGGAGCAGGGAGATTTCCCTTTTCTTTTCGTGCAATTGGCTAATTACAAAGCCGTCAATCCCGAGCCGTCTGAAAGTGATTGGGCGGAATTACGTGAAGCACAGCTTAAAACACTCGAACTGCCGAATACCGGGATGGCGGTGATCATAGACATCGGCGAGGCTAATGATATACATCCGAAAAACAAACAGGATGTCGGCAAACGCCTTGCATTATGGGCTTTGGCTAAAACGTACGAAAAAGATATAGTTTATTCCGGTCCTGTTTATAAATTTATGGATGTCGAAGGCGGCAGGATTATTCTGCATTTCGAGCATATCGGTGGGGGGCTTACAATTGCCGGAAATGAAAAGTTGAAAGGTTTTGCCGTAGCCGGAGAAGATCGCAGGTTCGTCTGGGCAGACGCCGAGATACACGGCGACACGGTCGTAGTAAGCAGTCAGAGAGTCTTAAATCCTGTTGCCGTGCGTTATGGATGGGCGGACAATCCACAATGCAATCTTTATAACAAGGAAGGTCTGCCGGCTACTCCTTTTCGCACTGATGAATGGCCGGGTATTACGATTAATAGAAAATAGGGCGGCATATTTTATTTTTCTTTATCAATAATAATGCAATTTTTGTCTTTTATGGTTGGAATTAGTTCTTTTATTCTATTTTCGCCTATTATTATAGAAAAATAACTTGTGAAAAATGAATTACCCGATTAATATTCACGCTTTTTGCAGCAGCGACAGAGTATCTTATGTAAGGGATATTTTCATGCCCGGCTGCGTTTCTTTCAATTATCCAGAAATAATATGATGGTCGAGTCATTAAAAGATATTTTAGCTCAAACAGAAGGTCTCAATCTGATTCTTCTGATTGGTATTGCTGTTTTTGCCGGAACAGTAGGAGCGAAAATTATCCAGAGACTTCATATCCCTCAAATAATCGGCTATATCACGATAGGTGTGATCTTAGGTCCTTTATTGGATATTATTTCGCCGGATGCTATAACTCATCTGGAATCTTTTAACTTTTTTGCACTGGGAATCATTGGTTTCCTGATAGGGGGGGAGCTAAAAAGGGATATTTTTGTAAAATTCGGCAGGCAGGTTTTCGCGATATTGATTTTCGAGGGAGGCTTTGCATTTTTCCTGGTAACAATAGCGAGCTTTCTGACGCTCAACTTTTTTTACAGCTGGCAAATAGCATTAGCGGTCGGTGTCGTATTCGGTGCTATTTGCTCGGCGACGGATCCCGCCTCTACGGTGAATATTTTGTGGGAATACAAAACTCGCGGTCCGCTGACAACAATGCTTACGGCGATAGTGGCCCTTGACGATGCTCTGGCATTGGTCCTTTATATCACCAGCGTGTCTCTGGCAAATTTTCTGACGGGCGACGGGGAATCGCATTTCCTGGAATTATTTTTACATTCTATAATTGAGCTTGCAGGCTCGCTCGGTTTAGGACTTGCTGCGGGATTGATTTTAAGATGGATTATTCGATTAATCGAAGACGATGAAAAGGTTTTAGTTTTTACAATTGGTATTGTGGTTCTGGTAATCGGTCTTGCTATAACGTGGGGATTCGATGTTATTCTATCTTCCATGGCCTGCGGCGCAGCTTTGATTAATTTCGCACCGAGGCGGAGTCTTAAGAGTTTCGAGCTTATTCGCAAATTTTCCCCGCCGGTCTATGTATTGTTCTTTGTAATAATCGGAACCAGGATGAATATACAAATGTCTTCCCGGATATGGTTACTGGCGGCCGTATATGTTCTCGGCAGCATCCTCGGTAAAACCTCCGGATCTTATTTTGGAGCCGTTTATTCCAAAGCTGTCCCGACAGTACGTAAATATCTGGGTTTTTGTTTGTACCAGCAGGGCACTATTGCTATTGCTCTGTTGATAATGGCAAGTCATCGATTCGAAGGCGACATACGGGACATGATGCTCTCTGTAATCATACTGGGAGTTTTTATTCTGCAGCTTGGAGGGCCGCTTTTTACGAAAATAGGTATTAAAAAGGCCGGCGAGGAAGGAATGAATATTACAGAAGATGACCTTATTAAAACTCACTGTGTCGGTGATGTAATGGATTCGAAAGTCCCCGTTGTCAAAGCCGGTATGTCGTTAAGGGAGGTAATCAGAATAGTAAGCGGCACAGCTAATTTCTATTATCCCGTTCTTGACAATGACGGCAAATTAATCGGGGCGGTTACACTCGATGGAATCCGTAATACGTTTTCGACACATGAGCTGAATGACTGGCTTGTAGCTCTTGATATTGCCGAGCCTATTATCACAAAAGTAACTCCGGATATGGCCTTATCGGAGGCATTCGAGATAACAAAACGTCTCGATATGGAACATCTTTCCGTTATAGAGTCGAATGAGAGCGATAAATATATAGGTATTTTAGACTGTCGTGCCGTACACCGGTCACTCAGTGCCGAGGTATTGTCACGACAACAAAAGGCCGACAACATCTAAAATGTACAACAATTATAATATAAATAATGACAAGTAAAAAATTTACTCACGTGTTTAAGGAATATGTGATATGAAACTGGCGGAAGTTTTACGTAAAGAGTGCATTGCCGTCAATGCTTCTTTTAGCAATAAAAACGAGGTGCTTCGTGAAATTGCACGGCTTGCCGGGAAATACAAAGCGATTGAAGGCATCGATGAAGAGGATATATTGGCAGAGCTCGAGGCTCGCGAATCACTGGGATCGACCGGCGTCGGCAAAGGTGTCGCAATTCCTCATTGCCGTCTCAAATCGGTTACGGAATTCGTCGTGGGCATTATAACGATACCTTCCGGTGTCGAATTCGAGTCCGTGGATGGCGAGAAAGTCAGACTCATTGTATTCATCATAGCACCGGAAGTCGTATCCAATAAACATGTAAGGCTTCTCTCGGTCATCTCACAGAAACTTTTAGCCCCTAAGGCATTGGAAACGATTCTTGCCGCGCAGACACCCGAAGGAGTATATAACAGTATCCTGAGCGGTAAGGACGAAGAAATTAACGGCGAACAAAAAACGCTTAAAAATCTTCTGCATGTGTTTATACAAAACGAGGACCTTTTCAGGGATATATTACAGGTTTTGGCGGGAGTGGAATCGAGCTCTCTCGTAGTTGCAGGAGTGGAAAACGCCGGGGTATATCTGTCTAAGATGCCTCTTTTTGCAAGTTTTTGGTCCGATGAGCCGTCCGATTTCAGCAGAATTATAATTGCCGTTGTCGATAAAAATCTAACGAATGAAACAATCAGGCGTATTGAGAGCGTTTCCGGAGATCTTAACAAGAGTCTCGATGTTATGGTAACAGTTCAGGAACTTTCTTATGCGGCAGGTTCGTTAAGTGCTTAATTATGAATATACCTGATATGAATGTATTGGCGATAATAACCGATTTGTCTTTTTTGCATATTTCCGGCCTGACACTTTTGGGTGCGGCAACTATTATTTCATTTTACTTAGGTAGGGTTGCACGGCTGGCTAAGTTGCCGTCACTTATCGGTTATATGGTTGTCGGAGTTATTCTCGGGCCTTCGGTACTTCATCTTTTCGATGAGACATCCATGGAGCATCTTTCCTTTATTACGGAAATTGCTTTGGGATTCGTAGCGTTCAGCATCGGCTCAGAATTGAATTTATCCTCGCTTAAGCGGCTTGGTATGGGGATTATCTCTATTATTCTGGCGGAGTCTTTCGGAGCTTTCATCATAGTTACCGTAGCAATGTATCTGCTGACGCGGGATTTACCGATGTCCCTGATTTTCGGCTCGATGGCGCCGGCCAGTGCGCCTGCCGGTACGGTTGCCGTTATCCATGAGTATAAGGCAAAGGGGAGCCTGACCAAGACGCTTTATGCAGTGGTAGGTTTTGACGACGGATTGGCGATTATTATTTTCGGCTTTGCCGCGGCATTGGCAAAAAACCTTTTGATTGCAGAAACTTCCGGAGCATCCGAAAGCATTTTAAAAGCTCTTTTAGAACCGGCTGAAGAAATAATCCTGAGTCTTATAGTCGGTGGAGTTGCCGGTTTGATATTTTATCGTCTTGTTCGAGGATTACAAAGTACCAGGGATATTCTGATTATCGTTTTTGGTTTCATTTTGCTGTGTACCGGATTATCAATCAGGTGGCATTTGTCTTTAATTTTAACCAATATGGTGGTCGGTTTCGTTCTGGCTAATACTCGACATGAGTCACTCCTGCATCGGGTTACAAGTCCGCTTTCGGATGTCATGCCGTTATTGTTCGTATTATTTTTCTGCATGGCAGGTGCTCACCTGGAGCTGTCGGCTTTACCTTCGCTCGGGATTATTGGTGTTGTTTATATACTCGGCAGGTCGGCCGGCCTGATAGGCGGTGCCCGTTTGGGGGCCGCGTTCGGGCACGTGGAAGCTAATGTTAAAAAATATGTCGGTCTCGGTATTTTGTCACAGGCTGGCGTGGCAATAGGATTATCTCTTATTGTCAAACATGAATTTGCTCAGCTTGATGCCAAATACAATCTGCCTCATGCTCTTTCCATAGGTTCTTCGGTTCTTGCAACTATTACTGCTACATGTATCTTCTTCGAAATAATCGGACCGATTCTTACCAAAGTTGCATTGAAAAAGGCCGGAGAGATACCGGATGACTGAATTTGATTAAACTTGTTTTCAAGTCCCTCGATATCATATACAATAGAAGTCAGAAAATTCAATAAATTGAACGGTTTTCCACAGGTGGACGTGCTAATGATTTATCCGGCTTTGATTGCAAGTACCGATGGTTCCGGACAATTTCACTTAAATGTTACTCTGTTGTTCGGATTGATTGTTCTTGGCGGTGCCTTCGGGGCGAGGCTTTTTCAAAGACTGCATATTCCCCAGGTTGTCGGATGTATTGTCGTCGGAATTGTACTCGGGGAGGTACTTGGTGTCATAACGCCTCATACCATAGAACTGCTTGAGCCTTTTACCATGTTTGCTCTGGGAGTCATCGGTTTTATGATCGGGGCGGAACTGCGCGGCGAAGTTTTCAGGAAATACGGCCGCCAGTTTTTTATCATTTTATTTTCACAGGGGATGGGAGCATTTTTTCTGGCTACAATCGGGGGTTCCGCGGCTGCATGGTTTATAACTCACAGCGTAACAGAATCGATTGCCGTGGGATTGGTTCTCGGGGCGATTGCCTCGGCGACGGCACCTGCCGCGACGGTTAATGTCTTATGGGAGTTCAAAACAAGAGGCCCCCTGACGACCGCCGTTCTGGCCATAGTGGCTCTTGACGACGCCCTGGCACTTTTGCTTTATCGTGCTGCGGCAACGGGCGCAAAAGCTTTAACCGGTATAAGCCAGGGATCCGTTTTGGGAACAACGCTTATATTGTTAGGAGAAATCGCCGGAGCGGTAGTCCTGGGTATTTTGGCTGGGGTCTTGCTGTTTTTTCTTCTGAAGTTCGTTAAATCCGACGACAAAATTCTGGATTTTGCTTTAGCGTCGCTTTTACTTGTTGTCGGACTTTCTATGATACCCGGGATTGACCCGATTTTAACGGCGATGACTTTGGGAATTACAGTGGCAAATTTGATGCCACGCCGGAGTAAAGCTACATTTGCCCTCGTGGAGAAATTTGCTCCGCCGATATACATATCGTTTTTTGTTCTTGCCGGTGCTCATATGGAGTTCGGCAGGATAACATCCTGGATGCTGTTAATGATATTCATTTATGTGTTATCGCGGGCTATAGGAAAAATGACGGGTGCCTGGTTTGGGGGTAAATGGTCGAAAGCACCGGCGGTCGTTCGCAAATATCTCGGTATTTGTCTTCTTCCACAGGCCGGTGTGGCAATCGGATTGGCAATCCTGGCCAGCCAGCAGTTCGGAGCCGAGCTTGGTCATACTATTGTTATCGTAGTTATGACAGGAACGTTTCTGATGGAAATTTTCGGGCCTATGCTTGTTAAAGCAGGAGTAAAGCGGGCGGGTGAAGTAGGTCTGAATATTACCGAAGAAGACCTTATCAGAAATTATAATGTTGCCGACGTAATGGATGATAAACCTATAAGCATCCCGCAAAATTTGCCGCTCCAGAAAATCCTCGAAGTATTCAGCACCTCCGACAGTGTGTATTATCCTGTTATTGACGAGAACTCGCATATTGTCGGAATAATAACAATTGCCGGTATAAAAGAGATGTTCGCAAATCAGGACGTGGCCGGCTGGCTTTTAGCCTGTGATGTAGCTGAGCCGCTGCAGGATATTGCCAGACCGAACAAGCCGCTCGAAGAGGTTATGGAATGGATGGAACGCTATCAACTGGAAAATGTTCCGGTTGTTGCCGTAGATGACGATAAAAAGCTTGTCGGTGTCCTGGATCATCGTAAAGTTCTGCGTAGAATAAGTGCCGAAGTGCTGCATAGACGTCAAAAGGCGGATGGGCTGGCGATAACGCCCGGTTAAAAAATCACTTTGTATAAGTTACAGGGTTGGGCGGTAATATTTTGAAGAAATATACCTTATCAAAGAAAAAAAGGCTTGTCGGCAATAACCAGTTCAAGGCAATTTTAGCTGACGGCTGGAGTGCCCGTGACGGATTACTTGTCCTGTATATGAAAAGCAATGATTGCGGATATCCGAGGTTGGGTGTCTCCATCGGTAAGGTTCACGGCAATGCTGTCGTGCGGAATCGTTTGAAAAGACTGCTGAGGGAGGTTTTCAGACTAAATCAGGACCGGATACCGGCGGATTTCGATTACTTGCTTCTTATTTCACATAAAAAACAAAAAGACAATCAGCCGACATTCGAGAAGCTAAAACAATCCTTTCTCTATCTGGTGAATATAATATTTAATAAACATATTTCGAAAGACAAATAAATATCGAAATACAAAATGCAAATTTATTAAAAGTCGAAGGAGTAATAATATGAAAATGCAAAAATATTTTCGTATCATATTTTGCATCTATGCGGCATTTGTTTATCTATCAGTAATGGATGTTAGGGTGTATGCTCATACGACTACCGCTCAGGTCGGATCCGATCCGTGTGAGATTCCTGTTCCGCCGATTAATGCACCTATGGGCAAACTACCGGGTGTTGATGAGCTGCCGGTACGCAGTGGAATGCCGGACGTTCTGACCATGAACGACGGCACAAAGGTAACAACGCCGGAACAGTGGAAAGAACGTCGTAAGGAGATTAGACGAACGCTCGAATATTACGCAACCGGACAGGTACCGCCGCCTCCGGGTAATGTTAAGGGCAGGGAGGTTCTCTCGGAGACTATAGCTGACGGCAAAATTAAATACCGCCTGGTACACCTTACCTTCGGCCCGGAAGAAAAACTCAGCCTTAATATCGGTATTTTCATCCCCGTCGAGGGCGGACCTTTTCCGGCAATTATTTTAAAGGACGGCACTCCGCCGGGCGCAGTGCCTTTGCCGCGTTTGCCGCAAGGCCCCAATCAGGGCAGAGGCAAAAACGTGCTTGTAATGGTTGGCCCGGTGCCTTCGGAGGATGATATTAAACGTGAACAAAATCCGGTCCCTGTCTCTCATGCCGAAAATCTGGCCCAAAGATTCACCTATGTATTCGAACGAGGGTATGCCCTTGTCATTTTTAATCCCAATGACTGCGCCGAAGATACGACTTTGCGAAATCTGGACGGAAGCTGGGCCTTTCGCAATACACGTTTCTTCCCCGCCTATCCAAATTATGACTGGGGAATTCTTGCCGTCTGGGCGTGGGGCGCCTCGCGCGTTGCAGACTACCTGGAGAAAGATCCGGCAATTGACAAAGATATACTCATCATAACGGGCGCATCACGGAACGGCAAATCTTCCATGATAGCGGCGGCATTCGACGAACGTCTCATAGGTGCGCCTGTAGTCACCGGGGGCGGCGGAATGGGGGCGTATCGATTCGCAGGGCCTCACAGGAGTGAGACGCTGGATATTATGGAGCTAAAATATCCCAACTGGTTTTCTCCCAACCTTCACCAGTTTCGGGGACATGTTGACAAATTACCCTTCGACCAGCACTGGTTTCTGGCTCTTTGTGCCCCAAGACCCTTTATCGCATTGGAAGGTCTGACCGACTGGATATCCCTGCCGGAGGCTGTCGAACAATCGATAATCGGGGCTCAACCTGCTTACGAGCTTTATAAGGCGAAGGACCGGCTCGGCGTGAATTATGCAAAACACGGTCATGCGTTTACCGAAGAAGATTGGGCTGCAATAATGGACTTTGTGGACAAACACCTGCGTAATAAACCTGTTGAACGCACCTTCGACCGTTTCCCTACCGAAGAGGAATTGGATGCCGTACGACCAAAATAATTTATGGAACATTTTGATATGGAAAGGTAATCCGGCATGAAAAATAACATTGTTTTTTTCGGCTTTCTTGCTTTATCGGCCCTGTTGAATCAATGCTGCCGGTCGGCCGTAAAGGCTCAACCGGAAACCGAATCGAAAACCTTTAATGTGCGTGATTTTGGTGCGAAAGGCGATGGTGTAACAACGGATACGGCGGCTTTTCAAAAGACACTGGATATTTGTGCCGTATCCGGGGGTGGTCAAGTCATCGTGCCGGAGGGTAGTTATCTTATCGGCAGTGTTCAAATGGGATATCAAACCATACTAAAGCTCGAACCGAACAGCGTTATAGTCGGAAGCTCCGACCCGAACGACTATCCGATGATAGACATCCGATGGGAAGGTCGCTGGCAGCCCGGACGACGGGCTCTGATTTACGCAAACAATGTTGACCATATCGGCATTATTGGACCGGGTCGCATCGAAGGCAATCCCAGGGTGGCGGCCCCGCAGAATCCCCGTGGTGCCGTAGTGCTGGAACCGGTTAATTGTAATGACGTCAGATGGGAAGGTTTTACGGTAACGCAGGGTGGAAACTGGGCGACACATCCGACATACTGTACAGATGTAGTTATCAGAAATCTTACCATTCGTGGACGCCGGGACGGCATCGATGTTGACTCCTGTAAAAATGTTCTCATCGAGGGCTGTGACATCGATACCGGCGACGATTGCATTAGTCTTAAGTCCGGACGCGGCATGAACGGCGCACGTATAGGCAAGCCTACCGAGGATGTGGTCATCCGGGATTGCACCCTGCGAGGTCGTGTGTTTGCCGGTATAGGCATCGGCAGCGAAACATCCGGAGGTGTACGCAACGTGCGCATCGAACGTTGTAAATTTACCTGCCGGACATTTGCAATCTATATCAAGACCCGGATCGGCAGGGCGGGTGTCACGGAAAACATCCACGGCGAAGATATCGACGTGCTGAGCGGCGGTTTTCTTCGGATTAATCTCACGCAGGGGGGCAACACCAATACCCTGGATGATCCTGTGGAGGGCCTGCTTGGATATCCTTCGGCTCGCAACCTGAGTTTCTCGAATGTACGGCTACACGATGCATCCGAGATTGTAAGGGCTGTAAAGGTTGCACCGGAAAAACCAGTACAGGGACTGTCTCTGACAAACATATCCGGAACCTCGGTAAAAGGTATGAATCTGTGTCACGTCAGGGACCTGAGTCTGAAGGATATTAACGTAACCGGATTCGAAGGTACTCTGTTGACTACCGAGGACGTAACCGGCACTGGACTCGATTTGTAACTAAAAATGAAACAGTAAGGAATAAGATTTAACTGTTGATTAGCAGGTATGCCCTGATCAGCTCGGCGACGCTCCATGCCTGGGCAAAACATCCTTTAGGCTCGTGGGGAGGGTCGGCATCGAATATTTCGGAGACGCTGCCGAGACAACCATATTCTTCGAGATGCCGCAGTAAAGGCTGAATGAATTCGGACGCCTGCTTTTTACTTTCCAGACTGAATTGATTGATTTTAAGATATGCCTCGATGAACGGCCCTATCAAATACGGCCAAACCGTGCCCTGGTGATATGCCTCGTCACGGTCTCGCTGTGGTCCGGTATATTTAGGTTTATATTGTTCAGATGACGGGTCAAGGGTTCGTAAGCCGTAAGGTGTCAGCAATTTATCAAGCACTGCATATACAACGGATTTTTGCTGCTCCGGCGGCAGCGGCGAATATTTCAGAGACACTGCAAATATCTGGTTCGGACGAAGGCTCTCGTCGGCCGAGCCGTCGGAGAAAATGCAATCGTTTAAATAGGCTTTTGTCCCGTTCCAGAAAAGCTCACAAAAACTCTTTTGGACTTTACCGGCCAGTGATTTGTATTTATTCTTCTTCTCGGAATCCTTACCGGCATAAAATTCCAACAAAAGACTCAGGCAGTTATACCATAGAGCGTTTACTTCGACCGCCTTGCCGTATCTGGGAGTGAAAGCGATTCCGTCATATTTTGCATCCATCCAGGTTAGCTGGGTTTGCTCGTTACCTCCGGTAATAAGTCCGTCGGCATCGGCATGAATATCGAATCGTGTTCCCTTGTAATACGAATCCATTATGTTGTGAATTGTCGGCAGCAGCTCTTTCGTAAAACCTTCCGAGTTGCCGCTTGCTTGGAGATATTGAAAAGCGGCGACAATAAACCAGAGAGAGGCATCGATGCTGTTAAAACATGCCGTATTGCTTGTGTCGTCGAAACGTGACGGGATCATACCCTTATCTGCTTCTGCTGCGAAGGTCGTCAGTACCGAAAACGCCTCTTCGTATCTGCCGGTGCAAAGCAATAAACCGGGCAGTGAAATAAAAGCATCTCTTCCCCAGTCGGCAAACCAGGGATAACCGGCTAAAATAGTTGTGCTGCTTTTTTTATGAATCCTACGTTTTACTATAAACCTCTCGGCTGTAAGAAATAATTTATCACGTAATGCGGGACTTTTTTCCTGTTTGTCGGCGGAGGTGGATAGATATCTCGAATTATGACCTTTATGTTTGATGTTATTCCGATGTTTTTGCAAATCCTCACATACTGAATCTATATCGGCATTAATTAATTTTTCGGGGTCAAGGCCCGCGGTTGGAATATGCAGATTAGCCCAGAAAACAATTTTTTTCGGCGAATTAATCCGGCATTTAAAAAAGCCGGGAGTCCACAAATCCTCGACGTAATTCTGACCTCTTTCCTTGTTGTCGCGGTAAACAAAATTGAACCACCATTGTTTGTCTTTAATGAACTTCGCGGACGGGCATCTTAAAAGCAGACGGCAACTGTTCGGTGAATTATGCCGGACCAGCAGGCTGTTTCCCTGAAGCTTCGAACATAAAGGTGCATAGGATTTTTGAAGGGAGTGGAAATCTCTCAGGCCGACAAAAGGCCTTATAACGAATTCTATGGGTTCGTGAACGTTCAAAAAATCGTAGACCAGGGCGATCGTATCCGAATCTCGAAGTAAATATACGGATTTTTTTAACTCGAATTTATTGAGTTCGTAATAAAAATGCGCCCCGGTGTCCTGACTGAATCCCTTTTGACAGCGAAATCCCGCCGGCGTGATTTTATCGGTAAATTCCACGGTGGAGAGATTGTAAACCTTACCTGCCGATATTATCATTTCGAGGCAGCTCGAGAGTGCCATTATTCTGTTAAGCGGCGGAGTAAGCGATCCGATAAGCAACCCGTGATATCCGCTGGTGTTACAGCCTATGATTGTGGATGATGAGTAACTTCCGCGACCATTTGTCAGAAGCCACTGTTTCTTTAGAAGATTATCAATGGATTCGTCGGCGGTGGATACGGATATGATCGATGCATCGTCGGTTTTTTGTAATGTTAACACAATCTTACTCCAAAAACCTTTATTATCGCTACAATTTAAGCCCCGAGTTTTTCTCGTCTATTATTAAATGGTTATACAAGCTCAAATAAATGATTATGTATCAGAAATTGCCGTAAGTGACAAAGGTTATACCGCCTGGTCCGCCGGAAGCAAATCAGGCGGATTCTTTCCCTGTGGTTTCACTCCCCTAATATAATTTTTTGCATCCTGTTTACTTGCAGAACGCAGCTTGCCCCCATCAATTTGTTCGGAACAACGACTGTGGAGACTGTCGAGCACATTCATAAAGTTAATATAAGAATCATACGGTGAGTCGTAGGGATTAAAGTATTTGTGTACATCACCGTCCGCGAAGTACTTGGTGCACATATAGTAGAAATGGTCCGATACCTGTAATTTTCGCCAGTCGGAAATGATTTTCTCGTCGTTTGTCTGTCTGATTTTCTTTTCGAGGCGATACAGCTCGTGTATCGCATTCGACTGCATGGCGTTTCCCAGCCATGCCGAGAGGTCTCTTTCGGTATCCGCCCAGCTTATTATGTGCGGCACGTCGACCGTATCGAAAACATCGTAACTTTGTGCGACTTCGGTCGGAGTTTTGAAATTATTATCCGGATGTTTTAATATCTCTTCGGGAAGATGGCGCATGAAATCGAAAATTCCGGTGTCCTCCCATTGATGTTCGCCGAATGTCTCGTAGTCCATGAACAGGTTGACTACATTACCGTTACCGTTAACGTTATGAATCCAGTTTGCGAATTTTTCAGCGGTCAAAGGCCATTGTGTCCAGCCGCGATTGGAGAATCTGAAAGCAATATCGTCACTTAGAGAATAATTTTTCAGAAGCAGCTTTAATTTATTGCAGCCTTTGGGTCGATAAAGGAAATTCGGACTTCTAAAACCGAGAACGTGATCAGCCCCTTCTGTTATAATAGCATCGAATTTATCCATCGATTCTATCAGACATGCCAAATCATTGTTATATATCAGCTCCGTATTTCTGAATACCCGCGGGGTTTGCCCGAAATAATAATTTATCGTCTCGCTGTGCTTGTTGATTTGTTCGATGAATTCTTCCCGTGAGTACAAAAAACTCAGGCTGTGATAGTATGTCTCAGCCAAGAATTCGACACAACCTGTTCGCGCAAGGGCATCGAAAGTGCTCATTACTTCCGGAGAATACTCCAGCAATTGCTCCAGAAGAACGCCGGTTATACTGTAAGCGATTTTAAATCTGCCTTCGAAACGGCGAATTATATCAAGAAGCAAGCGATTGGCGGGCAGGTAGCATTTATTCGCCACCTTCCTGCATATAGTGCTGTTCTTGTGGTCATCGAAATAATGGTGGTTATTGTCAAATACAGTGTAATGTCTAAGTCTCTCAGGCTGATGTACTTGAAAATAAAAACATACAGAAGGCATAATCTTGTGTCTCACTTTTTTAGCCGGAATGATAAGGAATCCGGCTCGGATGTTTTATTGATTTCTGGAAGGATACTCAAACCGGAAGCAACATGTCTTCGTATATTTTCGCACATTTTGCCGCCGAGTCTTTCCAACGCAATTTTCTTACTTCAAAGTTTCCATGGCTTTTCAGGGTCATTTGCAGTGGCGGATATTTCAGCACTGCGATTATTTTATTTGCAATCTCGTTGACATCCCAGAAATCCACTTTGAGAGCGTGCATCAATACTTCGGATACACCGCTCTGCTTGCTTATTATGACAGGGACATCGTTATCCAGAGCTTCGAGCGGTGCTATGCCGAAAGGTTCCGAAACGGACGGCATTACATAAAGATCGGCCAATTTGTAGATCTTATGTACGTCCTCGCCGCGTAAGAATCCGGTAAACAGAACTTTTTGGCCGATACCGAGCTCCGCCGCCAATTCTATCGATCTGTGCATAAGATCTCCGGACCCTGCCATAACGAACTTGACATTCTCCATTACTTCCAGAACCTTCTTGGCGGCGTGAAGGAAATACTCCGGACCTTTCTGCATGGTTATCCGGCCAAGGAACAAGACGATTTTTTCATCCTTGGAAATCCCTGTTTCCATCAGGTTCGACCAGTTTCCGTTTCGCTCGACACCGTTATATACCACTTCGACTTTGTCGCCCGGGATACCATATCTGCTTATAATAATATTACGGGTAAAATGGCTTACTGCAATGATCTTACTGGCCCGTTCCATGCCCTGACGTTCTATATCATAAATCATCTGGTTTACGTTCTCGCCGCTGCGGTCGAACTCAGTCGAATGGACATGAACAACCAGCGGTTTTCCGCTAATAGATGATACTGCAATACCGGCGGGATAGGTCATCCAGTCATGTGCATGAACAAGATCGAAGTTATAATTCTCAAATTCCGCCAATTCCGCGGCAATAGCGGCATAGCGATGTACTTCGGTGTACATATCACAGCTATAATCTATAGATGAGACAAATTGACTTGCCGAAGAAACATTACGCGAATGAATCTCGTATTTTTTTCTCAAAGTCTCTTCGATCTGCTTTTCATAAATATCCGATGTCGTATATGGTTGCAGGGGGGAGTTTATTGAATGAAATTTAACATTTTTTAACTCGCCGAAGGTAGAAGAGAAGGTGGTTTTTTGAGAACCGGGACATAACAACTTTACGTGAGACGTATATTCACCCTCGACCATTTTGGGTAAAACAAATGTTATTTTCATGCCAAGCTGACTCATAGCTCTTGTAAGGCCATAACATGCAGTTCCAAGACCACCGCTGATGTATGGAGGAAACTCCCAGCCTAACATAAAGATTCTCATATTACCCACCTGTCAATTAAGTCCCATAAAGGAATTTATGGTAAAAATTAACAATGATTCCGAATATTTGTTAATCATAAGATACAATTGTTAATTAGAATAAAAAAACCGTAAAATTAGCGAAACTAAGCACAATAAATAAAGCTCTCTATCGGCAAGAAAACCACTAATCTTAACTTATGTTAAAGGAAAATAATGTATTTGCTCCTTTGCCTGTTATATAAATCGGGTATTCAACGAGTATAAGTTCAAAAAATTTTAGAAAAACCTGAATTTTCATGTCATTAAGCGCTTTTTATGGGGCGGATTTAAGCATAACAAGCCATTCCACCTATTGAAGAGGCGGAATGGCTTGTTTCAAACGACAAAATTGCAAACGTAAACAACTTAAACAAAAGAAATTAGCGCACATTTCGCGTCCCTGCTTGTAAAAAAGACCCGAAAGGTCTTTAATAACTCCTACAAATCCTGTGCTTTAACCGTACTGCGACGGTTAGCCTTAGTCCTTGCAATGGCGGCATCGAGCATGGAATAGACCCTGTCACTGATTGCCTCGAGGGAATCAGATGAGGTCATCATCTTCTTGCTTTTAATGTAAGCTTTGACTTTGCTTGCTACAATCAAAGACTCTTTTTTCTTTGCCATTCGTAAAACCTCCTTATTGAAAAGTAAAATTTTGTAATAGTCCGGAGCCACATCCATAGGTCCGGCACATCGTCTAATGTTCTTATTATATTGGTATAAAAAAGTTTGCAACAAAAAAATGGCAGTAAATATTAATTTTTTATCGCAAATTGAGGCGGGTACGGTAAAGCCGATTTACAAAGGCTTGATAATGCGGTTCGAATTTTTAGAGATTTTCAGAAAAACATATGAATTTTTTAATAATTTGTCAGTTAATTTTGGTCGAAAATACCCTTGTAAAAGTCAATTGAGCAAAAAAAAAGGTTATTGATTAGGATAAAGTGGCAGTGGTTCCGGGCGGGATGAAATGCCACGGGGCATGTAGATGATATTGGAGGAAAAAATGGCTAAACGTTCGAAAAAGAATCATAAGTCTCAGGCAAAATTAGAGGGATATGTAGTTGTTGTTTTTGCCGAGGATGCAGAGCAGGCAAGAGAATATACAACCCTGCTGGAGGCTAACGATATTCCTGCGGTAATAAAAGAACAAAACGAGCAGGCTATCGGTTCAAGTGAAATCGCGGTTATGGTACCGGAGGAATTTCTTGATGAAGCGCATGTTGTAATCGAGTCTCAACAGGCATATGACGATTTCTATGATTATGCTTTGGATGACGAACAAGACAGCGATTTTGACGGAGATCTCTTCGAGGAAGAATTTTAATATGTCGGAAGAAAAAAGAAAAGAGCGTCGCAACGTTAAGAATCGCAGAATGAGTGTTGTTGACAGGCGTCTTGGTTTGGAAAGGCGCAGAGGTCCCGGAAGACGGCTCACAGACGAGAGGAAGTCGGCGGAAGAAGGACAAATGTCAGAAGAACAGTTTGCTTTTCTTATGGCGATCGACGAGTATAAGAAAAAGAATGCGAGACCATTTCCGACATGGACGGAAGTCCTTGAGGTTATTAAGGCTTTGGGATATCGAAAAGTGGCAGAGCCGCAATCCTTCGAACAATTGAAGAAAAATAATATTACCGAAAAAGCAATTTCCTGAATGTGACCTGACCCGGATAAATTAACAAATCACCACCGAGATGTTTATTCACGATTTTTTTCAGTGACAAACAACATTATTCGACTTTTTCTGTTTTGAAAAATCTCCTGATAATCAGGGATAATATTGCACTTTAAGCCAGCTTTCGGCAAGTATTGCAAAATCCCTGAAGTCAATTCGGTTATCCGGGAATAAATCCGCCGGCGTGATTAGCGGAAATTCTAATGTTCCCGTGACGCTTGTCATTATATGACCGATTTCCGGTTTTGAAAGGACATAATCGTATATTCTAAAGTCATCTATCAGGCCGTCGTAACCGCCGTACCAGCCGGAGCCGATCTGGAAGGAAGTGATGCCTGAAACAGGTGAATTTGCACCTTTGCGGCTGTCGAAAAGGATGCCGTTAAGATAAATCTGCATTTCTCCCGTAATCGCATTTTTCATGAAAGCCCAGTGGTTCCATCGACCTTTCCATTCGGCAATATATCGGTGCTCGCCGCTGAGACGATTATCGTAAGCTCGGGGATACCCGCAATCCCAGTTATATCTGCCCGGCTCTTTCCAGCAGCCGAGATTTATTGCTATCGCCGGATCATATTCGTTGTATGAAAAATCTGTACAAAAAAGCGTATCTGTATGGTGGGTTGAATTAGTCCCGTTCGCCCAGAAGGCGATAGTAATACCGTTGCTAATCTTCGAGAAAATGCCGGTTGCATCCGATACGAATACCGTATCTTCGAAACCGTCGAATTGCAGCGCCTGGCCGTCAATACCCTGTACGAATATAGGATTACCGTATATCCGGCCATCGGCGCTTCCGGCGCCGTCATCCGCATTGCCGTCGAATTTATACCAGGCTACAGGATTTCCGGGAGCAGTCACTGTGCCACCTGTAACAAGCCATTGGTCCGCTATTTCCTCGAGGTCCTTATAATCGACTTTGCAGTCATTATTCAAATCCGCTTTTGGGCCGATCTCTTCGAGGCACCTTGAGCAATATAGCCGAATATCATCGAAATAAACATAGCCCAGGTTCATAGTCGCCTGCCGGTTTTCGATATTGTCGAAGCCTATCGCTATAGATTCGATTTTACCGAGATTAATATTGTCTATGTTTTGCAGGTCAATCCGCCATGGCTGCCAGAATTCTTTCGTAATATCGTTCGCATCGCCCTGGTATGGGATAATTGTTTTCTGGTCACCGTCATCCAGAACAAGATACATTTGACAGTCCCAGTCGTTATATTCCAGGCCGTGAAAGAATAATTCCAGGGACTTAGCGCCGATGGAAGCCCAGTTTTGAGCCGGATCGAAGTGATACGCTGCTTCGGAGTAAGAACTACCGTCGAAATCATAACGAAAAATAAGTGATTGTTGTGAATTACGAAGCGGTTCCGGTGGCTCGACGACGGATATTTCAGTAGTCTTCGGTATTTTTATCCAGTTATTATTAACTTCGTTGTAAGACTCGAAATCATCCACGATTATGTAGTCGGTAACTGTAAATTTCCAAATGTCACCCGTCCATGTTTGTGAGTCGTTTACTTCGTCGATTCGCCAGTAATACGTTTTGCCTAACTCTAACCCGCCGGGATTGTAATAATTGTCATCCTGCGGCTGCTCGGGAATTTCGACAGGGGTTGCGTTCGGCCCGACATCAACGGGAGAAGTTCCGAAAAAAACCACATGTTTGTGTGCGGAATAGCCCGGTGTCCAGCTTAATATCACATCTAAGGGGACATTTGTGGTACCGTCGGGTGGACTCGGACTGCAGGCATTGTTACGGCAGTCCGTCCGGATTCGAGCTTGTACATAGGCCAAATCGAATCCGGGCGAACCTCCCCTGAGGTCGATCCCGAGAATTCGTACGGCGCGGGGTACGAACGGCAGGGATATTCCAGAAATGTCAAAACTCACTGTCTTCGGTCCATGTTCGTTCGTGTTCGGAACTGCGCCATAACCAAGCAGATATTCTCTTCCGTTGCCATCCGTCAGGAAAACCAACGCCTGTTCTCCGACCGAATCGAGCTCCACCATGAAAATGTCATCTCCGGGACCGTCGACGATTTGGCCGCGGAATAGCAGTTCGATCCAGTGATCTATGGGAATAGTTACACCGGAAACATTCAGTGTCGGCGGCTCGCCGACAAGCAGTTCACCCGGAATAACCTCGACCGGCCAGTATCCGTTCGGGTCCATGCCTGTCCATGATATTCCGTCGGGATTATATTTATCGAGCAGATAATAAGGGTATTCGAAATTGCTTTCCTGGGCCGGTAAGGTTTCACATAAAGTGGTAAACCAGATAATAACAACAGCAATTAAGAAACAATTCTTTTGCATTCTGACCCTCCGGCCGGCTTTGAAGCGGGCCTTTGAAAAAATATAGAATGGTCAATAACTATAAAAAATTGTAACATCTTTGTCTGAAATATGCAAGATTAAAGATGTATCGGCTGCGATGCATTTCGGTCGATTCGAGGATTCGGAGAAAAAGCTTGATTTTCAGCCGATTATTGATAAACTTCCCTGGACAATTCGTCACACGCGGTCCGGATGTCGTATTCTTTAATACGGATTATAAAAAGAAGCTTTATTGCAATAAATGAGGTGTAGATAATGACAAATTATTCACTAAGCCCTGCAGGTGAAAAATTCCCTATTCCGGAACAAGACCAGTACTCGGAGGAATTCGAACGTGTACAGTCATTGGCCGAAGCTGCGCGTAATGAAGGTAAGGAAATTGTGGTGGTTATGGGCGTCGGATTTGTCGGGGCTGTCATGGCGGCCATTATTGCCGATAACGTAGATAAGAAAAGCGGCCAACCCGGCAAGTTTGTTATAGGCTGTCAGAGACCCAGCACTCGCAGCTATTGGAAAATCCCCTTATTGAACAGGGGTGTTTCACCGGTCAAGGCTGAGGACCCTCAAGTCGATCCGATGATTGCCCGATGCGTTCTTGAAAAGAAGACCCTGATAGCTACCTACAACAGCGATTGTCTCAAATTGGCGGATTGCGTGGTAGTGGATGTTCAGTGCGATTACACGAAGAACGACCTCGGAAATATGCGAACCGGCAGGGCGGAAATGGCAGCGCTGGAAGCGACTATGAAAACCATTGCCGAAAAGATACTGCCGGACTGCCTGACCTTAATCGAGACAACCGTAGCTCCCGGAACGACGGAATTTGTGGCCTGGCCGATTATGAAAAAGGCCTTTGCCGCCCGCGGAATAAATTCCGAGCCGCTATTGGCTCACAGTTTCGAGCGTGTCATGCCCGGCAGACATTACGTATCGTCTATACGTGATTTTTGGCGGGTCTGTTCCGGCTGTAATACCCCGGCGAAAGAACGTGTTGAAAAGTTCCTGAGGGAAGTTCTGAATACCGAAGAATTTCCGCTGACGGTTATGGACCGTCCCATCGAATCCGAGACAACCAAAATTATCGAGAATTCATTCCGTGCGACCACACTTGCATTTCTCGATGAGTGGAGCCTTTTTGCCGAACGAAACGGAGTAGATTTAACAAAAGTAATCAAAGCAATTAAGGTCCGGCCGACTCACAGCAATATCATATTCCCCGGTCCCGGAATCGGAGGCTATTGTCTGCCGAAAGACGGCGGTCTCGGGTACTGGGCATACAAGCATATTCTCGGTTTTTCCGACGATATATTTAAGATTACTCCGATGGCAATCGATATCAACGACACCCGCGGTCTGCACGTGGCAACCCTGACAAGGGATGCACTTCGAAACATGGGTTGCCAACTGGCCGGGGCGGCGGTACTTTTGTGCGGAGCCAGCTACCGGCAGGATGTCGGTGACACCCGATACAGCGGCTCGGAACTGATTGTCCGGAAATTGACGGAGATGGGCGCCGAGATGCGAGTACACGATCCTTATCTCGAGCACTGGTACGAGCTGGAGAAACAGGATGATTATCCGGCCCCGGGCCATTCCCTGGCGAGATTTTTCCGGAACCAGGACGACCTTATCAATATCCGGGTGCAAAGTGACCTCTCAAGTGCTCTTGCCGGTGCTAAGGCGATTATATTGGCTGTGCCGCACGAGCCTTATCTGGAGCTCGAGCCGGACAAAATCGTCGAATGGGCTAACGGGCCGCTGGCTGTTATCGATTGCTTCGGTATCCTGGGAGACGATAAAATCCGCCGCTTTTTCGAACTTGGCTGCGAAGTAAAGGCTTTGGGACGGGGACATATCCAGCGGATAAAGGAAGAAGTAAGGAAAAAGTGATATCCGGTATGCTTTTTTAGAATATGACTGATTCGGAACTGAAATCCAAACGGATTGCGATTTTATCGCCGGTGGCATGGCGAACCCCGCCGAGAGCTTATGGTGCCTGGGAAACGGTTGCAAGTAATATAACGGAGGGACTTGTCGCACGGGGCTGGAAGAATGTCACGCTTTTTGCCACAAAGGATTCTATAACCAAAGCAACTCTTGCAGGCTGGATAGAAAAAGGCTACGAAGAGGACAAGTCGCAAATCCCGTCTGTCTCCACGTGCCTGCACATTTCGAAGGCCCTGCAAAAAGCTGATGAATTCGACCTGATTCATAATAATTTCGATTATCTGCCGTTGACGTATATACCGTTTATCAAAACGCCCATGCTGACAACAATACATGGTTTCTCTGAACCGGATATTCTTCGTGTTTATCATGACCACAAAGACAGCTACTTCGTCTCGATCAGCGATTCCGACAGGGATCCCGGCCTGCCGTATCTGGCGACCGTTTATAACGGTATTGATCTTTCGAACCTGACGTTCCGGGAAAAGCCCGGTGACAAGCTCGTTCATTACGGCCGAATACATAACGATAAGGGGACGCATCTTGCGATAGAGGCGGCGAAAAAATCCGGAATGGATCTGATTATCGCCGGGATAATCCAGGACCAGGAATATTTCGATAATCTTATCAGGCCGCATATAAATAATTCCTCGATCCGGTTCATCGGCCCGGTTAATCCCATCCAGCGGGATGAACTACTTAAAGAAGCTTACGCTGTCCTTCATCTTAATATCATTCCAGAGAGGTTCGGTCTGGTAATGGCCGAAGCGATGGCGGCGGGCGTGCCGGTGATTGCTATGGATTTAGGCTCCTGCCGCGAAGTTATTGCCGATAAGCAAACAGGCTATCTGGCCAATGACGTGGATGAAGCCGTCGAAGCCATCGGTAAAATAGACCTTATCGACCGTAAAAACTGCCGCAAGCGGGTGGAAGAGAATTTTACCATCGACCGTATGGTCGAAAATTACGAAAAGGTTTATGCGGAAATATTCCACCGTGAAACTAAAAAGAAATAACTACATAAATGGATTAGATCGAAATGAACAAACCAATTATAACGCGTTATAAAGATAATCCGATTCTCACGAAAGACGACATTCCATATCCGGTTCAGACGGTGCACAACGCCGGTGTGACAAAGTATAACGGAAAATACATAATGCTGTTTCGTTCGCATCTCGATACCGGCAGGTCCATCATCGGAATTGCCGAAAGCGAAGACGGCTTTAATTTTACAGCCCGGCCGCAGCCTTTCATCACACCGAGCAAAGAGCCTCCTTTTGCCGAATACGAGGCTTTCGGCGTTGAGGACCCACGCATAACATGCCTCGAAGGTTTTTACTACATCACATATAGCGCATATTCGGCACACGGTGTCCGAATCGGCTTAGCGAAAACAAATGATTTTGAATCTATTGTGCGTCTGTCCCTAATCACACAGGCGGATTATCGAAACACGGTCCTTTTTCCCGAGAAAATCAACGGCCGATATGTAAAGCTTGACCGGCCTCACTCGGATATCAGCCCATGGTCCATCTGGATAAGCTACTCGCCGGATTTGCGTCACTGGGGCGATTCGAAATTAATTATGAAACCGGTCCCTTACCACTGGGACGAGATGAAAATCGGTCCCGGTGCTCCGCCTATACGCACCGAGAAAGGGTGGCTGAATATTTATCACGGCGTTTTTCCGACGATGGACGGCCACGTATATCGTCTCGGTGTCGCATTGCACAAGCTCGATGACCCGGCGGAAATTCTTGGTGTCGGCGACCGGTGGATTTTACAGCCGGAAGATTCCTGGGAATTAGTCGGTTATGTACATAACGTGGTCTTTACCTGCGGAGCCGTTCCGGAAGATGACGGGACATTGAAACTATATTGGGGCGGCGCCGACAAAGTTATGTGCGCCGGTACGGCGGTAATCGATGAGCTTGTTGACCTATGCCTGACCGACTCCAGGCCGGCAATATGATAATTTATTGGAAGATTCTGCCGTATTTTCCATGGCCGCTCTGGAGATTGAGCAGCTCCCTGAGCCTGGCAGGTGACATAATTTTCCTTTCGCTCGCTTCGGCAAGCCTGTGAATACGCTGTAATAGGTCGGAGTTGGCGGCAAGTTTTGTTCTTGCCTTATCGTACCAGATATTGTCTTCCAGCCCGACTCTTACACCGCCGCCCGATACGATAGCTATCGAATTCATCTTAAACTGGAAATCGCCGATCCCGGCCAGGGACCAGTATGAATTCCCGGGTAAGTCCCGGATCATAATTCCCGCGTGCAGCAAGTCCGCCTGTGCACAGGCAATATTACCGAGCAGCAGGTTAAAGTAATGTGGAGGCTCCAAAATTCCCTTGTGTTCGAGATACTTGGCATAATTTATCATCCCGGCGTCGAAAGCCTCAAGCTCGGCAAGAATCCCTCGGGATTTCATCTCGTTGGCCAGCCTCTGAATCATTTCCGGTGCATTTACGCTTGCTACCCGGTTAAAATTCAAAGAGCTTAAAGTCAGACTGCCCATATCGGGTTTTAAATCGCCTTCTAATTGCAGGACTTCGGCACGTTTTTCGAATTCTTTGATATTACGTCCGCTCAATGAGACACAGATAATAAGCTCTTGGGAGAATTTCCTTATCCCTTCGATGATTTTGCCGTAGACTTTGGCTTTATACGAAGATTGCCCTGTGGTTGCATCGCGTGCGTGGATATGAACCATGGTTATACCGATTTCCACCGCTTTGTGGACATCCTCCACGATTTCTTCTTCCGAAATAGGGACATGGGGTGTCATTTCCTTAGTCGGTATCATTCCTGTCGGTGTAAAATTGACTATTAAATCCATCAGGCTTACCTTTTTTTATAAGTGTATTTGGAACTATATAATTTCCTTGACGAGGTGTGCGGGCACGCCGGCCACAAAACAATTGTCCCCGACATCGCGATTGACAACGGCATTGCCGGCCACAACGGCGTTTTTGCCGATTGTAATGCCCTGGACTATCAGGGCATTGGCCTTGATGCCGGAACCTTCTTTTATCAGGACATCCTTGATGCCGCATGTATGGGCAAGGCGTTCTTCGAGATAAGGATTATGATTGTATCTGTTATGGGTCATTATTATAACGCCCGGCCCCAGACTTACTCCTTTTTCCAATGTTATCCGTCCGGACAGGTCCAGAAAGTTATAGCCGTTAAGAAAACAGCCGTCTTTTATTGTCAGGTTTTTGAATCCTTCCTTGGCGCTATGCAGAACAACCGGCGAACATACTGTTACTTTTTTCCCGACTTGTGCGCCGAAAGCTCTTAAAATAGGCACGTTTATATTATTGCCGTATCTCAAAATTCGCGGCGGACCAATAATCTTAAATAGAAAAATGAGCGATTTTTTACATATAAAAATAACAATTCTCTGGATAAATTTTCGTAATCGCCTCATAACCTTTTTTAACATGATAATTTCTACTGTCTTAATTTATTAGCCATCAGCAGGGTGATTTTTTCGCACTTATCCTTCGGCAGTGCCTTTTTCAATATTTTGTGGATTTCATGCATCGGTGTCCGCTGCGTTGTGTGTGTTATAATTATATACTCGTTTCGAAGATTCTTTAGCAGCGTCGTAAACTCATCGATGTGCATATGCCTGCCCGCTTCGGCTCTGCCGGTATGTTCGTCCTCGTAAAAAGTGCACTCGGCAATTAGAATCTTGCTCTCGACGATGTAATTCAATTGCGAGAAATCCACGTACTGCGTATCGCCGATATAGGTGGCGATCGGGATATCGAGTATATAATCGATTTCCACGTGCTGTTTTTTTAATTCGACAATTTGTTGACTCGTCAGACCGACATATTCTTTCTTTAGCTTTTTTCGCCTTTCGATGACAGTGTAACCGACCGAGCCTTTGCTGTGTTTCGTCGGGAACACCCTCGCGAAAAGATTGGGTTTTATCTGGTATTCGTCACCGGGTTTGACACCGACCAGTTTTGCGGGTATTTTATTGCCGTCGAGTCTCGCCCATGCGTCGATAATTTCCCTCATCGGTTTAAGGAGGTTTTTCGGGGCTAATATAGTCCCCGCCGACTGGCCGCAAAAATTCCGCTGGGAAAGATAATATGCGAAGCCCGCCGCGTGGTCCATGTGCCCGTGTGTCAGCAGGACGTGATTTATGGATATAAACTGGTCGGGAGCTTTACCGATATCGAAGCATACGTCTAATTTCGGTATCGCAACGACAGTCTCCTCGCCGGCGACGGAATAGCCGACAATTTCCAAATCATCTATATTTATACTTGCCAAATTGTGACTGGGCATTTTATTCGTCGTGCGTATATCGTATTGCGTATTATATTAACCGGTGGTAAAACCATCGGCTAAATGCCTGTAAGTATTCACGTTGAAGCAATGGTAGTGATAGCTATCGTTTGTGTCAATTTAATTCTTGCATCGCTTGCTTATTGTCGGTCTCTGAATTATTATATTACGACATACGAAATACGATATACGAGGTACGATAAGCAAATTATGCCGGACAAGCGTTCACATAGAGGTCCCCATCCGGACGATTCGAAATTGTTCGCACCTGAGAAAATTCCCGATTTGCGAAATGCGGTCGAGGATTTTTCCCTTTTATTGACAAAAGGATATGCCGACAAGGGTGCCTTGAAGCTGGTCGGGGATAAATTCTCGCTGACGCAAAGGCAGAGATTAGCTGTTATGCGTAGCGCCTGTTCGGACCGGCAGCTTGCCTTACGTAACCGGAGCCGCGTTGAGCTGGATGAAATTAAAGGTCAACCTCTGGCAATTGACGGTTACAATTTATTGATAACCATCGAGGCGGCGATGAGCGGCGGGATTATTTTCAAGGGGCGGGACGGCTGCTTCCGCGACCTGGCAAGTATCCACGGCACATATCGAAAAGTCACCGAGACCATACCTGCGGTTCAGCTTATCGGGAACTTTCTGGAAAAGTCCGGCATAAAAAAAGCCCTGTGGCTTTTGGACAGCCCCGTTTCCAACAGCGGCCGATTGAAAAGCCTCATAAGTGAACTGGCTAAGAAAAATAATTGGAATTGGGAGATAAAGCTTTTATTAAGTCCCGATGCGGAATTGATAAAAACCGAATCAATCGTTGCCACGAGTGACAGTGTAATTCTCGATGGCTGTCATAACTGGATAAATCTGATAGGGAATATTATTGCAGTTCACATTAAAAAGTCGTGGATTATAGATTTATCCGATACGGAATAATTCAACTGATAGTTATATTTCGATGAGTTTCCGGACAGCCCTAAGGTCGATCTGTATGAGGGAATCGCAGATTAAATCTTCGTAGTGTATTTAATCTCCGCTTTTTCTAAGTTTCTTGGCATCAAGTAAATCCTGATCCCTTCCACTTGCTTCTTTTGTTTTTATCAAATCGGCTTTCGATATAAAGGAAACGACCATTCCCTCTATTTCTACACTTTCTCGGTTAGCCCACGCCGTTTCAAAATCCACACCGGTTATTGACATCATAACATCCAGTCGGAACGGTGGGCTTCCCATTTGGTAAAAAAAGCCTTCCTGGGCAAAATCGGTGGGTGACATACCTTTTAGTGGAGCACCAAATTCTCGCAGAGCTTCATAGACCGCCTGTGAATTGTCTTTGTCGGTGGAGATCCATAAGTCTAAATCTTTAGTGAAACGAGGCTCTGTGTATCTCATGACAGCATAACCACCGACCACGAGATAGCGAACTTTATATTTTTCCAAAATGCTCAACAGTTCTCTGAAGTCTGGGCTTGACAGCATGTCCGTACCTGATTAACAAATAATCCATTATCATATCGAGTGCAGCTTCGAAAATGGCCTGGTCTCCCTGCTTTTGCCAGAACTCAATATCAAAACGTCCTTGATCATCGCCGATCCGGCCGTATGATTCTTCAATTTCTCGCATAAATCACCGTAAATATTAGGCCTTTCTACAAAACATTAGAAATTATAACATGAGATGTTAAGCAAATCAAATGATTAGTCCATGAGATTTCGAATTTTATCAAGGTTAATCTGTTTTAGGGAGTCACAGATTAAATCGGCTTGTTGGAGTTTGTTGGCGGAAGTTGTGTTTGTTACGGCGATGCATTTGGCACCTGCGGCTTTGGCTGCTTCCACGCCGTTAGGAGCATCTTCTATAACAACACAATTCACCGATTCGATTCCCATGCGTTTGGCAGCAAGCAAAAAAAGTTCCGGGTTGGGTTTTTTATGTGTTACATCGTTGCCGTTTATATAAACCATTTTGGTATATGGGATTTTCGCCGCTTCGAGGGCCGCCCGTGACTTTTCCAGAGTGCCGGAGGTTGCAATAGCTAATCCAAAACTATTATTAGCAAGACCCGCTTCGATAAGCTCCAATACGCCGGGGTAGGGCGGCAGCGGCTCATTTTTCAAGGCCTCAAGAAATAAATCCTGACGTAATTCGACCGCCTTTTTAAGCTGCTCACCGGTCAATTCAAGATTATGCACTCTGGCGGCGGCCTTCATATACTCTTCGGCTCCGCGTCCAAGGCCCGCCATAAAATCCTCCGCCTGGACGCCATCGAGACCGAACATGTCCCTGAATACCTGAATCGAGACCCTTCGATTCACTGCTTCGGTATCGGCGATTACACCGTCAACATCGAATATTAAACCGTATAATCGAGTCATATAAAAAAGCAAAAATCAAATATCAAAATAACAATCCAAAAACCAAAAAGAAAATTTTAACGGCATAAAAATACTTGTATATAGAATAATTGTCAAGCCTGAAGGATAATGTCCGGAAAAGGAGTGTTTATGTAGTTAACATTTTAGAATTTGATATGTCGTTTTGATTTTTTAATTTTGATTTTTAATATTTTTTGCCGCGTTTTTAGTGTCCGGCGCATTTATAATAGTGATGATATTTGATACATGGGAAATTGGGAGCCGTTTTATTGTGGATAGTGCCGGGCAAGAGCTTGAAAACGACAACTTGGTTATTCGGGCACAAACGAGCTATAATGCGTTTGCATTGCTGTATCGCCGACACTACGACGCCGTTTTCAAGTACTGCGTTCACAGGCTGTTTGACAGGCACTTAGCCGAGGACGTTACATCACAGGTTTTTCTTAAAGTCGTTGAAAAGTTCCACGATTTTAAGGGTGATGAAAGACAGTTCCGCAACTGGCTCTATACGATAGCAACCAACTTTGTTAACAATCAGATGAGAAAATCAGCCAGACGCAAAACAGCACTTAGTATTTTCCAGGAAAAATCGAATATCACAAGTGGCTCGTCTGAGGATTCTTCTGCGAAGCTGGCTACATTAAAGCAGGCAATGTTGACATTGAAACCCAGGTATCAAACTATCATCACACTGCGTTTTTTTGAAAATTTGAAATTAAAAGAAATTGCCGAAGTGCTTGGAAGCAGCCCCGGCACGATTCGCAGCCAGTTGGCAAGGGCGCTGGCCAAACTGCGAAAGAAGTTAAATATCGAAAAGGGCACTTCCGGGCGAGAGGTATGAAGAAATGAAATCCGAAGAAAAAGAATTTGAAAACTTCATTAACGATATAAAACTCGACGATACTCCCGATTATGCTCATCGTGACAAGCTCGAACAAAATCTTCATGCCTGCTTAATTCGGCAGAAAACAACCTCTTTAAGTATCTGGAGAAAAATTATGAATATGAAAATAACAAAATATGCCGCTGTAATATGCGTAGTTATCGCTGCTGTAGTTGCCGGGAATGTATTTTTAAAGCAAGACTCGGATATAATATCAATTTCTTACGAAGGACGGAATCCACAGTTCACGAATGAGTTAATTGCTGTCCAGAAAATGGCTGCTATTGGTGATATAAAAGGCCTTACCAGGGAACTTTCAGAAGGGCGTTTCGAGAGCAAGATAGTTGCCGCACAATTCCTTGCAAAAATGGGTGAGATTCCGGAACTTGTCGAAATGCCGGCACTTGAGAGCGTTTCAATGTATGCCGAGGGCGACCTGATTCTCGATAGCGTGACAGGTAACCTCCGACTTCGCTCTACAAAGTCTGAAGATTGGTTGGAAGCGGCAAACGGGAAAATAAAAGTACATATAAGTCAGGATATGTATGAAGCGGAAAAGATTCGTATTATACGTAATATAGATGAGGACCAGGAAGGTTGGGAAAGTCACGAAAAAGAATTTGCCGATCTTCGAAAAGAACGAGCGGATTTAGAAAAGGAATTGGTAAAGCTCGGGCGAGATATACAGGATGATATCATAAAGGAGCTTAGAGAACGTCTTGTAAAGTATAATGAATTACTTGATGTTGTTGATGATGCGATATATGTTAGCATAGAGGGTAATAATCTAATATTAGATAATCCAAAATATCATCGCACAGTCATAGCTGAACTTCTTGATGGAACCGTAAAGGTTGAATGGTATAGTCATATTGTCGAAGGAAATAGTATAACTTTTTGGTACGATCTGGCGCCTGTTCTTACCGATGGTCCTCCTAAGCCTGCGCCGGGCTGGCGGGAGCGATTCAATGCAGTTTATTCTCTTGATGAAGGCGAGATTCTTCGCTGGGTACATACACCTTTTATCCCGGAACGTCAGATATATGCCACGCAGGAACTGCATTACCATTCATCTACGAATCCTCCGCCACCGGGCTATATGTCTTTTTTCTGGGATAACGGCCGGTTGCGTAACTGGGCGCTTATGATGAGCAAAGGTGGACTTAGCACGGTACTTGATGATATTGGGCTTCAACGTTACGAATATAAGATTGAATCGGAAAAACTCCACCAGCTCGATGGTGACTGGATTATCCGGGAAAAAGTTTCAAAGGAAGAAAAAGTACTTGCACTTGAGAAGATTATACAAAAAGAATTAGACCCAAACATAACATTCAAGAAGCAGAAAGCGAATTGTGATTCGATAATAGTAAAAGGCCAATATAAACACGTACCTTTGAAAAATGTCGATAATCCAAATGGAATTTATATTTATACGGATTCGTGGAAAGATTTTCCCGGCCCCGAGCCTGTAGGTGGCGGTGGAACACGAAACCTTGCTGATATGCTTAAAATGGTTGGTGGTTATTTTAATCGCTGGGTTGTTTTTAAAACGGAAAATATATCCGATATTCGTGTTAGCTTTTTTATTGCCCGATCACTTAATTTGGCGATGGCAAATGCTAAATCTGATAAAGAAATGCAGGAAATATTACATTCGGTTCTTGAAAATCTTTCAAAGCAGACTTCCCTTCAATTTGATTATGGCAAGGGTGAGCAGGATGTATGGTTCATCACCGAAAAAAATAATTAGCATTTAATAATTTCCACGAATATTGAAACAACACGGGCCGAGCGTTGAAACTCGGCCTTTTTTTTATCTTTTTCACGCCTCCCAAACTCTAAAATTGAATAAGACCGTATTTTTTTGTAAATTCAGCACAGCTTATTTGTCTTTATTGTGGTACCGAAAACAGGAGCTTCTATTGAACGATCGTTCCAATGAAAATCTTGTTGCTGCTTCCCGCAAAGGCGATAAAAGTGCGTACGCGCAGCTTGTGGAGAAATATTACAGGCGGCTTTTTTTAATCTGTCTTGGAATCGTCGGCAATATCCACGATGCCGAAGATGTTGCACAGGAGACGATATTAAAAGGATTCCTGGAAATATCCACGCTTCGAGACAGCTCCCGGTTCGGTCCGTGGATTATTAAAATAGCCAGGAGCTTATGTATCAATTTTGTCCGTCGGAGTCAACGCGGTAGGCGAATATTGGAAAAGAGAGCAACAGAAACTGAAGAAAAATCCGGCCTGAACGATAACCTGCAGCAGGCTATTGAGAAGCTGCCGATGGAAATCAGGCTGCCGTTAGTGATGTACTACTTCGACGGCCAAAGCGTTCAAAAGGTCGCGGACAATCTGGATATGTCCACATCTGCGGTGTATTCTAAGCTGCGGGATGCGATAAACCAATTACACAGACTGTTAGCTGTGCAAGGAGATGAAAATGGATAGTCAATGTGAGAAAATACGAAACCAGATGGCGGACTATATCATTGGAATTTTAGACCAAGAACAGTCTGATATTTTAAAACGGCATATCGGCGAGTGTGAAAAATGCGGGCAATATCTTAAGTCACTCGAAAACCAAAAGAGTCTGCTTATGCAGTTAGGCCAAAAACTCGATGCTGATATGGATGTTCGTTGTCAAAGAGCAATTAAAGCCCTCTCGACACAAAAAGATAACAGAAAAGAAAATTCAATTTGGAGCATAATCATGCATAAAAAAATAACGAAATTTGTCGCTGCGGCTGTAATAATCTTAGCGGTGATACTGTCGATTTCGATTTTTGATAAATCGACAACATCGACGGCTTATGCCTTTCAACAGACTATCGATGCGATTCAGAAGGTTAAGACAGTTTATATGGCGGGGGAATTTTATATGCAGGGCCGATTCGAGTGCTGGATGAAATACGACGGCGATCCGGATAAACCTACCCATGTATGGCTCGGAAGGGCCGGACACAACCTCTGCAAAATATGTTCGCCGGATGGAATATTCGGCCTGAATAAGCGTACAAACAGGGTCCATTTTGCCTTGCGTGACGAGCGTAACAAGGATTGGATTCTAAAGTTCGAAAGTTTCTTCAGGGACGCCGTCAATAAAGCCGGCAAAACAGACTCGGTTAATATCTTTACCGAAACTGATCCCGATACAGGAGAGGAAATTATTGTTGTCCACATCGAGACTTCGAAGAGAGAACAGAAATTTTTGGTCGATCCCGAAACAAAGCTTCCGATAAGTTTTTCGACGATAAGAGATGATGAGCCTATGGAAATGATGAAAATGACACTCGCGGTTAAGAATCTCACCGAGATACGCTACAACGAGCAGCCGCCGGAAGGGATATTCGATTTGCCCGCCGATGCAGTTGTTGTCGAAGAAGAGGTTGATTGCATGGTCGATCCCGATTCGGGTTTGATTGCCGATGGCATGACGCGTCAAGAAGCATCCCTGGAAATTGCGAAACAAACCGTCCGGGCACTGGTTGACCTGGATATTGAAACTCTGTGCAAACTGGATCTTTTTTTCCGGCTCTATCCGCCTCAGATATGGGAACAAATCGAAAAGATGAAAGAAAACGGCCAGTGGGTCAAAGAAGTTGTAATCACAGGCGAGCCTTATCAGGAAGGTGAATTGTGGTTTGTCCCCATAGAGATACGAGGCCAGACGGGGCAGAATGAAATCCAGAATGCCATGATTAAGTTCTACGAGATGGAAGGCAAACAACTTTGTTTTATTATCGGCTCCAAAGAAAAAGGTGTCGTGGATTAAATTGAATCGTTACTTTACACTAAAAAAAACGCTGTCGAGCTGATTGGTTCGGCAGCGTTTTATATTTCCATGAACTATATGTTGCGATTTGATTATTTCTAATCCATGTGGAAAACTTCTTCTAACGGGACGGAAACGGGTTCGTCTTTTTCATCGTATTCCATTATGCCGTCATTCATATAGTCCCACCATTTCCGCACAACCGGATTATTCGGCAGGTCGTCGGCGGTGTTATCATCGGTGAGCTTCTGGAAGGCGAACAGTATTTGAGTTTCCTCATCGTAATAGATGGAATAATCGCTTATACCGGCCTTTTGGAGTGTCTCAACCAATTCCGGCCAAATTTGGTCGTGTCTTTTCTTGTATTCGGCCACATCGCCGCTCGATAATTTCATCTTAAATGCGTTTCGTTTCATTTTTGCCCTTTCTATTAGTCAATTCAAGTAATAAAGCGGCATTATAACTAAAAAATATGAATATATTTAGACTAAAATTCGGAATAAAATTGTATTATAAATGACGGTTAATCGTATCTTTTGTTGTAGTATGAGATGTCAATGTTAGAAGATAAGCTGCTTATCTGGAAATTCAAGCTGGGCGAGAAGGCCGCTTTGGCACGCATCTATGAAAAGTACAAGAATAATCTGCTCAGAATGGCCGGCGGGCTCTCGAACCAAACCAGCATTGCCGAGGACGTTGTGCACGATGTTTTCGTCTCGCTGGCGCAGTCGCCCGGGCAGCTGAAACTCGGCGGTAATCTCAAAGGGTATCTGGCAACGTGTGTGGCAAATCGAATTCGAAACAGTAACCGGGCCGCACAGCGTCGGCGGACTGTAAATCTCGACGAGGCCGAGTCCTCGGTGAAAGATACGAATTTACCCGAGAGCTGGATTATCCGCAACGAAGAGCTGGACAAACTGAATTTCGCACTGTCACAGCTTCCGTATGATCAGCGCGAAGCCGTAATCCTGCACGTGCAGGGTGGAATGAAATTCAGGGCCATAGCCAAATCCCTGAACGTTTCAATCAACACGGTCCAGAGCCGGTACCGCTATGGACTTGAAAAACTGCGGTCATTGCTAAACAGTGAGGTGATAAAATGAGGCCTGCAGAAGAAATAAAAGACTTACTTAAAAATGTGCCTGTCAACACAAACAGCCAGAAAGACAAACAGGTACTCGATGAGATTCTCAATACGATGGATCAATCACAAAATGCACAACCGGCTGTTAACCGGCCGAATATTTGGAGAATAATCATGAAAAACAACATCAATAAAATAGCTGCAACGTTTATCATAATCGCTGTTGTGTTATCATTCCTTGCCATCGACAGATTGAACCCACCGGCATGGGCACTTTCCGATACTATCGAAGCCCTCAAAGACTTAAAGGCCGTATATGTCGTCGGTGCATATCCGGGCGGTACGGCGGAGATATGGATGCGTTCCAATGACTCCGGTTCCCATTCTACGGACTCAGTCGTACGAGGAAGTCAGGGAGCGATTACATGGACAAAGGACGGCTCTACTTACCACTACGAACCAGGCCAGAATACGGTTTACTTCGAAAACGCTATTACTCTTGGTTTATCCCAGTGGTTCGGACCCGAATTGCTTGAAATGTTTCGCAAAGCAGACAATACCGAGATAATTCGCGGCAAAGATCCCGCCACCGGCAGGGCACGTGTCACGATGATATGCAGTATGATAGATTCAAATGGACCGCAATCCTGGATAATTGAATTTGATGTCATCAGTAAGCTCCCGGTGGCTTTTAAGCATTGGCAAAACCTTGACCGCAGCGGCCAACCTGCATTCGAGGCTTATAAGATTACTTATTATGAAACGCTGCCTGATAGTTTCTTCGAAATTAATATTCCGGGCAATCCGACATATACAGAGAAGCCTTTGACGATACCCGACGAAAATGTCGGTGCGCTGAGCAATCCGCGAGATGGGGTTTCAATCGAAGGGCTCTCACAACAGGAAGCCGCCGAAAAAATCGTACGTATATTGTACCGGGCGGTCATCGACCAGGACCTTGATCAGCTTAAAAACATTGCCCCTCTGTGTCGAAACTGGAACGATGAATTCCTGCAGGAGATTGTTTTTAAGCCCGGCAAAGACGACCGCATAACAGAAATTGTGAAAATCGGCAAGATATTCAAAACCGGGCACTCCAAGCTCGGTCCGATTGCGGCTGTCCCGACTGAAGTAAAATTACACAACGGCAAAAGGGTGGAAAATAAGATGATTATTCAATTCCGCCGGTTAGGAGGTAAATCTACCTGCGTAGTTCACGGCCCGTACGGCCTGCCGCGTGAGATTGACTGATTAGCATTGAAAATCAAATAGTAATCCATAAAGCTGTCGCGTGAACCTGCTCCGGCAGCTTTTTTTATTGCACTTAAAAACATATCTGAACTTCACAGTTGCAGAATCTTTGTTTGTTGTTAAAATCCTGTTTTGTATCAATAATATTTTTTTCAGATTGCAGATTCTATTTAAATTCTAAGGGAATGAAATGTCGGAACAATACGACCAACATATCCTGGACAACGGAATGGTAATTCTCGGTGAGCCGATGGAGGGCGTTGCCTCGGTCGCCTTCGGTTTTATGCTCCCGGCGGGGGCATCTTTGATGCCGGAAGGCTGCTGTGGAGCGGTAAATGTTATTGCCGACTGGATTTTAAGAGGTGCCGGCGATAGAAACAGCAGACAGCTCGGTGATGCACTCGATGGTCTCGGATTGCAGAGAGTCGGCTCGATAGGCAGCGCTTACCTTAGCATGGGAGCAGCACTCGAAGCCAGCAACATTGCACAGGCACTGGATTTATATTCCGACATTGTACAAAGGCCGTGTTTAACCGATGAACAGTTCGATTTGGCGAAACAACTTGCAATCGACAGTGTTTTGTCGCTGGACGACAATCCCCGCCAGAAAGTGATGCTCAAACTGAGGGAGCAATTTTATCCGAGCCCTTTGGGACGAAGCACGGTCGGCGATATTTCTGAATTAAAAGCTTTAACCGCCGAAACAACGAGGCGGATTATAAGGGATAATTTCAATCTCTCGGAGACAATATTTTCGATTGCAGGTAAATATGATTTCGACGAGGTATCTCGGCGGATGGAAGAGATGTTTTCCGGTGTCGAAAAAAGAGAATGACG
>Ga0272441_10001297_pt1 | contig 53426 bp, 48 predicted proteins | sample SSMProp6N_FD_193582 | JGI IMG/M metagenome (GOLD analysis project Ga0272441, IMG submission 193582) | Marine sediment archaeal communities from Little Sippewissett salt marsh, Falmouth, MA, United States - SSM-Prop-6N | ecosystem: Environmental > Aquatic > Marine > Wetlands > Sediment ...
CGTTGCCGAGTGCTTTGAGCACTGGAGGTCGAGCAAGAGTGAGTGACGGCGGTGGCGATCAGACGCACGCGTCGCGGATCATCGAGCGTGGCCGTGAGGTTCTGCGCATCGAGAGCGAGAGCGTGGCATCCATGGCGGGACGCCTCGGAGCGCCCTTCGTCAAGGCCGTAGAGACGATAGGATCGATTTCGGGCCGCGTCGTCGTCACGGGTATTGGGAAGTCGGGGATCGTCGCCCGCAAGCTCGCCTCGACCTTCTCGTCCACCGGCACACCGGCGATCTTCCTGCACCCGGTGGAAGCTGCTCACGGCGACGTCGGTATGCTCGTCCGGGGGGACCTCCTGCTGGCTATCTCGAAGAGCGGGGAGTTCGCAGAGCTGGAGAGCCTGATGCCCGTTCTAGGGCGGCTGGACATTCCCGTCATCGCGCTGACCGCTGAACCGCAGTCGAAGCTCGCGCGCAGGGCGGATCTTGTCCTGGACGTCAGCGTGCAGGTGGAGGCCTGTCCGCACGACCTGGCCCCTACAGCCAGCAGCACGGCCGCGCTGGCCATGGGCGATGCCCTGGCCATGGCGGTATCCGAGGTGCGGGGATTCGGGCCGGAGGACTTCGCGCGTTTGCACCCGGGAGGGGACCTCGGGCGGCGCCTGACCCTCACCGTCCGGGACGTGATGGTCACGGACGATGATCGCGTTCCGAGGCTGCCGGCCGACGGCAGTCTCGCTGCCGCCATGCACGAAATCGCGCACCGGCAGGGTACGGTACCGATTCTTGACGACGCATCGCGGGTCGTGGGCGTCATCACGGCGGGCGATCTCACCCGTTACGCCGACGGGCACGCGGACTTCCTCTCGCACTCGGTCGACCGGGCCATGAACCCGACTCCGAAGACGATCGGGCCGGGAGAGATGGCCACCCGAGCACTGTCTCAGATGCAGGAATATGGCATCATGGCGATGCCCGTGGTGGGACCCGACGACGGATTGCTGGGCATGGTCCACCTGCACGACCTGCTGCGGGCCGGATTGACGTGAGCAGGCCATGGAGTCGGCCCGCCAGGGCCAGGTTGAGCGGGGCTGCCCTCGTTCTGATCTGTCTTCCGGCAATGGGCGGCTGCGAGAAGGAGAGCCAGAAGCCCTTGGCCTCGGACACGTTGCTGGGTCTCGAGGCCGATCAGGTGCTGGTCGGGGTCGAGATGAACCTCACCAGAGCAGGCGTGCGGAATGGGATACTGGTGGCAGACACGGCCTTCAGTTTCCAGGAGGAGGGCCTGCTCGAGTTGCGCAATCTGGTCATTACCTTCTACGGCAGCACGGGACTCGAAGAGGGGGTGCTGACCGGGCGGGAGGGTGAGTACCAGTTCGAAACGGGCGACGTCGAGGTCAGAGGCGGGGTCGAGGTCACCGAGGCCGTGGGGTCCAAACGCCTGGTGACCGAGAGGCTTCGTTACGTCGCGGCGGCGGATTCTCTCTACGGGGACACGGCTTTCGTATTGTACCGGCCAGGTCTGGAGATGAGGGGGGACAGTTTCGTCAGCGACGCGCAGCTCGAGAACGTTCAGAGCCTCAATCCCAGCTTCGTGTCGGAAGGAGACCCCACCGCTGGCCGGCGCACGCTGCCTGAATGACCACGAGCCTGCAGCCAACGGGTTTCACGTCCATGCGTTCTCTCTGTGCCGGCTCCGCGTTCGTCATTCTGGCGGCGCTGGCAGCTCCCGGGTCGGCCGAGGCGCAGGGCGCTCCAAGCTGCCAGCTCAGGGTCCGGGTGGTCGCGGCGTCCGGGTCCGCTGATCAGCCCAGAAGCAACATGCTGGCGATCCCCGGTTCCGAGGGCCGTTATGCCATGCACCTTGGTGGTGGGCTGGTCATCGGCCAGTGTGGCGATGCTTCCATGACCGGAGATAGCGCGGTGCACCTGGAACACCGCTCTGAAGCCCGCATGATCGGGAGTGTTCGCTACAGGGACACGACGCGGGTGCTGGATGCGGACACGGTGACATACTACGGATTGACCGACCGTGTAATCGCGGTGGGTGATGTGCGGCTCGAGCGCCTGCGATCCGGTGCGACGCTGGAGGGGCCGCGGGTCGACTTCATGCGCACTCCGTTTCAGGGAAACCGCACGATCGCCACCGGAAGGCCGCACATGGAGTTGCCGACCGGCGGGCCGGGGACGGAGCCCTTCCTCGTGGACGCCGACGAGGCTGAATTCCAGGGAGAAGAGCAGGCATTCGCGCGCGGGAACGTCGAGATCCACAGGTCGGACCTGGACGCGACCGCCGAGAGTGCGCGCTTCGATGCGAATGGGGTAGGAGTCCTTTACGGGCGCCCGATCATTCGGGGGGAGGGATTCGAGCTCACGGGGGACAGCGTCGTGGCTCGCTTCGCCGACGACGAGCTTCGAGAGGTAGAGTCGTTCGGTGAGGCGGCGGCGACCGGCGAGGACTTCGAGCTCCAGTCCGATCTGGTGACGGCCGCGTTCAGCGGAGGTGAAGTCGAGCGCTTGTGGGCATTCGGCGAGGGACGGTCGATCGCTGTCTCGGGTAGCTTTCAACTCGCGGGTGACTCGATCGAGTTTTTCCTGACGGCAGGCCGGATCGATTCCATCGCCTCGGTGGGAGATGCCTCTTCCGTGGAGACCGTGCCGCACATACCTGGAGAGACATTGGTCGAGGCGGCCAAGGACCTCGATCCCGGTTCGAACTGGCTCACGGGGGACACGATCCGGGCCTTCTTCAGTCCCGCTCCCGGCGACTCACTTCTCGCACCGGCGGAGTCGAACCCCAAGCCCGAACGTATCATGGCCCTCGGCAGCGCGAGGTCGTTCTACGCCTCCGTGCGTGATTCCATTCGGTCCGAGGAGCCATCCCGTAACTACCTGCTCGGGAACCGGATCGAGGTGCTGTTCGAGGACGGGGAGCCGTCCGAGGTGATCGCCAGGGATGCCATAGGGATCTACCTCGAGCCCTCAACGGAAGGAGAAGGCGGTTGAGCACCAGGAGCGTCTTGAGGGCCGAGGGGCTGGTGAAGGCGTTCGGCAAACGGCGTGTGGTGGATGGTGTCGACCTCGAGGTCCACCAGGGTGAAATCGTAGGGTTGCTTGGACCCAACGGGGCGGGGAAGACCACCACCTTCTACATGATCGTGGGATTGCTCGGCGCAAACGCGGGCCGGGTGTACCTCGACCAGCATGAACTGACCAGGGTCCCCATGTATCGCCGTGCCCGAGCTGGTATCGGCTACCTCTCCCAGGAGCCCTCGATCTTCCGGCGTCTCACGGTCGAGCAGAATGTCATGGCCATTCTGCAGACGCTCGACATGACGCGCGCGGAGCGTCAGAGCCGGTTGGACGAGCTGCTCGGCGAGTTGTCGATCGGCCACCTGCGGAAGAGCAAGGCGGATTCGTTGTCAGGTGGTGAGCGACGCAGACTCGAGATCACACGGGCCCTGGTCACTCGCCCCAAGTTCATGCTGCTCGACGAGCCATTCGCCGGCGTTGACCCCATTGCGGTGGATGACATCCAGCGCATCGTCGCAGAGCTCAGGGAACGTGGCCTCGGCGTGCTGATCACGGACCACAACGTGCGCGAGACTCTCTCGATCACGGACCGGGCCTACCTGATGTTCAACGGCCAGATTCATATCGAGGGACCGGCTCAAACCCTCGTTGACGATCCGGAAGCCCGCAAGATGTATCTGGGGCTCGATTTCGAGCTCTAAACTCCACACCAGGGGTGCGGCGCTCGGCCCGTCCTGCAAGGGGTGTGCCGTGTGTACCGCGTACGCTATCTTACATGCAGCGTGCGGCCCGTGCGGCCGCAGAACCGGATTGAACGGAGTGGTCGAGTAGCAGATGGCGGATTTTAGACGAGGGCTCTCGCAGAGCCTCGGAATGCGGCAGGAGCTGAAGATCAATCCCCGCCTTTACCAGGCGATGGATCTGCTCTACATGCCTCTGCTGGACCTGCAGGCGCACCTGAAGCTGGAGGTGCTGGTCAATCCGTTCCTCGAGTTCACCGAGATGGCGGAAGAGGAACTTCCTGAAGAGAAGCAGGAAGAGGAAGAAGACGAGGACGAGGTCGATTGGGAAGAGATCCTCCTGAACGGCTTCGATGCAGGCGGTAGACGGAGCCAGTTCGAGGACAAAGAGCACTACATGCCCACTCCGGCTGCTCCGCCCGATCTCTGGGAGCACCTGCGCGAGCAGCTCAATCTCCTCACGCTCGGACCGCGTGAGTTCGCCCTTGGTGAGGAGATCATCGGCAACATCGATCGCGAGGGGTTTCTCGCCTGCAGCCTCGAGGAAGTCGTCGAAGCGGCCAACACGTGGTTGGCCGAGAGCGAGCCCGAACTGTGGGCGGAGATGGAGCCCTTCACGCTCGAGGAGGCGGAAGCGGTTCTCCGGGTCATTCAGGGCTTCTATCCTTCGGGCGTCGGTGCCCGGAATCTACGCGAGACGCTTCTGATCCAGCTGCGGGAGCGGAAGGAAGACGAGACCCTGGCCTATCGAATCATCCAGGACCATTTCGAGCAGCTGGTGAACCACAGGTGGAGCGAGCTTTCCAAGGAACACGGGATCTCTCCCCTGGACGTCCAGAGCGCTGCCGATTCGATCGCCAAGCTCGATCCGAAGCCCGGTCTGAAGTACGCGGACATGAGCGACAACTACGTCATTCCCGACCTGGCGGTCGAGAAGGTCGATGGCGAGTACTTCGTGTTTCACAACGACTCGTCGTTGCCGCGCCTCAAGCTCTCGCGATCCTACCGGGAGGTGGCCCAGGACCGGAACCAGTACCAGGGAGAGAACAAGGCCTTCATCTCCAAGAAGCTCAACAGCGCTCAGTGGATGATCCAGGCGATCGAGCAGCGACGGCAGACGATGCTCAAGGTCATGGGCTTCATCGTAGACCGTCAGCGCGAGTTCTTCGAGAAGGGCGTGGAGCACCTGAGGCCCCTGACCCTTCGCGAGGTGGCGGAGCACATCGACATGCACGAGTCCACCGTGTCGCGAGTGACGAACGACAAGTTCGTGCAGACGCCACGCGGGGTGCTCCCTCTGAAGTTCTTCTTCTCCTCCGGGCTGTCGACTGACTACGGCGAGGACGTATCCGCCCGGGGTATCCGGGCCCGGATTCAGAAGCTGGTGGCCGACGAAGATCCGAAGAAACCCCTGACCGACCAGGCCATCGTGGACGTCCTGAAGCAGGAGGGCGTCCAGATCGCGCGGCGGACAGTCGCGAAGTACAGGGATCAACTCGGAATCCTCTCGGCGAGGATGCGTAAGCGAGTATGACCGAGTCCGGGTTGTCTCCCGCCGACCCCCTCACGCCGACCTCCATACGCTTCTCGGTAATCGTTCCGGCCTATAACGAGGTGGAGAACATGCCGGATCTGTTCCAGGATCTGGCGCGGACGTTCTCACGCTTCCAGCTGAACGGTGAAGTCGTCCTCGTCGACGACGGTTCGACTGATGGGACGATCGAGGCGGCGCGAGCGGCGGCCAGCGCTTCGGGCATCGAGGATCGGACCCTCTTCCTGCGACATCGCGTGAACAGGGGGAAGACGGCGGCTCTGGTAACGGCCGTGAGGTCCACCGACGCGCCCCTGTTCGTGCTGTTCGATGCCGATCTCCAGCACGCCACGGACGAGATTCCCCGCTTCCTGGATGCGCTGGATGAAGACCACGATGTGGTGGTGGGGCGCAAGGTGGGAGACTACCCGAAGCGCATGGTGTCGGGGGCCTACAATGGCCTCTCACGCATGATCTTCCGGGTGCCGGTCCGAGACCTGAACTCCATGAAGGCGTTCCGGCGGGAGGTGGTGGACGAGGTTCACCTCCGCGAGGATTGGCACCGCTATCTCGTGGTCCTGGCGCACGATCGGGGTTTTCGGATCGGCGAGATCGACATCGATCTGCTTCCCAGGCGCCACGGCGTGTCCAAGTACAGCGGGCAGGGCAGGGTGGTGGTCGGGCTGCTCGACCTGATCTCCGTGTGGTTCCAGCTGGTGTTCAGCCGCAAACCGATGCTCTTCTTCGGACTCACCGGTCTGTTCGTGGCTGGAGTGGGGGTGCTCGTTGGAATCGTGGCCCTGATTCTGCGCTACGCGCTGGGCACGGGGTTCAGACCGCTTCTCACGCTTGTCGTCTTCCTGGTTCTTCTGGGAGGCTTGCTGTTCGTGGCAGGCCTGCTGGCTGAACTGATCGCGGGGCTCCGGGCCGAGGTGGAGGATCTCCGCCGAGAGCTCAGAAGGTGATCGGCCGGGGCACCGCCGGAGGGCCCGACTCGAAGGATATCAAGGCTGAGGACGCTGCGTCTCTCTCGGGAGCGGAGGGAATCCTCGCACCAACGCTTCTCGTCGCCGCCCACGTGCTCCTGGCCGTACTGGTGTTCGAGCCGACGCTCTTCCCGGGGGCGGATGCGGGCCATTACATGGTCCTCGGCGAGTCGCTGCGCAGCGGGAGCGGCTTCCGGGACATCCAGCTGCCGGGTTCGCCGCTGCACGCGAAGTTCCCGCCCGGCTACCCCCTGATCCTGGCGATCGCAGGCTGGTTCGGTGGCCTGCAGCTGTTCAAAGCGGCCTCGATGGCGTTCGCCGCGGGTTCGGTGTGGCTGACCTATCGAATCGCCGAATCGCTCGTCGGAAAGCGGGCCGCGTTCGTGGCGGCCGGCCTGTTTGCCATGGCGCCGGTTCTGTTGGATTTCTCCCACCGGGTGTTGTCCGAAGCGGCGTTCACGTTCCTCCTGTTGGCCGTCGTCGCGGCCACCCTGGGAGACAGACGTGTCGGAGCCGCGGCCCTGGCAGCTGCGGCCGCGGCCTTCTTCACCCGCACGGCCGGGCTGTCCGTGCTTCTCACCCTGGTGGTGTGGGCCCTCCTGTCGCGGGATCGCCGGCGGGCCGTGGCGGCCTTGCTGGTGGCCCTCTTCTGTGTCGCAGGTTGGGCCGTCTATCAGCACGTGGCCCAGCCCTCGCAGCCGGGTTACCTGCAGCAGCTCATCCAGCAGAACCCCTACGTCCCGGCCGCTGGAACCGTCAGCTTGATGGACTTTCCGGCGCGGGCGGCGACGAACCTCTGGCGTTACGTCAGCTCAGAGTTGCCTGGCTCATTCGGGTTCCCAACCGTTCGGAGGGCGACGGTCACTGGCACGGCCATCGCCGGAGTCTTCTTGAGTTCGCTGGTCCTTTACGGCTGGCTTCGTTCGGCCGCCAATCGGGTGAGTGTGGCCCACCTCCTCGTGGCGTTCTACGTCGGTCTCATCCTGCTGTGGCCGCCGGTGTGGACCGACCGTCGGTTTCTCCTTCCCATCCTGCCACTCCTCGTCGTGTTCGGCGCGGCGGGAGCGGCGGCTGGCGTCGAATCCATGGGGCGGAGGATCGGGTACGCGACGATAGGACTCGTCGTGGCCGGAGTCGCCACGATGGCCCTGTACTCGGCAGGATCTGTCGTGTCGTACCGGGTAGCCTGCCAGTTCGCGTACCGGGACGGTCATCCGTGTGACCGTCCACAGTACCGGGAGTTCTATGCCATGGGCTGGTGGGCCTCGGAGAACACCCCCGAGGGGTCGGTCATCGCCAACCGCAGCCCCGCCACCTTCTACCTGTTTTCCCGTCGACAGGGAGACCTGTATCCCTACTCCCAGGATCCTTCCGTCGTGCTGCGGGGGCTCGAGGAGATGGGGGCGGACTACGTGCTGGTCGACCGGCTGAGCGCCACCACGGCCATGTACCTGATTCCGGCCATCGCGGCCAACCTGGAGCGCTTCGAGGTCGTACACACGGTGGGAGGAGAAGAAGGCACGGCGCTCCTGCGTCTGCTATCGGCCCCGCGGACCGCTTCAGCGCCCGGCGAACCATGAAGGTCATTCATGTAGCCACGGCCTTTCCCAGGCATCGTGATGATCCGATCACACCCTGGCTGGTCGAGCTGGTCCGACGTCAGCGCCAGGCTGGAATCGATGCCAGCGTCCTGGCGCCCGCGTACAAAGGTGGACCGGACGAGGAATCCTCAGGCGTTCCCGTACGCCGTTTCCGGTACGCGCCCCGTTTCATGGAAACACTCACACACGATCAGGCCGTCCCCGATCGGATCCGCGACCGTCCCGCATCGGCGGCGCTCGTGCCGCCCTACCTCGCGGCAGGGTGCGCCGCGGCCGCGAACCTGGGGCGCGGTGGACCAGACCTGGTGCACGTGCACTGGCCCATGCCGCATGCCCTGTTCGGGGCCTCCATGCGCCGGGCGTCGAGGGGACGGACCGCGATGGTCTGCAGCTTCTACAGCGTGGAGGTGAACTGGGTGGATCAGCGCCTCCCGTGGCTTCGTCCGTTTCTCGAGTGGAGCATCCGGTCCGCGGACGCGGTGACGGCCATCTCCACCTCGACGGCGAGGTCCGTGCAGGGCCTGTGGGATCGCTCCGTGGCCGTTGTCCCCTACGCAGCGGTGATCCCGGACGTGTCACCGGACCGCATTCGCCCGGCCCTCTCCAGTGCCACTGATCCCGTCCGGCTGCTGTTCGTCGGCCGGCTCGTGGAGAGGAAGGGTGTCGAGGTGCTGGTTCGAGCCCTCGCCAGACTCCGTCACACGCGGGACGCGGAGCTGGTGATCGTCGGCTCCGGGAATCGAGAGGACAGTGTGCGGCGGACGGCGGCGCTGGAAGGCGTCGCGGATCATGTCCACATGCGTGGATTCGTGACGGCGGAGCAGCTCTCGCAGGAGTACGCGGAGTCGGACATCTTCGTCCTCCCCGCGGTGGTGGATTCGCGTGGCGACACCGAGGGTCTTGGCGTCGTGCTCCTCGAGGCACTGGCCTACGAACGGCCGGTCATCGCCTCTCGCGCAGGGGGTATTCCCGACATCGTGATCGACGGGGAGACCGGGTGGCTGTCGGATCCAGGAGATTCGGAGGTCCTCGCGCGGCGAATTCTCGATGTGATCTCCGATCCGGATGAAGCCCGCCGCGTGGCGGCTCAGGGCAAACGGCGAGCCGAGGCACGCTTTTCGTGGGAGCGAATCCTGGAGGAGACGACTGCCGTGTATTCGTCCGCCGTGGAGGCACGCCGTGAGCGCCGGGGCTGATCGATACGAGAAGTTCACGGCCACCGAGGCCTATCGGGAGGGACGCCTCCGGAAGGCCCGTGTCATCGCCCACCTGTGCGCGCCATACCTGACGGGCTCGGCCCGCGCGGCGGACCTCGGCGCGGGAACCGGAATTATTCGCAAGGCACTTGAATCCGAGTCTGGTAACCCGATATATGGACTGGAAATAGACAGCGAGTTCATCGTCGAAAAGGAACGTATGGTCCGGGGAGATGTTCTGCGCATCCCCTTCGCCTCCGAGAGCCTCGATTTCGCGATGTTGAACCACCTGTACGAGCACGTTCCGGATGCGGGAGAGCTGTTCCGGGAGACCTATCGGGTGCTGAAGCCGGGGGGACGGGCCTACGTGACGGCGGGAAGCCGCCTCGCGATCGTGGAACCTCACTACCGGCTGCCTTTTCTCAGCTGGCTACCGAAGGGGTCGGCGGGGGCCTACCTTCGCATCACGCGCCGGGGGCGGTCGTACGACGACATCCGGTTCCTCACCTATCGACCCTTGACGAGGCTCATGCGATCAGCGGGTTTCATCATCCACGACGTGACGGAGAGCGCCATCGACGATCTGATCCGTGTGGCCTGGGGTGAACGCTGGGCTGCCGTGTGGGGAGCCGTGCGCCGATTGCCCGACGGGGCGCGCCGGAGCTTCCTCAGAACCGGATCGCCGCAGTGGTTCTTCTTCCTCGAGCGGCCGGCACGTCCGTCCGACGTCCCGGAGATCAGAGAATGACAGGCGGTGGGCGCTGGGACACAAGGCACTTCGTATGGATCGCGGCTGCTGTCGCCGGATTGCTGACCCTGGTGTTCTACCGCGGGTTCATCTTCGACGGCGCCGCGATGCTGTACGGCGACGACATGATCAACGAGGGATACCAGCTGCGCTCGTTCGGAGTCGGCGAAATCCGGTCCGGCCGAGGCTTTCCGTTGTGGAATCCGTTTGTGTATGGGGGACAACCCTACCTCGCGATCCTGCCCGGCCCGGTGTTCTATCCGACGAGCCTTCTCTATCTGGTCATGCCCCTGCACCGGGCCATCGGCTGGACATTCGTATTGCACACGTTCCTGTCGGGAGTCTTCGCCTACCTGGCAGCGCGGTCGATTCGACTGGAGCGCGTGCCCTCAGCGGTGACCGGATTGGCGTTCATGCTCACGGGGTTCGTCGTGTCGACCCTGTACGGGGGACACGACGGCCGCATGTTCGCCATGGCGCTGATTCCACTCGCGTTCATGTGTCTCGAACGGGGCCTCGAGTCGAGCCGTATTCGGTGGTTCGTCGCCCTCGGCCTTGTGATCGCCCTGCAGATCTTTACGCCCCATATCCAACTCATGTACTACTCCTCGCTCGCTCTCACCCTGTACGCAGCGATGAGGATCGGGCAACGAGCCCGGAACGAGGGGGCGCGGACCGCGGTTCCCCTGGTCGGCATGTGGGCGCTGGGCTTTGCGGTGGCGGGTCTGGTCGGGTTGGCTCAGCTCCTGCCCACCGTCCAGATCCTGGATGTGGCCGTGCGCGGTGGGGCAGGGGAGTCGGGCTACGCCTTCGCATCGTCGTGGGCGCTTCCCCCGCAGGAGGTCTCCGCCCTCTTCCTTCCGGACCTGATCGGATCGCTCGGGACGTACTGGGGAAGCAACCCGTTCAAGCTCCACACCGAGTATCTGGGCGCCGTTCCGGTGGCCCTGGCCCTCGTCGCCCTCACCGCGATCCGCAGCGATCGCAGGGTGACCTTCGTGGCGATTACCGCTCTCACGTGCGTTCTCTTCGCCCTTGGCGCGGCCACGCCGCTGCATCGAGTGGCGTACTCGGTCATTCCGTTCGTCAAGCAGTTCCGAGCTCCATCGATGATGCTGGGTCCCGCAAGCCTCATGATCGCGCTGCTGGCCGGCCTGGGGTGGCAGAAGGTGCTGGAGGCTCGCAGGGGAGTGGGCAGCATCCCGTGGGCCTGGGTCCTCGGGCTGGCAGCGCCGTTGCTCCTCATCGGTCTTGCCGCGGCCTTCTCACCCGACGGCCTGCTCCGCTGGGTGCGAACGGCATGGTATCCGGTGGGCTGGACCCGATCCGCGGCCGTGGATCCAGCGGGACCGCTCCGGATGAACGGCTGGATGCTCCTGCTGGGCGTGGGAGGCGGTCTGGGTGCGGCCTGGGGGGTGGGAATGCGTCGCGCTCCGGAGTGGGTGGTGGCCTTCCTCCTTCTCGTCATGGTCGCTGATGGCTGGCGCGTGAACGACCGCTACGTCCGGACGGTGGATCCGGAGAGTGTCTTTCCCTCCGATACGGTGATCGAGCACCTGCGCTCGGAGCTCGCCCTGGCCGAGAGGGCCTTCCCGCCGGCGGGAATGGCGGGCTACGGGCCCAGCGAGCTCAGCGTCCATGGAATCCCCACGGTTACCGGCATCCAGAAGTTCCGGCTCGAATGGTACGAGCGCTTCACGGGCGGATTGGGGATGCAGAACGTGGGCACGGTGGCGGCCCTGGGGCTGCTCGATGTGGGCTTCATCGTGGCCGGGCCAGGCGTGTCAGCCGAGATTCTCGCCCTGGAGGCTTCGGGGCCGCGAGGCTCGGCTTACCGGGTGCTGGGCGACGTTCCGCACGCGTTCTTCCCGCGAAGAGTCGAGGCCACACCGGACACGGCTGAGGCTCTGCGCCGGATTCTCGAGGCCGATCCGCTCGAGCTTGCCATCGTAGAGGGTGACGTGGCTCCGGCGGCGGGCTCGGGGGTGGCGACGATCACGCGATACGAGCCCAACGAGCTCGTCCTGCTGGTGGAGGCCAGCCAGGCCGGGCTCCTGTTTCTCAGTGAAGTCTACTATCCGGCCTGGCGGGCCCGAATCGACGGACAGCCCACCGAGATACTGCGCACCAATACTGCGTTCCGGGGCGTCGTCGTGCCGGCGGGAACTCACGAGGTGACCTTCCGCTATTCCGCGGCCGAGTTCCGGATCGGGTTCATGGTCTCCGGGATCTCGGCGGCCGGCGCTCTCGTGTGGCTCCTGATCGGGTTCTCGCCCTGGCGAATCCCCGGCACGAGCCGCTCAGGGAAGGAGCCGGAGGAATCGTGACCCCGGGTCGAGGGCCGCGTCGTGTGGTGACGGTCGTGTTTCTCGTCGTGGCACTCACTTTCGTAGGGATGCTGCTCAGAGGGCAGTGGACCTCGCTGGACGAGGTCATGGCCGCGACCCGCGCGTTCGACTGGTCTTTCAGTCCCTGGCTGCTGGTGCTGGCGACCGTCATTGGCGTAGCAGACCTTCTGCTCATGGGCAGTGTCTGGGCCAGCCTCTTCAGGGGGACCGGGGGCAACGTCCGCCGGACCGAAGCCGTCAGAGTCTGGGTCGTCACCAACTTCGGCCGGTACATACCGGGAAAGGTCTGGCAGTTGGGAGGCCTGGCCGCGTACATGAAGGGACGTGGCGACTCGGGAGCCGCGGCTCTCGTCTCCGCGCTGGCTTTCCAGATTGTCACGCTGGTCACGGGGGGCGCCGTCGCCGCATCCACCATCGGCGTCGCGTGGGCGGGAGCCGAGGGGAACTGGGTGCCTGTCGTGGTCACGCTCGGGGGGATTCTCGCGCTGGGATTGCACCCTCGTGTGATTCGCCGGGTCGCGAGTCGGCTTGGCCGCTGGCTCGGAGAAGACGACCTGAGGGTGGAGCTGGACTCGGGACACATCGTGCGGGCCGCCGCCGGGATGCTGCTGGCCTGGTGCCTGTATGGGGTAGGACTGTTCCTGCTTCTGCGGGGCGTCGGCATCGCAGTTGAAGTCATTCAGCTGCCAGTACTTACGGGCATTTTCGCGGCCAGCTATGTGGTCGGCTACCTTGTGCTGGTGGCTCCGGGCGGCCTTGTCGTGCGCGAGGGCGCGATGACGGCCTTGCTGGCCGACCTGGTGGGGTTGGCGGTGGGTGTGGCGGCTGCCGTCGCGATCATGGCCCGGATATGGATGGTGGTGACCGAGCTTGCCGCGTTGGCCCTGGTGCTGGCCTGGCCGAAAACGGTTGAGGAAGAGGGGAGAGTGGCTTGAGCGAGAATCCGGACGTTCCGGGAACGGAGCCGATCGGACGGGGCAGGGCGCTCGTCGTCATGCCGACCTACAACGAGGCCGGCAACCTGGCTTCGATCGTCCCCGTGGTGCTGGACCAGGACCCGAGGATCGACGTGCTGGTCGTGGACGACGCGTCACCTGACGGCACGGGTGAGGTCGCCGATCGAATGGCGTCCGACAACTCTCGCGTGCACGTGTTGCATCGGGAGGGTAAGCAGGGGCTCGGGAGCGCCTATTTGAGGGGCTTCACCTGGGGCCTGGAGAACGGATACGAGTTCCTTCTGGAAATGGACTCGGATCACTCGCATGACCCGAAGTACCTTCCCGCGCTGCTCGAGGCCGCGGAAGGAGACCTCGACCTGGTGATCGGCTCTCGCTACGTGAGCGGGGTCAACGTCATCAACTGGCCCATGAGCCGCCTCCTGTTGTCCTGGTTCGCGAACAAGTACGCCCGTGTGGTGACCGGACTCCCTCTGTCGGATGCCACGGCAGGGTTCAAGTGCTTCCGGCGCGAGGTGCTGGAAGCGATCGACTTCTCGAAGGTGGGATCGACCGGCTACACGTTCCAGATCGAGATGGACTTCCGGGCCTGGAAGAAGGGGTTCCGCGTCGGGGAGGTTCCCATCGTGTTCGTGGACCGCACGGAAGGCGAGAGCAAGATGTCGGGAGCCATCGTACGCGAGGCGGTGTGGCGCGTGTGGGCCCTGCGCTTCCGCTCGCTGTTCGGACGCCTCTGAGGTTAGGCAGGGTACATACTGCAGATCGCTAGTTTACATAAGATATCTTATGCGCCATTAAGGGGCAGGTGGCGCTAAGGACCCCCCAGGCCCCCCGCAGCCCTCAACTGCGAAGATTTCCATCTATTATCCCTCTTCCGGGGCCTCTTCCGCCGGGGTTCCTTCGTCCGCCCCCGCCTCGCTCGACTCGTCGGCCTCGCTCGCCGCGGGAGGATCCAACTGCACGGTTGGAAGCGCAGCCGGCGGTGCGGCACCGAACTGGGCCAGCGCGCGCACTTCTCCGAGTCTGACTCCGTACACCTGCTGCCCGGCCGGGTCTTCCTCGGCCTCCGCTACGAGCTGCTCGTACAGGGATTCGGCATCGGAATAGCGCCCGGCGGCCGTATGGAGACGGGCCTGCTCCGCCATGCCCAGATGGCGCTGGTAGTCGAACATGGCGCCCGAGGAAATCCGCTCGTACCACTGGATGGCCTGGTCCGTCTCGCCACCCTGCTCATACGCCGCGGCGACCATCTTCATGGCCGTGAACGACAGAGGGTTGTCGGCGCCCAGGTCGGCGACCGGCTGGAGCGCCTGGATCGCCAGGCCGAGACTGTCCCTGCGCAGTTCCAGGTCACCCAGCGCCACGCGTGCCTGGCTGGCGTAGGGGGTGCTGGAGTACTGATCGATGAAGATCCGCAACTCCGATCGAATCGTTTCCATGTCGGCTGACTGGGCCGACATCTGGATCTCCTGGAGTCGCACGGATGCCCTGTCGACGAGCTTGCTCCGGTAGTCCTGGTAGTAGAACGCCGCGGCGACCACGAGTGCCAGCGCGATTCCTCCAGCGATCACCGCCCGGCGGTGGTTCTCCGCCCACGCCGCGGCCTCGAGGACCCGCTCGGTGACGTGATCTTCGGTATCGATATGTCCCGGCCGCTTCTCGCGGGCTATCTGCTTAGCCATGTCTTGCCACAACGCCTTTCTTTATGGACAACGCCTGCAATGCGTAATACTGTCGTAACTTGCTGCAGTAAAACGATTTACGGTACATCATCGCATGCGCTTCAGAAGCGCGGATGCGCCTTACGCGTTGCGAACCCCCTGCCCCACCTGGGGCGAAGCACGCAAAACTAGGGTCAGAGTCGCGGGTCAGTCAATGCGAGGCTCCGTGCATGACCCGGCGATGTACCCATATGTACATGACGATGACGAGCACGAGACCCCCGAAGATCCATCCGAGGTTCCCCCGGATCATGGCCTCACCGGCGGGGACCAGTTCCTCGTAACTCATATCGCGCGTGCCCTTCCCCAGCGCGAATCCGGCGAGGCTGAGGATGATCACCCAGATCCCCGCTCCGAGTCCTGTGAAGAGCGCGAACCGTCCGAAACGCATCCGGGAGAGACCCGCCGGAATGGAGATGAGCTGGCGGATTGCCGGGATGAGGCGGCAGACGAAGGTCGTGATCTCACCATGGCGTCTGAACAACTCCTCGGCGCGCTCCAGGCTTGCGGCGGAGAGGAAGAAGTAGCGCCCGTAGCGATACAGGACAGGTCTCCCGAGCTTCAAGGAAAGCCCGTAGTTCAGGAACGCTCCGAGGAGTGAGCCGAGGATCCCCGCGACCACGGCTACGATGAGTCCCGCCACCGGATCCGGTGGGAGAAACTCTCCTCGCGCGGCCATGAATCCGGCCGGTATCATGACCACTTCCGACGGGAAGGGTATGAACGAACTCTCGACCGCCATCAGCACGAGCACGATGAGAGGGCCCCAGGTGCGGCCGAGTTCGGCGCCGAGCTGAACGTATTCGATCAGGATTTCGGTCATCGGCCATTCTCGGAAAGGGTTGTCTCCACTATCACCATCCCTCTTCCCCCGTGAGTGGTACGAAGCGGGCGCTGTCCACGGTCTCCTCACTGAGCCGGCCGTCCGTCTCCAGGGTGACACGGACAAGGCGCTGTCCGGAATCGTCCCCCACCGGGATGATCAGTCGGCCGCCGGGGACGAGTTGGTCGATCAGAGGCTGCGGAACTCGAGGAGCCGCGGCCCCGCACAGGATCACGTCGTAGGGAGCGAACTCCGGCCAGCCGGCGCTCCCATCTCCCGCCCGGGTGGTCACGTTCTCGACACCCAGGTCCTGCAAGCGGGCCTCGGCGAGATCCGCGAGTTCCTGAACCGTCTCCACCGAGTACACGTGCGCTGCCAGCTGGCTCAGGAGAGCTGTCTGGTATCCCGAGCCTGTACCGATCTCGAGCACCTTCTCCTCTCCCGTGAGGCAGGCCAGTCCCAGGTGCAGAGCGTGCGCTCCAGGCCGCGAAATGGTCTGCCCATGGCCAAGCGGAAGGGCGACATCGTCATACGATCGGTGACGGACCGCATCCGGAACGAACATGTGCCTGGGGATGGCGTCGAAGGCGTGCAGTATGGCAAGGTCGTTGACTCCGCCCGCCTGGAGGCCCTCGATCAGGCGTCGCCGGTCGCGCCAGTAGGCGGGGTCTATCCTCCCAGCATCCAAGAGCGGACCTCGCTGATCAGGCGGTAGTTGGTCAGGTCGAGGTGCAGCGGAGTAACCGACACGTAGCCGGCCTGCACGGCCCGGAAGTCGGAATCATCCCGGCCGGTCCAGCTCGAGACGCCGCCCCCGATCCAGAAGTACTCGCGCCCCGACGGGTCTTCGCGACGGGTAAGAGAGTCGGAGTAGACGCGGCGCCCCAGCGTGGTCACACGTATCCCCTTCATCTCGTCCGCCGGAATGTCCGGAAGGTTCACGTTGAAGAAGGTCTCCTCGGGGAAGTCCTTCCGCCGAATCAAGCTCCCGATAAGGTCGGTGAGAACCCCCGAGTAGCCCGGGATCCGATCCGCCGCCCGACTCGAATAGGAGACGGCGATCGCCGGGATCCCGAGAATCGTGCCTTCCATGGCTGCGGCCACCGTGCCCGAGTACAGGACATCCTCTCCCATGTTGGGACCATGGTTGACGCCCGAAAGGACGAAGTCGGGTGGAGTCTCCAGGAGCTGGTTGATGCCGATCAGTACGCAATCGGTCGGAGTGCCGTCGATCACGTGATGCCCCTCGGCGGTGCGCGTCGCCCGAAGAGGCCTGTGGACCGTGAGCGAGTGACTGGTGGCGCTCTGTTCGCGATCCGGCGCTACGACCTGGACTTCGCCGAGTCCGGAAGCGATCTCGATGAGGGTCTGCAGGCCGATCGCGTGGATGCCATCGTCGTTGGTGCAGAGAATCGTCGGGCGGTTCACGGAATCGGTCTGGCTGTCTTCGCTGTCTTCGGTCATTCGCCGAGCGTCAACAGCTCCAGGAGGCCGTCAGCCTCGCGCCTCAGGTCCCGGACCGTCTCCCGGTCCCAGGCCACTCGGGCTGCCCGCGTCAGCTTTCCTTCCTTGCGCAGCTGTTCGAGCTTGTGGCGGGCTCCCTCGATGGTGTACTTCTCGGCGTAGAGAAGATGACGGAGCAGGTGCACCAGCTTGATTTCCTTGCGCCGGTAGACCCGGTTGCCCGCGCGGTTCTTGGACGGTCGCAGTGCCGGGAACTGGGTCTCCCAATAACGCAGCACGTGCGGCTTCAGTCCGGTGAGCTCGCACACTTCACCAATCGAGTAGTACTCCTTCGGGGCGATGCGGTCTTCCACCGAACTCAACTCCAGCGCTCGGGCTTAGGCTCTCTGGACATGAGGAGGGCCAGCGCCCGCCTCGGGTCCACGCTTTCGTACAGAATGGAGTATACGGCACCTACGATGGGCATTTCCACCCCATGGCGCCCGGCCAGGTCCCTGGCGGCCTCTGTCGTGCGCACTCCCTCGGCAACAGCCGTCATCCCCGCGAGCACGTCGTCCAGGTTCTCCCCGCGTCCGACGGCGAGGCCCACGGTGCGGTTGCGGCTCAGGTCGCCGGTGCATGTCAGGATGAGATCTCCAACTCCCGCCAGCCCGGCGAGGGTGGCTCCCTCGCCTCCCAGTCGTTCCGCCAGGCGGCCGATTTCGGCGAGTCCTCGCGTCATGAGCGCCGCGCGGGCATTCGTCCCCAGGCCGAGTCCATCGCTGATCCCGGCTGCGAGAGCGATCACGTTCTTCAGCGCCCCGCCGAGCTCCGTGCCGATGAGGTCGGACTGCGTATACAGGCGAAAGTGATCATTCTGGAACAGTCCCTGGACTCGCTGAGCGTTCTCTTCGTCGTCTGACGCGAGGGTAACCGCTGTCGGGAGCCGGCGAGCGAGCTCCGCGGCGAAACTGGGACCGGAGAGGACCACACAGCCACCCGCCGTCTCGTCCCCCAGCACCTCCAGCAGCACCTGGCTCATCCGCAGATCGCTATGGATCTCGATCCCCTTCGACGCACTCACGATCAGCGGGTGAGACCTGGCCATCAGCGTGCCCGCCTCCTGCATGACCGGCCGGACGACGTGCGAGGGACTGACGGACACGACCACGGTTGCGCCATCCAGGGCCTCGGCCATCGCTGCCGTCGCTCCCAGGGAAGGCTCCAGATCCACCCCCGGCAGGTACTTCTCGTTACGGTGGTTCGCCTTCACATCGTCGGCGACCTGCGCCTCGTAGGCCCAGAGCCGCGTGGTGTGCCCGTTCGAGGCCAGCACGTTGGCCAACGCCGTTCCCCAGCTGCCGGCGCCGAGGACCGCTATCCGCTCATTCTGCACGTTCACCTTCCTCCGTAGGAGATCCCGAAGCCTTCCGCTCCCGGCCGAACCGGTTCTCCTGCCCGCGGGCCAATTTCCTCAGGTTGTCGCGATGCGTCCACCAGACGAAGATCGCGATGGCCGCACAGAACAACACGGTGGAGGCCGCCTCGTCCGTCAGCCAGGCCGATAGGGGGACGAGGGTGGCGGCAGCCATGGACGCCACGGACACGTAGCGCGTGATCGAGACGATGCCGATCCATACGAGAAGCCCGATCAGGGCCGATGTCGGAGCCAGGGCAACCAGGACACCTGCTCCCGTCGCAACGCCCTTGCCGCCGCGGAAGCGCATGAAGATGGACCACACGTGGCCTGTGATCGCTGCGAGGCCGTAGAGGAGCGCCAGGTCGCCGACGGCGGAGCCGTCCCAGGACGGAAAGAAGTAGGCGGGGATGAAGCCCTTGGCGACGTCTACGAGCACCACCGGCACCCCGGCGCCCAGGCCCATGACCCGGTAGGCGTTGGTTCCACCCAGGTTGCCGCTTCCGTGTTCACGAAGGTCGATTCCGTGCAGGCGCCCCACCAGGTAGCTCGTGGGGATGGAGCCCATCACGTAGGCGGCCAGGGTCAGCAGGAGGACCGTCACGGCTTGCTCACCGGCCTCGCGAACGGGTCACGAGGCGCGATCGCTTTCGGTTCGCTGGCGAGCCGAGATCCTGAGTGGTGAGCCCACGAAGCCCCACTCTCTCCGGAACCCGTTCGACACGTAGCGCACATAGGAGGTCTTCAGATCCTTGGGACGGTTCGACCACAGGACGAAGACAGGCGGCTCAACGGCCACCTGGCTGCCGTAGTATATCCTGACATCGCCCCGTGCGCCCTGAGGGGGCTGCTTGCGTGCCACGAGGCTCCGGATCACTCGATTCACCTCTGCCGTCGGGATTCTCCGGGACCGCTCGTGCTGGACTTCGCGCGCCAGTTCGATGACCCTCTGCACCCGCTTTCCGGAAAGGGCCGATGTCGTCACGATGGGAACCCACCTCAGATAGTGAGCTCTTTCGCGGAGTTCCCTCTCGAACAGGGCGAGCGTATCGGGGCCTCGATCGTCGATCAGGTCCCACTTGTTTGCCACCAGGACGAGCCCCCGCCCCGCTTCCCAGGCCTCCTCTCCGATGCGGAAATCCTGGTTCGTCACACCGGCCGCGCAATCGACCACGAGCAGACAGACATCCGACCTCTGGATGGCGGACGTGGCTCGCAGCCGACTGTAAAACTCGACATCATCATCGACTCGAGAACGGCGGCGCAGGCCAGCCGTATCGATCAGGCAGATCCTCTCGTTCTCGAACTCCAGGTAGGTGTCGATCGCGTCTCGGGTGGTTCCGGCCTCATCATGAACCAGGACCCGGTCCTCCCCGAGCAGGCGATTGACGAAGCTGGACTTCCCGACGTTGGGCTTCCCGATCACGGCCAGCCTGAGGCCGACCGGGGTGCTGTCGGTCTCCTCGGGACCGGGCAGGGCCGCGACCACTCGATCCAGGAGGTCACCACTTCCCTTCCCGCTGAGAGCCGAGACCGGCACGGGCTCGCCAAGCCCCAGGGCATGGAACTCGTGCTGCGCCACGGCCGAAGCGGGTTCGTCGAGCTTGTTGACGGCCAGAACCACGGGGCGGCCCGAGCGGCGAAGTAGATCTGCGACGTGCTCGTCGACCGGGTGAGGTCCGGCGCGCCCGTCGGTGACGAGCACGATGGCCTGAGAACGCTCGATTGCCGCCAGGACCTGTTGCCTGACTTCTCGGTCGAGCGGGCGTTCCGGGACGTCACTGATTCCGCCAGTATCCACGAGCAGGAAGTCCCGTCCCGCCCATTCAGCCTCGGCGAACTGCCGGTCGCGAGTGACTCCGCTGCGCTCGGCAACGATGGCGATGCGACGGCCCAGGATTCGATTGAACAGCGTGGACTTGCCCACGTTGGGCCGACCCACGATGGCAACGGTCGGAAGGCCTACAGCGCCAGCAGGGTGTCCGTCACGTGCTCCGATGGATGTATCCTCAGCTGTGGGAAATCCCGCCTCAACTCGGCGAGGGACACGTCGTCCAGGAACAGATCCTGGTCGTTCAGAGCGGTGCGACTGAACAGAGCCAGGTCGAAGTCGCGGTACGAATCGAGCGCACGGGCGTAGTCGGCGCCAGCCAGTAGACCAGCGGTCGTGACCATCGGACCGTACAGGGAGTTATGAGCCGCTACTGTCGTGACGACAGCGCCCGAGGAGGACGAGACCTCGTCGGCCAGATCAGACAGGTACGGCTTCATCGAAGTCCCGGTGACGAGCACCACCTTCTTGCCCTGCAGGGACGGAAGGTCGCCGAGATCCGCCCGAACGGCCGAAGAAAGGGCCGATACCGCTCCCACTCCGTTCGCGACCAGTTCGTGGTCATCGAAGTAGCCAGGGTCCGGGAGTTCACGACCGGCCTGCAGGAACATCTCGTCAGCCGCGTAGCACCAGGCTCGACCCCGCTCCGCCAGGGCAAGCTCACGTATCGAGTCGATCGCCTCCAGGGCCTGGGCGCACTCCCCGGGAGTCAGCGCCCGGACGCCCCGGTCCGAGTTGAACTCGGTCAGTCCGACCGGAACGATCGAGAGCGACAGCACCTGGCGTTCGCGCTCGTACAGGTCAGCGATCGTACCTTCGAGGATGCTCCCGTCGTTGATCCCCGGGCACAGCACGACCTGGGCGTGCACCTGGATCGAGCCCGCGTCCAACCGGTCCAGGTGCTCTCCGATCATCGCCGCCTTCGGATTGATGAGCATTCGAAGGCGGGCCTCTGGGTCGGTCGCGTGCACGCTGACATACAACGGGCTGAGACGCTGCTCGAAAATCCTCTCCCAATCGTCATCCCGGAGGTTCGTCAGAGTCACGTAGTGCCCGAACATGAACGAAAGTCGGTAGTCGTCGTCCTTGACGTACAGGGGCTGCCTCAACCGGCTGGCCTTGGGGTTTCCCTTCACGAAGCAGAACGGACACGCGTTGGTGCAGCGGCGCACCTTGTCCACCTCGGGAATCAGTCCAAGGGTTTCATCCGGGTGTTTCTCGATCTCGTAGATGATAGACTCGCCGGAAGGCAGGCGAGTCTCCAGATGGACCTCGGCGTCGGCCTCGAAGAAGCGGAGGTCGAGGGAATCTCTGAGATCCCGTCCGTTGATCGAAATCAGCGTTGCACCGGGAGGTATCTCCAGGTCGGCGCCAATCGAATTACGCCTTACCCGCGCGACGCGGACCATTCAGTATTCCAGGTTACAGGACATGGGCCTCCAAGTGGGCCCCGCGGAATATATCCGCGCCGAGCAGCGCCTCCAACCGACCGGAGGCCGGCCATACAGATGAAAAAAAGCGGGCGGGAATCCAACGTCGGATTCCCGCCCGCCCTTCGACGAATGCAGACCTCAGTCGCCGGTCGATCCGCCCCCGGTGTACTGGAAGCCTGAAATGACTTCCTCGCTTTCGAACTGAAGGAGGAACGACGTCGCTTCTCCCTCGGGCGGAAGTACGATCAACAAGTCCTCGCTCGTGATCACTTCTCCACTCTCGCCCAGCAGGTCGATCGGCACTGTGACTTCGAGGCCGGCGGCGGCACTCTTGTTCATCACCTGGCCCTCGACGCTGTAGACTCCCTCAGACACTGGGGCCAGCTGGGATCGCAGGAACTCGAACGTCAGGGCATCCCGCCGTTGGAGTACTTCCAGGGCCGCGTCCGCGTCTTGCATCTCGCGGTGAGCGTTGGCCAGGAGGTTGTAGTTGACCGACTCGTACGGATAGCGGTCAACCAGCTCACCCGCTAGCGGAATGAGTTCCTCGAAGCGCTCGGCGTGGTAGTACGTGTTCGCCAGGTTCTCCGTCGTTTCCTTGTTGAGCGGGTTCATGTCGTGAGCCCGCTCGAAAGCGATGGCTGCCTGGGTAAAGTCCTGGGCTCGATACAGCCCGATTCCCACCTGGGACCACTGCCTGAAGCTCAAGTCGTCCCGCTGGAGGAGCTCGGTGAAGAGCTGTTCAGCTCCCTCGGCATCCCCCGCGTCCATCAGAGCGACTGCGTAGTTCAGCAATCCGAGCACGTCGTCAGGGTTGTCGGCGGCGTAGTCGGAGTAGATCGCGAGAGCCTCCTCCGTGCGCCCCTCCATCCTCAGCAGCTCGGCCATGTTGATGCTGGCGGCACGGGCCATGTCCGGATCGCCGCCGACCTCGAGTGCTCGCGCGTACAGATCCATGGCTTTCGCGTTGTCGCCCCGCTGCTGATAGATGTTGGCGGCGTTGGTCAGCGAGCGGGAATCCTCGTAGATCACGTTGGCCTGCAGGAAGGTCGCCAGTGCGGCGTCCTGGTCAGCGGCCCGAAGCGAGTTGATGCCCGAGTTGTAGAGCGGAACCCAGGCGTTGAAGCGAAGCTCATTGACCAGGTCGGCGCACGCCGGGTCTGAACTGGTGAGTTTCTTGAACATCGAGTCGGCGCCGGCGTAGTCGCGCAATCCGAGGTATGCCGATCCGGCGAGCAGGTAGGCCCGCGGCAGCGGATCGTCGTCTGTCAGAGCCGGCTCGAGCGTCCGGATCGCCCTCGCGTACCGGTCTTCCTTCGGCTGAGGATCGTCTCGACGCGCCGCATAGCTGAGTTCGACGTCCGCGCCTCGCGTATGCTGGTTCCCCTTATCGGCGCATTCCTGGGCCAACAGGATCGCCGGCGAACCGAAGAGCGCGACGAGGCCCGCCGCCATGCCGTACTTAAACGAAGTTCTGAGCATAGTTACCTCAAGTCTCATAATTGCAATGCGCTAACGATACTAAACGAGTGCCGCCCTCTTGCCCGCTATCGAGTCGTGGCGCCGCCCCGCCCGGGCGGCCCGACAAGAAGTTCGGGGCCATCCTGCCACCCCATGCCTCCGGGTGCAAGTCCCGAGTTTGTTTGTACGCTGCCTGCCTGAAGATGGTTCCGCTGAACTGCGCAAGCCTCCAGGTCATTGCCCCGATGTCTTCGAGAGCTCGGCGAGGATGCGTCGAGCCGTAGCGGGCCCAACTCCGGGCACTCGAGTCAACTCTTCCACGCTGGCCTTCCGGATCTCCGCGAGGCTCCCGAACGCCCGCAGAAGGTCCTTCTCTCGAGTAGGGCCCACCCCTGGTACCTCTGAGAGTCCCGACCGCAGGGTGCGGCGCCTGCGCAGCTTCCGGTTGTAATCGACGGCGAAGCGATGGGCCTCGTCCCTGGCTCGCTGAAGCCAGCGCAGGCCATGGTTTCGGCGATCGAGGACGAGAGGTTCACTCAAGCCAGGCACGAATACTTCTTCGAGCCGCTTCGCGAGGGCCACCACCGGGATATCCGACACCCCGGCGCTCTCCATGGCGTGCAACGCCGCACCGAGCTGCCCCTTGCCTCCATCGATCACGACCAGATCGGGGATCGCCTCTCCCTTCATCACCCGGCGGGCGAAGTACCGGCCCACGACTTCCTGCATCATCGAGAAGTCGTCGGTCTTGCCGTCAGCCGTCTCCCGTATCCGGAAGCGCCTGTACTCCTTCTTCCGCGGAGCCCCGTCGCGCAGCCACACGGAGCTCCCAACCGAGTCGCGACCACTGAGGGTCGATATGTCGAAACAGGCGATGTCGCGGGGGGGAGATTCAAGGCCCAGTGCGGCGGCGAGCTCACGGGCTCCCGGCGGGGCCGTGGTTTCTCCCGACGGGCTTGATTCGAGCTCTGCCCTTTCCGCAAGAATGTGTGCGGCATTTCCCTGCGCAAGCTCGAGAAGCCGGCGCTTCGTCCCACGTTGTGGCACCCGGATATGGAAGGACCCCTCCCGGCGCTCGGAGAGCATGGACACGATCAGCGCGCGATCCTCGAACTCTGCCGGGACCAGAAGCTCGGGCGGCAGATCGTCCTGCCGCAGGTATGCTCCCTTGATCGCCGCCGAGGTCAGCGCCGAGAGGTCGTCCGTTCCCTCGCCGATCTGGAGGAAATGTACGTAGCGGCCGAGAAGCTTCCCCTCGCGTACACGCAGGAACAGGCAGCACGCCGTATCTCCGCTTCTCGAAATGCCCAGGACGTCGCGATCGCCGCCACGGAAGTCGATGGATGTCTGCCGCTTCTCCATCGACCCCAGACCGCGGAGAATGTCGCGTAGGTCGGCCGCGCGCTCGAAGTCCAGGCTCTCGGCAGCCTCATCCATCTGGCGTCGTACATCTCGCTTGAGCCGGCCTGTGTGTCCGGACAGGATATCCAGGATCTGGTCGATCATCTCGCGGTAGTCGGCCTGTGCCTGTTTGCCTACACAGGGGGCGCGGCAGCGGTCGATGAAGTAGTCCAGGCAAGGTCGTTCCGGTGCGTCGCGCGGAAGGTCATAGTGGCAACTGCGTACGAAGAACATCTGCCGGATCATCCTGAGGGCCCGGCGCATGGCACCGACGTCCGTGAACGGACCGAAGTAACGAGAGCCGTCCCTGACCAGACGCCGGGTGACCAGGACCCTGGGAAACGGCTCGTGCACGGTCACCTTCACGTACGGAAAGGACTTGTCGTCCCGCAACTGGATGTTGAACCTGGGCGCGTGCTCCTTGATCAGATTCGATTCGAGCAGCAGCGCCTCGGTGGGAGACGCGACGACGAAGGTCTCCACCGACGCCGTGCGCCGCGAGAGCTCTCGAAGCTTGAAAGACCGATCCGCCGATCCGCCGAAGTAGCTGCGCACCCGGCTGCGCAGTGAGGTGGCCTTCCCGATGTACAGGATGTCGCCATCCGCGCCGCGGAACAGGTACACGCCGGGCCGGTTTGGGAGGGTCTTCAGCTGCTCCTGCAGCCGCTCAGCGAGCACCCTGCTGGCCCTCTTCGGGGAGAATGACCGGCGGACGCCTCGCGATCAGGAGATACGGCGCCGCTCCGGCGGCGCCAACCGCCAACAGGAGAGCGAGGACGGAGAAGAAGCCGCCACCGGACAACTGAGGCTGCAACCATCCGCGGACGGCGCTGGCCGCGACGGCCGCTGCCCCGGCGCCCGCCACCAGCCGGAGAGTCGCCCTGGCTGCCGTGCGATCGAACAGTGGACCGATCCTGCGTCCCAGCATAGTCCACAGAAGGAGGAGGTTGATCCAGGCTCCCGCCGCTCCTCCGAGCGCGATTCCCATTGCCGCGTACGGTCGGTATGGATCCGGGAGCCGGGCCCGGCCGAGAAGGGTGAGGAGAACGGCGATCCCGATCCCAATGGTTACGGAGACCGCCGCGAGCATCATGGGAGTGCGCGTGTCCTGCAACGCATGAAATCCGCTCGCGAACAGCTTCAGAGAGCTCGACGCGACCAGGCCGAGGGAGTACGTGCCCAGCACTGCCGCCACGAGTACCGTGCTCGCCTCAGTGAAGGCCCGGCGCTCGTAGATCAGACGAATCACAAGGTCTCCGAACAGCAGGTAGAAGACCGCAGCTGGAAGCACGAAGAACAGGATCTGAAAGAAGCCGTTGACCAGGCGGGGCCTGAGTCGGGCTGCCGTGGCGTCTCTCGACATGTTGGGCAGGGACGCCGCGGCCACGGCGATCCCGAAGAGGCTGATGGGGAGGTAGATCAGCCTCTGTGAGTAGCCGAGCGCCGACATGGCACTCGTTCCTACGAGCGTGGCCAGGGTAATGTCGACCAGCGTCGAAATCTGGAAGATCCCCTGGCTCGAGATCACGGGAAGGGTGTTGCGGGCGACTCGACGGACGGGCTCCCAGCTCCACGAGACCCTGGGACGCAGGGACCCCGTCAGTCTGCGGGCCGCCGGCACCTGGACAGCCACCTGCAGCAGGCTCCCCACCAGGGCCGACCACGCCAACGCGTGCGCGAACTTCTGACTCCCGGCCGCCTGCGCCACGAACAACCCGACGATCTGGGACACGTTCCAGACGGTCGGGGCTACGAATGGGAGGAAGAACTTCCCGTGACTGTTGAGAACTCCCAGGAACCACGCGCCCACGATGAGGGCCCCGGACATGGGAAACAGGATTCTCACCAGCTCCGTGGTGACCCTGCGGGTTTCCTCCCCTGCCCCCACCATGACCACGCTGGTGATCCATGGGGCGAGGATCACGCCGAGGGCGCTAAGGAGCACCGCAGCGGTCAGAACGATGCCCAGCACGGAGGAGGCGAGGCGGGTCGACTCCTCCGACGAGGCACCGTGCTTTTCCAACGTTTCCGAATAGACCGGCACGAACGCCGCGGACAGGGTGCCTTCTCCGAGGAGATTGCGAATGATGTTGGGGATCTTGATGGCTGCCCAGTAGGCGTCGGCGAGCAAACCGGTTCCCAGGAAAGCCGCCAGGGCTGAGTCTCGGGCGAGGCCCGTGAGTCGACTGAGGAAGATCCCGGCTCCGACGGCCGTGGCCGGCCGGCGGCGAAACGGATTCAGCCGGCGTTCCGCGATCGGGACACCGGGAGATCCGTCAGTGACAGGGGCCGCGTCACTCACCCGGCCCGAGGCGGGAAGCGTCGCCGTCGCCGGTTCCCTCTACCAGCCGGCGCACGAACTCCGTTTCTTCCCGAAGACTCTCCATGCTCTCGGTCAGGTACTTGACCTCGGCCGCCAGCTCCTCGACCTGTGAGTCGAGTTCGGGAGACTTCCGGTCATCACTGCCCCTGGCGATGCGATTGGCCCACGCCTGTCCCACAGGCGAGTCCAGAACGATCGCGAGGATCGGAATCATGAGGACGAGACCGATGATAACGGCCCAGTGCACGCCTACCGCCTGTCGAGAGTCAGTCGAAGGGCCGCGAGCAGCTCACGGCGCCAGGAACGCTGGCTAACCTACTCCGCCGTTGCACCCCCAGCAACGCCGTCGGCACGGGACGCGGAGTGCTCTGAGGGTGACTCCAGAGCCGCGGATCGCGCCGCGTCGATGAATTCATCTCCGTAGCGGGCCAGGTACACCCAGACGGCCAGGGCCCGCTCCTGGGGGACTCCTTCAGGGAACAGATTGGCCGCTGCCCGGCGCAGTTGCCCGAGCGTCGACTCCTCCCGGTCTCGAGTCACGTTGTCGAGGGTCTTGCGCAGAGCTGCCAGTGCCGAGAATGCCTGGCTGCGGCTCTTTCCGACCGCTGACCGAAGTCCCGGCAGGTCTGAGGTTACCGTGGACTCCAGGGAGCTGAACTCCTCGTCCAGGCGGTCCTCGAGCCGCAGGAGGGCTTCTTCAACCCCCCGTGGGCGACTGCGCTCGATGAGGCCAGCGGATGCGGTTCCACCTCCGTCCCTCAGCTCGTCGGCCGAGACGCCGGTCTTGCGAAGCAGCCTCTCCGTACGCGGCTCGATCACGCACCAGGAATCCCGCGGCAGGATCGCTGGCATCGGCACATCGAGAGCGCGGAACAGGGGGGGCAGCTGGGACCAGTAGGCGACCTCGCCAGGTCCCAGAACCGTAGCCTGCACGGGAAGCAGCCAGGATTCGAGGACCGGCCGCAACGCGGCGGAGGGACTGAATCGATCGCTCTCTGCCGTCGCCTCAGCGACCAGCTGGGAGACGTTCCGGAAGTTGTCGTCCCGGTCGATCTGAATGCGGCCGGACGCTCCCCGCAGCCGGTATCGCCCACCCGCTCCTTCACGGAACAGGGGTATCGCCCCCGGAGTCTGTGTCAGCTGTGGGCGGTATCCAAGCTCCGTGACCGCCGCGGTTCCGCGCTCGAGCGCCTGGTTCACCAGGTCGCGCTGCTCGAGGACCCGTTGCACGAAGGGACTCGCTGCGTCGCGGACCCCGGGGTGAGCCGAGTCGAGGAAGGCGATCGGAAGTCCGTCCATCCAGGCGGAGGCCACTCCTATGAACGCTTCAGTGAAAGAGCGGCCTGCTGAATACTGATCCCGCAGGATCTGGAGCCACCGACTTCCCGCTTCGCGAGTCTCGAGTGAGTCGAGGAACTCACGCGTCAGTTCTTCGACCTCGGCCGGAAGAAGAGATGGGCCCACGGGTCGGCCGGCTCGATCCGGCGGAGCCGTGAGTCTTAGGCGGCGAAGCTGTTCATCCCGGTCCAGGTAGCTGACCGAGGCCACCTCAGCCCAGTCGTGGTCGTCCGCCGCGACCCAGAAGACGGCCACGCAGGGGGTGCCGAGATCTCGCTCGATCCGGGCAGCTGCGCGAACGGCGGATAGCGCCTTGTACAATACATAGAGCGGCCCGCCAAACAGTTGGGGCTGCTGCCCCGTCGTGACCACGAGCCCCTCTCCGGCGAGGGCCGCTGCGAGACGGTCGCGGGCGGCTGGCTCCGTGCAATGGAAGGACGCCGGATCGAGGCTGTATTCGAGACTCGGGCGCGCAACCGGCGTCTCCTCCGGCCCGAACACCCCGGGCGGGAACAGGGCTCGGGCCCCCTGGTCGCCCGCCAGGATACCGGAAACGAGACCCCCGGGACCGGAAATCCTCTCGGGCTCGAAGTGCAGGTCGCTCACACCGTCTCCTCCCCTTCCGGATCCAGTCGCCCGGCCAGTATGAGCCGGGGCGATCGGTCGAAGTACGAGGCTCCCACATAGTCGCCGAACCGTGCCGTGGTCGCGAGTCCCACTCCGGCCAGCAGTGACACCAGTTGCTCGCAGGAATACAGGCGCACGCGCTCTTCGAAGTGGCGGGCCGGGCCCCCGGCAACGGGCTCGATCCGTATCCGCTTCACGACGACGCCGTCGATGATCTCCCGGACCTGTACCACTCGCCGGTCCTCGACCTCACGGCAATCCTCCGGGACGAGGTCCTCTCGAACGCGCGCAGCGTTCAGGAAGTCCAGCATGAACGTGCCTCCCGGAGCCAGCACCCGGGCCATTTCGCGTAGGACCCGCCGATCGTCGGCTGCCTCCGCAAAGTACCCGAACGACGTGAAGAAGCTGGTCAGTCCGCCGAATGACCGGGAACAGAACGGGAGCTGGCGCATGTCTCCACGCACCAGGGGATCCTCTCCGGCGCTGGATCTGGCGGATCGGAGCAGGGTCGGCGACAGGTCGAGGCCCGTCGCATCGAGGCCTGCGGCACGCAGCTCGCGTAGATGCCGGCCCGCCCCGCAAGCCAGGTCGAGGAGCCGGGAGCCCGGCTCAGGAGAGGCAACGTCACGATAGAGGTCCACAGCTTCGCGTGCCTCTCGCTCGTCCCGGTGCGGGTAGAGGGCCAGGTACTCCTCTCCGAACCAGTCCCGAAACCACTCCCGTGTCGGCTTCGAGGAGTTCACCGCGGTCTCCCCTTATGGTACGGCTCGCCGCGTGCGATGGTGCCGGCCCGGTAGAGCTGCTCGGCAAGAACCAGTCGCGCCATGTCGTGTGGCAACGTCATTCGCGATAGGGCGAGGGTTCGGGATGATCCCTGCACGAGATCCTCGTCCAGGCCGAAGGCTCCCCCTATGAGGAAGGCGACTCCGGGGTGACCATAGGTAGCCAGGTCGGACAGCGATCCGGCTAACTCGTCGGAACTGATTTCCGCTCCGCCACGCGTCAAAGCCCACGTGTCGAGGCCGGCAGGAATCCGCTTGCTAAGATTCTGGGCCTCGCGCGCCCGTGCCTGTTGGGGGAAGCCGCCCACGCCGGTGGCTGCGGCGACCTCCATCACCTCCAGGCGGAAGTAGCGGCTGGCGCGAGCCTCGTACTCGTGGATCAAGCCGGCCATGTGCCGATCGCGGGGCGATCCGACGGCAAGGACGACCAATCTCATCGAACCCGAGCTCCGATCATCGCGCCAGGACCGTATCTCGCAGAAAGTGCTCGTTGTCCCGTCGCGGGTGACTCTCCGTGAAATGCAGTCCCCTGCTCTCCCGACGACGTTGTGCGGAGCGGACGACGAGAGCCGCGACTTCGCGCATGAACTCTGCCTGCCGGGCGCGCATAGCGCCGGGTCCCGTGCCATCCCTGGCGATGGCGTCCCCTGACAGCCCATCAATCTCGGCGCGGGCCGCCTCGAGACGTTCATCGGACCTGACGATTCCGACCTTGTCCCACATCAGGCCCCTGATCGTCCTCTACACATCGCCCGCCGGGCTCCCGGGTGCCTCGAGATCGGGCAACACCCAAGCGACTCCCGGCACCTCCGGAAGGGCGTGCAGATCGGCGGCAAGTCGGATCGAAGCTCTATGAGAGAACACGACGGCCTCGAGGAGAGAGTTCGAGGCGAGCCTGTTGGCGCCATGAACGCCGGTGCAGGCAATCTCACCCGATGCATAGAGCCCGGTCAGAGACGTTCTCCCGTCCCAGTCGGTCAGAAGTCCACCGCATTGGTAGTGTGCGGCGGGGACGACCGGGATGGGGTCTCGGGGTAAGTCGATACTGCGCTCTGCGCACTCGCGTGCGATGTTCGGGAAGCGTTCAGCGACGACGAGAGGATCGATCGCTGAGAGGTCGAGGAGGACGAACTCGTCTCCCGTCTTCTTCATCTCAGCGTCGCACGCGCGTGCCACGACATCCCGAGGAGCCAGAGATCCGTCGGGATGGTAGGCGGTCATGAACTCGACCCCGTCCCGGCGGCGGAGTACGGCGCCTTCTCCTCTGACGGCTTCGGAGATGAGTCGGGCCCGCTCCTCCGCCGGGTACATCGCGGTGGGGTGGAACTGCACGAATTCCAGGTTCGCCACGGCGGCTCCCGCCGCGTAGCCCAGAGCGATTCCGTCGCCCGTCGCGATATCGGGATTCGTCGTGTGGCGATACAGAAAACCCGTTCCACCCGCTGCCAACATTACAGCCCGGGCATCGACCGCCTTCCAACGTCCGCCATGTACGTCCAGTACGAGAGCGCCAGCACACCGCACGCGGTTCCAGGTCGGATCCATGACGGTGGCCAGCGACCATACGAAATGGTCCTCCAGCAGGGTGATCCTCGGCTCGGCCGCGACCGCCTCGAGGAGCGCGCGCTCGATCTCCTGCCCCGTGAGATCCGCGGCGTGAAGAATCCTCCGTTCACTGTGTCCCGCCTCCCGCCCAAGGGAGACCCTGCCACCTTCCCGGCTGAACCGCACGCCCCAGTCCATCAGTTCACGGACCCGTTTCGGCCCTTCTCGAACCAGTTCTTCCACGGCCCTCCGGTGGCACAGCCCGGCTCCGGCGACGAGGGTGTCTGCCACATGAATCTCGTGCGAGTCGTCCGGGTCGAACACGGCAGCCACTCCCCCCTGGGCGTAGTTCGTGTTCGACTCGATCCGTTCCTTCTTCGTGACGACGACCACATCGGCGTAGCGGCATGCCTTGAGCGAGAAGCTCAGCCCGGCAATGCCCGATCCCACGACCAGGACATCGGTGCAGATTCTCTCCGGAGTGCTCATGGCACCGGACTTTCGTTCGAGTCAGGGTCGGGCGGGTCCAGGAGGGACAGAGCCGCCCGAAAGACAGTGGGCGAGGTTCCGGAGTCGTCCCAGATGACGCTCTCCGAGAGATACCAGACAGGAACCGAGTCTCCCAGGACGCGGACCAGTTTCATCGAGTCCTTCAGAGTGCAAACGACGCCCGCGTCGCGAGCCCCGTCTCGAAGTCGATCCCCCAGAACGTCATCGATGCGGGCGTGGTCCCGAAGGCGCACGGTCTCGAGTTCGGGCGCGGCCAGGGGACGCACCTGGTCGAAGAAGATCTCGGGCCACATGATGCCGGCAACCGCAACGCTCGGACGGGGCTCGTTCACCGTCCTGGCGGGCTCGTTGGCGGCCACCAGGGGGCCGGGGAGAATTCGGGCTGACAAGAACGGTGGGGCGCCCGAAGCCTCCTCCAACTCGCGCAGCCGCGAACGACCCCGTGCGACCAACTCCCGACGCTCCCCCTGGCCGGCGGAGCCCTCGCGTGCCGGAGGCCTGCTCACCACGACCACCAGATCCGCCCTCGTGACGGCCGCCAGCCCCTCTCGAAAAGGGCCGGCCGGCAGGCGTGCCAGGCTTCCGCCGGCGGAGGTCTCATCGACGGTCACGATATCGAGATCGCGATGCAGTTTCCGGTGCTGAAAGCCGGAGTCCAGGAGAGCGAGCTGCACGCCCTCGCCCGCAGCCGTGCCGGCGAGGCTCGCTCGGTCGGGACCTCCATACACCAGCGCTCCAGGGGCCATCCTGCGGTGCACGTCCATCTCGTCGTCGAAACCATGCGTCAGGATCGCCGTTCGCACTCCGGCTCTTCCAAGGCGCGCCGCGAGATCTGCCGTGATCGGGGTCTTGCCGGACCCGCCGACCGTAAGCCCTCCGACGGACACGACGGGTATGGGGGCGCGCCGACTGGCAAGAACGCCGGAATCGTAGAGGAGGTTCCTCGCCCCGGTCACCGCGCCATAGGCGGCGGCTGACAGTCGCAGGGCGCCCCCGGGCCGGCCATTCCACGCCCCTCGAATCCGCGCCTCCACAAACTCATCCAGCCCCAGCCCGGACTTCATGCTGTCCCACCCCCCGCTCGGGCAACGGCCCTCTCACAGACCGCTGTGGCTTCGTTCTGAGCCTCTGTCACCCTGGCCTGCCATACAGCGGTGGAACCGGTTTCGAGATCTGCAGGGACATGGATGGGATCGCCGTAGCTCACGTAGACGACCGAGCCGGGCTTCGGAACGGAGAATCGATCCCAACTGCTGAAGGTCCACGCGTGGACTGCCGCCGCCGCGGCCGGAATGATAGGAAATCCGGTCCGAGCGGCGGCGAGAACCGCGCCCGGCTTGCACTGCCTGGGAGGACCCTGCGGGCCGTCGGTCGTGATCGCCAGCGAATGCCCCTCGGAGGCCGCCTGTGTCAGCTCGCGCAGCGCCTCCGATCCTCCGCGCGTGCTGGAGCCCCGGATGGTCCGGTAGCCGATTCCCTCGACCATCCGGGAGATGATCTCGCCATCTCGATGCTGACTGATGATCACCGCGACGTTCTCCGTCCGGTGCCTGAGCGTGAGAGGAAGCTGCTGGGCGTGCCACAGTGCGTAGACACCCTCCCCTGCCCTGTGGCGGCTGGTGGCAGCCTGTCCCGTGGGGTCGAGCTCCCGGAACCGCCACGAGCGACCGAGGGCCGCGAGGAAGCCGGGCCCGACGTGCCTGGCCGCGAGCAGAGCAAAGTCGACCTTCATGACTTCGCCCGAACGGCCAGCAGCTCGGAGCACTCATCCGCAACTCTTCCGGCCGCTCCCGGATCACCGAGGCGATCCACCACCTCCCGCAAACCCGCGATCTGATCTCGCCGGGCCGGAGCGTCCCGATCCAGGAGAGGGAGAGCCGCCTCGGCGATAGTCGCTGCAGTTACCTCTCCCTGGATGAACTCCGGAACCACCCTGCGTCCTGCCACCAGGTTGACCAGTGCGATGTGGTCTACCTTCACAAGACGCCTGGCGATCGAATACGTCAGCGCATTCACCCGGTAACCCACGACCATCGGCACGCCGGCCAGTGCGAGTTGCAGGGTGATGGTGCCGGACTTGGTGATCGCAGCACTCGCCGAGAGAATGGCTGACTCGGCATCGACGAGGGTGGCCTCACCGAGACCATCGTACGCTGAATCAGGTAGATCGCGGGCGCGGGCCACCAGGATCTGGAGGTCCGGCAAACTGGACGCGAGTTGCCGGCCCGCCTCGAGAAAGGTGGGAAGAAGGCGACTCACTTCCTGCAAGCGCGACCCCGGGAAGATGCCGATCCGGGTGGCGGCGTCGGAGTCGCCACCGAAATCGGCTCTCAACGATTCACGGTCCAGGAGAGGGTGGCCGACGAACCGCGTCCGCACGCCCCAGCGCTTCAGTCGATCTTCTTCGAACGGCAGGACCACGCATACGAGATCCGTGTCCTCCGCCAGCTTTCTTGCTCTGGACTCATGCCATGCCCAGACCTGCGGGGCGATATAGTACAGAACGGATACTCCGTTCCGCCTGGCAAACCTCGCGAGCGGAAGGTTGAACCCTGGATAATCGATGGGAACCAGAAGGTCGATCTTCCGCTCGAGGAGGAATCGCCTCACCTCTCGGCGCAGGCCAGCGAGATCAGGCAGGTGACGGACGACCTCCGCAAAGCCCAGTATGGCCAGGCGATCGAGATCGGCAAGCAGTTCCACTCCCTCGGCGGCCATTCGGCTTCCGCCCAGGCCGTAGAGACGCACGCCCGGAATTCGACTCTTCAGCTCGCGGGCAAGCTCGGCGCCGTGCAGGTCACCTGACTGTTCGCCCGCAGCCAGGAAGATCGCCGGGTCAGCCAAGCCGGTTCAGGTAGACCATGAGCAGGACGACCAGGACAAGGAGGGCAATCAGGGTCAGGGTTCGCGGGCCGCGCTTGGCGCCGACGCCCAGCTTCTTACGTTCCTCGCGGATCTTGTGCAGGGACATTGGCCGATGCCTCGATTTCGTTCTCGATTCGGAGGGCGATCTCCAGTGCCGCTCTACCTTCAGAAGCACTTACGCTGTCGTCTCCCTTGCCGCTTGCCGCGGCGAGGAACGCCTCCAACTCCAAGCGGAGCGGTTCGGAGGCATCCCCCTTGATCGGGACTCGCTCGACGATGTCGGCCAGGGAGAGTTCACCAACATCCCGTGTGCGCGAGATCCCCGCCAGTTCGACTCCTTCTCGCCGTCGGAGGTACTCCCCTTCCCCCTTCGCAAGGTCGAGGCTGAAGTAGCCGGACGGCTGAAACAGCCTCAATTCACGGGTCCGTTCGGCCGACACTCGGCTGGCACTGATATCGGCGCAAGCACCGTTTACGAACCGAATTCGCGCACTGGCCATGTCAACCGAGTCGGTAAGAACCGGTATCCCCACCGCGTCAACCGACTCGACCGGACTGTCCACGAGGCCCAGGACCAGATCGATGTCATGGATCATGAGGTCGAGCATCACGGGTACATCGGTGCCGCGCGGCTGAAATATCGAGAGCCGCTGAGAGGAGATGTACCTCGGGTCACGGAGGAGCGGTCGGACCTCCCGAATGGCGGCATTGAAACGCTCCACGTGCCCCACGGCGAGGAACAGACCCAGCCGATCGGCCGTGTCCACGAGGTCGTCGGCCTCGGCCAGCGTTGGAGTGAGCGGCTTCTCGACGAGAACGTGGCAGCCCGACTCGAGCGCCATCCTCGCAACGGGGTGATGATCGGATGTGGTGACCGCGACGATCAGGGCGTCACAACGGGAGGCAAGAGACGCGGCACCGAGAGCCTCCACGGACAGGCGGCTCGCCACCTCCTGCGCGCGATTGCCGTCGTTGTCGGCAACCCCGACGAGCTCGCAGTCGGGTATCTCTCCCAGAATTCGCGCGTGGGCCGATCCAAGGCGACCCACGCCGACAACCCCGACCTTCATGCCGCTCATGTGGTGATGCCACGATCGCTGGACCGGATGAACGACACCATATGCTCGACCTCCGGCACCAGGTCATCTCGGGCCACGATTTGATCGAGGGCCTGCGACACGTTCAGATCAGACTGGAAGACCAGCCGGTAGGCGTCCTTGATCTGGCGAATCGTCTCCCTCTTGAACCCTCTGCGCCTCAGGCCGACGATGTTGAGTCCGTACGCGGCGCACGGACTGCCGGCGGCCATCACATACGGAGCCACGTCCTGAGGCAACCTGGAGCCGCCTCCCACGAACGAATGGCACCCGATTCGAACGAACTGGTGAACCGCGGTCACGCCCCCGACGATGGCCCAGTCCTCGATGAGAACGTGTCCGCCCATGTTGACCGCATTCGCGAGGATCACGTGGTTGCCCACGCGCGAATCGTGCGAGACGTGGGCGTAGGCCATGATCAGGCAATCATCACCCACCGCTGTGACCCCGGCATCGATCGTTCCCCGATTCAGCGTAGCGTACTCCCGGATGGTAGTGCGACTTCCCACCGTCAGGGTGGTCGGCTCGCCGGCGTACTTGAGGTCCTGAGGGTCGGTACCAAGAACCGCGCCCTTGCAGATGCGGGAGTCATCCCCGACGGTCGTGTCCCGCTCGATCAGGACATGCGAGTCGATGGTTACCCGCTCCCCGATCACGACGCCGGGTCCGATGATCGAATAGGGGCCCACGGAAGCGGATTGGGGGATCGTGGCGCCTGGATCGATGATCGCGGTCGGGTGGATTGCTGCGGAAGCTACGGTCTGAGAGTCGCTCATTTGTCCATTACTCTCGCCATCATGGTCGCTTCGGCGACCACATGTTCTCCGACGCGTGTTACGCCCTGCATACGGCACGTGCGTCCCCGGAGCTGAAGCATCCGCAACTCGAAGATCAGCTGGTCCCCCGGCATCACCGGGCGGCGGAACTTAACATCGTCCAGGGACATGAAGTAGACAACCTTGGATTGCGGATCGTCGAACTCGTTCATCAGGAGCAGTCCGCCGGCCTGGGCCATCGCCTCGACGATGAGGACGCCCGGCATGATCGGGTGTTCCGGGAAATGACCCTGGAAGAACGGCTCGTTGATCGTGACGTTCTTCAGCCCGAGAATCCGCTTTCCCCCTTCGAACTCCAACACACGGTCAATCAGAAGGAAGGGATAGCGGTGCGGGATGTACTCGAGGATTCGGTTGATGTCGAGTACGGGTCCCCCGTCCGCGGGCCGTGAGAGCGTGTTCCGAAGTCGACGCGCGACCGCGACGTTTCCCCTGTGACTGGGCTTCTCCGCGATGACGTGCCCCTGGATCTGAGCTCCCACCAGAGACAGATCACCTACCAGATCGAGGATCTTGTGACGGACAAACTCGTCGGGGAACCGGAGTTCGGTTCCTTCGGCGAGTCCATCGTCTGTGGCCACGATCGTATTGTCGTAATTCGCGCCCAGGGCCAGGCCCTTGGCATTGAGCATCTCTCTCCAACTCTCGAGGCCGAAGGTCCGGGCAGGAGCGATCTGCGCGCAGAATGTCTCCGGCTCGACTTCGACGGTCGCCGACTGTCTGCCGATCGCCGGGTGGTCGAACTCGATGACAGCCGTGACGCGATAGCCGTCATGGGGCGCGATGGTGTAAGTCGAATCACCCTCCCGTACCATGAAAGGCTCCCGTACCACGATGGAGAGGGCCTGAGTGCCCTCCTGGTCGAGAATCCCGGCCTCTTGAATCAACGAGCACCACTCACGCCCGCTTCCGTCCAGAGCGGGAGGCTCCGGGCCCTCGAGGAGGATCTCCAGGTTGTCGATTCCGAACACCGTCAGAGGAGCCAGGAGATGCTCGATCGTGCCGACCTTTGCCTCGCCCTCTCCGAGTACCGTCTCCCACGACGTGCCGGCCACGCTGTCTACAGTCGCACTCAGGAGTGGTTGGTTCTCCAGGTCGACACGGCGGAAGACCAGCCCCGTGCCCGGATCGGCCGGATTGAGCGTGGCCTTCACCGGCCGTCCAGTGTGCAGACCCGTTCCCTCGATCGTCACAGCGGATTGGAGAGTTCTCTGCGGGCGCTGCTGTCTGTCCGTCACTCGCCCTCCCCGTCGAGTCGACGCTCCAGGCGGACCAGCCGGCGAAACAGCTCCGGGAGACGCAAAGTGAGGGCGCTGGCTCGCAGCGACTCACGGTGCGGTCGGGCGGGATAGCCTGAGTAGGTTTCACCGGCCGGAACGTCTCCGAAGACGCCAGCCTGGCCTGCGATTCGAGCCCCCGCGCCGATGGTGAGGTGGCCCGCTACGCCTGCCTGACCACCGATATGGGTCCCGGCCCCGATATCGACGCTTCCCGCGATTCCCGCCTGCGCAACGATGATGCAGTTATCCTCGACCCTCACGTTGTGTCCCACGTGCACCAGGTTGTCGATCTTGGTTCCCTGGCCGATCACCGTGTCGCCCAGTGCGCCACGGTCCACCGTACCGTTGGCACCGATCTCGACATCGTCGTGAACGATGCACCGACCGACCTGGGGAATCCGGGTCAGTCCGTCGGCTCCAGGCGTATAGCCAAAGCCGTCCACTCCCAGCCGCACGCCGGTGTAGATTCGAACTCGGTTGCCCACCGCGGTGTCATGCAGAATCGTGCACCCGGGGCCGATCCGACAATCGTTGCCAATGACCACGTCGTCGTCGATGTGCGTGTGTGGGCCGACGAGCGTACCGCTTCCGATCGCCGTATTGTCGCCGATCGTCACGTACGGCCCGATCGAAGCACCGGCGCCGATTCGCGTGCCCCGTCCGACGATCGCCGTGGGGTGCACCCCCGGGGCCGGCCGGTGCTCAGGATGGAATACACCCAGAAGCTTGCTGAAGGCCAGCTCAGGACTCTCGACCCTGATGTACGAGGTACCGTTGGCCTCCAGATGCATGCCAGGGGCGACCAGGCAGGCTCCCACCGACCGTGCCCCCAACCGCTGCGCGTACCGTTCGTCGATGACGAACGTCAGGTCCGTTGGACCCGCCCGGTCCACGGAGGCGACACCCTCAACCCTGCGGGATGCGTCGCCCTCGACCTCGCCGGCCACGAGCTCCGCCAGTTGCTGCACGGTAAATGCGGTCATATGACTTTCCCCCGCCGGCTGCCCTCCTGAAACAGGACATGCGAGGTTGGAGACGGAACCGTGGGAGGGGCCGCCGCACCCTCCCACAGCTCTGCTTCTATCACTACTGCTACGGAGTCGCACCACCCGCCGGGGCAGGCGGCGGAGGCTCAACTCCGAGCCTGGCGAGAACGGCGTCAGTAATGTCGAGCGTGGTGTCGGCTGCCACCAGTCCTTCCTTCGACGCGTCGAGCACGATGGAGTAGTTGCCCTCCGAGCGCAGAGTCTCGATCACGGCGCCGACCTGCTCCAGGATGGGGCCAAGAAGCTCCTGCTGCCGTTGCTGCGCCTGGGTGTCCATCTCCCCCTGCCGCTGCTGCAACTGGTTGCGCAGGTTCAGAATCTCCTGCTGCTTCTGTTCCTTGGCCTGAGGGCTCAGGAGTACCTCCTGGCGCTGATAGTCCTGCAGCATCGAGTCCACGACGGCGGCCTGCTCCTGGAGCTGCGTGCGCATGTCAGCCAGTTCACGTTCGAAAGTGCGCGCTGCTTCTGCGGCACCGGGGGCAGCCTGCAGAATCACCTGACCGCGCACGTATACGACCGGCGAGCCTGCGGCCGGATTCCCCTGCGCCTGCGCGTTTTCCGCACCGAACGCCAGGGCAACTGCGGCCAGGGCGAACCAACGTGTCAGAGCCATATCGTGCTTCTCCTTCCGATCAATTTGGAGTCAGAATTCTCATATGTCATCCGGATCAGAACAACTGCCCGAACCGGAAATGTAACTGCCAACCAGGGTCCGGCCTTCCTACCACGTCTCTTCTGTCGAAACCGTAGGCGTAATCGAGGCCCACGGGGCCAAACGGTGTCACCAAGCTCAACCCTACTCCGGCGCCGACCAGGAGGTCCGTCGGATTGAACTCTGCGGCGTTGGCCCACAGGTTCCCCGCGTCCACGAACGTACTCGCGAAAATGTTGTCCGTCAGCTTGATGCCGATGGCCGCCGAGGTCGTGAAGTACGACTCTCCGACACGAGCCAGGCTGTTGACCGGTGCGTTCCTGGGCACGTGGCCCAGCGGAGTGATGGTCGCTTCCTCGTAGCCACGGACGCGCTGGCCGACCTGCGTGCCACCTACAAAGTAGCGCTCGACATAGAACGGGTTGTTGCCGAAAACGAGTCCGGCCTTGAAGTTCAGCATCGCCACGACTTCGATCGGCACCTTGCCCGGGCCGCCACCAATCTGGGCGATCCTGGAGAACCACTCGCTGTCGAAGTCCCACTTGTCGTAGTCTCCGTCCCCTCCCAGCCAGCCGCCCGTGTGCCTGTACGCGAGCTGGTTCCGGTTGCCTCCGGTTGGAAAGAGCCCGCCTTCTCGCGTGTCGCGGAGGATACGGGCCGAGATCGTACTCCTCGTCCCGTTGGTAATCAGTCCCTCCGACCCTGGCCCGAGCCCGAATGCGTCAAGATCGCTGACGTCTTCGGCGAACAGGGAATATCCAACGTACAGGCGAATGGCACGGACCCGGAATCGAAATATCGGAATGCCGAATTCCAGGAAGCCTCCCGTCTTCCGTCGCGTGCCGAGGTCAAAGGTCTGAAATCGATCGCGCGAGCTCTGCACGCCCACGGTCCCGCTGTACACGGAACCGAACAACTCGGGGTCCGTGTACGTGAGCTCGATGTCCTGGGTTCGTGCCCCGAACAGCCAGCGGAAGTGCCCTATCTTGGCCTGGCCAAACAAATTCGGCTGATCGTAGCCGATGAAGCCGGCCAGTCCTGTGGCAGCGGCCGCGGACATTCCGAAGTTCACATTGCCGGTCTGCTTCTCCTTGACCCGGTAAACGATGTCGATGTCACCGTCATCGCGGGGCTTGATCTGGATCGCCTCGTCAGGTGGCAGCGTCTCGAAGAATCCGAGCGACTGGATGTTCCGCACGCTTTGGATCAGGCGCTGCTGAGAATAGATGTCTCCCGGAAGGGTGAGCAGGATCTTGCGAATAACCCTGTCGTGCGTGTAGTCATTGCCGACGATCGCCACCGTACGGATGTAGGCCGGGTTGCGCTCGATAATCTGAAGGCTCACCGAGACCGTAGGACTCGCGTCCGGTGTCTCGGGGAGGTTGCGCACGACATTCGGCATGACCTGGACCTGGAGGTATCCCGCATCCCTGTAAAGGTCTGCGATGTCGAGCGACGCCTTCTGGAATGCCGTCTCATCGAAGGGCGGGTAGTTCCCGGCCTCCAGTTGCTCCGGGTCCAGCTCTCCGTCCCGGACCGGAGGATAGTACTCGCCCAGCTGTGACGCCGGGAATCGGCGGTTGCCGTCGATGACGAACGATTTCACCAGGTACTGTGGCCCCTCGTTGACTCGTACCTGGATTCGTCCCTTGCCGGTGAGCGTGTCCACGACGATGGTGTCGCCAAGGACCTCCATGTCGATATAGCCGTGCTCCCCGTACAACGCCGGGATACGCTCTGTAAGGTCAGCCCGGTAATCATCGCGATGCAGCTCCCCCGGCTGATACCAGAAGAACCCTTCTTCGACGGTGCTCATCGATCCGCGAATCTCGGAATCGGTTAGCGCTTCGTTCCCCACGATTTCGACGCGGGCAAGAGCGAGTCGGGGACCCTCGCGCACGCGAAACGTCAGTTCCAACTGGTCCAATCCCCTCGGGTCCGGCGCCAGGGCCGTATCGACGGTAGCCTGAGGGAAACCCTCCTGGCCAAGCAGCTTGAGTATCATCGCCTGCGCACGGACGATCTTGGACGGATCAAGGGCTCCGCCTCCGACCAGGCCCACCGTGTCAGATACCGTGCCGTCGCTGGCGTGTTCGAGGCCCACGAACCGATAGGATCCCACCACAGGGCGTTCGACGACGTCGATGTAGAAGATGGCCGGCGTGTAGGGAGTGACCCGCACCTGCACGTCGGAGAATTCTCCGGTGGCGAAGAGGCGCTGGATGGCCTCCTGGATACCGGGGCCATTCACCACCTCGCCCACGCGGATTTGCGCGAGACGCTGGATTCCCTCAGCGGAATAGCGGGAGTGCCCCCGTACGACGATGCTGTCGACGGTGACGGAGAGGGGCTCTTCCTGCCCCAACAATGGAGCGACCCCCGCCGTCGAGAACGCGGCGAGGGCCACCAGCCCAACTGCGATTCGGCTAAATTTCACTTGGCGGATGTATGCGATGCCGCCCGGAAGACCAGGGATTCGGAGTCCTTCGCCAGCTCCACGACGATCTCGTCTCCCGGCGCGAACTCGGCCATCAGAATTTTCTCAGAAAGCGCGTCCTCGATATACCTCTGGATCGTCCTCTTCAAGGGACGCGCACCGAACTTTGTATCATACCCGCGGTCAACGAGGAAGTCTACGGCGGCTTCCGACGTACTCAGCGTCAGTTCTTCGTCGGCCAGGCGTCGCTGGACGTCACGCAGCATGATGTGAACGATCTCGCCGATCTGCTCCTTGGTGAGCGGGTGAAAGACGATGACCTCGTCGAGCCGATTGAGGAACTCCGGTGTGAAGGTCCGATCCACTTCATCCCGCACCTTCTGCGCCATTCTGTCGTACTGGACCTCGATCTCTCCGGTCTCAAAACCGAGGTTGGACGACGAGGCGATCTCTCTGGCCCCGACGTTGGAGGTCATGATGAGAACGGTATTCTTGAAGTCGATGACCCGGCCATAGTTGTCTGTCAGTCGCCCCTCATCGAGTACCTGCAGCAGAATGTTGAACACGTCCGGGTGCGCCTTCTCGATTTCATCGAGCAGGACTACGGAATAGGGACGCTGCCGCACTGCCTTGGTCAGAGCACCGCTGTCTTCGTATCCCACGTAGCCCGGTGGAGCGCCTATGAGTCGACTCACGGAAAACTTCTCCATGTACTCGGACATGTCGACGCGAATCAGGGCCTGGTCGTCGGCAAAGAGGAACCGCGCCAGCTGTCTCGCCAGCTCGGTTTTTCCCACTCCCGTGGGGCCACAGAACACGAACGAGCCAATGGGGCGGTCGGGATCCTTGAGCCCGGCGCGCGTGCGCCGAATCGCCCTGCTGATCGCCTGGATCGCCTCGTGCTGGCCCACCACGCTCTCGTGCAGTTCATCTTCCATTCTCAGCAGGCGCTTGGTTTCTTCCTCGCGGAGCCTGCTTACCGGTATTCCGGTCCAGCGAGACACGATGAACGCGATCTCTTCCTCGGACACGATCGGACGCGTCTCTCTCTGCTGCTTGCTCCACTCTTCCTTGGTGCGTCGGATCTCGCTCAGGAGCTCCTTCTCACGATCGCGCAACATGGCCGCGCGCTCGAAGTCCTGGTCCCGGATCGCCTCGTCCTTTACCCCCGAGAGTTCGTCCAACTCGGTCTGGAGTTTCTGGACCTCCGGCGGGGGGACCTGGGCGCCCAGACGGGAGCGCGCGCCGGCTTCGTCGATGACATCGATCGCCTTGTCCGGGAGAAACCGATCCGTGATGTACCGGTCCGAGAGCTTGGCGGCGGCCTCGAGCGAGGTGTCGGGCACGTTGACGTTATGATGGTCCTCGTAGTGCTTGCGCAGGCCCTTGAGAATCTCGATCGTCTCCTCGACCGAAGGGGCCTCGACGATCACGGTCTGGAAGCGCCTCTCGAGAGCACCATCCTTCTCGATGTGCTTGCGATACTCGTTGAGAGTCGAGGCGCCGACGCACTGGAGTTCACCGCGCGCCAGGGCTGGCTTCAGCATGTTCGATGCGTCGATCGCGCCTTCCGCGGCGCCGGCCCCGACCAGCGTGTGCAGCTCATCGATGAACAGGATCACACCTTCGTTCTGAGAGATCTCGTTCACGATGGCCTTGAGTCGCTCTTCAAACTGGCCCCGGTACTTGGTGCCCGCGATCACCGCGGCCATGTCGAGCGCCAGTACACGGTGATCCTTCAGACTGTCCGGTATGTCACCCCGATCGATCTTCTGGGCGAGCCCCTCGACGATGGCCGTCTTGCCGACCCCCGGTTCGCCGATCAGGACAGGATTATTCTTCTTCCGACGCGAGAGCACTTCCATGACACGTTCGATCTCGGCGTGCCGTCCAATCGTCGGATCGAGTGCACCCTCGTGGGCCAACACAGTCAGGTCCCTGCAGAAATGATCCAGGGCCGGAGTCTTCGACTTGGACTCGCCACGCGGTGCCGCAGGCGGTGGAGCACTTCCCGGCTCGGCGATGGCCCCCTCGCTTCCGAGCAGCTTGAGCATCTCTGCCCTGGCTTCCTCAAGGCCAATCCCGAGCTCGCCCAGGACCTTGGCAGCCAGTCCCTTCTCTTCCCGCAGCAGGCCGAGCAACAGGTGTTCGGTGCCCACGTAGCTGTGATTGAGCTCGCGAGCCTCTGCCATGGCGTATTCGAGCACCTTCTTGGCTCGTGTCGTGTACGGCAGTTCACCGATCGACGCCGAGGCCTTCCCCGGCCTGACGTTCTCCTCTACGAGCCTGAGGAGCTCGTCGAGATCCGCCGCCAGGCTGCGCAGTACCTCGGCCGCCACGCCGTCGCCTTCACGGATCAAGCCGAGAAGGATGTGCTCGGTGCCCACATAGTCGTGCTGGAGGCGCACCGCTTCTTCGCGCGCCATCGCCAGCACTTTCCTCACACGGTCGGTGAAGTTGTAGTTCATCAACCCCCCGAGGGTGGCCCGTCGACCACCGTCGCATCGCTGGTTCCGTCTGCGGGCGCCTGTCCGGCATCCCGCTCGTCTTTGGCTAGCTTATCCCGAACGTACGTCGCGCGACAGACATCTGCCTCGTGCTCGGACAGTCTTGCTCCCGCCGCGCGCTCGAGATGCGCGAGTTGTCCGCGCACCAGGATTTCGTTCAGCGTCTCTACCCGTGGTGATTTCAATAGTTTCAGAGACACACCGAGGCGGACGCCCGACAGGAGGTTCATCATCTCTTCGAGGCCGAGGCTTCGTGCCGCCCGGAGGATTCCATACGCCCGCCACACCTTGTCCTCGAGGACGGACGGGGCTTCCGTCAGAAGCACGCTCCGTGCGCCACGCTCGTAGTCGATCACCTTGCCCGTCACCCGGCCCAGGTGATCGATCAGGTCCTCCTCCGTCTTGCCCAGAGTGGTCTGATTGGAGATCTGGAAGAAGTTGCCGACGACCTCGGACCCTTCTCCATACAGCCCACGGTAGGTCAATCCGACCTGTGAGATGCCTTCGAGCACCTTGGAGATCTCTTTTGTGAGCACGAGGCCGGGAATGTGGATGAGCACGGAGGCTCGCAGGCCTGTACCGACGTTGGTCGGGCAAGCGGTCAGGAAGCCGAACTGGTGATGATAGGCGAGGGGAAGAAGGGCCCCGATCTCTTCGTCCAACCGGTCCACCTGGCGCCAGGCCGACTCGAGAGCCAGGCCGCCCACGAGCGCCTGCAGCCGCAGGTGGTCCTCCTCGTTCACCATCACGCCACAGCAGCTTTCCCGGGCGAGAACCAGGGCCGCGCCTGAAGGCCCCCGCCTGGGGGCGAGAAGGTCTCGGCTGATGAGGTGTCGCTCGACCAGGATCTCGCGGTCCACCGTGTCCAGCGAATCGACTTCCCAGAAGAACCCGCCATCCATCGATTCCGCGTGCTCGGCTGCCGCCCTCACCCTCTCGACTACATCGGCCCGCTCTTCAGCCCCGGCTCGCCCCGGGAACGGAAACCCCTGCAGGTTGCGCGCGACCCGAACGCGCGAGGAGAGCACGATTTCAGCTTCGCCTCCCCCACGAATCCAGTCCAATCCGCGCTCGTCCAGCGGTGCGGCATCCTGGATCATTCCCGCGTCTCCATGGCGTGAATACGGTCGCGCAGTTCAGCCGCCGTCTCGAAATCCTCGGTTTCGATCGCCCGCTTCAGCCGGCGCCGCATCGACGAGATCCGACCCAGGCGGTCCGTGATGTCCGATGCCTCGCTGAGATACAGTTTCCCGGCGTGCTGAGACGATCCGTGGATCCGACGCAGAAGGCCTCGAAGCTGAGTCTCGAAGTGCACGTAGCACTGCGAACAACCGACCCGGCCGGCCTTTCGGAAGTCTGCGGCTGAGATTCCGCAGAACGGACAGGGTTCCGAAGCATCGGGAATCGGCGTCTGTGGACCGGAGGAGCCCAGCTGGGCCAGGAAGTCCGCGAGGGGAGGAGCACCGGCGACCGTTTCCGCCGTTTCAGCTGAAATGCCGCGCTGATTGGCGCAACCGACGCACAGGTGCACCGACCGCATTTCCTCGGCCTCGATCGAGGTCAGGTGGACCTCGGCTTCCCGTTCGCGGCAGTCTTCACAGAGCATACGAGGCCTCAGTCCCCTCCGCCCAGCAAATGTTCGTCGGGCTCAGTCGACTCGAGAATGCCCGCCGCCAGTCGCAAGATCCGATCCGTGCGCGAGGCCAACGCCGCGTTGTGAGTCACGACTACCATAGCCGTCCCGTGATCACGGACGAGGTCGAAGAGCACGTCATGCAGCACTTCGCTGGTTTCCAGGTCGAGATTTCCCGACGGCTCGTCGGCGAGAAGGACGGGAGGCTCGTTGGCCAGTGCACGCGCGGTCGCCACCCGCTGTTGCTCCCCACCGGACAGCTTGGCCGGAACGTGCCCGGAGCGGTCGGCCAGCCCGACCTGGTCCAACAGCTCGAGTGCCCGCTTTCGGGCCGCGGAAGGCGGGTATCCCGCTATCAACTGCGGCATCATGACATTCTCGAGGGCCGTGAAATCCCTGAGTAGATGGTGGAACTGGAACACGAAGCCCACGTAGCGATTTCGGACCTTCGCCAGCTGGACGTCGTCCAGGTTGGCGACGTCTCTGCCCCCCAGCGCGATGCGCCCGGACGACGGCAAGTCCAGGCCACCCAGGATATGCAGCAGGGTGGACTTTCCCGACCCACTCGGTCCGACGATGGACACAGTCTCACCCCGACCGAGCTTGAGGTCGACGCCGCGCAGCACTCGAATCACATTGCCATCGGCTCCATCAAAGTTCCGCTCGACGCCGACGGCCTCGACGGCAGCGGCTGAGCCTGGACCGCTCATCACGTCATTCATGGCGGATCGCCTCCACCGGGGTGTAGTCGGCGGCCCGCCGCGCCGGATAGATGGTGGCCAGGAACGCGATGGACAGGGACGCAAGCACTATGAAGCCGACGTCCAGCAGATTGGTATCCACCGGCAAGTGGTCGATGAAGTAGACATCTCCGGGCAGCGTGATGAACTGGTAGCGATCCAGCAGCCAGGACAGAGTGAGACCGAGCCCGGTTCCGACTGTCGTCCCCACGAGTCCGATCACGACTCCCTGAAGCACGAAGATCCTGGTGATGTCGGCCGCGGTCAGGCCCATCGCGCGCATGATCCCGATCTCGCGCACCTTGTCGGTGACCACCATGATCAGGGTCGATACGATATTGAAGGACGCGACCAGGACGATCAGGAGGAGGATGATCCCCATGGCGAACTTCTCGAGCTTGAGCGCCGAGAACAGGCTGGCGTTCTGTCTCTGCCAGTCGTCGACGGAGTAGGGGAATCCAAGAGAGTCCCTGATCCGGGCTGCCACCTCGCCGCTGTTCCATGGATCCCGGACGTTGAACTCGACTCCGGTGACCGCTCGGCCCATCCGCAGCAGGCTCTGCGCGGATTCCAGGTGCACGTAGGCGAACTTGGTATCGTACTGATAGAGCCCGGTCTCGAAGAGACCTGTGACCTCGTACAGTCGGAGCTGAGGTTGGATGCCCGTCGGAGTCAGCTCGGCGCCCTGGAACGAAACGACCGTAACGGTCTTGCCCGGATAGAGGTTCAGGCGGTTGGCGAGTGTCGTGCCGAGAACGATCCCCGGACGGCCAGACTCAGTCTCGCCAAACGGCATCGTGCCCGTGGTGAGGTGCTCATCCACCTCCGTAACGGAAAGCGACGCTGAATCGTCCGCCAGGCCACGGAGTACGGCGCCCTCCGAATAGCTGCCCCCGGGCACGTTCAGGCCCACTTCGGTATAGATGAAGGGCGCGGCGCCGGTCACGTCCGGGTCCTCCAGTACCCTGCGCATCACGGACTCCCAACTCTCCATCCGAACGGCTTCGCCTATCTCCAGCACCATGCCGTGGGAGTTCGCTCCCAGGATCTTCTCTCGCAAGTCGGTCTGCAGCCCCGACATCACACCGATGACGACGATCAGCGCCATGACCCCTACCGACACGCCCCCGATGGCAATCAGGGTAATCATCGACAGGAAGCCCCTGCCCCGCCGACTCGACAGGTAGCGACGAGCGACGAACCAGCGGAGGGCTCGGTCCGTGCGTCGTGTTCGCACCGTGCCCTCAGTCGGATTCATCATCCCTCATGATTGGATAGAGGATGACCTCGCGGATCGTGGGTCGGTCCGTAAGGAGCATCACCAGCCGGTCGACCCCCAGGCCGAGTCCACCCGTGGGAGGCAGGCCGTACTCCAGGGCCCTCACATAGTCCTCGTCCAGGCTCTGGGCTTCGTCATCCCCCGCCGCCCGCTGCTCCACCTGATCCGCGAAACGCTCCCATTGGTCGATGGGGTCGTTCAACTCACTGAACGCATTCACCAGTTCAGTTCCGGCCACGATGACTTCAAAGCGCTCCGCCAGCTCGGGATCTCCTCGCTTGGGCTTGGCGAGAGGGCTCATCTCGATCGGGTAGTCGAAAACGATCGTCGGATTGACGAGTTCGGGTTCGACCCACTCGGAGAAGATGACATCGAGCGCCTTGGTACGACTCAGTGTGTCCGCATCGCCGCGTCCGGCGTCCCGCACTCGACGCCGGAGCTCTTCCGTGTCAGCCGATCTGGCGTCGAACCCGGCGAAGTTCTCGATCGCCTCGAAGAAGGGAATTCGCTTCCAGGGGCGCGACAGATCGACGGCGTGACCGTCATAGGAGATCTCCAGGCCGCCCGTCACGGCGGCCGCGGCCTCGGTTACCAGCTCTTCGGCCGTATCCATCATCGTCAGATAGTCCGAGTACGCCCGGTAGAGTTCGAGCATCGTGAACTCCGGGTTGTGGGTCCGGTCGATGCCCTCGTTCCTGAAGTTCTTCGAGATCTCGTAGACCCTGTCCAACTGGCCCACGATGAGACGTTTCAAGTACAACTCATCGGCGATCCGCAGGAATAGAGTGCGGTCCAGCGAATGGTGATGGGTCGTGAATGGACGGGCGAACGCGCCGCCGTACAGGGGCTGGAGAACCGGCGTCTCGACCTCGAGGTATCCCTCCCCGTCCAGTTTGGCGCGCAGGGCGGATATGATCCGGGCTCTCGTGATGAACACGGCCCGGACGTCCGGGTTGACGGCGAGGTCGGCGTAGCGCTGTCGGTATCGGCTCTCGACGTCCGCGAACCCGCTGTGGACCACGGACTCCCCTTCGTCGGTGATCTCTGTCTTGCCGAGCGGGAGCGGGCGCATGGACTTGGCCAGCAGTTCGAGGGTCTCGACGCGGACGGTCACTTCTCCCGTACGGGTGCGGAAGAGCTCGCCTGCCACTCCTATCCAGTCGCCCAGGTCCAGCAGATTCTGAACCTGGCGCTCCAGCTCGCTCAGGTCGTCCCGACGGAAGTAAACCTGGAGCCTTCCCGACCGGTCCCCGAGGTGAGCAAAGGCACTCTTCCCCATGTCGCGGAGCGACTCGAGGCGGCCCGCGACTCGCACCCGAGTTCCCTCCACGCCGTCCTCGTATGCGGCCAGGGCGGAGGTGAGATCATCGGTCGGATCGAAGGAATACGAGTAAGCCGGCACACCGAGGTCACGCAGCTTCTCCAGTTTGGCGAACCGATCCCGTATCGGCTTTGGCCTCTCCGCCGCCGAGTACCACTCCCGGATGGGTACACCGTCGCGCTGACCGGTGGAGTCCTTGGAGGTCACGTTCAGGCCGCCCCTTTCCTGCGAAGAAAGGCCTCAATGAAACGGTGAATGTCGCCGTCCAGGACCCCGTCCGCGTTGCCAACTTCCAGGTTGGTTCTGTGATCCTTGACCATCGTATATGGTTGCAGCACGTAAGAGCGGATCTGGTTGCCCCACGCGATGTCGGTCTTGGAGTCCTCGATCGCCTTCTTCTCGGCTTCCTTCTCCTCCATGGCGCGCTGATACAGCGCCGCCTGGAGCATCTTCATGGCCTTAGCCCGATTCTTGTGCTGGCTGCGCTCCTGCTGGCAGGACACGACGACACCCGTGGGCTCGTGCGTGATGCGCACGGCTGAATCCGTCTTGTTCACGTGCTGACCGCCGGCGCCGGAAGCCCGATACGTGTCTATCCGAAGGTCGGACTCGTCGATCTCTATCTCGACGTCGTCGTCCACTTCGGGGTACACGAACACCGATGCGAACGATGTGTGCCTGCGGCCCTGGGCATCGAACGGTGAAATCCGCACGAGCCGGTGGACCCCCGTTTCCGCTCCGAGATATCCAAAGGCGTGAGCGCCGAGGATCTCGAGGGTTGCGGACTTGATCCCCGCTTCCTCGCCCGGCTGCAGTTCCAGCAGGTGAACGGTGTAGCCCCGGCGCTCGGCGTACCGCGAGTACATCCTCAGAAGCATCTCGGCCCAATCCTGGGACTCGGTACCTCCAGCTCCCGGGTGCACCGTGAGCAGGGCTGACCTGTGCGCGTCGGGACCGCGAAGCATGTTCCGCAACTCGAGTTCCGCCAGTCCCTCACCGATGCTGGCCGTTTCACGGTCCAACTCGGAGGACAGGTCCTCGTCTTCCTCCTCGGCCAGGAGATCCGCGAGTTCCGTCAGCTCGTCGACTCTCCGGGTCAGGGAAGCCCACGGCTCTGTCCAGGCCTTCAACCGGTTGGCCTGCTCTATGACCTCCCTTGCGGTGTCTGGCTGGTCCCAGAACCCGGGGCTGGCCATGCGCTGCTCGAGGCCCACCAGCGCAGTCTCCTTGGACTCGAGGTCAAAGGAACCTCCGCAGGTCGTCCAGCCTGTGCCGCAATTCACCAATCAGACTCAGCTTCGCATCGGATACTGCCATTCGATACTCTCCCTGCCACCGTGGGTGTCCGGGCGTACACCACAGCGCCCGTTGTGCCAAGACGGGGTTCCCGCGCATCGCGGAAATCCCCGTCTCCGGCGAGTCTAGCTGCGGTGATTCCCCCGGTCAAGCGAGATCGCCGGCCAACTCAAGGTCTATGGTTCGGCTCTCCGTGTCGACCCTCACGACCTGGACCGAAATCCGGTCGCCAAGACGATATCGTTTTCGGGTTCGACGCCCCGAGACCGCGTGCGCGTCGGCATCGTAGGTATAGTAGTCGTCCACCAGGGAGCCCAGGCGCACGAGGCCCTCGGCAAGAACTCCGTCAAGCACGACAAACAGTCCGAAACTGGTAACGCCGCCAATAGTGCCCTCGAACTCGTCACCCACATGTCGCTGCATATATCGAATTGTCTTGGCCTCTACCGATTCGCGCTCGGCCTCCTGGGCCCGACGCTCCATGTCGGACGAGTGCCGGGCGACATCCTTGAGGCCTTCAGGCAAAATCGGCTGTGAACCCTTGAGCCAGCGGACCAGCGCCCTGTGAACGACAAGGTCCGGATAGCGCCGGATGGGAGACGTGAAGTGAGCATAGGCCTCCGAGGCCAGGCCGAAGTGACCCACGTTGTCCGTTGCGTATCGGGCTCGCTTCATCGACCGGAGCGTGACGCTCGAGATCAAGTACTCGTGGGGGGTGCCCTTCGCCTGGTCCAGCAAGCGGGACAGGTCAGCCGGCCGGATTTCCTTGAGTGGCAAGGAATAACCGAAGAACCCGGCGAGCTCCCGAAGCTTCTGCATGCGGTCCGGGTCAGGGTCTTCGTGTATCCGGTAGATCAACGGAAGACCCTCAGCCAGTCCGATGCTTGCGACGATCTCGTTGGCGAGGATCATCAGATCTTCGACAATCCGGTGTGCCTCCAGGCGTTCGCGCGCCCGGATTTCGATCGGCTCCCCGGCCTCATCGAGTATGACCTTCGCCTCAGGGATGGCAAAGTCCACGGCCCCGGCTTCCTGCCGGTCCTTCCGAACCCCTGCCGCGACCGTTGACAGGTCCCGCAGGGCCGAGAGAACGGCGATCGAATCCCGGTCGTTCACCGGGGCTCCGTCCAGGAAGCCCTGGGCCTCCTCGTATGCCAGACGCCTGTCGCTCCGGATTACCCCCCGAACGACTCGGCGCTCCCGCAGCTTCAAGGCAGGGTCGTAGTCAAGCACCACGGACACGGTCAGTCGATCGTGTCCTGGTACCAACGAGCACAGATCTGACGAAAGAGCCTCCGGGAGCATCGGAATAACGCGGTCCACGAGATACACGCTCGTGCCACGCTCGAGCGCCTCTCGATCGAGACCACTTCCCTCCTTGACGTACCAGGAAACGTCGGCGATGTGAACGCCGATCTCCAACCCATCCGGCGTGCGACGAACCGACAGGGCGTCGTCGTGGTCCTTGGCGTCTCCCGGGTCGATGGTGAAGCAGAGCCTGTCGCGGAAGTCCTCACGGCCTTCCAGGTCTTCGGGTCGGAGGCCCCGTCTGGCCGCCTTCTCGGCCTCTCGAAGGACGGTGGGCGGAAACTCGATGGGCAGCTGCTGACCAAGAATGATGGACAGGACGTCTACGCCTGGATCCCCCGGGCGGCCGAGCACGGACGAGACCGCGCCCACGGGTCGCAACTCGCTCTTACCCCATTCCGCGATCTTGACCAGCACGATGTCGCCGTCGGCTGCGTCTCCCCGGTCGGCTGCGGGGACGAAAACGTCGGCAGGCAGAGGCGGTTCCTGGGGTACGACCGCTCCATATCCCCGTCGGGAATGATACACGCCTACGACCTGTCCCCAGGCTCTCTCGAGAACGCGAACCAGACGTCCCTCCGGATTACGACCGGGGGCACGTCGCTCGACGCGAACCGCAACACGGTCGCCCTCCACGGCCGAGCCAAGGTGTCGGCGTGGTACGTAGACATCCTCCTCACCCGCTGCCTCAGCGATCACGAAGCCGTCGCCGGCACGCGTTACATCGACCACCCCCGTCACGATCTCGAAACTGCCAGGCAGGGCATACCTGCCCTTTCCCTGACGGAATACCTCGCCGTCCCTCTCCATGGACCTGAGGCGTCGACGGAAGGCTCGGTAGGCGTCGCCATCCACCTTCAGGCGCCGCGCCAGATCGCGAGCTGACGGTGGGCCGTGGCGGGACTCCTGGAGGGCCCGAATAATATCGTCGCGGCTGGGAAGGTCATTCATCGCCGAAGCCTGTGTCCTGCTCGATCAGAATCCGAATCCGAGAGTGAGTTGGAATGGAGAGTCGGAGTCAAAACCCGAGAAGTCATTGAATGCGCGGCCCAGGTCGACGATCAGCCGATCGTAGCGCAGCCCGATTCCGAGCGCCGCGCCTTGCCGGCCCGCCGTGGACCAGGCGTAACCACCCCTGACATAAAGAACGCCTCGAAGCGATGCCTCCGCCCCCAGGTAGGCCTCGAGGTCGTCGAACTCCGTAACCGTCTGCTGCAGGTCTACCTGAACGACTGCGCCGAATCGGTCCTCGCCCTGAAAGAACGCGCGGACGGCATCCAGTGAGGCTCCGAGTCTCAGCCTCGTCGGCATTGGATCTGTGGTGCTCCCTCCGCTGAACTGAATTCCAGG
>Ga0272441_10001298_pt1 | contig 53416 bp, 49 predicted proteins | sample SSMProp6N_FD_193582 | JGI IMG/M metagenome (GOLD analysis project Ga0272441, IMG submission 193582) | Marine sediment archaeal communities from Little Sippewissett salt marsh, Falmouth, MA, United States - SSM-Prop-6N | ecosystem: Environmental > Aquatic > Marine > Wetlands > Sediment ...
GACCCATGGAGGGTTCACGTAAGGTATTCATCACTTTTTTACCGATCTTGGCAAGGCCTTGACCTAAGCCGATGGAAGTAACGGTTTTCCCTTCTCCTAGAGGAGTTGGTGTAACCGCAGTAACCACAATATATTTTCCTTGAGGTTCATCTGCTAACCGGTGCAAAATATTTGGAGTAATTTTCGCTTTATATTTTCCGTATAAGTCCAATTCATCCTGATTGATTCCGGCACTAGCCGCAATTTCGGTAATCGGTTTAAGTATTGCTTCCTGGGCAATTTTCAAATCTGATTTCATTTAAATACCTCCTGAAATTTATTTCAAATTCAATTCTTGCTAATTTTATGTCAAGGTTATATTTATCTTGAAGAGTTCATTTAGATATTTAATTGAAGAGCACTAGCAAGGAAAAATATTCAATATTAATATTATATAATTAATATATAGTAATATTTTTTATTTTTCAACTAATTTGAGATAAATAGGTATTATGAATGATGTTATTTCCGGTATAATTCAAAAGAAAGACAATGTGGTCCTGAACCTCCTAATAAGAATTGGCTTAAATGTGGATCATATACTTTTAATCCAATAGCCCTGAGCCTTTGGTTTCCGAATTTATTCTCATGAAATGAAAGAATTCTTTCATTTCCTAATGCTAAAAGATTAATCGTCCCGGCAAAAACTTCACTTGAGGGAATATCGATCATTTCATATTTATTACTCTTAAGGTATTTTAAGAATTGTTCTGGCAGGGCTTCCCGGCATAACATGACTGTTTTTTCTGCAATGACTGAAAAAATCATATCCAGATGATTCCATTTTTTTTCGAACACCAGAGGGATGACTCTGATATCAAAAGGTTTTAAAATTACTCTGCTTCCTTTATGCCTTCTAAGTTAGTACGATTTCCGGTACCGATAACCATCGTATGCTTATCCAAATACCAGCAATCACCTCCTTCTAGCGCTCCATTTTTAACTTGCCCTATTATGGGTTCTTTCAATTTTTCAAGTGCTTCAATAGCCAATTCCGTATCACCTTCATTATCTACATAACGAAAATTTCCGATGAGTACACCTCCGCTCGTATTAACGCCAAAATCCCTGGTTGCTACCTGATCAGGATGCTCCGGTTCTACTGATTGCCACTTTATATCAATTCCTAATCGAAGAAAAACATTCTCAAATTCCTTATGCTGTTTAAAGGCTGTTTCCCTCGAAACACACATTCCGTCTTTTAAATGTTCTGAAGCTACTTCGCTGAAATTACATATTTCAATAATTAGGTTTACATAATAGAACTGATTTTAAATTTCCATGGGAATTAGATAGCATTTTTTTCTCCTTAAAAGCTTTATTTATTTAAAATGATAGATGAATGAGGAAATACGACATCTGATTTGTAAATAAATCAGAGTACGTAAGTCATAATTCGCATTGATTACGCAGTCAAGAAAAATGCTAAATTTAGTTTTTCTAAATTTTTTTGTACAAACATTTTTTGTTTGAAAAATCCAGTCATTTCGATAAATCTTACGGAAAATTAGACAGTTTTCATATAAAAGTAATTTGCTAAGTTTTTAGATATTGAAATTTATATAACTCGAAATAATATCCTTTTTTTTCAAGTAGCTGAGCATGGGAACCGCTTTCGATGATTTTCCCTTTATTCATAACATATATCCTGTCAACATCCTGAATGGTGGATAACCGGTGAGCAATCGCAATACTGGTCCTGTCTTTCATAATTTTTCCAATCGCATCCTGAATTAAATACTCTGTTTCACTATCTATACTACTGGTTGCCTCATCAAGAACAAGTATCCGGGGTTCTTTTGCCAACGCCCGGGAAAAAGCAATAAGTTGCCTTTGCCCAGTGGAAAGATTAGCACCCCCTTCAGATACTTCATGATGATACTTGTCTTTTAATTTATCGATGAAACGATGGGCATTGACATATTTTGCATATTCTATCATTTTCGTTTCTGCTATCTCATTGTTGAGCAAAATATTATATTTAATATCTCCGGAAAACATGAAAACATCCTGTAGGACCAAGCCAAAATAACTTCTAAGCTGATTTAACTCCATTTGAGCTGAATTCTGACCATCGATTAAAATATTTCCTTCTGTAGGTTCATAAAACCTTAACAAAAGATTGATTAAAGTCGTTTTTCCAGCTCCGGTAGCACCTACAAAAGCAACTGATTCATTAGGTTTAATGACAAAGGATACATCCTTAAGCACCTTTTCACCTTTTTTATACTCAAAAGAAACATGATTAAATTCAATCCGTCCTTTCATCTTTGATAAAAGTAATTTTCCTCGGGTAGATATGGAATGAATTTTATCGTCTTCCGCGAAAAGACGGAAAATCCTTTCTGATGAAGCCATCGCCGATTGAAAGATGTTGAATTTTTCGGAAAATTCAAATATTGGACGAAATAACATCTGTATATAGCTGATAAAAGCAATAATCAATCCAATAGAATATTCTCCCTGCAAGACACCCCTGCCTCCGTAATATATTAGTATTCCCAGAGTAATTAAAGAAAGCGTATCAATAAGCGGTCTGAAAATAGCGAAGATTAGAAGTTGGTGCATATTAGCTTTATAATAATCTGTTCCGGTTTTTTTAAATTTATTCCATGATTCATCTTCACGGGTAAAGATTTGAATGAGAGATATACCTGAAATGGATTCAGCTAAAAAACTATTAATTCTGGCTAGAGCTACCCGTACCTTTCCGTATGCTTCCCGCGCAAATTTCTGGAAAAAATATAGGAGGATGATAATAACCGGAATCAAAAAAAACATAGCCATGGTTAATCTAACAGACAATTGAAACATAACTATAAAAATTGCTATGATGGTCAGTACATCTTTGATGGAATAGACCAGTACTTCGGAAAATAATTCCCTTAATGCATCAACATCATTCGTCGTGCGCGTAACCAGTCTACCAACAGGATTCTGGGCAAAGAAGTTCATGGATAGGGACATGATATGTCTGATCAGTTTGCTTCTCAAATCATACATCATTTTCTCACTGACAAAAGCCATAAGGATGACCTGGAAGTAATTCAGGAAAAAAGAGAAGATTAATAATCCGATGTAAAGCTGGGCAAATAATGTAATTTTCGATAAATCTCCTTTCCTTAACTTTTTAATGTTTTCCTGTGAAATTTTATCTGCTTCATCGGTCGAAATATAATAACCCTTCTCTGTTCGAATGCTCTCTACAGAAGCACTTTCCAGTAAATCGATATCTTCTCCATTTTCAAAAAGTAGATATTTTTCCAATCCAATCAAACCTTCGTTCCTCAGGCTGAAATAATCGTCCCTGCTAAGAATATTTGACGGGATAAATAGCGAGTCTCCGGAAATAGCTCGATATGATTTGTAGGGTTCAGTCAATTTTTTTGATATCTCATTCAGAATAATACGAAGATGGCTTCGTTCGATATAATTGTCAATGACGTTTTTCGTAATAACAGGCAGGACTATATGCACCAGGCTAATCAGTAAAACCAAAATGCATAAAAATATTATCTTGCCTGAATATGGACTGGCATACCGTGATAATTTATAAAATATTTCCTTATCAGCGTTAAAGTTAAATCTTTCTTTCTTTTCTGACATTCTACTTAATCTTCCAATTTTTGTATTTGATAAATATTTTTATAGATCCTGGATTTCTTAATCAATTCACTATGAATTCCTTCACTCTCTAATCTGCCCTCATCTAATACATATATTTTATCTGACTTGATAAAAGAAGAAATACGGTGAGAGATAACGATTGTTGTGATACCTTTGATGTAACCGGAAAGGTTTTTGATGATTTCTTTTTCAGTATTCGTATCCACAGCGCTCAAAGCATCATCCAGGATTAGAATTCGAGGTTTTCTGATGATTGCTCTTGCGATGCAAATTCTTTGTCTCTGTCCCCCAGAAAGTGTGACTCCCCTTTCCCCAATAACGGTTTCATAATTTTTTTTTAACTGCATGATATCCTTATGTATGGATGCAATCCTACACACTTCATTTATCTCATCTTTGGTTGCATCTTCTTTGCCGAACCGGATATTTTCCGAAATAGTATCTGAAAAAAGGAATGAATCCTGTGGTACATATCCGATACTATCCCTAACTGAGGAAATTTTGATTTTTGAATGCTCAATACCGTCGTATAATATGATTCCTTCATCGGGATGGATTTCCCGTAAAATCAATTTCGCAATCATGCTTTTACCCGAACCGATTTTTCCGCAAATACCTACATATTCGCCCACCCTGAAGTGCATATTCAGATGGTCTACTACTTTTTTTTTCTCATCAAAGGAAAAGGAAATCTCTTTTAACTCAATATCCCCCTTGATTTCCCGGGCAATTGCTACCGGCGTATCTGAAATTTCCGGCTCTTCTTCCAGCAAGGAATAAATACGCTTTAGAGAAGCATTCCCTCTTTGAAAGACATTGGTCACTATCCCGACAGCCATCATTGGCCAGACAATGATTCCGAGATAGGTAAAAAAGGCAACCAATTCTCCGGTAGATAATTCATTAAGGACCACTTGCCGCCCTCCTACCCATAGAATAATGGCAATACCGATTTCGGCAAACAAAAATATCAGGGGAAACATGATACCCCAAAGCTTAATGAGGGAAATATTTTTTTCAACATAATCATGGCTCAATGTATCAAAATTATCCGTTTCTTTGTCTTCCTGTTGGAAAGCCTGGATGATTTTTATTCCGGAAATCAATTCTCTCACTTTTTCAGTCATTCTGGAGAAGGATTCCTGCACTTCCCTGAATTTTGTAAAAAGATTTTTTATAAAAAACAGGGCTATTCCGGAAATAAAAGGCAAGGGAAGGAGTGCATAAATGGTTAATTTTACATTGAGTGTCATCATAAAAATAAGGGTTGCCAGAAAGAGAAATACTGAATCAAAACCGGCTATAATACCGAACGCGGTCGCTCTTTTTACTGCTTTCATATCATTGGTCATATGAGCCATAATGTCCCCGGTTTTGATGCGGTTAAAAAATGAACTTGACAAAATTAAAAGATGTTGATATAGATGATTTTTGAAATCCATTTCAATATAGTGCGCCATACCTATAATGATCATTCGCCAGAGGAAGCGTAAAATCCCGATGGCGAATGCAAGCAAAAAAATTAGTAACGCCAGATGCAATAGATAGGAATAATCTCCACGTGGATTTGAAATAAAATCGATTGCTTTTTGGATAATGCGGGGCGTAATCAATTGAATAACATCAACCGCTACCAGCATAAGAAATCCGAAAAGCATCTTACCGGGAGCTTTTTTGTAGTAATTGAGAATAAACTTTATCAACATAAATTTATTATATCATAGCAGAAAAGACCATGGGAATTGGAAATTACTAAAATTGCACATTAGCATGTAAACGGCTTATTAAGTTTTCTGAAGTAAATGTTATATCATGGTCAGGTGTAGGATAGCCGATTAGGTTTTTTCTTGAAAAGGATTAAATAGGCAAAACAGGATAATAATATTGCGGTTGCACCCAATAGCCAGGCCATGCTAATAGAATTGGAATTTGCAATATATCCCATAACAAGCCTTCCTATCAGGCAACCGATTTGCAGAAAAAGCGATTCAAAAGAAAGCAAGGTTGAACGTTTTTCAGTAGGAATATTCCTATTTAAGACAGCAGCATGGGGTGCATTATTCATTCCGTTAAACAAAAATAGGGACAGATAAAAAACAGCAAATAGAACAATTCCTTTCTGTAAAGACAGGACGAAAAAAAGTAAACCCATTGCAAGCCGGATAACAAAAAGGACCATCAAATAATTATTTTTAAAAAATCTACAAAAGGGCGTTATCAGTAAATTCCCAAGAGAGCCAGCCAAAAAATAACCGGCAGCTAATATTCCGAATACCCACGTCTGAGAATCCGATCCAAGAATATTTTTTACTTGAGGTTGCCAAAATGTCTCCAGACCGGACAAACCAATTCCCATTGCGAAGGTAGCTAATAAAAGAATAAAAATGATTTTATTTTTAATTCCGTATTTTACCGATGAAGATAAGACTTCAGGGAGAAGTTTGAATCCCGCGGTTATTCCGGTATGAACTTCTGGCTTCACTCTTTCGATAATTATTCTGGAGGTAACTATATATTGGATTACAGACAAGCCAAGGACGGTGATAAGGTTTGACGAATAGATACCGAATCCCCATAATTGATGAGCCATTTTTCCCAGGTTCATGGGGATAAAACCACCTATCAAAGATCCGGTTGCCAAGCCAATAGGAATAAATACCCCCACCTTTGATAAAGCTTTTTGCAGGTTTCCTTCCGGATCAAGCAGGTAAAATTCATCAATAAACCAAGCATCCAGGGAACCGGAAGATAGAGCACGACCAACCCCCAGTAAAAAGAATCCCAGGTTTATAAAATGAAAATCGCGTGCAATGAGAAGAAGCGTTGCAGCTATAAAATTAAAAACCAGTGAAATAAGGTATATTTTTTTTCTACCTAAAGTATCGGAAAGCCCACCGGTCGGCAATTCAAGTAGGACAATAGTAGCAGAATAAAATGACATGGTTATTCCGATTTGAAATAGATTTAGCCCTTTTTCTAATTGTAGAAGGGTAATCACAGGTAACATGATTCCGACAATGAACCAATGAAAAGTTTGATTGATAATAAATCTTGTTAACAACTGCTGTTTCTTCATACAGGCTGACTTTCTTACATGTTGTACTATAAAAATAATCGATAAAATTCACCATTATAAAAAAGAGAGAAGGGAGGTAAAACCTCCCACCATTTTTATAAATCTTCCAGCAACTCTGTTGCCCACTTGCTATAGTAGGGTTCATCCCCTGCAATAGCTTTTTCCAATAACGGTCTTGCTTCGTCTTTTTTTCTTCTGTCAATTAATAATTCCGCATAATAAACTAAACCTTCAGGATCATCCGGAAAATATTTATGGTGTTCCTCAAGAAATGTTTCAGCTCTTTTTTTCTTGTTTAAAGGGAAGGGAAGCTTATGCCAGAAACGACCGATTGCCAGAATCGGCCCTCCGGTATCATACATCTTATCGATTTCATAGGCTTTGTAAAATGCATCTTGAGTACTTCCTTTTAATCCTTCCTTTAATGCTTTTATAATGCTTACTCCATCAGAGTAAGTTGCAGCACTCAGCCCGTAGTAATAATGACCTTCTACTTTTTCAGGCCCCAGCTCCTTGGCTTTTTCTCCATATCCCAGTGCGATTTTCCCATATTCTTTGCAAATATTTTTCCATCCCTCTAATTCATGTTCGAGATAATAATCTGCATACTCCCGATAAGCCCGTGTACATTTCCAGTTAGCTTCGTAACTTTCCGGTTCGACTTCTACTGCCTGAACATAGAGAGGTATAGATTCCAACATGCTGTCTACATCTCCTCGATTATAAAGTGCATCGGCTTGCTCAAGTAAGTCATTTGCAAATACCGAAACGGAAAAAAGGGTAAAAATTGCCAGAAACATGAACAATAAATTTTTTTTCATTTTATTTCCTCCTTAAGAATATTAAGATTGATAACTTTATCAACCTGTCTGCTAATAATTTATTTATTATATTATTTTTTATTAAAAAAAGGAAATAAAAATGTACAGATATTAATTATTAGAATGATGCTGACTGTCTGCTCCTGCTTTTGCCCATAATTTATCTATTCTAATAGATAATAAATTCGGATTAAATAAAAGTGAAACTCCCCCAGTAAGAGCTGGGGGATTCTTAAACCTACAGCAATGTTAATTGCAGTTGTTCTTTGTTTTTTCTTTCTTGATGCTCAACGTGAACGAAAATTTCCTTTTCATTTAAACTTATACACGATACAAAGTATTCTCTAGAACAGATGCCACCTTTTCTTGCAAAGGTTCTTTATATAAAAAAGAAATTTTACCTTAAGCTTTTTTACCGATTGTGTTTTTATATACTGAATTGCATTGACAACTGCAATACTTGGAGGTATCACGACTACCATGTAAACATGATCCTCTCGTACATTAAGCCTTACTACCTCGATATCGGGATAAATTTCTGGGATATGGGAAAGTATTTTCTCTATATATTACCTTACTTCTTTTGTAAATATTTTTCTCCGATATCTCGGTATCCAGAAGAGGTGGTATTCTGTTTTGTAGATAGCATGGGCACTTTTTCTAAATCTCATGCTTCATCATACCAAATGCCATTTCATCTGGATATCCACTGTATCACCAGACAGGAGTCTGGTGTTTTATGTGGCTAAATAAACTGGCATAAAGAATATTTTACGGGAATATAGTACAAAAAAATGATGACCTTAATTTAGTCTGCTTTAGGAATATCGCTATCATAAACATGAAATAAATAAGGGAATACTGCCTCTGTAATTAACGCAGGCATTATTCCCTTATTTTCAGTTTAGAAAATATTCTATTTTATTTAACGTCCAGTTCATCCAGTACCTCAAGTAGAACCACTGCAGCATAAGTCGTTGCAGGCCCACCACCCATCATCATGGCACAACCTGCTGCTTCCAGAATTTCTGCTTTATTTGCTCCGGCAGCGACTGCTTTTGGCACATGAAAACGAATACAATATTCACAGTTCAGACCAATGGCTAGTCCGACGGTAATTAATTCTTTCGTTTTAGTGCTTAAAGCGTCTTCTTTTAATACCTCTCCGGCAAATCGGGAAAAACCGGCGAATACACGCGGCATCTCTTTTCCTAATTTTGCCATTGAAGTGCCCACATCTACTTTATCACTCATGAAGTTTTCCTCCTGCTTAATATTAAAATCGATTATTATTTTACATTTTTTTCCCATGTTTTTCAATCAAAAAAAGATATATTTGTTAAATTGTGAAAATTATCTCAAACATATTAAAAAATAAAAAACCGAAATGATTCGATTTTCAAAATAATCTTTTTTGCGGAAAAATGTTTACCAAGTGAAAGTTTAAACCCCTAAAACATCTTTTACCTCGGGAATTTCATTTTTTAAAACTCTGCTGATACCCATCTGTAAAGTCATCTGACTCATGGGGCAACCATGGCAGGCTCCAGTTAATCGAACTTTTACAATACCATCATTCGATATACCTACTAGTTCCACATCTCCGCCATCTGCTTTAAGCGCAGGTTTTACTTTATCAAGCACTTTTTCCACTTTCAGTTGTAATTCTTTTTTTTCCTTCATCTTATACTTCCTTTCAACAGAAAAATATTTTTTGAATTGTAAATTAAGTACATTTTGTTATATTTTATCTTAATTATTACATCTATTCCAAATCTTACCACATATCAAAATAAAAAAAAGACTTATTTTCTATAATTTTACCATACTTATCCTAATATAAGAGGGGGTAATCTATTGATAATTTTTTTATGTAAAATTACCGATAAACTACCCCCTCTTATAATTTGTTAGATTTTTACGAATTTTTACAGGTCTTTATGTTTTTCGAATATCTCACCGGCTAATTTTTCCAGTGAATGAAAATCTTCTTTTTTGGGATAACCTTTTATTATTACTGGAGAAATTGTTTCAATTTTTAAATTGTTTAGCATTCCGTTAATATCCTCCAACATCTTTCCTCCCCAGCCATACGATCCGATAATTGAAGCATATTTGGTTTTAGGTCTTAATGCATTCACTAGGTAAACTGCAGAAGCTATTTTAGGATGCATTCCTGTCAGGACAGTTGAGGAAGCAATAACGATAGTAGCCGCATCAACCAGCGCAATTGCAATTTCTCCGATATCAGCATGTACCAGGTTAAATGGTTTTACTACAACACCTTTTCTAATCAATTCCTCTGTAAGCAAGTGAACCATCTCCGCTACACTGCCATGCATTGAAACAAAAGGAATGACTACTTCATTTTTTACTTCATCAGAAATCCATTCTTTATAGGCTGATAAAATGAACTCCGGACGGGAATAAACCTGTCCATGGCTCGGAGCAATAACCTCGATTTTAAATTTATCCAACTTTTCTAGATGTTTTTTAATATTATTGCGGAACGGCATCATGATTTCAGCATAATAACGCTTTGCTGAAAAGTATACTTTAGATTCATTGTTTACCCATAAATTGCTTGATGCATAATGAGCGCCAAATAAATCACAGCTGAATAAAATTTCATCTTCCATGACATAAGTCAACATAGTTTCCGGCCAATGCACCCAGGATGCAAATATAAACTGTAAAGTTTTATTTCCTAGGGAAAGCATATCATTGTCTTTAATGGTAATAATTCTTTCTTCTTTAATCAGAAGATGGTCTATCAGCATTTTTTTACACTTTTCATTGGTCACAATTTTTACTTCAGAAAATAATTCTAATATTAAAGGAATGGATCCGGAATGATCTTGTTCGGCATGATTGACAATTAAATAATCAATCTTCTCAATATTTAAATCATTTAAATTATCCAATAAATCATCTTCCTTGACTGGATCCACTGTATCAATTAAAGCAATTTTTTCACTTCCTTTTAACAGATAAGCATTGTAGCTGGTACCATCCGGAAGAGGAATAAGTTCATCAAATAATCTTCTATCCCAATCGATTGCCCCCACCCAATAAACATTGGATTTCAATTCTTTAACAGCCACAATTATTTCATCTCCTCAAATTCGTCTTTCCCTACACCGCATATAGGACATTCCCAGTCATCTGGTAATTCCTCAAATGAAGTCCCCGGTTTAATCCCTGATTCAGGATCTCCTTTTTCAGGATCGTAAATATAACCACATACTGAACATTTGTACTTCATTGTTTGATTTATCTCCTTTCCTTCTTTTTTTTCTGATATCTTATCTCCCTCCGTTGATATGTATGTCGGAGCAGCTTTTGGAGAGATTCCTTTCTTAATTTCATGATAATGGTTATAGGTTAATGGTATTCCTTTTTTGATATTTCCGGCATTGACGATTTTTCCAATAAACAGAGTATGGGTTCCGACATCAATTTCCTGGACAACTTCTGCTTCCAAAAAAGCTAAAGTGTTGTCTAAGATAATTGGCGAACCGGTCACTCCAATTTTATATTTTATACCTGTAAATTTATCTTCATCTCTTCCACAGATAAAGCCAAATTTTCCGATAAATTTCATGCTTACGTCCTGCTCTAATACTGACACCGAAAATACTTTACTATTTGAAATACACTCATGTGTAAAATTACTCTTATTGATACTGATCGCTATGGTTGGAGGTTGTGATGTAATTTGAAAAACTGTATTGGCAATCTGGCCATTTATTTTATTTTCTTTTTTAGAACTGATTATATAAATGCCATATCCTATTTGATGAAGAGCCGTTAGATCCATAGTATTACTCCTTTTAAATCAGATGGAATGGGGGACGCTTAACTGCACCCCCGCTCAGAAAAAATACTATTTACTGAATACCTTGTACTTGTGTTAATATCTTACATTTATTCCTTAAAAGACCATAATCCATGGATATTGCAGTATTCCCTAGTTTTTTCTAATCCTTCAACATCTTTAAAGAAAGCTTCAGGTTTTTCCCCGGGTTTTAAAATTTTTCTAGTGACTCCCTTTTCGGTGATGATCTCAATCCATTCAATATAATGCTTTTCTTCCATGGGATGCAAGGTTGAGCCAACAATTGCTTTTAATCCATCAGACTCTTTTTCAACTACCGGCACATGTTTTTCAGTAGTCTGGTCAGCAGTCTGTTCGTCCATTTTTTTCATTTCCTGACCGCAACAAGCCAAATCACCATCACCTGCATGCAAGACTTCAACAATATTTCCACAAACCTCACATTTATAGACTTCGAGATGTTTAGTCATTTTGAGCCTCCTAACAATTATATTTTTTTATGACAAAACCACCAGTCATAGCATTCAAATTCTTTGCTCTTTAATCTCTTTTTAGCAGCTTCCACATCTGTGGCTGGGGGAATAATAACTCTCTCCTTAATCAATTCATTGTTTGGCCAATTAGCCGGCATGGCAACTTTATATTCATCTGAAACCTGGAATGCCTTCACCACTCTTAAGATTTCATCCATATTTCTTCCAACCGAAGCAGGATAAAATAATATGAGACGTATTCTACCATTAGGATCGATAAGGAAGACGGCTCTAACTGTGCTGGTTCCTGCCCCGGAGTGAATCATTCCTAATTTTTTTGCTACTTTTCCGGTATCATCTGCAATAATAGGGAATTGAATTTCTATGCCCAATTTGTCTTCAATCCATTCAACCCATTTAATATGTGAAAAAACCTGGTCTATAGATAATCCAAGAAGTTCGCAGTTAAGTTTTTTAAATTCCTTATGTCTCTTGGCGAAGGCAACAAATTCGGTAGTACAAACCGGTGTAAAATCCGCCGGATGACTGAATAAGACCAGCCACTGACCTAAATAATCATCGGGTAATTTTCTCTTTCCATGTGTTGTCTGCACTTCCATCGCAGGTAATTTATCCCCGATTAAAGGGAATTTTTCTTCTATTTTATTTTCCATCATTAAATTCTCCTTTTTATTTTTGGGAAAATTGACATATTTTAATAATATCAAATATGTTTCTCAAAATTATTTGCTGCCTATCAATAACTTATTCTTCTGCAGGTGGCGGAGTAAATGTCCGGGAAGCTAATTCTTTATCTAACATTAAAAGGCCTCTGCCGTCTTTCCCAACAAACTTCAGTTTTTGTATCATCTCAGCAGGATTTGCTTCCTCTTCGACCTGTTCCGTTACATACCATTGCAGAATAGATTCTGTCGCATAATCATTTTCTTCTCTAGCCAGTTTGACCAATTCGTTGATCAGCGAAGTTACCACTTTTTCATGTTTTAAGGTCTTCTCGAACAAGTCCAACATAGAAGAAAATTGCGTTTCAGGTTGCTCTATAGCTTCCATGATGACTCTGCTACCTTGTTGATTAATATAGTTGTAAAATTTTTCCGCATGAAATTCTTCTTCTTTTGCCTGAATTTTAAACCAGTTCGCAAATCCACTTAAACCTTCTGAGTCCGCATAGGACGCCATTGATTGGTAAAGATAGGCAGAAAAAAGCTCTCTGTTTATTTGATGATTTAATTTTTTTACCATTTTTTCACTCAACATTTCTTATTTCCCCCTTTTATAATTTATTTCTATGAGATGGAGATGCTTAAAATTTCCATCCGCAAAACAAACAACATCCTCATCTTACCTTTTTCAAAACGGATAAACTTTTTACGTAAAATTTACGCTTCCACAACTTCTTTAATTTCCGGAATTTCTTTTTTTAATGCTCTTCCGATTCCCATTTTTAAAGTCATTTGACTCATGGGACAACCTGAACATGCTCCGGCCAACTTTACTTTTACTATACCATCCCTGGTAACATCGACCAGTTCAACATTTCCACCGTCAGCGATTAAAGATGGTCTTACCGACTCCAGGACTTTCTCGATCCTTTCTTTTAAATCATTTTTTTCTTTCATCGAATTCTCTCCTATAAATACTCATTTTAGTCAAACCGTTTTCTTCTCCAACAAAGAGTAAATGGTTATTTTTCCCAGGTTCCTAATCACTTCTTTTTCTATAATATCTAATTTCTTTTTTAACAGACATTCTTTTATATTCGGACAAACCTTTTTTCTAAATGTGCAATCATTTATCCTGATATTTCCCTGAAAAATCTGCATCAAGTGCATGAGGTTAATTTTTTTTGTAGGTTTCGCCAGAGCAAATCCTCCACCCCTGCCCCGGAAAGAATATAATATTCCTTCATTATTTAATGCATGAAGTATGTTTCTTAAAAACGGTCGGGGCATATCCAATATTTCCACTAAACGCTTGGCTGATACCCTTTCACCATCATGTCCAGCAATACAACACAATGCTCGAATAGCATAGTCTGTATTTCTGGTAATCAGTTTCAATTTTTGACCTCTCTTATTTTTTTTATATGATACTATTTTTGTATCATATTGTCAAATATATTATATATCTTTATTATTATTATATTTATATCATATAAACTACTATCTCTTATATTCGATTACCCTATCCGACTGCATATTTACTAAATGTTTCAGTGATATTACCGACTAAATGCTCGGAATATTTAACTTATATTATTCCTTCGATTGTGTCGGAATACATAACAATATAGATTAATCATTTCCTTCAGATGGCCTTAGCAGAGAAATTGTGTTATTTCTCTCATTTAGCTTCATTCAATTGTTATAATTTTATTTTCTATTTTTCTTTTATTTATTGTCTCCCAGATAATCCAACTCCCTTTCAACTTATAAAAGTCGATTTTCTTGTAAAGTTTTGTTGATATTTTTTCACAATTCTTAAAAAATAGAATGATTGTCATGAAAAAATGTTGTGATATTTTTTGACAAATTTTTTCTAGGATAAGTCAAATACAGTTATAAACCTTCAACCAGCATGTCACGGGGATGCTCAATGGTAAAAGTATAAAGTATTTCCTTTTCCTGATTTGAATCTAATATAATCTCCCACAGATAGATTCCCTTTCTATCATCCCAATCCTTTATATTTGGTTCCGGGCTTACCTCTTCTATTTTAACTTTAATACGGTCATCTTCCGATACAGGAACTGCTTCAAATAATTTCATATGAATAGTTTTTGATTTGAAGTTTTCTACAGTTATTTTGTATTTGAATGTAGTTTTTCTAGTTCGGGATGGTATTCCGGCAATTAAAGTTTCATCTGTTTTCTTTTCAACGACCTTCCTTTCTATCTTTACATTTTCATCAACACCAAGGTAGAGGTCAAATTCCTCACCGGGTGCAATATTATCAATCGAGGATGTACCTACAAAATCACCTTCCAAAAAGATGTTAACCCTTCCTGACAGCAATTGAAATTCTTTTCCGTTCACCACTCGCGAACCGAGATAAGCAAATGGACTGACACGCGGATAACTTGAATATTCGAATTCTGCAGCGAGATTTTGCGTAGATATGGGAAATTTATTTTCTGATTTATCCGATTTTACGGTAATGTTGTATGGGAGCTGATAGGTAACTGCAATTCCCTTCTGCTTGGTAATGGCAAGAATTTCTTCCTCTTGTTCCATTTTCCCAGAAAGCTCTTCTTCTCTAAAAGCCCGCTTTTGATAGGCCGATGCCGGTGCTTCAGTTACCCGGTCAGTCATTACCGGGGGTTCATAGGGCTTCAAAGTCCATGGAGAAATATAGGGCATCCTCCCGCCAATACTTGGTTTAGCAGTAGATAAGGTACAATTGACATCATTCCATTTTTCTCCGGTAATCTGGCTTATAATGCCATAAGAAATCAATTCAATTTTAGATTGAGTAAAATTCGCCCTGGCATCATAGATAGGATGCCATGCAGCTCCGTTGACCAGGTAAAAAAGATGTAAGCTCATAGTGCCTGATTGCAAAACTTCCAAGTCAACTTCAATCGTTCTTTTTAGTTTCTGATGCGTTCCTGAAATGAGAGATAATTCATTCTTTAGTAAGCTAACTTTATTTTTAAGTTCTCTGCTTTCAATATCAAACTTCAAATTGCGGGAATAATAACTTGTTAACTCTATATCTAAAAAGTCCAATATGCTTTTAAGCTCATTGGTTTCCGGCAATTTTGTAATTAAATCCTGGGGAATTTGATTTTTAGCAAATAAAGTGATTGAATTTAAAAATTCTTTCTTTTCTGAAAGTAATGATTTTAAATTTTGAATTTCTTTTATCCTGTCTTCCAGCACTTGAATCTCTTCTTTTAATTGATTGATTCTTTCAGAAGGAAATTCTTCTAAATAGTCTTTTTTTACCTGTGCCCCATACAACCTGGTTGAAGCTTCACCAGTCAGAGAGATCCTTAATGAATTTTCATCCACTCCTGAAATGATATTATTAAAGATAACTTTGTATGATCCCTCTTCAAGATTAAAACATGCTATACGTTCCAGCATGGCAGACTCGGGATAGACAGTTACACCGCTAATTTTTGAGTCCCCTTCAATCTCAGTTAAAGCAGAAGAAAAGGATATCTGAAAACCCATGAGAACGAAGACCATGATTAGAGATATCATTTTAATTAATTTACTATTCATACAGCACTCCTTGCTATTTTATTTGTCTCTTGAATAAAGTCCAATCAATTCGGCAGAATCTAAAATATGTCCGTCCATTGCTTCTTCCAGTTCCTTCTTTTTGCATCCTTCTTCAATATGTAACTTTTCATCCAGTGCATAAATCTTAAAAAAATAACGGTGGGTTCCGGATGGTGGACAGGGCCCACCATATTCTAATTTTCTAAAATCATTTATACCCTGAGTTCCAGGATTAGAATTCTCTTCTATTGTCTCAGTCACATGAATATTAAAGACTATCCAGTGAATCCATGTCCCCATAGGAGCATCAGGATCTTCCATGATAAGCGCAAGCCTTTTAGTTCCCTCCGGGATATCTTCGATAATCAAACAGGGATTTATATCTTTGCCGTCACAAGTAAATTTTTCCGGAATCATCTCATTATTCTCAAAATCAAGGCTTTCTAATTTCATAGTTACATTCTCCTCTTTTTTAAATATTTTTATTTTGATAATTATATGTATTGCTGTATAAATCCATTATTCTTTCGATATTTGGCTTTCTTAATCAATCATTTTTATCTTTTTTTGAAGTTTTGAATTTCTTTTTTTAACCATAAAGGATACAAGGGGAGTGCACCGGTTTTTGAGACAATAAAATTGCCTACCATTTCGGCAAATTCAGCGGCTCCAAATACACTGCTACCACATAAATATGCAAATAAAAATCCAGCACTGAAGCCATCTCCCGCACCTACAGTATCTATAACAGGGCTATTGATACCTGGAATTTTTTTTAATAAATTATTATAAAAAATCGATGAACCATTTTTTCCGTGAGTGATACACGTAATAGATACATCATATTTTTTAACAAGCTTTATGATAAATTCTTTTTGTTTTAATTTTTGAGAAAATAATAATTCTGATAGGATGTCTGCTTCCTGGTCATTTAATTTTACAATCGTGCTAAAACATAACGATTTTTCTATCCAACTTTTCCGGAAAAAATTCTGTCGTAAATTTACATCGTAAAATACATGTTTTGCTTTTATAGAACGCAAAAGCTGATAAAGAACCTCCCTATTTTCATCCGAGCGTTGGGAAAGTGTCCCAAAACAGAAAATGTCCCACTTTGATTTGCTTAAATCATGAATAGAATTTTTGTTTAACTCAATATGGTCCCAGGCAACATCTTCAATAATCTGAAAAGTCGGATGTCCCCAAGCATTAAGATCTACTCGTACTGTTCCGGTAGGCAAATGTGAATGAACCTGAATATAAGACAAATCAATACCAATTTTTCCCGCTTTTAATAGAGCTTTTTCACCCAAACTATCCTGACCAACTGCCGAAATAATGGTAGCCTTACATCCCATTCTCGCTAAATGTGCTGTAAGATTGAATGGCGCTCCACCTATAAATTTTTTACCATCTATCATATCCCATAAAATTTCTCCAAAGGATAAAACATTAATATTTTTCGCAACCATAAAATTGTATTTCTCCTTTCTTATAAATCGTATTTCTATAAAACTGATGTAAATCCTCTTTTTTTCTTAAAATTGAATTTTAATTATTCTTCAAAATATATTTCATATAACTGAAAACATATGCTATTGTAACTACTTATCCAGGTTAATCTTTCACCCTCTTGATGAAATTCGGATGTATAAAATGTAAATATGTAAAATTCAATAATTATATCTGATATAGCATAAAAAATATTTTTTTAAATTACCACCGATTTCTTCAGTTAAACACTAACACCATTTGTCGAATAATGAATTGGGCTTGCTAAAAAATAAAATCAGCATATAATATAGGAAAAATGTTGCAGGGGGGATTCGAATTGAAAATTAAAACTGTCATGATACCGGATTTGACTTCCGTTTCCGAAGAAACAACTATTATGGAAACACTTAAAATTTTGAGCATGCAACGCCTCTTTGGACTGCCTGTTGTTGATAACGAACAAAATGTTATCGGCATAATAACTGAGAGCGATATTATCCGGGCTTGTTTGCCAGACTATTATAAAGAATTACAGAATCCAGCATTTTTACCGGATTTTAACCAATTTTCCAAACAAGCAAAGAAAATCGCTCATCTTCCAGTGAAAGAATTTATGAACCATAAAGTATACACCATTGAAGAAAATACAAGTCGTACAGAAGCGGCTAATTTACTATTTAGGAAAAATTTAAGAATGCTTCCTGTTGTAAGAAAGGGGAAATTAGTAGGGGTATTAACCCCATCATCATTAGGTAAACATGCCATGGATTAAAACAGTCCTATATTTAAATGTCACTGGATATATCGTTTAGCTTAGATTCTGTAAGGGAAGAAATGGAAAAGGAAAAAATGAATCAAACCATTATTGCGCTTATTATTTTTATAACTACATTGATATTTGTCAGCCTGGAAAAGATTAATCGCACTGTTATAGTACTCAGTGGAGCCCTTATTTTCATCCTGTCGAAAATATTGGATCAACAGGAGGCTTTTTCTTCGATAGATTTTAAAACTATCGGGCTACTGACCGGTATGATGGTTATGGTCTCAATCATTAAAAAAACCGGTCTATTTCAATATTTGGCCATTAAAATTTCTAAATTAGCAAAAGGTAATATTTTCTACCTTTTGTTTTCCATAAGCATTATATCCGGGGTACTGTCTTCAATATTAGACAATGTAACCACGATTATTTTAATCGTACCGATAACGCTAGCCATATGTGAAAACCTGGAAATCTCTCCTGTGCCGCTAATATTATCTGAAATATTTGCCTCGAATATAGGAGGTACTGCCACATTAATTGGGGATCCACCAAATATCATCATTGGGAGTGCCGGGCAACTTTCTTTTATGGATTTTATCGTAAATCTTGCACCTTTTATTATAGTATTGTTAATACTGCTGCCATTCTTTATCAGATTATTTTTTAAGAAAGAAATGTCCCGAAGCGCAAGCAAAAACTGGCAAAGAATCGAAAAATTCGATGAAAAGAAAGCAATAGAAGATCCTTTCCTTTTAAAAAAATCTTTAATATCTTTTTTTATCACAATTATCGTCTTTATTTTTCATCACAATTTGGGTCTTGAAGCTGCAACAGTTGCTTTATCCGGGGCAACATTACTGCTTTTAGTGAGTGGTATAGATCCTGCTGATAGCCTTTTGGAAGTTGAATGGTCTACGCTTTTCTTTTTCATGGGACTTTTCATCATCATTGCCGGAGTAGAAAAGGTAGGTATCATTGAATGGTTAAGCAAAAAACTCATTGGTTTGACCCAGGAAAATCTTTCATTGACCACTATGGTCATTTTGTGGGTTTCGGCCTTGTCCTGTTCTTTTGTTAATAATATATCTTATACGATTTCCATGGTACCAATCATACACAATATTGGAGAGGCAACATCCTTTAATCTTAATCCTATCTGGTGGGCACTATCACTCGGGGCATGTCTGGGGGGAAACGGTACTTTTATTGCAGCCGCAGCTAATCTTGTCGGTGTAAATATATTAAAAAGACAGGGCAAAACAATAACCTTCAGAGAATTCTCCCGAGTAGGATTTCCAATAATGATTCTTTCCATTATTCTTTCTTCTGCATATTTATATTTCAGATATCTAATGTAAAATGCCTTACAGAAAATATCCGTAAGGCATCAATGTCTAAAAATGTTTTTTTAAGATCAACTTATGGATTCATAAATATTTAATTTTAAAGCTTTGGATTTTCATTTTCCATCATTACTTTCAGGATGGCTTCATCTGTTGGGACCATACCCGGATTACAGGTATATCCAAGGTTTTTAAACAATTTCTTAAAGTCTCCTGCTAATATTCCGTCATGCTTATCAATAATTGCACCTTTCATGGCCAGAAAAGCAGATTGAACTGCCCAACCGGATGCAAGGGCCAATTTGTAGGCACATCCTTCTTTAGCTCCATCGCAGATAATTCCGGCAATCGAACCAACCATGTTATACATTGCCCCGAGCATCTGTTCCTTGTTTCCATCCAGCATATAGACAATACCCGCACTGGCACCTATTCCTGCTGCTACTCCGCATCCGCACATAGCGGATAATGTCCCTGTAAATGATTTAATAAACATAGTAATTAAATTCGTCAGGACAAGTGCCCTTGTTGTTTTTTCCTCTTCAATATTCTTTTTTTCTGCAACCGCATATGGAGTTAGAAAAGCAGTGATTCCATGATTTCCGCTTCCAGCAGTACTCATGACCGGGTATCTGCTTCCTGACATCCGGGCTTGTGCGGCAGACGAACAAAGAATCTGGGCACGGCCAATGACATTATTCGCCATCAAACCCTCTTCAACCATCTCTATGAATTTTATACCTATACCATTCTTTATCTTTAGCCCTTCTTCGGCAATGGCAAGATTCATCTTAATGCCTTCTTTAATAAAATCAAGTTCACTTATAGGTATTTCTCGGGAAAATTCTAATAAATCATTAAGCTGATATTTCCGGACATTTATTTTTATTTCATTCTTATTATTTTTTTCAAATAATAATGGACTAAAACTTTCGCCTTTTTTTCTTTTTTCAATAGAAACAATATTAAGATGATTATCCTTGATAACTACTCGTGCTTTAGATTGATTTGTAAGTAATTTTACTTCAATGTATAATCCTTGATAATTTTTCTTTAAATAGAGTTTTATCTGTTTTTGATTAATGATAGTCTTAGCCTTTTTCAAATCTATATCAGTGATGTTATCTATAACTCTTAATTCTTTTTCAGGAGAGCCTGCTACATATCCCAGAACTCCACCTGCCATGAGCCCTTTTTCTCTGGTTCCAGGTATGGTTACCATTAATCCATTTTTATATATATTTGGATCTACCTTAATTTCTAATGATTCTAATTCTCCTTTTACTTGTTCCCTGGCAGTTGCAACAGCATATGCAACGGCAATGGGCTCGGTGCAACCTGTGGCCGGTTTTATCCCGGCTCTTAATAAATCGAGTAATTCCTTTTGCATTTTATTTAACAAAGCTTCCTCCATTTATTTAATCTTCAAATGAAAATGATTTTTAATCACAAAGAGCAATTGCCTCTATTTCAATCTCTGCATCCTTTGGTAATCGTACCACTTCCACACAACTCCGAGCCGGAAATCCATCAGTAAAATATTGGGCATAGACGGAGTTGAATTTTGAAAAATTCTCCATGTTTTTTAGGAAAACAGTAGTCTTCACAACATTTTCGAATTTTAATGAATATAATTCTAAAAGTGCACGCAAATTATTTAATATCTGGTGAGTTTGCTTCTCGATATCACCCTGCGTTAAATCTCCGCTTTTAGGCTCAACGGGAAGCTGTCCTGATATAAACACTAATTTTCCAATTTTCACTGCAGGAGAATAAGGACCGATGGCTGCTGGTATTTTTTCACTTTGTATTATGATCTTTTTTTCCATTTCATTTTCCTTTCGATATTTTGTTATTATTTTTATTATATATGCAAACTTTTAGATTTTAAAATATTTCTTAACCAAACGTTCAGAAAGTTTTTCCAGATAATTTATTGTAATTTATTAGTAATTGGTTTATATGTATCAATCAAAAAAATAATGCATGCTTTTAACATGCATTATTCATTCATTAATTATCTTTGTTAAGGAACTGATAATCTGGAATTTTCTCTCATATCATTTAATTTAAAATCATAATTTTTTTATTGATAGTTTGTTCTATGTTGATATCAGCAGATTATTTTCAATAATTTTTTCCGCAATCTGCACTGCATTTAATGCCGCACCTTTCAACAGGTTGTCAGAAACGACCCACATGACCAAACCATTTTCTACTGAGATGTCCTCTCTAATCCTTCCTACAAAAACTTCATCTTTTCCTTCGGCAAATAAAGGTAAAGGATATTTCAATTCCTTTGGATTATCGATTACTTTTATTCCAGGAAATTCACTTAACATTTTTTGAGTCTGCTGTACAGAAATTTTCTTTTCAGTTTCGATATGAACTACTTCCGAATGAGCCCTGTAAACCGGGACTCTTACCGTAGTAGCAGCCACCCGGATCTTGTCATCACCAAATATTTTTCTGGTCTCATAGAGCATTTTCATTTCTTCGGTCGTATAGCCGTTGTCTCCGAAGGAGCCTATATGGGGCAGGGTGTTATAGGCAATTTGAAAAGGGTATGCCTTTATTGCAACTTCTTTTCCATTTGCGATAGCTGCTGCTTGATTTTTTAATTCTTCAATTGCCTTTTTTCCGGTTCCGGAAACACTTTGATAAGTTGCAACAACGATTCTTTTTATTCTCACCGCATCATAAATAGGCTTTAGTGCAACTACCATCTGAATCGTGGAGCAATTCGGATTAGCAATGAGTCCTTTGTGCCATTTAAGGTCATGTGAATTAACTTCCGGCACAACCAAGGGCACATTCGGATCCATCCGGAAATATTTACAATTGTCAACCACAACTGTTCCCTGTTTAACTGCTATAGGAGCAAAATGTGCACTTACTTTATCCCCGGCCGAAAAAAGACCGATATCTATTCCGGAAAAAGAATTATCTTTTAACTCCTGAACGCTAACTTTTTCACCCCGAAAAAGATATTCTTTACCGGTTGATCTTTCAGATGCAAAAAGGCTTAATTTTTTTACCGGAAAATTCCTTTTTTCCAAAACCGCAGTCATCTCTTCACCAACGGCACCGGTAGCGCCGACTACAGCCACATTAAATTCTCTCATATTTATTCACCCACATTTTCTAAATTAAATTCTTTATGTATAGTTTTTACTGCTTTTTCAATATTTTCCTCATTTATAAGGCATGAAATCCTAATGCCTGAGGTACTGATCATGTCAATATTAATTTTCTCTCTCGATAATGCGCCAAACATTCTAGACGCTATCAAAGGATCACTGGTAATTCCTGCACCAACAATAGACACTTTGGCAACTTTCGAATCGGATATTATTCCCTGCGCATTAACCTCTTCTATAAATTCGTTTGTGATTTTACTTGCATTATTGAAATCGGCCATGGCCACTGTAAATGCAATATCGTTAATTTCTTTACGGTGAGAACTTTGAATTATCATGTCCACAATGATTTCTTTTTCAGCTAAAGCTTTAAACAATTTATAAGCTATTCCGGGAACATCCGGAACACCTTCCGCAACAATTTTACCGACGTTCTTTTCCTCGGTAACACCTCTCACAATGACTTTTTCCAACATAACATCCACCTCTTTTATCATTGTACCTTCTCCCGGTTCAAACGATGATTTAACGAGAATTTTCACTTGGTAATTTCGGGCCAAGTCTATTGCTCGATAATGCATTACTTTTGCCCCTAATATTGCCATTTCAGCCATTTCATCGTATGAAATTTCAGGAATTCGGCATGCATTTTTAACTATCCGGGGATCAGCATTGTATACCCCGTCAACATCTGTAAATATTTCACACAAATCTGCATGTAACTGTGCAGCTAAAGCAATAGCTGTTGTATCTGAACCTCCTCTACCTAAAGTAGTGATATCTCCATTGAGATTAATACCTTGAAAACCTGCAACTATCACGATATTACCTTTCTTGAGTGCATTTTTTATTTTTTCATGATGAATATTAGTTACTTTTGCTTTAGTATGTCCTCCACTTGTTACAATCCCCGCTTGTCGGCCTGTCAGGGAAATGGCTTCCCAGTTTAAATTATGGATAGCCATGGTTAATAGGGCAATGGAGACTTGTTCTCCCGTTGATAGCAGCATGTCCATTTCTCTTTCCCTAGGATTTGCCGTAATACCTTCAGCCATTTTTACAAGTTTGTCCGTACTCTTTCCCATGGCTGATAACACTATGACTAACCGGTAACCCTTTTTTGCTTTTTGCACAATTTTACCGGCAATTTTTTTTATTTTATCGATACTTGAAACAGAGCTTCCTCCGTATTTTTGAACAATAATTTTATTCATTCTTAACCTGCTTCCTGAATCATACCTGGATTGTTTAATTTTAATGATATATCTAATTTCTAATCTAAATTTCAAGTTCATTATGCGCAAAAATATTGTGTTGTAAGAAATCCTTCATTTTTGATTACGAATTTCACGCTTTTATGTTTCTTTGTTAATTAGAGAAAAGCTATAAAATTTGCTTGAAATAATAAAATTTTTATATTCCTTTTTAATGACAATTTTACCTGTAACTCGATATTGGATAAACTAGGGATCTATAATTCATTTTTTTTTATAATATCTTAATGTGCAAATATCTCTTTTGTCCCTTCTGAATCCGGTTCTAACACCAGAATCCGACAATGAACACCAGCTTCAAAAAAGGCATTTTTCATTATTTCGCTGATAGTATCTTCCATGCCTTTTTTTGTCAAAGATACAACTGTTGGACCTGAACCACTTAAAGCAATTCCGGCATAACCAGTTTTTTTAACCTGTGAGAACATTGCTTCTATTCCTGGTATAAAAGATGCTCTATAGGGTTGATGCAGTCTGTCTTCCATCGCTTCTCCTAATAATGTCCAATCAGATTCCCGGAGGGCTTTTAAAAATAGAGCAGATCGGCTTAAATTAAATATTGCATCTGCCATAGGAATTTTTTTAGGCAATACATTTCTCATTTTTTCAGTACTTAAGGTAAAATCTGGAATTGCGACCAGAGCTCGTAAATCATCAGGAATTTTTATTTTCTCCCATTTTATCGACTTTTTTTCACTTGAATATGCCAGGGCAAATCCACCCACTAATGCAGGTATAATATTATCCATGTGTCCTTCCAGAGATAGTGCGATTTCCAATATATCATTCTTTGAAAATTTTAAATTGAAAAGTTTAGATGCAGCATAAATTCCACCGATAATAGCAGATGCACTACTACCTAATCCTCTGGTTACCGGGATTTCATTTAAGGTATTTATTTTTAATCCTTTTACAATCTTTTTTTTACCGGATTTTTTTAAAGCCAGATTAAATGCTTTCCAGATTAAATTGTTCTTGCTATTTTCAAATTGTGAAGCACCTTCCCCGTTTGATTGTATTTGCAGACCTTCTCCAGCTACTTCGATTTTTAAATGCAGGTACAATTTTAAAGCTAATCCAAAACAATCAAAACCGCACCCAAGGTTAGCGGTTGTGGCCGGAATTCTGATTTTAATCATTAGTTACCTCTCTTGGGATATTTTTATTTCTTAGATATTGATCAAATATACCATCATATTATCCATTGCATTATTTCTCACAATTCCACTACCCTGATTACATTACAGATTTTTTCAACGCAATCTAAATTTTCGACCTTTTTAAGCGCATTTTGAACATTTCCTTCTTTCGCTTCATGTGTTAAAAAAACAATATCTACTATTTCTCCCACCTCACCTTTCTGGATAACAGACGCAAAACTGACTTTCATCTCAGCAAATACACCTGCAATCTCAGCGAAAACACCCGGCCGATCTTTCACCCTGATTCTTAGATAATAAGATGAATATGTTTCAGAAAATTTTTGGATTTTCATTTCATTAAAAGGATGGTATCGGTTAGAGTAATTGCCATAATTTTTTATAATTTCGATGATATCGCTAACAATCATACATCCTGCTGGCAAAGCACCTGCTCCCTTTCCGGAGAAAGTCAAATCTCCATAGCCATTTCCTTTGACCAATACACCATTATACGCTCCTCCAATACTTGCTAAATGGTGTTTTACTGGTATTAAAACGGGGTGTACCATAATATTCAAGTCCTGATTCACATTCTTTGCCCGTGCTAATAATTTAATGGTATAACCTAATTCTCTAGCATATTGAATGTCTTTTTTAGATATATTCCTTATACCTTCATAATAGATTTCGTTAAGGTTAATCCTCGCTTTAAAGACAATCATTGATAGTATAAAAATTTTATAAAGTGAGTCAAGACCGTCTACATCTTTTTTGGGATCTGCTTCCGCAAAACCTTGCTCTTGTGCCTCTTTTAAAACTTCCTTGTAATCTCCTCCCTGTTCGCTCATTTTTGTTAAAATATAATTTGTTGTTCCATTCAAAATACCCGAAATTTCTAAAATCGGATAAGATGTTAAGGAATGTGAAAATGCGCCAATAATAGGGATTGCGCTAGCTACGCTGGCTTCAAATAAAAAATGCCTTTTGTTTTTTTCCGCTATAGATATAATCTCATACCCGGATTTTGCAATAACTTCCTTATTTGCAGTTACAATATGCTTACCGGAATTCAATGCTTTAAGAATAATGCTTCTTGATGGCTCAAATCCACCAATTGTTTCTACTACTATGTCTATTTCCGGATCATTTATTACTTCTTCAACAGAATCAGTTAATAAATTATAATCATCTTTATTTTCTAATAAGATATTTTTATTATTATCAACTATTTTCTTTACAATTATTTGATAAGGATTTATCCCTTTATTGATAAAATCTTGATTTTTTCGCAATACTTTAAGAACACCTTTTCCAACTGTACCCAATCCAATGATACCAACATTAATTTTCTTTTTTTTCATTAATTCTGTTCACCCCTTTGTTGTATTTATTTTTTGATTAACTACAATTCTTCATTATCCATTTTATTTAAAAAATATTTTACAATTCAATAAATGACAGTTCACTAAACAAAAAATCTTTCGCTCTACCACATTGATAAAGACGAAAGATTTCGCGGTTCCACTCTATTTCTCTGAAATAATACTTTCAGAACTCTTTTACAAGATATAAAGGTCTTACCCTGAAAGATTTACTCTATTTAAAGATTCATCTCATGCCTCAAGGTTGGTTTTCGGTATCTTTTTGCATTGTAAAAATTCTACCTACTCTTCCTTTCAACAGCATCGTATAAAATTTTCATAATTTTAGCACTTGCAATTTTAATTGTCAAAATTTTGTTTTAATCCATATAAACTTATTAAAAACATTTTTTTTAAATGAATTTTTGATAAATTTAGAATATCTATCCGATAAGGCCTTGTGAAAAGCTATTTAAATACAATTTTACAAATATCTTTAAAGTATATTATTTCGCTTTCTTTTTATACGGATAAAAATTTGAGAAATACATTTTTTTCTTCCTTGGAATAGTAACTTAAAAAATTCTCCATATGAAGATTATATTACATTTATATCTGCTCCCGGAACAAAATTACTTACAACCAAAACGAATTAACGTTTATTTTTTATTAAATTCCTGAACATTTTTTGATATTTTTAAATGAATTGTATAAAATAAAGATTATTTTTTTTCCAACTCATCTTTAAGTAACCAGGCATAATAAGAATCATTATTGTAAATAGCTGCCAATGGATTATGTCCTAACAATCTATCTTTCACTGCAAATACTGTTACAGGGGCTTTGGAATATCTAATAAATAATGAATCATGTCCTACACATAATCCAAGCATTATATTAAAATCCGTCTTGGCTTCATTTAAAATCTCTGCTTGTGCGATTGGATTACACATAGATTCAAAATCCCCCATATTTATCTTTTGATTCTTTTGAATTCCAATATTTTCTTTATCATCGCATCCAACCTTACACACAATAGATACGACTTCAAAACCTTGTTTCTCCAATATTTTGGCAGTTATTTTTGCTTCATGTCGAAAACCTACACAAAATGCCAATCCTAATCGTGTGAATTTCATACGTTGAGCGAATTCTATAATTTCAACAATCCTGCTTTTAATGGGTCGAACAGATGAATACTCTTGACCCCGGTTATCATAACCTTCTCCTTCTTGAATTGAGGCAATTTGTGCAAAATGTCGAATTTCCGGTTTATTGTATTCTAGTTTTGCTTTTTTAATAATATCTTTTTTAACTATCGTTGGACAAAATTCCGGACCTTTTCCTTCCTGTTCTATACAGCGTTTTTTTTCATATTTAATATAGCAACTTGAGCATTGAGATATTTTTTTTTCCATTAATTATTCTCCTTTTAAAAAATTGTTTTTTAATTTAATGAATACTACAACTTAAAATTGACTTGCTCTTTGAATTTATTTCAAAATTATTTCTGTTGAGCTTTTGATACTATTTTTAGAAATAAAAAATTGAATAATCAGACTAAAAATGATAAAAGCTTGTTCAAATAACATACCCTGATAGATAAAGATAAACGGTAGTGATGACATTGCCTGAGGAACACTGATTGCAGGAGAAATTTTTTAAAAAAAAGCAAGTTTTATAGTTAAAAATATTTTTTATTTCCTGTATAAATCTATTTTATTTTCTTGAAACAATTTTTTTTAGAAACTTCCATTTTATTGTTATAAATCACCACAAACTATATTAAGCATTTCGTCAACTTTAGAATATTTAAATGCAAAACATGACATTTATTGTTTCACTATTATAATAAATAATATTAATTATTTAAATATTTATTCTTGATTTGAAATAATTTAATTTAATAATCATTTTTAATAAGATTTCTAATCTTGTATAGAATATTCTCTTCTCATAATGATGTCTTTTTTAACTTAAGTCAACATCTTCCTTAGATACCAGGGCAAGACTGGTAACTTTATCATCAGGGGACAAATTCATAACTCGAACACCCTGGGTATATCTTCCGGTTTTACGGATTTCAGCTACCGGGACCCGGATAACAATACCGTTTTGACTAATCAATACAATCTCATCTTCTTCCCGAACTACCTTAACTGCCACTACCAAACCTTTTTCATCATTGATCTTAATAGTGTACATGCCCTTTCCGCCCTGTTTTTTAAACTGTCTAAATTCTTTTATGTTTGTTCTTTTAGCATAACCTCTCTCTGTAACAACAAGCAAATCGTCATCACTATCCTTTGGAACCAGACTAATATTAATAATATGATCTGCCCCTTGCAAGGTCATTCCTTTAATTCCTATACCTGTTCTCTGTAAAGGTCGGAGTAATTCTCCTGAAAAGCACACTGATTTGCCATACCGGGAAGTTAGGATGATATTTTTCTGGCCATCTTCAAGTCTTACTTTTACCAATTCATCTCCCGGAAGAAGTCTAAGGGCGATAATTCCTACATTTCTTAGATTTGAAAAATAAGCTAGTGGAACTTTCTTTACTTTGCCCTTATGTGTGGCCATGTAGAGGAAATGTTCATCATCTTTATTACATTCAGATAATGCATTTCCCGCTATTGGGATAAGAGTGGTCACGTATTCCCCTTTTTTCAAATTTAACAAATTAACAATTGCTATTCCGCGTGAGGTTCTTCCCCCCATAGATATTTCATATGCTCTTCTACGGTGAACAATGCCTTTATTAGTAAAAAATAAAATATCATGAAGGTTGGTCGTGACAAAAACTTGGTCAACAAAATCTTCCAATTTGGTAGTCATACCAATTTTACCTTTGCCGCCCCTTCTCTGATTTCGATAAGTACTTAAAGGAAGACGTTTTAAGTATCCGTCACGAGTGCAGGTGATAACTATATCTTCTAGGGCAATAAAATCCTCTATATTGTATTCTTCCTCATCTTCAACAATCTCGGTTCTTCTTTCGTCGCCGTGCTTTTTCTGCATTTCTACCAATTCATCCCGGATGATCAACATTAATTTATTTTCATTTTGTAAAATATCTTCCAAATAAGCAATTTTTCTTATTAATTCCAAATATTCTTCTAGAATCTTCTCGGTTTCTAAAGACGTCAATCGTTGTAACCTCATATCTAGAATTGCTTGTGCTTGGATATCGCTTAAACTAAATCTATTTTTAAGTTTAGTATGAGCTGATTTTGCATTTTGTGATTTTTTAATAATTTGTACTACTTCGTCAATATTAGATAAAGCAATCTTTAATCCTTCTAAAATATGTGCTCTTTCCCTTGCTTTTCTTAATTCATATCTGGTTCTTCTTTCGACCACATCTTTACGATGAGCTAAAAAACACTTTAACATCTCTTTAATGTTAAAAGTTTTAGGACGACCTTCAGAAATCGCTAATAAGTTTATTCCGAAACTAGTTTTCATTTTAGTATGCTTATAAAGATTATTTAATACGATATCAATGTTGGCATTTTTCTTTAATTCAATAACTATCCGCATCCCTTTTCTATCTGATTCATCTCTTAAGTGTGTAATATCGGTGATTTTTTTATCTTGTACTAAGTGCGCAATACTTTCTATTAAGTTGGCTTTATTAACCTGATAAGGAAGTTCTTTAATAATAATGCGTGGTGCTTTTTTTCTTCCACTATTTCCGTTTTCCACACCTTCAGTAAATACTGCTGCTTGAATTTTTATAATTCCTTTTCCGGTTTCATAAGCACTTCTTATCCCAGATTTACCACAAATAATTGCTCCAGTTGGAAAATCTGGTCCCTTAATTACTGTCATTAATTTTTGGATAGAAACTTCCGGATCTTCTATTATCATAATTGCTCCATCGGCAATTTCATTTAAATTATGTGGAGGTATATTAGTTGCCATCCCCACAGCGATTCCTGAAGAGCCATTAATTAAGAGATGAGGAATTTTAGCTGGTAAAACTTCCGGCTCTTGAAGGGAATTGTCATAATTTGGGACAAGATTGACTGTTTCTTTTTCAATGTCAGCAAGTAATTCCATTGCAATTTTTGACATGCGAATTTCAGTATATCTTTGTGCGGCAGCAGAGTCTCCATCAATGGAACCGAAATTTCCCTGGCCATCAACTAAAGGATAGCGGTAAGAAAAATCCTGTGCCATTCTAACAATTGTATCATATACTGCCATATCACCATGAGGATGGTATTTTCCTATAATATCCCCTACTAGCCGAGCAGATTTTTTATAGGGCTTATCAGGAGTATTACCCATTTTACTCATAGAATATAGTGCCCTGCGATGTACCGGTTTTAATCCATCACGAACATCTGGTAGAGCTCTTCCTATAATAACACTCATGGCATAACTAAGATAGGCCTCTTTAACTTCATCACCGATATCGGACGGTTGGTTTCTTCCATTTTCTGCAAATTGTTCTTTTATATCTTGTGGTGATTGTTTTATATTATCTTTATCTTCCATTAAATATTTTTCTCCAATTTTCTTGGTCGTTAATAGAAAGCTATTACTATTCAAATAAATAATTTTTTATTAATAAAATCTATAACAATAATTAGTGCTAAATATCCAGATCTTTTACTTCTAAACTATGATCATAGATAAATTCTTTTCGGGGTTCAACTTTTCCCCCCATTAAAATAGTAAACATCTCTTCTGCTTCAATGTTATCTTCCAATTCTATTCTTTTTAAAACTCTGTATTCCGGATTCATAGTTGTTTCCCATAATTGTTCAGGGTTCATTTCTCCCAAACCTTTATATCTCTGAATGCGGGGATTTCCATCAATTTCTTTTAATTTTTCTTTTAATGCTTGATCGTCAAATAAATAATGGCTTTTCTTATTATATTCAATTTTGAATAGTGGGGGTTGTGCAATATAAATATTTCCTCTTTCAATTAATGGTTTCATATAACGGAAGAAAAAAGTGAGTAATAATGTTTTTATATGAGCCCCATCCACATCTGCATCTGTCATGATAATAATTTTGTAATATCTTAATTTTTCCACATCTAAATCTTCACCAATATTTATTCCCAAAGCAGTAATTATAGATTTTATTTCATTATTATCTAATATTTTGTGTAAACGAGCCTTCTCAACATTAATTATTTTTCCTCTTAAAGGTAAAATTGCCTGAAATCTTCTATCTCTGCCTTGTTTAGCAGAACCACCAGCAGAATCTCCCTCAACAATGAATATTTCTCTAAAAAGAGGATCCTTTTCTGAACAATCTGCCAATTTTCCAGGAAGAGTTCCTAATCCTATAAGGCCATTTTTTTGGCGAACTAGATTTCGAGCCTTTCTAGCAGCTTCTCTAGCACTTAGAGCAGAAACTGCTTTTGCTAATATTTTTTTACTTACACTCGGATTTTCATTGAGAAAATTATTTAAACCCTCACTAACAATGTAAGAGACTGCTCCTCTTACTTCACTATTTCCTAGTTTGGTTTTGGTTTGTCCTTCAAATTGAGGATTTAATAGTTTAACGCTAATAACTGAAGTTAATCCTTCTCTTACATCATTTCCGGACAGATTTTCATTATCTCCTCCCCCTTTTAATGGGGATTTTTTTCCATTAGTTCCTATATTGTTGCGCGCATAATCATTAATAACTCTGGTTATTGCTGCTTTAAAACCAGCAAGATGAGTGCCTCCTTCTTCGGTATTAATATTATTAGCAAAAGAAAGAACATTCTCCACATAACCATCGTTATATTGTAAAGCAACTTCTACTTCAATATCTTCTTTCTTTCCTTTAAAACATATAGGTTTTGAAAACAGCACATCTTTATTTTTATTTAAATAACTAACAAATTCACTGATTCCACCATTATATTTATAGGTAATTTCTTTCTTTTCTACTCTCTCATCTTTTAAAATTATTTTTACACCCGCATTTAAAAAAGCAATTTCTCTTAATCGATGGGTAATGGTGTCAAAATCATAATTAGTTTCATCAAAAATATCAGCATCTGGTTTAAAGGTAATTTTTGTTCCTGTTCGGGAAGACCTTCCAATTTTTTTTAATGGAGTCACTGCATTTCCTTTTTCAAATCTTTGAAAAAATACTTTTGAGTCCCTGGATACCTCAACTTCCAACCATTCAGAAAGGGCATTTACAACTGAAATACCAACTCCATGGAGTCCACCAGTCACACGATAACCACTTCCTCCAAATTTTCCACCTGCATGTAATTTTGTTAACACGATAGTGACGGCAGGCAGCTTTGTTTCTTTATGTATATCAACAGGAATTCCCCGTCCATCATCCGTCACTGTAACACTATTATTAGTGTGAATAACTACCTCAATTTTTTTGCAATATCCAGCCATTGCTTCATCGATGCTATTATCAACAACTTCATCCAGAAGATGATGTAATCCTCTAATAGAAGTGCTTCCTATATACATGCCCGGTCTTTTTCTAACCGCTTCTAATCCTTCTAAAACCTGTATTTGTTTAGCTGTATACTGATTAGTTTCTTTAGGTTTTCTCTTTCTATTTTCTGCCAATATTCTTAACTCCTACCAAAATGAAACCGCAGCTTAAAGCTACGGTTCTCATCCTAGATTTAATAATTCTATTATTTATTTCATTCTTAAATTATTATTATAATTTTACTATATTATAGGGGTTTTGTCAAAATATTGGAGGATTTTTATATAGATTAAATACAAGGAAAATATCTATGTTATGTAAGATAAGTCATTAACAATTTCCAGTAAAAAATTAAAATTAATACAGGTTTAAAATAGTGACAAAGTTATTATTTTTTTTATTTTACGAATTTTCATTACAAACTTTGGATTAAATTCTAAACTTAATATTATGAATAATTTTCTTATTTGCCTTATCATTTATTTTTTTTATAATCTCCCCTTGTTTTATATTTAATTCGTTCGCCCAAACATGACTGTCCACTTTTAAAAATAAAGTATTCCCTAGTATTTTAACTGGTTGTGAGTGAGCAGCAATATTTTTTCCCACACAATCGCTCCAATTGAAAATTATTTGATATCCTTTTATTTTATTGTCCAGGTGATTTTTTTTAAAAAAAGAATCTAATATATTTTTTAAAGGAGTTAAATTTTTTTTCCTCATAGGGTAGTTGATTTTCCTTCTTTTATCGTAAATATTTTTCCTTTATTAACAATATCTTTATTAAAATAGTTTAAATTAATACTAGTAATAAATGTCTGAATTTTTCTATTTTTAATTAGATTCAATAAAAAATAACGCCTTTTTTCATCTAATTCAGACATTACATCATCTAAAAAAAGTATTGGGTAGAGGCTTTCTCTTTCTTTAATAATATCCAATTCAGCTAATTTTAATACAAGAATTGCTGTCCTTTGTTGTCCCTGAGAACCAAAAAATGCAATATTAGATTGATTGTTATAGATTATAAAATCATCTCGATGGGGGCCTATTATCGATGTTTTAATCATTAATTCTTTATCTAAATTAGTTTTAATTTTTTTTAAAAATTCCTCTTTTATACACTCTATTTTTTCATCACATTGCTGATATATATTTGTTTGATACTTTAATTTTAATATTTCGTTGTTTTGTGTGATTTCTTTCTGAAAATTATTAGCTAAATCACTAATTTTTTTTAAAAATTTGCTCCGGGTTAATATTATAAAAGTCCCGTATTCTATTAATTGGGGATTCCAAAGAGAAAGGTCTCTTTTTTTTTCAAAAATGTTGTAATTTTTTTTTAAAATACTATTTCTATGAGCTAAAATTCTGTAATATCTTAAAAGATATTTATAATATAAAGGATAAATCTGTGATATTTGGTCATTTAAAAATTTTCTTCTTAAGGCTGGGGAACCTTTTACAACTTGAAGATGCTCAGGAGAAAAAACAACACCTTTAAATTCTTCATTTAACTGAAATTTTTTTTTAAAATTCTGATTAATTTTTATAAATTTTATTAATTTATTTTTGTTAATTTTATTATTTTTATTTTCTAATGAAATATGAATCTTATAATTATTTTCTTTTTTGTAAATAGAAGCATGTAAATAGCATGATTGGGAATTCCAATTAATAAGTTGTGCATCAAGATTTGTACGATAAGATTTCCCTGTTATAATAAAATTTAATGCTTCTAATATATTTGTTTTTCCTTGTGCATTTTCTCCAATAAAAATATTAATATTATGGTCAAATTTTAAATCAATATCAGAAAAATTTCTATAATTAATTAACCTTAAATAATTAAAGTGCAACTTTTTACCCTACATTATAAATTAATATGCGTGTTTAAAATATATTTTTAAAAAATGAAATAAATTAATAATAAAATTAATTATATTCATAAAAATTAAAAAAAATATAAATTTTAAAATAATAACAGCTTATTTTAATCCGTTCTTACCGGCATTAAAACATATAAGTAATTTTGATTATTATCTGGATAAATAATAACTGGATTAAGGGGATCATTAAATTTTATTTCAGTATTTTTGGTTTTTATTACTTTTAATACATCTAATAAATATTTTGAATTAAATGTAATAGTAATATCTTCTCCTTTTTTAAAACAAAGGATTGATTCATAAGCTTCTCCAATATTTTGACTTGCGGCTTTTAATAAAATTTCACTTTGTCCTTCGGAAAAATTTTCATTATTTTTTATTTCTAATTTAATCACATTCATTTCTTCTCTTACAAAAAGAGAAATTCTTTCCATTTTTTCTAAAAACTCTTCTGTATTTATTTTTATTTCCGTTTTAAATGATTTTGGAATTATTTGATGATAATTAGGAAATTGACCTTCTATTAACCTAGAATAAATTCTTATACTATTTTTTTCACCATTGGGAAATAATATAAAAATAATTTGTTTTTCCCCAAAGTGAATATCAACAAAAACTTCTTTTTCGTCATTTAATAGTTTATATAATTCTGCTAAGGTTCGATAAGGAATAATAACTTCACTTTCAGAAGTAAGATTTTCTTTATCCTTTAAAAATAAAATATTATTTAAAGATAATCTATGACTATCAGTGGTAACCATTTCTACTTTATTATCACTAATTTTAAACAGTGCACCATTTAAGAATGATCTATTTTCATCTCTTGAGGCAGAAAAAAGTGTTTTTTGAATAGATTCTTTAAGACTATTTTGAGATAATTGTAATTTTGATTTAATTTCTATCTCTGGAAAATTAGAAAATTCGTCCGCGGAAAAACCCAATATTTTATAAATTGAATTATTTTCCTTAATTGTGGTTATATTATTTGATTTACTTTCAATTTCTATATTTCCTTCGGGAAATTTTCTAATTAATTCACTTACAATTCTATTTGGTAGAACTACTGCACCATTTTCTATGACCTGTGCAGGAACATAGCAATCAATACCTATTTCTAAATCAGTCGCAAATAAATGAACTTTATTATCTTTGCTGACCTCAAAAAGAATTCCACTATAAATTGGTAATCCTATTTTATTTGATATTCCTTTTTGAACAATTTGAATACCGTGCATCAAACTTTCCTGAGAACAAATAAATTTCATTTTACTTCTCCTATTTATAATTATTAAAAAAACATAATAGTATTAGTAGTAAGCATTGTTAATATCGGGGAAATAACAAAAAAGAGTATTGTTTTATATTAACTCAGTTGGGGAAAATATTCTTAACAAACTCCAGTAGATATTCACAATTTCCCCAAGAATAAAATATTTTATAAAAAAATCAATAATTCATAACAATTTACTACCTAAATATTAACAACTTATTCTATATATTTTTAATTTTTAAACTTAAATTATCTATACTTGATTTTAAACCTTTATCATTTTTTAAATTATCCTTTATTTTATTAAAAGAATGCATAATTGTTGTATGGTCTTTTCCGCTAAAGGCAGAACCGATTTCAGGGAAAGAATGATCGGTTAATTCTCTTGATAGATATATTGCAACCTGTCTCGCTAATACTATATTTTTTGTTCTTTTTTTAGATAATAAATTATTTAATTTAATACCATAATATTCCGAGGTTATTTTTTGGATTAGGTTGATAGATATTTCTTTCTTTCCAATTGGAATAATATCTTTTAATATTTCTTGTGCGGAATCAATAGTAACCTTATTTTTAGTTAATTTAGAAAATGCAGTTAATTTAATTAGTGCTCCTTCTAGTTGTCGGATATTTGCAGGTATTTTATTTGCAATAAAATCAATAATATCATTTTCTACCTCTATTTTGTCTTTTTCTATTTTTTTTCTTAAGATTGCAACCCGGGTTTCAAAGTCAGGAGCAGCTATATCAGTAATTAAACCCCATTCAAATCTTGAAATTAAACGGCTTTCAAGTGTAGGAATGTCTTTTGGAGGTCGATCACTAGTAATAACTATTTGTTTATTTTCGTCATATAAAGTATTAAAAGTATGAAAAAATTCTTCCTGTGTCCTTTCCTTGCCAGCCAAAAATTGTATATCATCAATTAATAAAACATCAACATGTCGATATTTATCCCGAAAAGCAACAGTTTTATCATCTCTAATTGAATTAATTAATTCATTTGTAAATTTTTCAGATGAAATATATAAAACATGAGGTTTATCAAGAATATTTTTTCCAATAATATAATTACCTATTGCTTGTAGTAAATGAGTTTTTCCTAAGCCAACCCCCCCGTGTAAAAATAAAGGATTATATGCTTTTCCGGGAGATTTGGCCACTGCTTGACTTGCGGCATGAGCAAATTGGTTAGATGGCCCAACAACAAATTCATCAAAAACATATTTCGACAATAGAGAATATCCGTTATTATTTTTTGGGGCTATTTTCTTTTCGCTTATTTTTTTAATATTTTTTTTAGGGTGATTATTATAATTTTGATTAGAAGTAATAAATTCTATTTTTATTTCTTTTTTAAAATTTAAATATCTATATAGAATATCTTGGATAAAATCGATATAATGTTTTTCAAGCCAATCTTTACAGAAAACACCAGGAACCGAGATAGCGATTTTATTATTTTCTAATCCAATTATTCTAGTTTGACTAAACCAACTATTATAGGATTGAGGTGGGAGTTTTTCTTTTGTAATTTCTAAGACACTATTCCAAATTTTTTCCAAATCTCTCTGATCCATTACTAATACCGCCGTAAAATAGATTTTTATAATTATTTTATAGGTTAGTTAAATGTAATATGATTATAATTAACTAATAGAACAACCTTAATTTATAAAGGTTTTAAATGTTTTCCACAAAGTTAACAAGTAGTTGTGGAAAAATAAATGAGTCGTTTTTTATTAATTTTTAGCCCTTTTATAATAAAAATAAGTTTTAATAGTTTATTTATAGATTTGATAAAAGGTAAAAATAAAGGGTTTAGTTTAGTTATTAACAGTTTATTAACAGCTGTGGAAAACCGATAGTAAATTTATGTAACTTGAAATCATCATATCAAAAATAATAATTTTAAGCAATGCTATTTTAAACAATTCTCAAATTAGCATAATACTATAAAATATCATATCTTACATTAAGTCTCAGCGAAACAAACTATCTTGTTCTATATTTTTTATTTAAATATTTTAATATATTATTTTAATAAAACAATATATAAAAATAAATTAAATAAATTCTCTTATTAAAATATTTAAAGACATCAATAGAACTTAAATCTAAAGAAAATTGTTAATTAAATTTCAAAAGTAGGTTGTTTAAGAATCAAAACCGAATTAAATTAAGTCACCTCGCTTTATGATTTAATTCTAATTTATATTTTTTTAACCTAGATGAATGCACTTTTAAATTTTAAATTAACATAAAACAGTCCGGTTTTGATTTTTAGATGACAAAATCTGAAGAAAATTTGACATTTAGATAGGATTAAAGATATAATTTCTTTATTAAATTTTTGGAATTTATATTTCGCACCAAGAAAAGGAGAAATAAAGATAAATGAAGCGTACTTACCAGCCAAACACAAGAAAAAAGCTGAAGGTTCATGGTTTTCGTAAAAGAATGAGCACGAAAGCCGGACAAGCTATTTTAAGAAGGAGACGTGCAAAGGGTCGTAAGGAATTAACTGTTTCAGGATAATATTTTAGCTAATATGTAGGAATTATTTTGATAAAAAAAAAATTATCCAATAATACTGAATTTAAGAGAGTTTTTTATAAGGGGAAGAAAAGAACAGGTAGATATCTAAAGGTATTTATATTGAAAAACCAGCATAATTATAATCGCTTAGGTGTTGTCATTAAAAAAGAGGTTGGTATTGCTGTAATAAGAAACAGGATTAAAAGACAGTTAAAAGAGGCATATTATCAGATAGATGAAAAAATTATTAAAGGATATGATATAATTATATTTGTTAAAAAAAAGGCTGTAGAATTAAATTTCTTAGACTTCTTAGAGGAAATAGTTCTTTCTTTAAAAGAGTTACACCTTATAAAAACAATGTAAAGGAAATTGCTATTTAATATACTCTTTGGTAAAAAAAATCAGTGAAAAAAATAATTGTTTTAATAATAAAATTATATCAGAAGTATATATCCCCATTAAAGCCTGCAACCTGTAGGTTTTATCCAACATGTTCCGAATATACAGTACAAGCCTTAACAAGATTCGGCCTAATAAAAGGGATGTGGCTTTCTATAAAGAGAATCACTCGTTGTCACCCTTTTAATCCAGGCGGCTATGATCCTCTTCCAAAATCCTTACAAGTGAATCGCTTAAAATAAATATGAAGAAATAGAACGATTAAAAATAAAGGAGAATATTAGATAGAATATGTGGAGTTCATTAAGTAATTTAATGGCACAAGTGTTAACGCTTCTCTACGGGATCACCCATAACTATGGCACTGCTATTATAGTATTAACCATAATTATAAGAGTGGTGCTTTATCCTTTAATGCAAAAACAAATGGTTTCAATGAGAGAAATGCAAAAAATACAACCTCTTATGAAAGCCATTCAGGATAAATATAAGAATGATAAAGAAAGATTAAATAAAGAATTGATGGCATTATATAAAGTTCATAAAGTAAATCCAATGAGTGGATGTTTGCCTTTAATAATTCAAATGCCGATATTAATTTTACTTTTTCAGACATTAAGAAAATTTGAGTATAAAATTCCTAACACTGAAATAATTGCCGGCGGATTTTTGTGGATTGCTGATAAAGTAGAGATACTAGTTGATAACGTACCTGTTATTGTTGCAGGTTTAGCTGCTCCCGAACAGTTAGTTCATTTGCCCGGAAATGGAATATTTGGAATACAAGCACTCGGTGTCATGCCCTTTTTAATTGCCGGTTCCATGTGGTATCAACAAAAAATGACAACAGCGGGTTCAGGTGCAACAGGGGGAACTGCAGAACAGACTCAAAAAATGATGGGTATAACCATGCCTTTATTAATTGGCTTTATGAGTTTTAGCCTTCCCTCTGGACTCACAATCTACTGGTTCTTCTCAACACTTTTAGGGATAGGACAACAATATCTAATCAACAAAAAAATACCTGCTAGTGTAGAACCAATAAAAGATGAATTAACCAAGAAAAAGGAAAAAACTACTCCGAAAATAACTAAAGCAGAGAAAAAAACTGACAGTGATTCCTGGATTCCTGGTTATCAAAATAAAGGCGATAAAAATTCCAGTAAAAACAGAAAATATAAAAAATAAGTTTTAAATCAAACGAGGAAATTGTTTTGAATAATAAAACAATCATAAAAACAGAAATAGATTTAATTGAGGAAGCAAAAGAGAATTTACTAAAAATAATAGATTATATATTGGATGATGGAGAAGTTGTAGCCGAGTCCCTAAATGAAACCGGAATAATTAATTTAGAGATTAAAAGTAAAAATCCGGCAATAATTATTGGAAGACATGGACACACCCTTGATGCTATTCAGCATATATTGAATATTTTAAGTAACCGAAAAATTAGTGAGAACCATAGAAAGAAGATAATTGTTGATATAGAGAATTATCGGGGGAAAAGAAAGGATATCTTAGTAAAATATGCTCAAGAAAAAGCTGATATTGTTAAAAATACCAATAAAGAAATTGCCTTATGTTCGATGAATGCATCAGAAAGAAGAATTATCCATCTGATTTTGCAGGATGATCCCCAAGTACACACATATAGCGAAGGTACAGATCCTTATCGAAAAGTTATCATCACACCTCAAAATAACGATAAAGAACAATAGAAACATAAATAAAAAGAAGCATAAGAATGAATATTTGATTTAGTAAAATATTATTTTTATGCTTCTTATGTTTTAGTGTTTTTCTCCTGAAAAATTTCCATTACAAAAAATGAACAATAACTTGTTCTTTTTGGTAAAAATAATAAAAAGTTTAGAAAATATTAAAAAAATCCGGTAAAATAATCCATAGAGCAAATAAATTTTTAAATAATTTTTAGCGGGTGAACGGAATAGAGGTAGGGGCCAATATGAAATATTATGATGATACCATAACTGCAATTTCTACCCCCTTCGGAGAAGGTGGAATAGGAATTATAAGAATTAGTGGCGATCATGCATTTAAAATAGCCGAACAAATGTTTAGAAATAAAAAAAACAATAAAGTGGAAGTCCACAAATTAAAAAGCCATAGACTTTACTACGGCTTTATTGTAAATCCCGAAAATAAAGAAATTCTAGATGAAATAATGATGACATTAATGAAAAAACCTATTAGTTATACCCGGGAAAATACTGTGGAATACAGCTGTCATGGCGGCATTCTTTCATTAAAGAGAATTTTAAATGTTGTATTAGCTGGTGGTGCAAGAATTGCTGAACCGGGAGAATTTACAAAAAGAGCTTTCTTAAACGGAAGAATCGATTTAAGTCAAGCAGAAGCAGTGATTGATTTAATTCAATCTAAAAATGAAAATAGTGTAAAATCTTCAATCATTCGTTTAGAAGGGGGATTAAAAAAGAAAATAATATCTCTCAAAAAAGACGTATTAAAATTAACTTCTGAAATAGAAGCACCTATGGATTTTCCAGATCAAGATTTAACGGAATTGGAATACATTGAAATAGAAAAAAGAATAAAAGGCATTTTAATAGAAATAAATAAGCTTATTAATACATTAAATTATGGAAAAATATTAAAAGAAGGTATAAAAACTGTTATTGTTGGAAAGACTAATGTAGGAAAATCAAGTCTTTTTAATGCTTTAGTAAAAGATGATCGGTCAATTGTTGCATCCTTACCTGGAACTACAAGGGATGTCATTGAAGAAATAATAAATATCAATGGAATATCATTTAAAATAATTGATACTGCTGGTCTCAAGAACCCTGAAAATATTGTGGAATCGATTAGTATAGAAAAAATGAGAAAAATACTTAATATGGCAGATTTAGTATTAGCAATTTTTGATGTAAACACTCCCTTATCCAAAGAGGACTTTGATGTTATTTCCGAAGTTAATAAAGCAATTGAAAAAAAGAAAAAGGTAATAATAGTCGAAAACAAAATAGATTTAAAGGAAAATATCAATAGGCATAAAATATTCGAATTGATTGACATGAAGGAAGTCAATCGAATATCTATAAAAGATGGAACAGGTATAGAAAAATTGGAAGAAAAATTATGTCATTCTGTGTTAAATGGAATGGTTATTCCTGAGAACGGAATATTGATTAATAATCTACGGCAAACTGAAGCACTGGAAGGTGCAAAAAAAGGATTAGAAAATGTTCTTAAAGGTATTAGTAAAAAGATATCATATGATTTCTTAATAATCGATTTAGAAGAGGTTTTGGGATTTCTTGGGGAAATTACAGGAGATTCTTTGGATAATGAAATTATTGAAGATATTTTTTCAAGATTCTGTATCGGAAAATAACTAAACGTTCCACGTGGAACATTTTCGGGATGTAAACTAATTTTATCAATTGAAATGTGGACAACTTGTGGATAAAAAACCAATATTATTAAAAAGATCGCAATAATAGTTAAATTATATACACCACACAATTAAATTATCTATTAAATAAAAGCGTATATTTATACAAAAATACAGAAAGGCCTATAAATAAAAGGAAACTATAAATTGAAAATAGCTAACCTTTTTTTATACAGTGAATTATTCTCATGTTTTTCTTACTTATATTATGAAAAGGAATTGTTTCTAATAAAATTGTATTAAGAATGTGGACAACTTGTGGAAAAATAACGATAGTATAATAAATAGTGATCTTGTCTATCAAATTTAGTTAATAAATCTAACATTGTAAAATATTTAAAAAGCAAAATCTAATCGAATAACCACATAAAAAACATTTTGTCTGATATTTATGGTTGATATTTAAAAAATATTCCCATATATAAAATCTATTAGAACTTTAATATTTTTTATTATTTTGATTAAGAGTCTATATTATTTTTCAAATTTATAAAATAATCCTGATAAATTATTTAATCATAATAGTCTGTCAACTATTTCCCAAAAATAAGATTTTAGAAGATTATAATTTTATAGTGAAAAATATTATTGATAACAATCTGGTGTTTCTTTATAGTCTTTAAAAGGATAAAAATAGAGAAGTATTTTGAAAAGTGTTATAAAATAAAAATACGTTATTGGTATTCATTCTTCCGTTTTCAATGAATTATTAATTTCAAACAAAAACGGAATGCCCAAAACAAGAATTGAGATATTATAGATTAATATAATATTTCAAAATAAGAATGATATTGTCATATAATATGGTTAATTTAAATATTAATGGAAGTTTTAATGTATTAAAAAATAAAAGGATGGTATAATAATTATTTAATTATATTTGATAATAGGAATTATTTATATCTTTGGAGAAAGTGTTGCAAAATAACATTGAACAAAATATGATTATTGGCTCAGAAATTTTAGGGATAAAAATGGAAATTGGACATTTGCTGCTATTTCAGAGATATCTCAGTGCCCTAGAAAAATGGAATCAAAAACTCAACTTGACTTCGATAACCAACTCTAAGGAAATTTGCGTAAAGCATTTTCTGGATTCTTTAACGGCTCTAAATACTGTAAAAAAATGTATCTTATATAAAATCAATAGAAATAGTCAAATCGATATTATCGATGTTGGAACAGGTGCGGGTTTTCCGGGAATCCCAATCAAAATTATGCTTCCTTCATTAAGACTTGCATTGCTTGAAGCAAAAAAAAAGAAAATAAACTTCCTTATTGAGTTAGTTAAAGATCTTGGCTTAAAGGAAGTTAATATAGTAAATGATAGGGCAGAAATTGTCGGTAGAAAAGATGATTTTAGGGAATGCTATGATATTTCAATTTCTCGAGCGGTTGCGCCTCTAGCGGTTTTGTATGAATATGCTCTTCCATTAATAAAAAAAAATGGTTGGTTTATTGCATTAAAAGGGAGAAAATACAAGGATGATTTAGGGGATGGAATGAGTGCTTTAGAATTATTAGGGGGAAAACTATTTAACATCGAAAAAATTCAGCTTCCAATATTGAATCAGGAAAGAAATATCATCAGTATAAGGAAAATAAAAAATACTCCGGATAAATATCCAAGAAAAGCTGGACTCCCCAAAAAAAGGCCTTTGAATATTTAAACTTAATTTGTTAAAATAGTCATATTATTGATATATAATATCATAAAAGTATATTTTTTATTTCATGAATGTTCCACATGGAACACAGTCTATGAACATATGTTTGTATAATGTGTAATAAAATACAGCATTATTCGGAGAACGCCAATGGCTAATATAATTGCTATAACCAATCAAAAAGGTGGGGTTGGAAAAACAACCACTGCTGTTAATTTAAGTACCGGTATAGCTTTGCGTAGAAAAAAAGTTTTGTTAGTTGATATTGATCCTCAGGGAAATACCAGTAGCGGAATGGGATTAGATAAATCGAAGATTAAAAGATGCGTTTATGATGTATTGATCAATCAAATCCCAATAAAAGACGTTGTTTTGCATACTAATGTTAAGTGGCTGGATATTTTGCCTTCTACAATACAATTGGCAGGTGCAGAGATAGAACTTGTCAATTATATGTCAAGAGAAAGAAAACTTAAATTAGCCATTGATACTATAAAAAATGATTATGATTATATTATTATTGACTGCCCACCGTCTCTTGGTCTGCTGACTATAAATACACTAACAGCTTCAGATTCTGTGATTATCCCAATTCAATGTGAATATTATGCCCTTGAAGGAATCGGCCAATTGTTAAATACCATTGAGCTTGTTCGGGAAAACCTAAATACAACACTAAAGATAGAGGGCATTTTGCTCACAATGTATGATAGTCGAACAAATCTGTCCCGAGATGTGATAAAAGAGGTCAGGAAATATTTTACTCATGAAATATTTAAATCGATTATTCCCAGGAACGTAAGGGTGAGCGAAGCTCCCAGCTATGGAAAACCTGTTATTCTGTATAATAAAAAATCAAAAGGAGCAATTGCATATAAAAATTTAGCTCAAGAGGTGATTTCGAATGGTTAAAAGAGGATTAGGAAAAGGATTAGAAGCACTAATCCCGAAAAATGAAACCAATGATAGCAGTATAATCAATGAAATAGAAGTAAATAAGATTTTCCCAAACCTATTTCAGCCACGCAAAGAGTTTAATGAAGAAAAACTTCGCGATTTAAAGGAATCGATAAAAAAACATGGGATTATCCAACCAATTGTTGTCAGGAAAGTGGGGAATGGATATGAATTGGTTGCCGGAGAACGAAGATTAAGGGCTGTCAAAGAACTTGAAATCAAAAAAATACCAGTTGTGATTAAAAATTTCAACAATGAAAAAAGTTTAGAAATCGCTTTAGTTGAAAATATTCAAAGAGAAGACCTTAATCTCATCGATCAGGCCAATGGCTTTAAAAGATTGATGGATGAATTTAGCCTGACCCAGCAGGAACTTGCGGAAGCTACCGCGAAGAGCAGGGCATTAATCAGTAATACCATTCGATTACTTAAATTGAATCAAAAAATCCAAAAAGATATAACAGAAAACCGAATATCTTTCGGTCATGCAAAATTATTATTAGGATTGGAAGATGAAGAATTACAGAATTTAGTCTGTAATAAGATGATCGATAATAATTTATCTGTACGTGAATCAGAAAAATATATTAAAAACATAACAAAAAAGTCCCGGAAGAAATTCAGCGTGAAAACCTTGACTATTGAGAATTTTCCAGAAGTGGAAGAACGGCTAAGAAATACTTTAGGTACAAAAATAAAAATAACTTATAATGGAAAAAAAGGACAGATAGCTATTGATTTTTACAATAAAGAAGATTTAAGAAGAATAACGGAATTATTATTTGGAAAAGGTTAAGAGTTATATTTGCAGTAAAAAATCTATTTGAGTTGAAAGGGCGAATTATGAATAAAAAAAGCTTTGATAATTTAAGCTTTATTTTACTGATTGGATTAATCATATTGTTCTCTTTGGCAATATTTGCACTTTCTTTAAAACCAATTTCTCTGGAGATGTTAAGAGAGAACGTTGATAAGATATATTATTCATTTTACGACAGTATTATTAATCAATTAATATTGGGTTTAATTGCTCTTCTATTATTTTTATTTGCCATCTATCTCATCCAGAAAAGAAACCGTTTTAGCGCTCAAAACCTATCAATTACCCAGAAAACATTGTTTGGGGAGGTAAAGATATCTTTAAGCACAATCAAACATTTAATTTCTACTCTGCTTTTAACAATAGAAGAAATAAAAGAATCAAAATCTACCGTAAATGTTCTAAAAGCGGGCGATGTTAATATTTTTCTGCATATTGTTTTAAAACAGGATGTTAATATTCCTGATATTTCAGAAATAATCCAAAGCAAACTAAAAGATTATTTATTTAAAGTAAGTGGCATAGAAGTTAAAGTGATTAAAATATTTATTGACAAAGTATTTTATGAAAATTAATAAATATTAAAACAATTAAACCTAAGGAAAATTATTTGAAACCTAAAGGCGGTGATTAATAATGCCAGAAAGCAAATCTATGATTAAAGAAATTAAAGAACCAGGAAAAATCACAGTTTCTAAAGAAGTTATTGCTACCATAGCCGCACTGGAAACAACAAAAAACAAAGGAGTTGTTGGTTTGGCCAGTGGGTACAAGGGAAAATCGCTAAATATTTTACCTAAAAGCGATTTTGCAAGAGGTGTAGATGTGTGGATGAATTCCGAAGAAACAACAGTGACTATTTCGTTGATTACTCATTATGATTCAGGAATATTCAAAGTCGCTACTGAGGTACAGGAAAAAGTGAAAGATTCCATCCAGTCAATGACCGGCTTAAAAGTATTGAAAGTAAATATCAATGTTTTAGGTGTAAAGTTCAAAGAAAAACAAAAACAACTGGAAGCTAAAAAGAAAGAACCCTCAAAGTAGACTGGAGAAGTAATTTGGTTGACATTTTAAAACTAGCATTAGTTATTTTAGCAATTATTCTATTAATCAATCGAAAATGGAAATTAGGCTACGCCATGCTCTTAGCTTCTCTTTTTTTGGGAATCTTATTTGGATTAGGCCCTTTAGAGATAGGCAAAAGTTTTTTATTTGGCGTCATTGATCCGACCACATTGAATTTAATTGGAATTATTATAGGAGTTTATTTTTTAAGCAGCATACTTAGGAGAGTAGAATCATTTGAAAATTTGGTGGAGTCGCTTCAGCAATTAGTAAAAGATTATCGCTTGATATTAGCATTTATACCTGCTTTACTAGGTATGATCCCTATGCCGGCAGGTGCAATGTTTTCAGCGCCGATGGTAAAAGCAATCGGAGAAAAGGCAAATCTTAATCCTGAAGAGATAACATTTGTAAATTATTGGTTTCGGCATGTTTGGGAGTTTGTTTTACCAATACTCCCAGGAATCATATTATATGTTGGTATATTAAATGTGCCGTTTCGAAATATTATTTTATTACAATTTCCTTTAACCGTTATCGCAATATTTCTTGGATTTATTTGGGAATATAAAAATTTAAAAAAGAATAATACCAGTTCATTTAACAGAAAAGATCTTTTTTTAAATGTAAAAAAATTAATTTTGGCAATTTGGCCGATTTTAGCGGTTATTATTTTAGTTATTGCAGTAAAAATAAATGTGTTAATTTCTTTATTTTTTGTAATTTCCATTTTATTTGCGACGAATTACAAAAAATTAAAATTATCAACGATAAAAAAAATAATACAAAGCGACATCGATCCAAATGTGATCATTTTAATTGCTGCAATAAAGATTTTTCAGAGAATGCTCCAGGTTACCGGAGGAGTTGAGGTTATTCCTGAAACGTTCATGAAATTGGGCATTCACCCGATTATTATTTTGTTTTTTGTACCTTTTTCCCTTGCCATGATTACCGGTTTAACTCCCGCAGCAATTGGATTAGGAATACCTATTCTTTTACCAATCATTATTTCGGGCGAAATCAATTATTACTATGCCATGTTTGCTTTCAGTGCTGTTTTTGCCGGAACAATGCTTTCACCAATGCACCTTTGTCTGGTAGTCACCAGAAATTATTTTAAATCAGATTTAGTAACAATTTATCGTATGTTAATTTTACCCGTTATCATTATCTTATTGAGTGCATTAATTTTTGTAATAGTAAAGGGATAAATTAAATAAAGGGAGACAAAAAGATGCAAAAATCGCTTAAAGAGATTGCTATAGAAAATAAGATATCTGAAATGTTAACCGGAAAAGCCGCTTTAGCCGCATCGATTGCACTTGACGATGAAGAAATACAGGCTTTGCAGGATTATGCAAATGTTGTTTCGATAAAAAGATTGGGTTTTAATGATCATGGGCCGGTGCATATGAGAACAGCTGCCCTGAACGCTTTAATCATGTTTGAGCTACTCACCCTTGCGAGAGTAAAGTTTAACTTGGAAAAAGAAAGAATAGGCGGTGTAGAAGAAAGCAAAATCGCTGTATTGTTGGCCTGTTTGTTGCATGATATAGGAATGTCGGTTAGTAGGGATAACCATGAAATCTTCGGCGTACAGATGGCAATCCCTATCGTCAATAGAATCCTTTCTGAAGTTTATCCCAATGAAGTTAAAAAGAATACAGTTATCCGCTCATTGATCATAGAAGGAATATCTGGCCATATGGCTAAACATGATATCCATTCCCTGGAAGCTGGGCTGGTATTGATCGGAGATGGATGTGATATGGCCAAAGGCAGGGCAAGAATTCCTTTTCTTTTAACCCGATCACCTCATGTAGGTGATATCCATAAATATTCAGCTCACTCTATCCAAAAAGTTCAAATTATAAAAGGAGAGGAAAACCCAGTGAGAATCATTGTTGAGATGAGTGAGTCAGTGGGTTTTTTTCAGATTGAAGAAGTATTATTCCCGAAAATTGTATCAAATCCCGTGAAACCATATATTGAACTTTACGGGACTGTTAACGGTGGCAATTTAAAAAGATACTTATAACATTTTTTTGAAATGCAGAGAAAGATATTTTTCTGACTGATTTAAATACCATTCATTATTCGGTGTTCCTGGTAAATTATAAAGTGCATCCATAATCCAAAGGATTTAGGTATTAGTAAAAAAGAAGCAGAAAGTTGTAAAAACATAAATTAACCGTTTTTCTGATTTTAATAAAAGGGAAATGTTAAAAAAAGAATCGTTAATAGATTTTAAATAATGGGTGTAATAAAGTGAAAATCCAAAACAATCAAAGTGAGTAACAAAACAAGAATGAAAAAAAATATTTATTATAAAAGTACGCGGGGGATATGCGAAAATAAAAATTCATCAGAAGCTATTATTCATGGAATAGCAGATGATGGCGGTTTGTTTATTCCTTCAAAGATTCCCCAAATTAACATAGACTTCAAAAAATGGAAGGCATTTGATTATCAAGAACTAGCATATAGAATTATGAGCGAGTATTTTACTGATTTTACAGAAGCAGAATTGAGATACTGTATCAAACAGGCTTATAATGAAAAATTTGATATAGAAACCATTGCCCCGATAGAAAAAAAGTCAGGCGTCTATTTCCTGGAACTTTTTCATGGTCCTACTTTAGCTTTTAAAGATTTAGCTTTATCTATTCTTCCTCATCTAATGCAAATCGCTGCCAAAAAGATAAATCTGAATAAAGATATTATTATTCTAACCGCAACTTCAGGTGATACCGGAAAGGCTGCACTGGAAGGTTTTTCAGATGTACCTGGCACAAAAATTATTGTATTTTTTCCTCTGGAAGGAGTAAGTCCGATTCAAAAAAAACAAATGATAACTCAAAAAGGGAATAATGCCCATGTCATAGCTATCAGAGGCAATTTTGATGATGCCCAAAAGGGAGTAAAAGAAATTTTTAGTAATCAGGAGTTCAATGAAGAAATTAGGGAATATCATATGATTTTTTCTTCTGCAAATTCAATCAATATAGGACGTCTGGTACCGCAAATCGTCTATTATTTTTATGCATACTTAAAGATGCTAACAGATGGAGAAATTATTGAAGATGAAAAAATCAACCTGGTTGTACCTACCGGAAATTTTGGAAACATTTTAGCAGCCTATTATGCAAAAGAAATGGGTTTGCCTGTAAATAGGCTGATATGTGCCTCAAATGAAAACAATGTATTGACTAATTTTTTTAACAACGGAACATATGACAGACGAAGGGAACTGATTGTGACGATATCTCCCTCAATGGATATTCTTATTTCCAGTAACCTGGAAAGATTACTCTATTTGGGTTATGATGGTAATTCTAAAAAAATAAAAAAAATCATGGAAGATTTGAATAAAAAAGGATTTTTTCATGTAAACAAGGATAACTGTAATATATTTAACTCGTTTTATGGGGGATATGCTTCTCAGGAAGAAGCGCTTCTTTCCATCAGAGAAATATTTACACAATCCGGATATTTGATCGATCCACATACGGCAGTAGGATACTCCGTATATCAGAAGTATCTTTCAAAGACCAGTGACCCTACAAAAACAGTCATGGCTGCTACTGCCAGTCCTTTTAAATTTACAATGAGTGTTATGGGTGCAATTAATCAAAAGTTTAAATATTTTAATGATTTTGAATTAATTGAAAGAATGTCAAATATATCAAAGATTTCCATCCCTTTCGGAATAAAAAATATACAAAAAAAGCCTATTTTACATAAAACGGTTTGCGAAAAAGAAAAAATGAAAGATGCACTATCTGAAATACTATTTAAATGAAAGGAATAAAGATATGAAAATATCATTTTTAGGAGCCGCGAAGTTAGTTACTGGTTCAAATTATTTGATTGAAACTGAAAACTGTAAATTTTTACTTGAGTGTGGCATGTTTCAGGGAAGCAAGTCTATTAGCAGGTTGAATTACCAACCATTTAAATTTAATCCCAAAGAAATCGATTTCATGCTTCTTTCTCATGCACACATTGATCATAGTGGCAGGATTCCAAAACTGGTAAAAGAAGGATTCAAGGGAAAAATCTATTGTACAAAAGCTACTGCTGATCTCTGTTCCATTATGTTACCCGATAGTGGTTACATTCAGGAAATGGAAAATATGTGGGATAATCGTAAAAGGAAGAGAGCAGGTCAAAAATTAAGAGAACCTCTTTACACTGCAGAAGAAGCAAAGCAGAGTTTGGTGAATTTTAAATCAGTACTATATGATCAATTGATAAAGATCAATGAAAAGATTACTGTAAGATTTATTGATGCCGGTCATATACTAGGTTCCGCCATGATTGAATTATGGATAAAAGAAGGAGCAAAAGAAATTAAGCTTGTTTTTTCGGGGGATCTTGGAAGAAGAAACCGGCCGATTTTGAGAGATTTATCCCACGTCCGAAAAGCAGATTATCTTATTATGGAGTCAACTTATGGTAACAAAAATCACCATCCTTCAGGAGATGATGCCAAAGAATTGATTGCAATTATTAATGATACCGTAAAAAGGGGTGGAAACGTAGTTATTCCGTCTTTTGCAGTTGAAAGAGCCCAGGATATTATTTATGAGCTAAACAAATACTATGATAAATTCATTAAGAGCGAAAATAACGATTTTATGAAAGTACCGGTATACATTGATAGCCCATTAACGGTATCAGCAACTGAGATTTTTGAGAGAAATCCAGATTGCTTTGATGAAAAAACACTAAAATTAATCAAAACGGGTGATAATCCTCTTGATTTTAAAAATCTTATTTTCACTCAGAATGTTCAGGAATCAAAATTAATCAATGAAACACCGGATAGCAAAGTGATAATCTCAGCCAGCGGAATGTGTACTGCAGGTAGAATAAAACATCATCTAAAACATAATCTATGGAGAAATGAATCAAGCATCGTCTTTGTCGGTTATCAAGCAGCAGGCACATTGGGAAGAAGGTTAAAAGAGGGAGAAAAATCAGTTAAAATTTTTGGTGAAGAAATACAGGTAAATGCTAAAATCTATTCTCTTGACGGTTTTTCCGGACATGCGGATAAAAGAGGAATTAAATGGTGGTTAAATGGATTCGTCGATAAGCCAAAAAAAATATTTATTGTTCACGGAGAAGAAGAGGCAACCCTGGAAATATCGAAAGAAATAGAAAAAGAACTGAATATTCCAACATATATTCCTGAATTGGGAGAATCTCTCATTATTGAAGGTGAAGAAATTGTTTCGAAAGAAAAAATTTCAATTGAAGAACGTAGTAAACATTATATGGAAATTGAGGATCATTTAGAGAAGCTAAAAACCTCTCTTTACCCGGCGCTGATGAGACTGGAACAAAAAAGTGAAAATGGAAAAGAAAATGGGGAATTGGTTAAAATTAAAAATAAATTAATCAAACTTCAAAAAGAATCTGCCGAATTGAATATGTTATTGACCCAAAAATTCGAGAAAGAAAAATTTATCGAGTAAGCTGTAGAAATAAAAAAAACGAATCCGAGAATTTTTTTGGATTCGTTTTTTTTATTATAACAGGGGGAGCCAGTATGTTATAACTCATTTAATCTAACTTTATTTCAATTTCTTTAGGTCTACTTTCCTTTGCCTTAGGAAGAACAATTTCCAGTACGCCGTTTTTAAAGGAAGATTTAATTCTTTCTCTATCAATATCTACTGGGAGTGCTATAGTTCTGGAATAGCTTCCGTGTACTCTTTCACAGCAGTAGTAATTTTCTTTTTTAGTGTCTTTCTCTTCTTTTCTTTCCCCTCGAATACTCAGTGTGTTATCACTAAAAGTAATCTTGATATCTTCCTTGTTGACTCCCGGAAGTTCAGCCTTCGCAATTATTCTATCTTTTTCGTCAATGATGTCTACCAGCGGAGACCAGTCTCCACCCTCAAGCCATTTGTTTTTTAGATTTCGATTTTGTGGTAAAAATCCAAAATCGAAAAAATCATCAAATATGTTTCTTAATTGTCTTACTTCTCTTGGTTCCCATGGTACTAAAGCCATGACAATCACCTCCATCCATCTATATCAAACTCCCCCTGATTAAAGATGTTTTTTTATAGAATAGCATCCACCTTAGACTGGATAATAGGTTTAGGAGTCACGCCCACCAATCGGTCTACTTCCTCACCATTCTTAAAAAACAACAAAGTGGGAATTCCTTGGATGCCGTAACGAGCAGCTATATCCTGATTTTCGTCTGTATTAAGTTTACACACTTTCAATTTATCTGCATTATCTTTCGCTAATTCTTCAACAATAGGTGTAATC